>Ga0187773_10000983_pt1 | contig 11411 bp, 9 predicted proteins | sample 0216_BV02_MP05_1_FD_133133 | JGI IMG/M metagenome (GOLD analysis project Ga0187773, IMG submission 133133) | Tropical peat soil microbial communities from peatlands in Department of Meta, Colombia - 0216_BV02_MP05_10_MG | ecosystem: Environmental > Terrestrial > Soil > Wetlands > Peat | place...
CCGCGCGTGGGTCGATCACATGCTGAACGCGTCGATGCCGGCGCCGGGCCCCGATTGCAGCAATCCGATCGAAAAGAACATTGCGCTCGGCCAGCGGCTTCGCGTGACCGGAACGCCGACGATGTTCTTCACCAACGGCCAGCGGCTGGTCGGCGCGCAACCGGATCAGCTGGTGAAATTGCTCGACGAGTCGTCGAAATAGAAGTTCAGGGCTGCGAAGGCGTATAGCCCTTCGGCAACAGCACCCACATCCGCCCGGCCTGGCGCATTTTACCCGCGAGCGCGCCGGCCTCGGGGCCCGAGCCCCAGAAGAAATCCCCGCGCACCGGATTCCGGATTGCCCCGCCGGTGTCCTGGGCGAGCATCACGCGTGAAAGCGGCGTCGCGCTCGCCGGAAACGTGGTGGTCACGAATACGGGGGCTCCCAGCGGGATGAATCTCGGGTCGACCGCGAGCGAACGTCCGGGAGTGAGCGGCACGCCGAGCGCGCCGATCGGGCCTTTATCCGAGCCTCCCGCCGGCAATTCGCGGAAGAACACGAAGCTCGGGTTCTGATCCAGCAGTTCCTGCAGGCGCTTCGGATTCGCCGCGACCCAGGATTTGATCGCCTGCATCGACGTTTCTCCCAGCTTCAGCTCGCCGTGATCGACAAGGTAGCGGCCGATCGACTGGAATGGATAGCCGTTCTGATCGGCGAAGCCCAGACGCACCGTCTCGCCGGTATCGAGCTGAATCCTGCCCGAGCCCTGCACCTGCAGGAAGAACGCTTCGACCGGATCGTCGACCCACACGATCTCCTTGCCGGCCACCGCGGCCGCGCCGCGTGCGATTTCCGCGCGCGTGTAATACGGGACGACCTTCTTTCCCTCGAGGCGCCCGCGCAGGCGCAGGTTGCGCAAGTCGGGATTGACGGCGGCAAGATCGATGGTGAGCAGATCGTCGGGAGGTGCGTACAGAGGATACAGATAGGGCGGCTTCCGGTTCCGGCTCCCGCGGAGGACCGGCTCGTAGTAGCCGGTGAACAGGCCGTCGAGCGAGCCGTCGGGATTCGACAGGCGCCACGGGACGAAATTCTGTTCGAGCGTGCGCCGCGCCTCGGCGTCGCCGGGCGACTGGAGTTGCGCGACCTTCGCGCAGGGGCCGCGCCATGCTTCGCGCCAGCGCAGCGCCTGGCAGGACGCGAGCAGAGCGCTCCAGGCCGCGGCCTGCTCGCCGTCGTTCCATCCCGGGAGCGAGCCGAAGTCGACCTGCTCGAACACGCTGATCTGCGGCGCGGTCGGCGCGGCCGGACACACCGGACATACCGGACAGGCCGACACGGAAGGACACGCTCCCGCGGGTATCCTCGTCGGCGGTTGAAGCGTGCATCCCGCGACGAGCACGAGCGCGAAGCAAAGCCGCCACCGCAGATGCTCTATCATTCGCTGTTTTGAGAAGAGAATCGTCGCGTGAGTTCCGGACTGTGGATCTTCCTGCTCGAGGCGGGCGTAGCTCTCGCGCTGCTCGTGCTCATGGTGTGGTGGACGCTGCCGCGGAAACGGAAAGATCGCGAGAGCGGCCGGGAGCGCCCGCCACCGTGAACGCCCCTAGTGGAGGACGCGCGGCACGGACAGCGTGAACTCCGGGATGGGCGCGTCGAAGCGCGTGCCGTCGTCCGCGACCATCTGATAGCTTCCCCGCATCGTGCCGACCGGAGTGGCGATGGCGGTGCCGCTCGTGTACTCGAAACTCTCGCCCGGCTTGAGCAGCGGCTGCGCGCCGACGACGCCGAGCCCGCGGACTTCCTGTACCTGGTTGGCGGCGTCGGTGATGATCCAGTGGCGCGAGATCAGCTGCGCGGCCGTGCTGCCGGTATTGCGGATGGTGATCGTGTACGCGAATACGTAACGGTTGTTCTCCTCGTCGGACTGTTCCGGAACGTACTGCGTCTGCGACGAGACCATCACCTCGTATTTCTTCTCCGCGGGCATGCGGTCATTCCACACGAATTCGCGCGCTCTGACAAGGGAGCGCGCCCCGCGATTCATGCGGCCTCGCGCGAATCCCAGTAGAATTTCCGCAATGCCCGCGCGCGTCTTCCGCATAGCACCGAGCATCCTGTCGGCGAACTTCGCGAAGCTCGGCGAAGAAGTGACCGCGGTCATCGCCGCCGGCGCCGACATGGTGCACTTCGACGTGATGGACAATCATTACGTGCCCAACCTGACGGTCGGTCCGCTCGTGTGCCAGGCGATCCGGCCCCTCACCGACCGCGTGATCGACGTCCATCTCATGGTGAAGCCGGTCGACCGCATCGTCCCGGATTTCGCCCGCGCCGGCGCGAACATCATCAGCTTTCACCCGGAGGCGAGCGAGCACGTCGACCGCACCATCGGCCTGATCCACGATTCCGGATGCAAGGCGGGCGTGGTGCTGAACCCGGCGACGCCGCTCTCCTATCTCGACCATGTCATGCACAAGATCGATCTGGTCCTGATCATGTCGGTGAATCCGGGATTCGGCGGACAGCAATTCATCCCGCACGCGCTGGAAAAGCTGCGCGCCGCGCGGAGGAAGATCGACGAGTCGGGGCGCGAGATCCTGCTGGAGGTGGACGGCGGCGTCGGCGTCGCCAACATCGCGGAAATCGCCCGCGCGGGCGCCGACACCTTCGTCGCGGGCTCGGCGATCTTCGGCTCCAAGGACTACCGCGCGGCCATCGCGCAGATGCGCGAAGCGCTGAGGTCGGTCGGGTAGGCGCCCGACGAGTCGCGCCACCAGGACAGCATGACGGCGCTCATCGAAAGGGTCCGGGCGATCGTCGGATCCGCGGCGCTGATCGCAGCGGATTCCGAGTTCGCGGCGTACGCGACCGACTGGCGCAAACGGTATAGTGGAAAGCCGATCGCCGTGGTGAAGCCGTCGACCACGGACGAAGTGGCGAAGCTCGTGCGGGTCTGCGCCGAAACCCGCACCGCGATCGTGCCGCAGGGGGGAAACACCGGCTTGTGCGGTGGCGCAACCCCCGACGCCAGTGGGTCGCAGCTCGTGCTGAATCTCTCGCGTATGAACCGTATCCGGGAAATCGATTCCCGCAACAACACGATGACGGCGGAAGCGGGCTGCGTGCTGGCGAATCTTCAGAAGGCCGCGGCCGACGCGGAACGACTCTTCCCCTTGAGCCTCGCGGCGGAAGGCAGTTGCGAGATCGGCGGGAATCTCTCCACGAACGCCGGCGGCGTGGCGGTGCTCCGCTATGGAAACGCGCGCGAACTGGTGCTGGGGCTCGAAGTCGTGCTGCCTTCCGGCGAGATCTGGAACGGCCTGCGCGGTCTGCGCAAGGACAACACCGGCTACGATCTGAAGCAGCTTTTCATCGGCGCGGAAGGCACGCTCGGCGTGATCACCGCCGCGGTGCTGAAGCTCTTTCCGTTGCCGCGCTCGCGAGCGACGGCGGTCGTGGCGCTGCAGAGCCCGGCGAAGGCGCTCGCGCTGCTCGAGCACGCGCTGCAGTCCTGCGGCGAACGGCTCACAGGCTTCGAGCTGTTCTCGGAATTCTGCCTCTCCCTCGTGCTCAGGCACTTCAAGGACACCGCGGCGCCGTTTGCGGAGAAATACCCGAATTACGTTCTGCTGGAGCTGTCGGATACTCAGCCGGGCGACGCCGTCCGCGCCCTTGCCGAAGGCATGCTCGCGTCAACGCTCGAGAAGAGATTGATCATCGATGCGGCGCTCGCTCAGAACGAGTCGCAGGCACGGGCCTTCTGGAAGCTGCGGGAGTTCATTTCCGAGGCTCAAGCGCACGAGGGGCCGAACATCAAGCACGACGTCTCGCTGCCGATCTCGCGCATCGCCGAGTTCATCGCTGCGACCGATGCGGAGCTCGCGCGCGCCTTTCCCGGAATCCGCATGGTGGTCTTCGGACACCTCGGCGACGGCAACCTGCACTACAACGTATCGCCACCCGGAGGCGTCGCCGCCGACGCGTTCATGCGCGAGCTCGGCGCCGTGAACCGCATCGTCCACGACGCCGTCGCGCGCTTCGGCGGCTCGATCAGCGCCGAGCATGGTTTGGGACAGTTGAAACGCGACGAGATCAAGCGCTATAAGTCGCCGCTCGAGCTGGAGATGATGCGCAGAGTCAAGGCCGCGCTCGATCCGCTAGGGATCATGAATCCCGGCAAAGTTATCTGAAGCGCGCCACGGCATCGGAGCGGGACCGTCGTGGACAATCGTCTCCTAATCGTGAGCGCAACGCGTCTTTCGGCGACACAGTTTCGCAACAATTCGCCGCTCGGCATCTCATTGTATCGCCTCGCGGTGGACGGTCGGATCAGTCAGGCCGTCGCGTTCGAGAACAAGACGGGATTGCCGGAGATATACAATCGGCAGATACGCACCAACCCCGAGGTGGACAACGTCCTCTTCGTACATGACGACGTTTGGCTAGAGGACACATTCATAGCAGATCGTGTAGCCGAGGGGCTGGCACACTTCGATATCATCGGAGTGGCGGGCAACCGGAGACGGTTGCCAGGTCAGGCTGGCTGGATGTTTCTCGACCAGCGATGGACACGAGACGCGCCGGAAAACCTGAGCGGGCGCGTGGCACACGGTGCACATCCGTTCGGCGACCTTATTGTCTTCGGACCAGCGCCTATGCCCTGCGAATTATTGGATGGTGTTCCCGAAAATCTACTCTGATTCGAAACGAACTATTTTTTGATCCGCGATTCAACTTTCATTTTTACGATGTCGATTTCTGCAGAACCGCACGGGCGAAAGGCTTGCGCCTTGGTACGTGGTCCGTTCCACTCACGCACCAGAGCAGAGGAAACGCCGATACGGAGAGCTGGCGCGAGGCCTATCGCAAGTATCTGGGCAAGTGGACCGAATGATTGAGGTTAGACAGTGAGTTTCCTGGAAGCCGAGTTACTTTCCGGCAAGGACATGGGGCGCTGAGACAGTGCTTCCGAGCTGCGGCATGATCACCAGCGCGAAAACAGTCGCTCCGGTGGCATCGTTGATATGCTGCGCGCGTCTTGAACTGTTGGTTCCCAAGGGCTATGGCAAAGCAAAATGAACGGACTCAATAGAGCTCGGGAACTGTTTTCTGAAGCGCGCGCCCGCCAGGAGAAGGGTGACTTGGAGGGCGCTCGACATGCTTACCTCGAGGCTCTTTCTCTGGCGCCCGAGCGGCCGTCCGTGCTGGTCAACCTGGCAGCCGTATTGATCGCGGAAAGAAGGTTTGCCGAAGCGGAAGAGTACGCCAGGCGGGCAACTGCCGTGGAACCCGGCAACGAGGTAGCCTGGATGAACCTTGGGCTCAGTTTGCTAGGACGCAACCAGACGGGGCGGGCGATCGTGTGTTTCGACGAAGCGTTGAGCATCAAGCCGAGCTACGCCGAGGCGCACGGCAACAAGGGTGTCGCTCTCGCGGCGGCCAACCGGCTCGAAGAGGCGCTCGTCTGCCTCGACGCAGCGATCAGCTCCAAAACCGACTATCCCGAGGCGCTCTTTGGCCGAGCCGAACTGTTACGGAGCATGGGGCGCTTGGAGGAATCGGCAGGCGCCTGGAAACAGCTGCTATCGATGTTCCCGCACTATCGATACGCCGTAGGCGGGCGCGCTTACACCGCGATGCTCATGTGTGAGTGGTCGCGCTACCGCGAGACGGCGGGCGAAATTGTGAGAAATACATTCTCGGGCAAGCCTAGTACGCCTGCGTTCTATGCCTTGGCGGTGGAAGACGATCCCGAATTCCAGTTGTCGTGCGCCAAGCAGTGGGCGAACGAAAGATATTCCTATCAGCAACGAACGGCGGAATTCGGAAAGGCGTACGACCACCGGAAGATTCGCGTCGCCTACCTTTCCTCCGACTTCAATAGCCACTCCGTTTCCTACTTGAGTGCCGGGCTGTTTGAGGTCCACGATCGGGAACGATTCGAGGTCTACGGTATCAGTTGGAGCAACGACGACTCCAGCCGGATACGCAAGAGAATCGAAAAGGGATTCGACCGTTTTATCGACGTAAGGGGAAGATCCGCTGAGCAGGCGGTGACGCTGATGCGCCAGAACGAGATCGATATCGCGGTCAATCTCAACGGGTTCACGTCGGGTGAATCGAATCAGATCTTCGCCTCAGGGTCGGCGCCGGTTCAAGTGAACTACCTCGGATTCCCGGGCACCATGGGGGCGGAGTTCATGGACTACGTCATCGGCGATGCCTTCGTAATACCGAAAGACGCGCAAGCCTACTATGCCGAGAAGGTAGTCTACCTTCCGGATACCTTTCAAGTTAACGACTCAAAGAGAGAAGTATCGGACAGCAAGCTTGGCCGGAAGGAAGCGGGACTTCCCGAGTCGGGTTTCGTGTTTTGCTCGTTCGTCAACAGCTACAAGATCAGTCCGACCGTCTTCTCCATATGGATGCGCTTGCTCAATGCGATCAATGGTAGCGTCCTGTGGCTGGCGGCCTGGAATCCGTGGGTGAAGGAGAACCTCAAAGTCGAGGCGGCAAGGCGCGGTATTGGTCCGGAGAGAATCGTCTTCCTGCCCACGCAACACTACGCGGACTATCTGGCGATGTATCGGTTGGCCGATCTTTCGCTCGACACCCTTCCGTTCAACGGCGGAACTACCAGCAGCGACGCGCTATGGGGCGGGGTTCCTCTCGTGACGTGTGCTGGGAAGTCATTCGCCGCTCGGATGGCCGGGAGTCTTCTGACGGCGGTTGGGTTGCCCGAATTGATCACGTATTCGCTCGAAGAGTACGAACAACTCGCGCGTTCCTTGGCGTCGGACAGCGCGAAGCTGCGCGACATCAGAGCGAGGCTCGCGGCGAACCGGCTGACGCACCCGCTGTTCGATACGGTGCGATTCGCGCGCCATTTGGAAGCGGCGTACGAGGAAATGCGGAACCGATTCAAGCGAGGCGAGGCTCCCCAGTCGTTCTCCGTGGGACCCGTACAATAGTTTGCCCGGTTGTCTTTCAGCGGCAATGACGTCCGAACAAGTGACACTTCAGATTCATCGGGCGCTGGAGCTCGCCACGCAGCACCACCAGGCGGGACGGCTCGCCGAAGCGCAACAGATCTATCGGCAGGTGCTGACGGCAAATCCAGAAGACGCCGATGCGCTGCATTTTCTCGGACTCAGCGAACACCAGCTCGGCGCGCCCGACATAGCAGTCGGCCTGATCGAGAAGGCGCGCCGGCTCAGACCTGCGGACCCCCTCGTCCTCAACCATCTCGGCTGTGTCTATAGTGCGCTGGATCGCCAGGAGGAGGCCGAGAAGTGCCTGCGGCGGGCCCTCGTGCTCAAGCCCGATTTCTTCGAAGCGCACAACAATCTGGGCAACGCACTGGTGGGACTCGGGCGGCTGAAGGATGCGGAGCAAAGCTTTCGTCGCGCTTTGGCCCTCAACGCCGACTATGCGAATGCCCACATCAACCTCGCAACTCTGCTCGAGAGATCGGGCGAAACTGACAAAGCCGAGCATCACTTCCGACGCGCGATATCGCTGAACCCAGACATTGCAGAAGCTCACAACAACCTGGGGAACCTGCTCCACCACTCTGGACGTCTGGACGAAGCCGAAAGAAGTTTCGGCCAAGCGCTCGCGCTGCGGCCGAATTACGTGGACGCCCAGAGCAATCTTGCGAATACTCTACTTGAGAGCGGGCGGATTGAAGAAGCCATCGAAGGCTACCGACGCGCCGTCGCGATCAAGCCGGAGTCCATGGTTTCCTGCAGCAATTTGTTGTGGGCGCTGAACTATGTTCCCGGGAAAGACGCGGCTGATGTTTTTCTAGAGCACAAGGAAGTCGCGCGGCGGTTGTTTTCGGGCGTTGAACGGAAAGCGCACTGCAACGTTCGCGACGCCGAGCGAAGGCTTCGTGTTGGCTACGTTTCGGGTGACCTGCGCAATCATCCGGTGGGTCGATTCATGGCGCCGGTCCTGGCGCGACACAATCACGAAAGACTTGAGGTGTTCTGCTATTCCAACTGCGCTGCCGCCGACGCTGAAACTCGGCGCCTAGAGCGGTATGCCGACCGTTGGCGCGAGGTGTTCGCCCTCGGTGACGAAGAACTAGCCGAGCTGATCCGACGCGACGCCATCGATATCCTGGTCGATTTGAGCGGTCATACGGCGGGCAATCGGCTGTCGGTATTCGCTCGCAAGCCTGCTCCCGTACAGGTCACGTGGCTTGGTTACTTAAACACTACCGGGATGGCAGAAGTGGACTATCGCGTCACCGACTCTCGCGCTAGCCCGGAGGGACTGTTTGACGCCTTCCACACTGAACGGCTGGTTCGCTTGCCCGACAGCCAATGGTGTTATGAGGCGCCTGCGGAGTGCCCCGACGTTTCTAATCCCCCAAGCTCGCGAGCAGGCTTCGTGACGTTCGCCTCATTCTCGAACCTCGCAAAGATCGGGCTGCCGGTCATCGAGCTTTGGAGCCGGCTGCTTGCACGCGTGCCGGATTCGAGGCTGCTCATCGTTCGTCGTGGCGTTACCTCGATCCGCAAGGAGTTCCTCGCGCGCTTCACCCGATATGGGGTGGATCCGCGGCGGCTAGACCTACAGGACTCCGTGCCATTTCGCGACTACCTCGCGCTTCACGGTCTGGCCGACGTCGTTCTCGACACCTTTCCTTACGCGGGAGGAACAACCACGTGTCACGCACTTTGGATGGGCGTGCCGGTGGTCTCCCTCGTCGGCAGCACCGCGACCTCGCGCGGCGGGGCGAGCTTGCTGCATGCCATCGGGCTTGACGAGCTTGTTGCCAACACTCCCGACGAATACCTGGAAATTGCGGCCACGCTGGCAGGCGACCCGCGGCGCCTCGCTGAGCTGCGCACGGGAATGCGCGGCAGGATGGCGGGTTCGCCGCTGATGGACGCGGAGCGCTTTACCCGCAACCTCGAAGGCGCGTATCGCTCGATGTGGAGGTCATGGTGCGCGAAGAAATGAACCTCGTCATCCCGGCGACCGCAGGAACCGTCCGAGTCCGCTCGGGACTTGCCGAATCCCGTTGCACCTCTGGACAAGAGGCGCGCGTCTGGGGTAATGTTTCCCCGCACATTCATCGAGACAAGATTTCGCCCGTGCTCCACGAAAGCACTGAACACCGCAGGCAATGGAATAGCTGGCGCTGGTGGCGCCGCTAAATCGCCGTTGTCCGCGCGCCCGACTCATGGCGCGCACCGCAGTGACTCAGAAAATGTTTTCGTGGAGCAGTCGATGACTGAAGCAGAATTTCAGCGGCTTGCCGCTCAGGGTTTCAACCGGGTTCCCGTCGTCGCCGAGACGTTCGCCGATCTCGACACGCCGCTTTCGATCTATCTCAAGCTCGCCAATCGCTCCAATACTTACCTGCTCGAGTCGGTGGTGGGCGGAGAGCGTTTCGGCCGCTACTCGTTCATCGGGCTCGCCGCACCGGTAAGGCTGCGTGCGGCCGGCCGGCTCGTCACGGTGATGCACGGCGACACGGTCACCGAGAAATCCCAGGCCGACGATCCTCTCAGCTTCGTGCGCCAGTTCTTGTCGCGGTTCCGCGTCGCCGAGGTCGCGGGCCTGCCGCGTTTCTGCGGAGGTCTCGTCGGCTACTTCGGCTACGACACCGTGCGCTGGATCGAGCCGAAGCTCGCGAGCGGATGGCTCAAGCACGATCCTCTCGGCTGTCCGGACATGCTGCTCCTGGTTTCAGAGGAGCTCGCGGTCATCGACAATCTCTCGGGCAAGCTCTACCTCGTTGTTTACGCCGACCCGGCTAGGCCGCGAGCATGGCATGACGCGCAGGCGCGCCTTCGCGAGCTGCTCGGCGCGCTGCGGCTGCCGCTCGCGCTGCCGGCCGAGCCGCGCGACGCCGCCGAAGCGGCGGTCGAATCCAACTGCGCGCCCGACGCGTTCCGTTCGGCGGTGAGCCGCGCCATCCGCTACGTTCACGACGGCGATATCATGCAGGTGGTGCTGTCGCAGCGCTTCTCGCGGCCGTACAGGGGCTCGCCGCTTTCCCTCTATCGCGCGCTGCGCTCGATCAACCCGTCGCCCTACATGTTCTACCTCGATTTCGGCGATTTTCAGGTCGTGGGGGCTTCGCCCGAGATCCTCGTGCGGCTCGAGCGCGGCGCGGTCACCGTGCGGCCGATCGCCGGAACGCGCCGCCGCGGCGAGACGCGCGAGGAGGACGTCGCGCTCGAGCAGGAACTGCTGGCCGACGCCAAGGAGCGCGCCGAGCACGTGATGCTCGTCGATCTGGGGCGCAACGACGTGGGGCGGGTCGCGGCGACCGGCAGCGTGCGCCTGACCGAGACCATGACGGTCGAGCGCTACTCGCATGTGATGCACATCGTTTCGAACGTGGAAGGGCGGCTGCGCGAGGGGCTGGACGCGGTCGACGTGTTCCGCGCGGCGTTTCCGGCGGGAACCGTGAGCGGTGCTCCTAAAGTGCGCGCCATGGAGATCATCGACGAGCTCGAACCCGACAAGCGTGGGATCTATGCGGGGGCAGTCGGCTATCTCGGCTTCAACGGCGACATGGATCTCTGCATTGCCATCCGCACGGCCGTGGTGAAGGATGGCCAGATGCATGTCCAGGCGGGCGCGGGCATCGTCGCGGATTCGGTGCCCGAGAGCGAGCTCCAGGAAACGCGCGCCAAGGCGCGCGCGGTGCTGCGCGCCGCGGAGATCGCGCTCGCCGAGGAGCGACCCGCATGATTCTCATGATCGACAACTACGACTCATTCACGTGGAACCTCGTGCAGTATCTCGGCGAACTCGGCGCGGAGGTGAAGGTGTTCCGCAACGATCAAGTCTCGGAGGCGGAGATCGCGAAGCTCAGGCCGGAGGCAATCGTCATCTCGCCCGGCCCCTGCACGCCCAACGAGGCGGGGATCTCTGTTGCCGCGATCCGCGCGTTTGCGGGCAAGATCCCCATTCTCGGGGTGTGCCTCGGCCATCAGGCGATCGGTCAGGCGTTCGGCGGCGAGATCGTGCACGCAGGCCGGGTCATGCATGGGAAACTCTCGAAGATCAGCCATACGGGTCGCGGCGTGTTTCGGGGCCTGCCCAATCCGTTTTCGGCGACCCGCTATCATTCGCTCGCTATCCGGCGCGCGACGCTGCCGGATTGCCTGGAGGTCACCGCGGAGTCCGAGGATGGCGAAATCATGGGCGTGCGCCACCGCGAGATGGAGGTCGAGGGCGTGCAGTTTCATCCCGAGTCGTTCCTCACCGAGCATGGTCACACGCTGCTGAGAAACTTCCTCGAACGTCTGCCTGGGCGCGGCCAGCGGCCCAAGGAGGCGGCGTGATCGCGGACCTGATCGCGCGCGCCGTCGAAGGCAAGGACCTCGAGGCGGCCGAGATGCAACGCGCGATGGAGGCGATCTTCGGCGGGACGCTGAGCCCGGCCCAGACCGCTGGC
>Ga0187773_10000985_pt1 | contig 11394 bp, 8 predicted proteins | sample 0216_BV02_MP05_1_FD_133133 | JGI IMG/M metagenome (GOLD analysis project Ga0187773, IMG submission 133133) | Tropical peat soil microbial communities from peatlands in Department of Meta, Colombia - 0216_BV02_MP05_10_MG | ecosystem: Environmental > Terrestrial > Soil > Wetlands > Peat | place...
ACAGGGCCGTCCGGAAGGCCCCGCGCTCGAGCCGTGTCGCCCCCAGCTCCAGCTCCCTGCCCAGGGTCGCGGCGAGCGCGGCGAGGGCCTCTACCGGGAAGCGGGGCGGTAGCTCGGAGGTGATGACGAGCCCATCAGGGGTCACGATCAGACCACCCCGGACGCCGTCGAGCTTGGTCAACTCGAACACCGTTTCCCGGAAGGCTTGCGCGCGGGAGGTGGGCGCGGCCGGCACCTCGTGGGGGGCTGGGAGGTCCGATGGGCTCTGGGGGTCGGCCATCGTCGTCAGACCTTGATGTTGAGATCGGTCCAGAGGCGGCCTACCTGCACGAGGCCCGCGCCGACCTGGACGTCGGGCGGCAGCGCCACGCCCAGGATCACGCCGCCATCGCTCCGAAGAAAGGTCATCTCCGATGTTCCCTCGACGACCCCGCGCCGCAGAGCGCCCAGCCCGGCCCGGGCCAGGGTCGCCGAGGCGATCCGGTAGACCTGGGTCACGTGCAGGGTGAGCTGACGCTGGCGCTCCTCTGCGCCTTGCGCGAAGACGAGCGTGCCGTCGGTGTGCGCGAGTATCAGGTCGCGAGCGCCCGGCGGGAGACGCAGACGCTCGGTAGTGATCGACCCGATGGTGGCGGGGGCGGCGGCCTCGGGGGCCGACCAGGTTGCCACCATCTCCTGCAACGCCTTCGCTTCCGGGAAGTCCGGAAAGTACTGGATGGCCCGGTCGAGAAACGGCCGGCAGCCCTCGATGTCGCCCTCTTCGAGCGCGATCCGTGCGAGCCCGAACAAGGCGCGTGGATGGTACGGATCCAGCGACAGGACCCGCCTGAACGAGTCCTTGGCCGCCGGCATCTCCCGGAAGACGACGTGGAGATAGGCGTCGAGCAAGTGACCGACCGCTATGTTGGGTGCGACCCGCAGGCCCTCGGCAATGAGATCTGCGGCCTCTTCGTAGCGGCCCTCGTGGCGATACTGATCGGCGAGGCGAAAGAGCGACGCGGCGGAACGTGGCCGGACGAGCCCGGTGAGACCGCTCCAGGTGCGCTCGAGGAACGTGGCTAGACCCACTTGCCGACCTCCCTCGTCCAGGGGTCGCCCAGCCTGGAGATCATCGTTGCCGGCCATCATAGCACGCGGGCCTCACCACCATTCCAAACTCGGCGAGCTCGTGAGCCCGCCTATCCCGACCGGGCGGTCCTCCCGGGATTGGGGGGTCCTCGCCGTGCCAATGCTATAACTGGCGCGCGGCCGACTCGATGCGCATACAGACCCGTTTCAGCCCGCTCCTGACGCAGTTGCCCGTCGGTCTCCTGCTGCTCGTATTGCTGGGCGCGACTGCACTCTTCGTGATCGATGGCCTCCAGGTGATCCCTTTCCGGTACCCGATGGACTACGGCGAGGGGCCCCTGCTTGCCCAGACCCTCAAGCTGGGACGGCTCGAGGGCATCTATCGAGCCGACCTGACGGTGCCCCCGTACACGGTCAGCAACTACCCTCCGCTCTACCCGCTGCTCCTGAGCCCGGCGGCCCGGCTCTGGGGCCCTGCCTTCTGGTATGGGCGCACGCTCTCCTGGCTGAGCATCGCCGTCGCCGCGGCGTTGCTCGGCTTGATCGTGGAGGCGCTGACCCGTGACCGCCTCGCAGCCACGGTCGCGGCGCTCCTGCTGCTCGCGTTTCCCCCTGCCGCCTACTGGGCTTCGCTCTATCGTGTCGATGCGCTCGCGCTGGCCCTGAGCCTTGCGGGCCTGTGTGTCTGCGCCCGCCGCCCGCGCGCGGCCTCGACCGTGCCGCTGGCGCTCGTGTTGCTGACCGCCGCCGTCTTCACCCGCCAGTCCTACGGGCTCGCCGCCCCTCTGGCCGCCTGCAGCTGGCTGCTGCACGCCGCGGGCTGGCGGCGGGCCATGACCCTCGCCGCGAGCTTCATCGGCCTGGCGGGCGGTCTCTTCCTCGGGCTCGACCGAGCGACGGGGGGAGGGTTCGCCTACAACACGATAGCCGCCAACATCAACGACTTCGTGCCGTCCTCGCTGCTCGGCTACTTCTCGGATGTGTGGATGCTGATGCCGCTGACGCTGGTCGCGGCTGGGCTGTTCGCGATATCGGCCGGCTGGGTCGCCGTGCCCTCCTGGTACCTCGTGGCCCCCTATCTCGTCGGAGCCCTCCTGTCCGGCCTGACGATCGGCAAGGTCGGCTCGAATGTGAACTACCTGCTCGAGCTGGGCGCCGCAGTGAGCCTGTCGATCGGGGCCTTGCTGGCCTGGCAGAGACCACGGCGGCTCGTGCAGGGCACGCTCGCGCTGCTCCTGGCCCTGGACGTAGCGCTCATGGTGCTCGCCGCACCCTACCGGACGGTCGCCCACGCCCGGCTCGCTCAGGCCGAGGCCGCGGAGCGGCTGTTCGCGATCGTCGATGGCGCGAATGGTCTCGTGCTGGCGGACGAGGAGATGGGGCTTCTCCCCCTCGCTAGCCGGCCGATCCACCTCCAGCCCTTCGAGATGACCCAGCTCGCCCGGGCCGGCCGCTGGGATCAGGGCCCGCTACTGCGCGAGATCGAGTCACAGGCCTTCGCGGTGATCCTGGTCTTTCGACTCCCGGACGTGCCCTTGCACCGCACGCGCTGGACCGACGAGATGCTCGAGGCGATCGGCCGCCGGTACGTCCTGGAGGAGCGCGTCGGCCAGACGGACGTGTACCGTCCGCGGCCGGCGCGCTGAGAGGGAACCGGTCACTCGCCCGGCGCCGGCAGCTCGATCAGCCAGAACTTCTGGTCGCCCTTGACCAGACGGGTGTCACGAGTGAAGAAGGCCGCCATCAGCTCCAGCTTCGCGATGTTCTCCTCCCGGCTCCGTTGCGGATCGACGATGGGCGAGCGCTGATAGTCGAAGAGGACGTCGTGTCGAACCAGCAGATGCGTGATCCCGGCGGCCCGAACATGATCCCGGATCTCCTTCACGCTGCCGGCGGACCGCACGTAGCGGGCGAAGGTGTAGTCCTCGAAGATGAAGTCCGAGAAGTACGGCCGGTCCAGGTGGTAGGTGTCGCGCCGCATGTCGATCAGCCACACGGTGGCGGTCGGCGGGAGCTCGCGATTGACCACCTCGTAGTAGGGATAGTAGTCGAGACGTCGACGCAGATACGTTTCGCGCGCCTCGCCGCCCAGCACGACCCGGAGCGGATCCAGACCGAGGAACCACGCCAGCATCACGGGTAGACCGAGCACCGCGGTGGCCAGGGCCAGGACGCGGAGGGCTCGCCCCGCCGCGACTTCGAGCCCGCTGCCGACCACGGCCGTGGCGACCGCGAGCGCAGGCAGCGCGGGCAGGAGGTAGCGTAGCTGCTGGCTCGAGAACAACCAGAAGACGAACAGGCAAGCCGATAGCAGCAGCGCGAGACGCAGCTCGACGTCCAGGCGACGCCTCCACAGGGCCCACGCGAGCAGCGGCAGTACGAATGCGAACGCGATGCCCAGCACGCCGTCGTAGTAGGGAGGCTGATCCGGCTGGGCCGCTACCGCCAGACGTAGCGGCGCCCAGAGGTAGTCGAGCGGTGTCACGGTGTTCCCATAGAGGGAGAAGAGGGCTTCGTAGAGGCGCGAACGTTCGAGGTCCCATCCCGGTGCATGGGCCGGCCACAGTCCGAGGTAGAAGGGGAAGAGCGGGCTCCCAGTGCGCATCCAGTTGCGGACGTACCAGGGGGAGGCCAGGAAGCAGCCGACGCTCAGCGCGCCAACGATGGCCGCCGCGGCGCCCGGCGCGCCCCCTACTCCGCCGGGCGCCCGCCCGACGACCAGCACGCGGAGCAGTCCAATCAGCATCAGCGGCAGGATCACGAAGGCGGCGCTGAGCTTGATCGAGAGCATCGCGGCCACCCCCACCGTGACCCAGAGCAGGTGGCTCGTGTCGAGCGTGCTCCACCATCGACCGAACGCCCGCACTGCCAGCGCGGTATAGGCAGCGAGGGCCAAGTCGACGTAGGCGCTCGCCGCCACGTCGTACACGGTGGGGACCCACGCCACCATCAAGACCGCCGCCGCGGCCCAGCCGGGGCATGCACCGCGCTCTCGTGCCCAGCCGTAGACGACCATCGACAGGAGAGGAGCGAACAGGAAGAGAGCTGCGCCCGCGGCGGCCTCACCGAAACGGGTGCCGAAGGGGCCGCCCAGTAGCATGGCCCAGACCACGTGCATCTCCACCCCGAGGGGGTAGTAGCCCGCGATGTTGTACGGCACCTCGACGGCTGCACCGGCCGCGATGTAAGCCTTGGGTAGCGCGAAGTGATAGAGCAGGGTGTCCTTCGCGGTCGGCGGTGCAAGGGCGGCGATCAGGGCCAAGATCTGGCCGGTGACGAGCAGGCCGAGGGCACCCCGCCCCGCGGCGCGCCAGAGATCGCGAGGAGCCGGTCGGTCCCGGGCAAGAGCGATCCCGCCGAGCGAGAGGCCGACGAGCAACGCGATCGCCGCGCCGGACGTGTGATAGAGGCCGAGGGTGCCGAGGAAGAACCAGACCAGGGACCAGGCGGCCGCGCCCAGCAGCCCGCGCTCGGCGAGCGCGAGGACGGGTTGAGCGCGTGCCGAGCCGCCGCCAGTCGGGAGGCACCGCAGGATCGCGTCTCCGAGCCCCAGCCACGCCGACCCCATGAGGGCAGCGGTGGTCAGCCCGCCGATCGAAGCGCCGAGCCCCCCGAGACCCAGGAGAGGGCCGCGGGTCAGGGCGGAGGTGAACGTCTGGATCAGCGCGGGGAGGCGACCGACGTCGTCGCCGCGGTTCAGCAAGAAGGTCACGGCCAGGGCGAGTCCCCAGACGCCGGAGACGGCGGTAGCGCCGATCCACCGGGCCCGGGGGGTCATGCGACCTTCGCCCGGCAGACCTCAGCGGGCCGTCGCGCTCGCGCCCGTGGCAGCGACGTAGCCCTGGAGGAGGTCGTTGGCCCGGAGCGCCGGGTCACGCTCCTCAGGGGGGCCGTACCCGCCGCCTCCGGGCAGCAGCACCTCTACCAGATCATCCGGCTGGAGCGTCTGTTCGGCCTTTGGGTTCGCGGGGGCTCGTCCGTTGATCAGGACCTGGCCGGGCAACCCCGGTGCGCCCCCGAAGAAGCCCTGGGCGGGAGTCCGGGTGCGGTCGCACAGCACCGAGCATGTGGCGGGCTCGTCGGACTGGACCCTGAAGGCGATGACCTGCCCCAGGCCTCCCCGGTAGCGGCCGTCGCCTCCCGAGCCGTCACGCAGGGCCTTGCGCTCGATCAACAGCGGCGCCAGGGACTCGACTACCTCGACCGGGGTGCCGAGCACCCCCGAAGGGAAGGCCGTCGCGGAGAGACCGTCCTTGCTCGGTCGGGCTCCGGTCCCACCCGAGCTGAAGAACGTGTAGACCCAGGGCGAGCGGTCCCGGTGCTTGCCGGTGAGCTGCAGCCCCCAGATGTTGGCAGAGCCCTCGGCCATCACCCGGTCGGGCAGGGCCTCCTTAAGCGCGCCGGCGACCACGTGGGGCAGGAAGTGGCCCACGATGTGCCGTGCCGCCACAGGAGCGGGGTGCTGCACGTTGAGGATCGAGCCCTCGGGCGCGGTGATGCGCAGAACCCGGAACGCCCCTTCGTTGTTGGGCACGTCCGGGCTCACGATCACCTTCACACCGTACGTGGTGTAGGCCTCGGTGTAGTTCATGACCACGTTGACGCCGCGCCGACTCGCGGGTGACGAGCCGGTGAAGTCCACCCACAGGTCCTCACCGCTCACCGCGCAGCGCACCGCGATCGTGATCGGCTCGTCGAACCCGTCGGACGTGAGCGAGTAGCGGTACTCTCCGGGGCGCAGGGCCCCGATTGCCTGGCGCATCGCCCGCTCGGTGCGGCCGATGATCTCGTCGGCCAGGGGCTCGAGTCGCTCGAGCCCGAACTCCTGCATGAACTCGAGCAGGCGCTCGCCGCCGACGGTGCCGCCCGCGACCTGCGCGTGGAAATCGCCCATCACCAGATCGGGCACGCGCGTGTTGGCGTGGATCATCGCGGCGAGCGTCTCGTTGAGCCGGCCTCCCTCGTAGAGCTTCATGATCGGGATGAAGAGGCCTTCCTCGTACACCTCGCGCGCTTCGGCCGAGAGAACGTGGCCGCCGATGTCGGCGCTGTGGCACGTCGACGCGAAGAAGGCCACACAGTCTCGGCCCCGGAACACCGGGTTGCAAACCGTGACGTCGTTGAGGTGCCCGGAGGTCTTCCACGGATCGTTGGTGATCAGCACATCGCCGGGCTGGAGACGCTCGACCGGATAGGCGGCCAGGATGTGCTTCATTGCGAGCGCCATCGAGTTGATGTGGCCCGGCGTGCCGGTCACTGCCTGGGCGACCATGTAGCCACGTCGATCGAACACCCCGGCGGAGAGATCGCCGGCCTCGCGCACGATCGAGGTGAACGATGTGCGCATCAGGGCCGCAGCCTGCTCGTTGACCACACCGATCAGCCGGCTCCAGCAGATGTCGAGCGTGATCGGGTCCATCACCGTCCCTCCGCCGCCGGCGTGGCGATCAGTGTCCGATGCACGTCCACCGCGACGGTCGCGCCGGGCCCGACCACGGTGGTCGACTCGCGCTCCTCGATGATGGCCGGACCGGCGAGGCGCGAGCCCGGTCCCAGCGCGTACCGATCGTAGACCGGAGTCTCGACGTAGCCCCCTGTCTCGGGGAAGTAGGCCTTTCGGCTCGATTTCGTCCGTGTCGGTACCGATGCCACCTGGGCCGTCTCACGCGTCGCGCTCGTAGCGCGGACGACCTCGCCCAGCCCCTGGGGCGCCGGGCCCGAGACGACGGTGCGCCAGTTCAGCGCCTCGAGAGGGACCCCCTGGGGCGTGCGGCTGTAGAGGAGACGGTAGGCCGCCTCGAACGAGGCGGTGATGGTCTCGAGGCTCGCCGACCCGAGCCGACCGAGGGGGATCGGTACGTCGACCTCGTGTCCCTGGCCCAGGTAGCGCATCTCGGCGCTGCGGCGGACGACCACGTCTCCCTCGGCGACACCCGCCCCGTGGACGATGCGCCGACCTTCGGTCTCCATCTCCTTGAAGAGGCGATTGATCCGGTCCCAGTCGGCATCGGCCATCCGCTGGGGCGCGGTGCGCACGAAATCGAAGGCCAGCGGAGCGGCCAGGAGCCCGTAGGCGGAGAGTGCGCCCGCCCCGGAGGGGATGAGCACCCGCGGGACCCGAAGGATCCGTCCCACCTGCCAGGCGTGAACCGGCCCGGCGCCTCCGAAGGCGAAGAGCGGATAACCCCGCAGGTCCTTCCCGCGCTCGATCCCGTGCACCCGCGCGGCCGCGGCCATGTTCTCGTTCACCACTCGATGAATGCCCCATGCCGCCTCGGTGAGGCTCAGGCCCATCGGACGCGCCACCTGCTCCTCGACCGCGCGCCGCGCCGCCTCAACGTCGAGCCGCATGCGCCCGCCCAGGAAGAAGTCGGGGTCGAGATAGCCGAGCAGCAGGTCCGCGTCGGTGACGGTCGGCTCGCGGCCGCCGGCTCCGTAGCACGCGGGACCGGGATCGGCGCCCGCGCTGTCGGGTCCGACCTTGAGCAGCCCCATGCGGTCGATGCGAGCGATCGAGCCGCCTCCCGCGCCGATCTCGATCAGCTCTACCACCGGCACCCGGATCGGCAGGCCGGAGCCCCTCTTGAACCGATCCGCGCGGGCGACCTCGAACTCGCGAGCCAGGAGCGGCTCGCCGCGGTCGATGACACAGGCCTTCGCGGTGGTGCCACCCATGTCGAAGGACAGGAGGCGGTCCTCGCCGACCTGCCGCGCCATCCGCGCGGCGGCGAGAGCGCCCGCAGCCGGCCCGGACTCCACGAGGCGAATCGGTACGCGCTTCGCCGTCTCGGGTGTGGCGATGCCACCGGCCGACATCATCACGTAGAGCGGGCCCGCGATCCCGAGGCCCTGGAGCTTGCGCTCCAGATCGTCGAGATACCGCGCCATCAGTGGCATCACGTACACGTTGGCGCTCGTGGTGGAGGTACGCTCGTACTCGCGGATCTCGGGTACCACGTCCGAGGAGCAGGAGACCGGCACGCCGGGCAGCAGCTCTCCGCAGAGGCGGGCCAACGTCTGCTCGTGCGCGGGGTTGCGGTACGAGTGGAGGAGGCAGATTGCCACCGCCTCGACGCCCAGCTCGGACAGCCGACGGATGGCCGTGCGAGCTCGCGATTCGTCGAGTGGTCGCAGCACCGAGCCATCGGCCTTCATGCGCTCGGCCACCTCGAGCCGGAGTTGGCGCGGCACCAGTGGGACCGGCGGATCGATGAAGAGGTCGTACATGTCGTAGCGGCCTTCGCGTCCGATCTCGACCGCGTCCCGGAACCCGGCGGTGGTGAGGAGACCCACGCGCGCGCCCTTCCTCTCGATCAGGGCGTTGGTCGCCAGGGTGGTGCCGTGGATGAGGGCCCGTACCGCCCTCGCGGAGGCTCCCGCCTCGTTGAGCAGGGTGACCACGCCCTCCTCGACGGCCTGCGACGGGTCCTTTGGGGTGGTGAGAAGCTTGTCGACCCGAATCTCGCCGGTGGCTTCGTCCACCCAGACCAGATCGGTGAAGGTGCCGCCGATGTCGACCCCGATGCGCGAAGCGTTTCCGGAAGGCATGCTCACCTCTTGTAGGCGCGGGCCTCGGCCGCGACCTTGGCCGGATCGAAGTTGTTGATGACGCCGATGAGCTCGTTCGTGATCAGGTCGCTCACCTCCACTTTCTGCTTGATCACGCCCCACTTGAGCAGGAAGTCGGCGTAGGCCGCGTAGTTGGCCTCGGAGTTCTCCCCCCACTTGGTCACGCCGGCCTTGTCCAGCTTCCAATTCACGATCCGGGCCTGCAGGACCTTGACGTCGTCGCGTATCGCGGTGGCCTCGTCCTTGCCGGTCGGGCGGGTCTGCGGATAGACCTCGTAGAGGATCCGGATCGCCGCCTCCGGATTGTTGATGGCGAAGATGGTGCCCTTCGCGTAGCCGCGCGCCAGCGCCGCGGCCTCCTTCGGACGGTTCTTGAGGGTCTCCTCGAGAGCGAGGAGGCCGTTCGAGGGATAGCGGTCGATCTCCTTGGTATCGAGGACCCGGAGTTTCACTCCCGCGTTCTCGACCATCGCGTACTGAGTGTCGAACTGGCTGAGAGCTTCCACCTGGCGGGTTCTCACCATCGCCGCGGTCTGGGCCCCTTCACCGGCCACCACGACGTTGATGTCGGTCGCCGGATCCATTCCGCTGGTCGCGGCGAGCGCGCGGGCGATCTGCACTCCGGCCGACCCCATCGAGATCACTCCGATGTTCTTGCCCTTGAGATCGGTCATCTTCTGCACCGGGCTGTCCGCGGGCACCGCGATGCCGTAGATGTTGCCCTGATAGGCGGTGTAGAAGATCTTGGCCTTGACCCCCTGTGGCCGAGCCGCGGCCAGCGGCTCCACACTGGGCAGGGCAAACGCGACCTCCTTGGTCGCCACCGTTTTGGTGCAGTCTCCCGATCCGGACAGCGGGATCAACTCCACCTCGATGCCGTCCTCCTTGAACCAGCCGATCTTGGTTGCGATGGCGAACGGGGTAGCCGCACCCGAGATGGTCTTGGCACACCAGCCCACGCGCACCCTGGTCTGGGCGGGCGCCGCCGTTACCGCACACAGGGCCAGGAGCAGGGAGGCGCCGACGGCGAGGGGACGAGCGATCATGCACTGACCCTTTCTTGTTCGGACCGCTCCTTCTCGGAAGGGTCCCAAAAGAGGACGCGCTTGCGGATCACCATGACCCCGCGATTCAGGAGCAACCCCACCACCGACAGGATCAGGAGGATCGAGAACTGTCCCGAGACATCCATGTTGAAGTTCATGGACTGGATGAGCATGCCCAGGCCCTTCTGGGCGCCCACGAATTCGGCCACGATGGCCCCGATGAGAGCGAAAATCATCGCCACGTCGAGCCCCGCCATCACGAACGGCAGCGCGTTGGGCAGGCGGAGCATCCAGAAGATCTGCCGCTCGCTGGCCGCCAGCGAGCGCATCAGGCTGACGCGCTCCTCGTCGGCGGACCGGAGGCCCACCATGGTGTTGACGAGCAGGGGGAAGAACGCGATCAGGGCCGCGTTGATGACCTTGGAGGTCAGCCCGAGCCCGAACCACACCACGATGAGGGGAGCGAGGGCCACCTTGGGCAGCGACTGGAACATCACGATGTACGGGTAGAGGAAGAACTCCACCGGCCGGCTCAGGGCGACCAGGGTCCCGAGGACCAGGCCGAGCGCCGAGCCCACCACGAAGCCCAGCATGGTCTCGATCAGGGTATGGCCGAGATGCTGCAGGTAGAGCCCGCTAGCGAATCCCCGCCAAAGGGCGAGGCCGACCTGGGAGGGCGGCGGAAGGATGAACGGGGGGATGTCGAACCCGCGGACCACCGCCTCCCAGAGTGCGATCGAGCCGATGAACAGCAGCACGCTCAGGATGACGTTCTTCGCGTTCCTCACGCGTCCAGACCTCCCTTGACGTTGAAGAGGCCGCGGATGTGCCGAGTGTACTCGCCGAACTCCGGCGTCGTCATCAGATCGAGGGTCCGCGGCCGCGCCAGCTCGATTCGCAGATCGTCGACGATCCGGCCGGGGCGCGGCGTCATCACGAGCACCCGGTCGGCGAGGAATACCGCCTCCGGGATGGAGTGGGTGATGAAGAAGACCGTCTTCTTGCGCTCGGTCCAGATTCGCTGGAGCTCGATGTTCATGTGCTCGCGAGTCATCGCGTCGAGGGCACCGAAGGGCTCGTCCATGAGGAGCATCGCCGGGTCGTGGATGAGAGCCCGAGTGATCGCCACCCGCTGCTGCATGCCGCCCGAGAGCTCCCACGGATACCGACGCTCGAACTCCCTGAGGCCCACCAGGGCGAGCAGGTCCATGGCCGCCCCCATGAACCGGTCACGGCCCAGGCCCTGCACGTCGATCGGTAGCAGGACGTTGTCGAGCACGGTTCGCCACGGGAAGAGGACCGGAGCCTGGAAGACCACGCCGATGTCCCGACGCGGCCCCACGATCGGCGTGCCCCGTAGCGATGCGCTGCCGGCGGTCGGAGCGAGAAGCCCGGACAGGATCTTGAGGAGAGTCGACTTTCCGCAGCCCGAGGGGCCGACGACCGCCACGAACTCCCCCTCGTCGACGGAGAAGCTGATTCGCTCGAGGGCGGCCACCCCACCGTCCCGAGTGGTGTAGAGCTTCGAAAGGCTTTGGACCGAGATGGCTTCCGTGGCCACTGCGAGGGGCAGTCTACACCGAAACGGCCGACGTCTCTTACCGAAACTCCTGCTCGAAACGAGCGGCGAGCTGGGGATCGATCGTCCTGAGGGTTTCGAGCTGGGCGCGCGCGGATGCGCGGTCGCCGCCGGCCAGGTAGGCCCGGGCCA
>Ga0187773_10000986_pt1 | contig 11389 bp, 13 predicted proteins | sample 0216_BV02_MP05_1_FD_133133 | JGI IMG/M metagenome (GOLD analysis project Ga0187773, IMG submission 133133) | Tropical peat soil microbial communities from peatlands in Department of Meta, Colombia - 0216_BV02_MP05_10_MG | ecosystem: Environmental > Terrestrial > Soil > Wetlands > Peat | place...
CGCTCCTCCCAGGTTTGGTCGTAGAAGGCCGCGATCAGTTCGGGCTCGAGCTCGATCAGGGCCAGCCGGTTTTCGGTCGGCAATTCCCGGATCGCCGAGATCCGGCCGTTGTCGAGATCGAGCCGGACCGGAAACCCCTTGAAGAGATGATCCGGGTATTCGAAATCATGGAGGTAGAGCGTGAGGGAATCCGGCTCGAGATCGTATTCACCGGGATGCTCGGGCGGTGTCGCCACCGGCCGGTAGTCCAGCCGCCGGAGGCGGTCGGAAAGCCGAATTCCGTTAATTTCCTGTCCGGGATACAGAATGACGGAATCGGAATAGACCTTCGAGGGCAGCTGCCAGCGTTGCCCTTCAAACCGGTGGGTGATGATGACATACAGCGCGGCGAGGTAGAGCACGAACAGGATCGTCAGGAGGGGAACGGCCACGATGAGGATTCGCCGGCGGTAACTCCAGAGATGGGAGAGTCCGTTCAATAGGTCCTGCAAAGCATTTTGAAGCGCATTACGAGACAAGGACTTCCAACCTTTCTTCAATGAACCGACGCCCGACGATCCGATAAGCCTTCACGCTCGGCCGGTCCGGTGTCTCCATTGAAATGATAACATACAGCGGTTCGGGCTGGTTTAATATCTCCCGAGTCGAGGTAAAATCGTTCGCGACCTTGATATCGGTCGGGGAGGGGTGATCCGGACCGTTCGGATGAGAATGATAGAAGACCTGTAACTCAATCCGGCGTGATCGCATGTCCTTGAAGGCCTGGGACATTTCTTGGGCATCCATCACAAAGGCAATATGAGCCCGCTTTTCGGGAGACAAACTCTGGAGATGGGCCACCTTTTTGTCGTCGAAGCTGATCAACTCGGCCCCCTCCAATGCAATAATGTTCGTGATCTTGTAGAGGTGAGAAACATTCCCGTTTTTTCCGCCCAGCAGGCCGCAACATTCCAGGGGGACTTCGGCCTCGGCGTGGACCAGCAATTCGTCATAGATCGTTTTCGGGATTTTCAGCATCGGATCGAGAGGATCAGAGGGTACAGGATTGATCGTAGTCCAGGAGCTTCGTGATCTTGGGCGACTTTCCGCAGAGCGGGCAGTCCGGATCCTTGTGGACCTTGACCTCGCGAAACGTCATCTCGAGCGCGTCATAGATCATCAGCCTGTCATAAAGGGGCCGGCCGATGCCGAGGATTTCCTTCAAGGCCTCCGTCGCCTGCAGGACCCCCACCGTTCCGGCCAGCACGCCCAACACGCCCGCTTCCTGGCAGCTCGGAACCAGTCCGGCGGGAGGGGGTTCATGGTAGAGGCAGCGGTAGCAGGGATGACCGGCATGGGCCTTGATCGTCGTGATTTGGCCGTCGAACCGGAAGATGCTGGCCGAGATCAAGGTTTTCTTCGTAAAAAAACAGGCGTCGTTCATCAGAAACCGCGTCGGAAAATTGTCCGAGCCGTCCAGCACGACATCGTACTCCGCCAGAACCCCCATGACATTGGCCGAGGTGAGCCGCGTCGGGTAGGTGCGAACGCGAACGTCCGGGTTCATGGCCGCGATCGTCGCTTCCGCCGATTCGACCTTGGGCGTGTTCAGGCGGGCGGTGGTATGGATGATCTGCCGGTGAAGGTTGGACAGGTCCACCGCGTCGGCATCCACGATCCCCAGAGTCCCGACGCCGGCCGCGGCCAGGTACACCGCGGCGGGCGATCCCAGACCTCCGGCCCCGATGCAGAGGACCTTGGCCCGTGCGATCTTCTGCTGGCCCTTTCCGCCGATCTCTTTTAAAATGATGTGCCGGCTGTAACGCTGGACCTGTTCATCTGTGAAGGCCATTCGTTGGTTTCCTTATTCGATAATATTCCGTTCGATGGGGTCCACCTTGACGCCCATTTTCTTAAGGCCTTCCACGGCCCGCTCGATCTCTTTCGGGTCCCCCGTCAGTTCCAGGTCCACCCATCCCGTTTTCTCCGTGACGTCGGCTCGACGGATGTTGGTGATCACCTTATACTTCTGGCCGATTTGGTAAATGACCGGCTCTTTGATCTTGTCCTCCGGGAACGTAATATGAACCTTCATGCTGGCCATCGTCCGACCTCCCCATCGGCGCCGCCCGCAATCGCCGGGATGATCGAGACTTCATCCCCTTCGTTTAAAACGGTCGCCTGACCCTGTTTGAAACGGATATCCTCCTCGTTCACGTAGATATTGACGAACCGCCTTATCTGATTCTCTTCATCGCAGATTCGGGTCTTGATCCCGGGGTACTGTTTTTCCAGGAGCTCGATCACCTCTCCGATATCTTTTCCGGCCACCTCCACCACGCTTTGTCCGGCGGTGAGCGACCTCAGCGGCGTTGGGATTCGAACCTTGACCGACATTACGCATTCCTCCGTTTGATGTTCTGAAAGGTCTCTTCAAAGCTGGACAGACTGGGCTGGATCCGCACGGGGGAACCCACCGCCTGGAGTACGGCCTCCTGTGTCTTTAATCCGTTTCCGGTGATGTAGGCCACCGTCAGATCCCCTTTGCGGATCACGCCCCGCTCCACCAATTTTTTCAGGACTGCGATGGTCACCCCGCCGGCGGTTTCGGCGAAAATTCCCTCAGTCTCGGCCAACAGGGTGATACCCTCGACGATTTCCGGGTCGGTGGCCGCCTCGATCGATCCGCCGGTCTCCTTCGCGGTTTTCAAGGCGTAAAAGCCGTCGGCCGGATTTCCGATCGCCAACGACTTGGCGATCGTCTGCGGTTTCACCGGCTTGATGAAGTCCCGTTTGGCTTTGAAGGCCTCGGCCACGGGCGAGCAGCCCTCCGCCTGGGCGCCGTTGACCCGCGTCTTCACCGAGGGGATCAGTCCTAGCTGCTCGAACTCCTTCAGTCCCTTCCAAATCTTGGTCAGCAACGACCCGGAGGCAATCGGGACGACCACATGGTCGGGGCTTTGCCATCCGAGTTGTTCGACCGTTTCGTAGGCCAGGGTCTTGGATCCCTCGGCATAGTACGGCCGGATGTTGATATTCACGAAGGCCCATGCGTATTCCGAGGCGATCTCGCTGCAGAGGCGGTTGACGTCGTCGTAATTGCCCTCCACGGCGACGACCCGCGGTTTGTAAATCAGATTGCCCAGGATCTTGCCCGCCTCAAGATCGCTGGGGATGAAGACATAGCATTCCAACCCGGCCTGCGCCGCATGGGACGAGACCGAATTGGCCAGATTCCCGGTCGAGGCGCAGGCGACCGTGTCGAAACCGAACTCTTTGGCCCGGGTGAGGGCCACGGCCACGACCCGGTCCTTGAAGGAAAGCGTCGGATGGTTCACCGTGTCGTTCTTGAGATACAGCGCGTCGAGTCCAAACACGCGCGCCAGATTGTTGGCCCTGACCATCGGGGTGAAACCGCCATGAAGCCCGACGGTCGGAGGGCCCTCGACCGGCAAAAGGGCGGCGTAGCGCCAAAGACTTTTCGGCCCGTGCGCGATCGTCTCCCGCGAGATCATTCCGCGAATTTCTTCGTAGTTGTAATTCACCTCGAGCGGTCCGAAGCAAAATTCGCAGACATGGAGCGGCTCGGCGGGATACTCCTTCCTGCATTCGCGACATTTAAGACCTTTGATCTTGGCCATGGTATTCGTGTGCGGGCGACCGGCCGGTCGCCCCTACGGATCTCCTCGTTTTAAATCTCGCAGACCGCCTGGTCGTACTCGATCAGCTCGGTGATCGTCGGCCGATCGCCACAGAGAGGACAATGGATCTGGCGTTTGACCCGTGCGGTTCGAAACTGGGCGGTCAGCGCATTGTAGATGAGCCATCGGTCGGTCAATGGCTGACCGATGCCCAAGATGAGTTTCAATGCCTCGGTGGCCTGGATCGTTCCGATCACGCCGGCCAGGACGCCCAACACACCGGCCTCCTGACAGGTCGGAATCAGGCCGTTCGGAGGCGGCTGTCGGTGGATGCAACGGTAACAGGCGCTCTGGCCTGGACGGATGGTGATCACCTGTCCGTCAAAACGGAGGATTCCCCCGTGGATCAGGGGCTTTTTCGCAAAAAAGCAGGCATCGTTGATCAAGAATTTGGCCGGGAAGTTATCCGTCCCATCGAGTATGATATCGTAGTCATTTAAGATGGAAAGCGCATTCGCGGCCGTCAGCCGTTCATAATACGTCACGACCTTCACGTCCGGGTTGATCGCGACCATTTTGTCTCGGGCCGAGAACACTTTCGGATGGGCCACATCCAACGTGTGATGGAGAACCTGCCGGTGAAGATTGGAAAGATCAACCGCATCACCGTCGATGATCCCGATCGTCCCCACCCCCGCGGCGGCGAGGTACAGTGCAGCCGGAGAACCCAATCCGCCGGCGCCGATGATCAGGATCTTCGCCTGGCAGATCCGCTTCTGCCCTTTCCCGCCAACTTCGGGAAGAATGATATGGCGGCTGTAGCGTTGTATTTGTTGATCGTTAAATTCCATCGTATTAGATGTTGAAGTATTTTTCGATGCTGATGTATCGCTCACCGGTATCGGGCAGAACCGTCACGACCTGTTTCCCGGGGCCGAGGGCCTTGGCCACTTTCTGAGCGGCAAAGACATTCGCCCCCGAAGAGATCCCCACCAGCAGGCCTTCTTCCCGAGCGAGAAGTTTTGCGGTGCGGTAGGCTTCATCATCCGTCACCGTGACGATCCTGTCGATGATGCTTCGATTCAGCACCTTGGGAACGAATCCCGCCCCGATGCCCTGGATTTTATGCGGCCCCGGTTCGTTTCCGGACAGAACGGCCGAAGCCGAAGGCTCCACCGCGACGATCTGAACCTGGGGCAGTCGCGACTTCAGGACTTCGCCGACCCCCGTAATCGTTCCGCCCGTTCCGACCCCCGCGACGAAGGCATCGATCCGCCCGTTCATCGCCTCCCAGATCTCGACCGCCGTCGTCTTGCGGTGTATCTCCGGGTTCGCCGGGTTCGAGAATTGGTCCGGCATAAAGTAAGTCGGATTCTGCTCAAGAAGCTGCTCCGCCTCGCGAATCGATCCGCGCATCCCTTCCCAGGCCGGCGTCAGCACCAACTGGGCGCCGTACGAGGAGAGGAGACTGGCCCGTTCCATGCTCATGCTCTCCGGCATGACGAGGATTAATTTATACCCGCGAACGGCCGCGATCATGGCCAGGCCGATGCCGGTGTTGCCGCTGGTCGGCTCGACCATGGTGGCACCGCGCTTCAGCCGACCCTGCCGTTCGGCCTCGTTGATCATGTTCAGACAGATCCGGTCTTTCACGCTGCCGCCGGGGTTGAAGAATTCCACCTTGGCAAAAACGGTGGCTCCGTCCCCCGGGCTCAGCCGATTGAGCCGGACCATCGGTGTCTGGCCGATCAACCGCGAAATGTCGTCGTGCCATTGACCCGTCATGACCGCCGTCCTTCGCCGCCTCCCATAAAGAAAAGCAGTTCCAGCATATCGCCCTCGTTCAGCGAGGTGGTGGAATAGGCCTCCCGGTCGACGATTGTTGAATTCAACTCAACCGAGACCATCTGGGGCTCGATTTCTTTTGCCCGGAGCAGGTCCAGGACCGTTTTCGCCGCTGTTTCCTCAGGCTTCCCGTTGATTTTGATCCGCATAACGGATGATCCAAAACGCCCCTTGATTCTCTGGGATGATTCGCGTTTAACTTCACCACCAAAGACCTACCAACTTAACAGAAAATGGCCAATACTGTCAAGAAGTTTGGTCCCAATCCATGCCTGCAATCCTTGCCGTTGCGGTCTGACCCGACAAAAAGGCGATGCGGGGGCATACGATGCTCCGGTGAATTCCAAGGGAAGATATGGTTTGTTTGAGTTTGATCGAGAAGATTCGGACGCATGGTTTGTAACAACTTTGGTGACAACTAAATTAATGAACCGCAACAGTCTTCATTAGGATTTGGATTTTATTGCATGATGCCATTCCACTTATCAAACTACAGATCGGGGGCCCGACGCCCATTGCCCCCAAATATAGTATCTGATCCAATTTGATAATAAATACCATCATCTAATCGTTTTTTTTCTTGACAAGAAACCCGCGTGGTGTATACTTGTGGCTGCAAGTGGGATAAAGTGGGATAAAATGGAGCGGTGGAGAAGCGATGTTTATTGGTCGGTTTCAGCACACGGTAGACTCGAAGGGCCGCGTCAGTATCCCGATCAAATTCCGCGAAACCCTGGCCGACCGTTACGAAGAGAAGTTGATTGTGACCACCGACCTCGACCAATGTCTCGTGGCCTATCCCGTTGAAGAATGGCGGATCATGCAGGAGAAAGTCAAGACGATCCCGGCCATGCAGCAGGAAGTGAAAGACTGGCTTCGGTTCTTCTATTCCGGTGCGGTCGAATGTCCCCTGGACCGACAGGGAAGAATTCTGCTTTCGCCCACCCTACGGGAGTATGCCCGGATTACGAAAGAGATCGTGATGTTGGGGATCTTCAATAAGATTGAAATCTGGGATGCCAAGCGATGGAAAGAGAAAGAGTCCCAGATGCCGAAAAACTCCGAGAAGATCGGCGCGGCATTGTCCGGTCTTGGTCTTTAACCACGGACGAAGATTTTTACCATATCCCAGTTCTTAAAGATGAGGTGATCGCAGCCCTTCGGTTACGACCCCACGGAATTTGGGTGGACTGCACCTTGGGGGGAGGGGGCCATGCCGAGGTGATCCTGGAGGCGACGGCGCCGGACGGTCTGCTCCTTGGGATCGACCGAGACGAGGAGGCGCTCCGAAGGGCCGGAGAGCGGTTAAAACGGTACGGAACCCGCGTGCGGTTTTTGCACGAGGGTTTTAAAAACCTCGGAATGATTCTGAGAACGCAGCGCGTTCAGGGGGTTGATGGAATCCTGATGGATTTAGGCGTTTCCACACTGCAATTGATGGATTCCGAACGGGGGTTCAGTTTTCAGAAAGACGGCCCTCTCGATATGCGTATGGATCGGGGGTCTTCCCCCACGGCTGCGGCATTGGTGAATTCCCTTTCCGAACCTCGGCTCCTACAGATCCTGTTTGAGTACGGCGAGGAACGTTGGGCCCGACGCATCGCCCGGGCGATCGTCCATGAGCGCGAAAAATTGCCGGTCACCCGGACCCTTCAACTCGCGGACCTGATCCGCCGAGCGGTTCCACGATCGGGCCGGAGGCAGCGGATCCATCCAGCCACCCGAACCTTTCAGGCCTTGAGGATTGCCGTGAATCAAGAACTGGACCAGTTGGGCGTCGGATTGTCCGAGGCCGCTTCCTGTCTGAACGACGGAGGAAGGTTATGCGTCATCTCGTTTCATTCCCTGGAGGATCGCATCGTTAAAAGGACTTTTAAGGCCTTGACGCAAGCCAAGCCGGCTCGGGCTCGACTGATCACCAAAAAGCCCGTCGTTCCCGGTCCGGATGAGATTCGGATGAATCCGCGTTCCCGAAGCGCCAAGCTTCGTGCGCTGGAACGGATTCCGGACGCGCCGGAGCCAGAAGATTCGGAGACCGAAGGATGATCGCGCGGCGTTTTATGATTGGGGCCGTTTTTATCGCCGTGATCCTTCTGGATATCTGGCAGCATGTGCATATTGTGACGATGGGGTATGAGGTTGAACAGGCCCAGCGAATGCAGAAGGAGATGCAGCAGATTCACCAGCAACTCCTGGTCGAGGTCGAGACGCTCTCGGCCCTGGATCGCATCGAACGGATCGCGATTTCGAAACTCGGGATGGTCAAACCGCAAGAGGGCCAGGTCGTCCTGGTTGAAATGGGTTCGCCATCCGGTTCATCTCCCGACGTCATGACACGGGTACAGGTCGCGAAAAAAGTCCCATGAGATTATTGAGTGGTTCAACAGGCCGAATCATGATTGCGGGCGCTCTTGTGGCGATCGGATTTCTGGGGGTCATCGTTCGGTTGTGTACATTACAGGTTGTGGAGGCCACTGAACTGTCGAAACGCGCCGAACGACAGCATGAGAAAAGCGTGACCTTGGAAGGGGAACGCGGAACTATTTTTGACCGGAAAGGTAGAATCCTGGCCACCAACGTTGAAGTTCCTTCCTTATATGCGATTCCCTCGTTGATCTCCAATCCTAAAGCGGTGGCGCCTGAACTGGGCCGGGTTCTGCAGTCCGATTCCCGGTCGATATTAAAGCGGCTGGAAGGCAATAAAAATTTCGTCTGGGTCGAACGCAAAGTCAGCCCCCCCGTGGCCCAAAGCGTCGTGGAGCTGGGAATTGACGGAGTGGGAATTTTAAACGAAAGTCAAAGGTTCTATCCCAAGCGAAATCTGATGGGCCACCTCTTGGGATTCGCCGGAGTGGATAATCAAGGTCTCGAAGGCATCGAACGAGCCTACAACAAACTGCTTCAGGGGGAGAAGGGATGGGCGGTGGTGGAGCGCGATGCATTCGGCCATCCGATATTCCAGAAAGGATTGGATTACTTCGCGCCTTCTCGAGGAAAAGACATCGTGCTGACGATCGATGAAGTGATCCAACACATCGCCGAGACCGAGCTGGATGCCGTGATGGAACAGACCTCGGCGGACGACGCCTCCGTGATCGTGATGAATCCTAAAACGGGTGAGGTCCTGGCCATGGCGGTTCGTCCGGAGTTCAATCCCAACCGAGTTGAATCGCAGCATCCGGAGTTATGGCGAAACCGAGCCGTGACCGACGCCTACGAGCCGGGTTCGACCTTTAAAATCATCACGGCCTCCGCCGCGCTGGAGGAGCACGTGGCCAATCCGGACGACATTTTTTATTGTGAAGAAGGGAGAATGGTCATCGCCGGCGGGGTCATTCGGGATCATGAAAAGGAAGGCTACTTAACCTTTCGGGAAGTGATCCAGAAATCCAGCAATATTGGAATGATCAAAATCGCAACGCGGATGGATGAAGCCCGATTGTACCGATACATTCGTGCCTTTGGAATCGGTGAAAAATCCGGGATCGATCTCGAGGGCGAATCGCCCGGAACGATCAAAGAGCCGCGTTACTGGTCGGGACGTTCAATGGCCTCGATCGCGATCGGCCAGGAGGTGGCCGTCACGCCGCTTCAAATCGTCACGGCCGTTTCCTCGATTGCCAACGGAGGCATGCTCATGCGCCCGCATCTGGTCTCGGAAATCCGGGATGCGAGCGGCCACGTGGTTCAGACGTTCTCTCCCGAAGTCCGACGGCATACCGTCTCTCCCGAAACGGCCGGTCGGATGATGAATATCCTGGAGGGAACGGTTTCCAAACGCGGCACGGGTGAGAAGGCGACCATCCCCGGTTATCGGGTTGCCGGAAAAACGGGTACGGCCCAGAAGATCGATCCGGTGACCAAGCAATATTCTTTGCAGGACACGGTCAGTTCCTTTGTCGGTATCGTGCCCGCGGAAGACCCCCGGATTGTGGTGCTGGTCGTGGTCGATAGTCCCAAGGGCTTGGCCTGGGGGGGCACCGTGGCGGCGCCGGTATTCAGGAATGTCGCCGAGCAGGTTTTGAGATACCTTGGAGTGCCGCCGCGGTCGCAGGAGCGGATTGTGTTGACCTCGGCGGGGTAGATGGCCAGCGAGTCAGGCGAGCGAGAGGGGGAGGCGCCATCCGGCTATGCCGGTGGCGGGGGCGACGCGAGCCCCTATAATAAACGCGGTTGTACGATGGAGACCATGCGGTTGGATAGGCTGTTGGAGGCGATCCCGGAGTCGCGCATCCTTACAAAAGAAGAAAGTCATCCTCCGGAGATTCATCACGTGGTGTCGGACTCCAGACAGGTCAGGCCGGGCAGTTTGTTCGTCGCCATGCGCGGCCAACGTTCCAACGGTCATGCGTTTCTCCAGGAAGCGCTGGAACGGGGGGCCGTGGCCGTCGTGATCGAGGAATCGGCGGGGAAGCCCGTGTTGAAAGCGGGGGTTCCGGTGATCCAGGTGAGGGACGCTCGAGTCGCTCTGGCGCGTCTGGCGGAACGGTTCTACGGCTATCCTTCTTCGCGTCTTGGCGTCATCGGGGTGACCGGCACCAACGGCAAAACAACCGTGACCTATGTGATCCGCAGCATTCTCCAATCGGCCGGTTGCCGCACAGGGTTGTTGGGGACCGTGGCCTACGATCTGGCGGGGGAGGCGATGCCTTCGACACACACCACGCCCGAATCCCACATCCTGCAGGGGTTGTTGGCACAGTTGGTCGAAAAAGGGGCCGGATATGTGGTGATGGAGGTGTCCTCGCACGCGTTGACGCTCAATCGGGTCGACGGGTGCGAATTCGACGTGGCGATCTTTACCAACCTGACGCAGGATCACCTGGACTTTCATCACACCATGGAGGGATATTTTGAATCCAAGCGAAAGCTGTTCTTGAGCCTGACCTCCTCGTCGCGAAAGACGGTCCCCAAGCGGGCGGTCATCAACCAGGATGATGTTTGGGGGCGTCGGTTAATCGATTCCGTTACAGCGCCGGTTTGGACCTACGGCCTGGATCGTCCGGCGGATCTGACCGCGAAAGATCTCCACGGCAGCTTGGATGGATTGACCTTCACGGCCGTCACGCCGGAAGGATCCTTTCCCGTCCGATCCGGTTTGGTGGGGCGGTACAATGTCTATAACCTTTTGGCGGCGATCGGTGCGGCGCTCCATCTGGGAATTCCGTCGGAACGAATTCAACAGGGCATTGAGTCTCTCTCGGGCGTGCCGGGTCGATTCGAACGCCTCGATTCCGGGGAGGGGTTCAAGGTGATCGTCGATTTTGCGCATACCGAAGACGCCCTGGATCGTCTGCTCCGCACGTTGACCGAACTGGCGTCGGGCCGGGTCATAACGGTCTTCGGCTGCGGGGGGGACCGGGATCGGGGAAAGCGCGCCCCCATGGGCCGGGTCGCGGCCCGGTACAGCGACGTAGTCGTGATCACCTCCGATAATCCCCGGAGCGAGGATCCCGTCGGGATTATGAAAGAGGTGGAGGTCGGGGTGCGGGAGGGTTCGGCCCTGAAAAAAGATCCCATTCAGGTGATGACGATCGTGGACCGCCAGGAAGCGATCGAGCAGGCCTTAAGTTTGGCCCGGCCGGGAGACGCCGTCGTTTTGGCCGGCAAAGGGCATGAGGAATACCAGATCATCGGCGATCGGATGATCCCGTTCAACGATCGACGGGTTACCAGCGATTGGATTCAAAGGCGTCGATCGGGAGGTCGCGTGCGTGGGTCTTGAGGCGATTGGAATGGAGACGTTGTTTACGGCGACCGAGATCGTGTCGGCGACCGGCGGCCGGCTGATTCGGGGGGATCCCGCCCAGACCGTTCCGGGACTCTCCATCGATTCGAGAACGATCCGGCCGGGGGAACTGTTCCTTGCGATCCGTGGTGAGCGGTTTGACGGGCACCAGTTCGTCTACGATGCGCTGGGGCGC
>Ga0187773_10000988_pt1 | contig 11386 bp, 12 predicted proteins | sample 0216_BV02_MP05_1_FD_133133 | JGI IMG/M metagenome (GOLD analysis project Ga0187773, IMG submission 133133) | Tropical peat soil microbial communities from peatlands in Department of Meta, Colombia - 0216_BV02_MP05_10_MG | ecosystem: Environmental > Terrestrial > Soil > Wetlands > Peat | place...
CCATTCCTTGGGCAGCACCGGTTTGACGATCTCTTCGATCACCGCTTCCTTGAGATCGGCATGCTTGATTCCCGGGGCATGCTGAGTCGACAGCACAATCGCGTCGATACCGCATGGTTTGCCGTCGACGTATTTCACCGTGACTTGCGACTTCGCGTCCGGGCGCAGCCAGGAGAGTTTGCCGTGCTTGCGCACTTCGGCCTGGCGTTTCACCAGGCGGTGCGCCAGGGTGATTGGCATCGGCATGAGTACGTCGGTTTCATTGGAGGCATATCCGAACATCAGGCCCTGGTCGCCGGCTCCTTGCTCAAGGTCGAGGCCCTTGCCTTCGTCCACGCCTTGGGCAATGTCCGGTGACTGACGGCCGATGGCGGTGAGCACGGTGCAGGAGTCGGGTCCGAAGCCCATCGCATCGGTGTAGCCGATATGGCGAATGACGTCGCGCGCGACGCGATCGAAGTCCACGGTGGCGCGTGTCGTGATCTCACCCGCGAGCACGACAAGATTGTTCTTGACCAGCGTTTCGCAGGCGACCCGCGCGGTCTTGTCTTGCGTCAGGATTGTATCCAGAACGGCATCTGAAATCTGGTCGCATACTTTGTCCGGATGTCCTTCCGACACCGATTCGGAGGTAAAAAGGTAACTATCAGCCATACACGTCACTCCACCCAGTTAAGCCTGCATTGGGACCGCGCAGTTTAATCAAATCCCCAGCAAATTACACCCCAAACGGCTGCCTAACACTGTTCCCAAGGCAGACCGTGAAAGCGCCAGCCGCCTTGGGTGCTGCGATGGTGCCTATCGTCCAATTGCCCCTCGAATCCTTCGTCCACGTTATAAACCTCTTTGACCCCCGCCTTCATCAGGACCCTGCCGGCCTCGAGGGAGCGCACCCCGCTGCGGCAAATCAATACCACTGGCGCCGCCCCGGTGGCGCCGCCGAGCATAGCCTGACGCACCAGAGTCACGAAATGGGGATTGATCTTCCAATCCGGCTCGTCGATCCAGGGAATATGAATCGCCCCCGCCGAATGCCCGACGAACAGGTACTCCATGTGCGAACGCACGTCGATGAATACGGCATTCGGGTGTTTTTGCAGGAATTCATACGCTTGCTTGGGATGTAGGGTTTTGACGTCGTCGCTCATATTGCCCTCGCTCCTCCGGGACCGTGCCCAGACCGTTCCAATTGGGCATACTAGGCAAGATGCTAGCTGCCAATATTCAACCCGTATCCGCAGCGCGCCCGCGGCCACCGAAATCGCTCTTGCGCGCCGTCGGTGCGGCCATCGCCGACTATGCCATGATCCGGCCGGGGGACCGCGTGTTGCTCGGCCTGTCCGGCGGAAAGGACAGCCTGTCGCTATTGCACGTCCTCTTGCAACTGCAAGGCAAAAGTCCGGTACGCTTCGAGCTGGCGGCTGCCACGGTCGATCCTTGCATTGACGGCTTTGATCCGTCCTTTCTCCAGGATTATGTTCCGGCCCTGCGGATCCCCTATTATTACCGGCGCCAGGATATCGTTGGACGCGCGCTAAAAACAATGCGCGGCGATTCATTCTGCGCCTACTGCTCGCGCATGCGTCGCGGAATTCTGTATGCCACGGCGCGGGAACATGGCCACAACGTGCTCGCGCTTGCGCACCATCTGGACGATCTCGCGGAAACCTTCCTGATGAGCGCATTTTACAGCGGCAGCCTGCGCACGATGAAGGCGCATTACCGAAACGATGCGGGCGACCTGCGTATCATCCGTCCGTTTGTGTACGTACGTGAGCGTCAAACTGCTGATTTCGCCCGCCGCACCAGCCTCCCGGCCATTATGGACAACTGCCCCGCGTGTTTTCGTATGCCAAGTCAGCGAATGCAGATGAAGGCCTTGCTTTCTGAACAAGAAAAAACACACAGGAAGATTTTTTCGAGCATCCTTACTGCTATGAAACCACTTATGTTAGACAATATCAAAAAATAACGCTTATATTACCACTTCTGTATATGTAATTTAGAGGACTAACAGAATTATGTATAAAGTGGCCTTACTTATTAGCTTTTTGGGTACCTTAGCAACATAAGTGGGATTTCTTAACCATGGAAAAACCGCCTGATACCTCGGGTTGACTCGCATCCTTGTCCAAACGGCCTTCTATGGCGTCGGTCACCCGTTCCAGACGTTTTTCTGAGTCGGGGTGGGTTTTGAACGTTAACGATACCGCATCATCTTTCGGATTGATGGAGGCCAGCGTCTGGAACACCGCAGGAGGTCTACAGGGGTCGCAACCGGCTCGCGCTGCCAGCACCGCACCAATGCGGTCGGCGGCGAACCCGTCTTCCTTGTCGGGACCGCGGGCATAAATTTCAGTTCCCGCAGTGACCAGCTTGGCGTACTCCGGGTTGCCACGGTTCTGCGCGTAATCGCCCGGCTTTTCACTCACCATGGCCGTAAGATTGTCTTTGCGCATAGTTTTAAGTGCATGCTTGGCGATGACGTGCTGATCTCATGCGCCAGCACCCCTGCGAGCTCGGACTCATCGTGCATGCGAACTAGCATCCCACGGGTGATGAACATGTAGCCGCCGGGGGTGGCGAAGGCATTGATGCTGTCCGTGTCCATTACGCCGAAATGCCACGGCAGATTCGGCTAATCGGTTTGCAGCGCTATCCACATGCCAACCTTATTGACGTGGCTTTGCAGCGCCGGGTCGTTTACCGGCGGCGAAGCCCCTAGAAGATTGGCAGCGACGTCGTTGCGAATGCGATTTCATCGCCTTCAGACGGTTGACGCAGCGGTTTAAGTTTCTCGCCGACGTTGCGCAGTTTGTCGAGGTCTAGATTGAACGCCGGAGCGGGCCAGGGGGCGATCGGACTGAGCGTGGCAACGAACAAGGTGATATGCGCGATTTTCAAGGCGCCTCCTAATCCTTTCCTCGGCTCAAAAACGGGACATTTTTCTCTTTGAGCCCGGCACTCAGCGCATATTGGCGTGCGGTATTGTCATTCGCACGATAGGCATTCATCGCGTCCACTGCCCGCGGATTGGGCTTGGCGGTTTTCAGGTCCTCGGCACTCAGGCCGCGGATACCCGTGGTGGCGACGATACTCTGTGAACCGGAACGCCCGGTTTGCCCGATGTTGCGCAGGATTGCCAAACTTTCGCCGGATTTTTGAGCCTCCGGACCGGTACCGGTACGCACCTGATACAGCTTGGCCCAGCCGGTTTTGCCCTTTCCCGAGATACGCATCCAACCGCCGCGGTGCTCCAGGATATCCACGGCGGTGTTGGACGGCAGCTGCGCCGCCTGCTTGGCGTCACTGCAGGGCCCGGCCATGAGGGTGACCGTTACGCGCGTGCTGCCGACTTCCTTGGCGTGAGCCATGGGCAAGATAGCCAGTCCGAGCACGAATAAAAACTGATCGATCGCTTCATGGTGACTCCCATTTCGGTTCGTACAGATGAACCATCTCTTCCTTGCCTTTGAGTTGGACCAAGCCGTGATCGACGAAGGGATAACGCGAGCTGCAGGCCGCGCGCGCGGCGGCGGAAACTGGTACCCGCGCGCGCCCACGCGTGGTGCCCTCGATACGCGACCAGGGATAGCGGCCGTATTCCGGTGTCATGGCCTCGAGCGTCGGCTCATCGATGTCGATCATGAAGATGCCAGGGTCTGGCGGGAGGCGCGCGGCGAGGTGGCGCAGGTTCCAGTCGACGTAAGGATTGTCGAGACGGCTGGTGGCATCCCAGTGCGCCACCGCGCCGTTTTTGTGGTCAAAAATGACGCCCGATTCGCTTCGCTCGTTCGTCTTGTCATAAGATAATCAAGACTAACCCAGCAGGGAGCGGAGTCAATGCGCGTCAGACGAGTATGACGGCGCACTTCCAGAATCGATGAGCCCTTCACGGCATAAGAAATCCCGAACCGAAAAACCGGATCCCTCGCTTTCGTTTCTCACGCTCACGCCCAGGCGCAGCAGTTACTCGCCGCGTTACTGGACGAGCTGGCTGTGGCTGCTGCTGTTGCGAATGATGGCGGCGCTGCCGCTCGCGTGGTCACGCACCGTGGGCGCCTGGTTCGGGCTGCTCATGATGATCTCGAACGAAAAACGCCGGCGTATTGCGCGCATCAATCTCGAGATGTGTTTTCCGAAACTGAGCCTGCGCGACCGCGAGCGTCTGTTGCGGCGGCATTTCATTGTCAGCGGTCAGAGCTATTTCGACCTCGCGTATCTCGCGTGGGCCTCCGAGCGGCGCATCCTGCGCAAGACGCACATACGCGGCCTCGAAACCTATCAAGACCTGCGTGGACGCAATATCATCCTGTTGGCGCCGCACTGCGTCGGCATGAATTTCGGCGGCGCCGTGATCGCGCGCAGCCGCGCGCAGTTCTCGATGGTGAAACTGCAGCGCAACCCGGTGGTCAACTGGCTCCTCAACCGCGGTCGCATGCGCTTCGGTTGTTTCCTGCTGTCGCGTCAACAGGGTCTGCGGCCAGTGATCCGCGGGCTCAATCAGGGTCTGGCGTTTTACTACTTGCCGGATGAGGACTTCGGCCAGCGGCAGTCGGTGTTCGCGCCGTTTTTCGGCGTGCCGACGGCCACGCTCGCCACCCTCGGACGGCTCGCGCACCTGACCGACGCGCTCGTGGTACCGTGTTTCACGCGCCTGCTGCCGAGCGGGCGCGGCTATGAAGTGATTCTCAAGCCGCCGCTCGAAAATTTCCCGACCGGCGACCGCCTGCGCGACGCCGCGCGCATGAACGCGGTTATCGAGGAGGGACTGCGGCACATGCCGGAGCAGTATCTCTGGACCTTCAAGCTGTTCAAGACCCGTCCGGACCACGCAGCTTCGCCATATGCCTGATGCCCGCTTGAGTCGCTATCTGCACCCGCGCTACTGGCCGACCTGGTTCGGTTTGGCGTTCATGCGTCTGGTGAGTTGGTTGCCGCTGCCGCTGATCACGGCTCTGGGCGGCGCACTTGGGATGTTGCTGTACGCGTTGCATGCCAGGCGACGCCACATTGTGCAGGTGAACATCCGTCGTTGCTTTCCCGAGTTATCGGCGGCGGCGCGGGCGCGCATCGTGCGGAAGCACTTCCGCGCTTTTGGACAGACCATACTCGATATCGGCATCGCTTGGTGGGCTTCGGGGTCGCGAATCAAGCGCCTGGTACGGTTTCGCGGACGCGAGCATTTCGATCGCGCGCTGCGCGAAAATAAAAACATCATTCTGCTGGCTCCGCATTTTCTCGGGCTGGAATACGGAGGCATGCGGCTGTCCATCGAGCGGCCCATCGTGGCCGTGTTCCGCCACCCGGTGAACGAATTGCTGAGCGTGGTGATGGAACGCGCGCGTTCGCGCTTTAAAGTGCAACTGGTGGAACACATCAAGCCGTTTACATCCTTGGTGAAGCAGACGAAGAAAGGCATTCCGCTGTATTACCTGCCGGACCAGGACGCCGGCCGGCGCCAATCGGTGTTCGCGCCGTTCTTCGGCATTCCCGCGGCGACGTTCGTGGTGTTGCCGCGCCTGGCTGAGATGACCAGTGCCGTGGTGATTCCCTGCGTCACTCGTCAGTTGTCCTGGGGGCGTGGTTACGAAACCACTTTTTATCCACCACTCAAAGATTTTCCTTCGGGCGATGCGGTGGCCGATACGACGCGGATGAACAAGGAAATTGAAAACGCGGTGCGGGAAATGCCGGAGCAGTATTTTTGGTTACATAAAAGATTCAAGACTCGTCCCAAGGGCGAGCCGGATTTTTATAAATGATCGTCAGCGGTGATGTCAGACAAACATCGCAGTCGTTCTGATGAGCCAATGTCTTGTCATTCCCGCGAAAGCGGGAATCCAGGTTTTGAATGGTATCGCGCGCGTTGCGCGCGATCTCAAAAGCTAATTGCGGTTCCCGCACCGCGGGCGGGTTTCTTTTCTTTGCTCGTACAAAGAAAAGAAACCAAAAGAAAGCACGCCGCGGAGCCGCTGACTGCCTCCTGCGCTTCTCGCCCACCTCGGTGCTCGCCTAACTCGCCGGGCGCTGGACAACGCGCCTCGGGCTCGATCAGAAGTCTCGCAAATACTCCGGGGCGGGCTGCGATGCTCGGCGGCGGCTACGGGGGATTAAAAGAACACATTTCCTTGCATAACATCGAGTCATTCTCAACAACAGATCTTTGCACGAGCAAAGAAAGGAACCCAGGGTGCAGGGGCGGAGCCACCCGCAATTAGCTTTTCACATCGCCGTAGGCGATTCGGTAATTTTTTGCAGGCGCTTGAGAAAAACCGCCATCTCTTTCGCTGCCTGTTTGTCGCCCTTCTCCTCCGCGACCTTGATCCCATCCTCGTAAGCCTTGATCGCTTGGTTTTTATGCCCAGCCTTCGCCAGAGCCTTGCCGAGCAGTTTCCACGCCGCGGAATATTTGGGATCGTGTGTGACCGCTTTGCGCAAGTGTTCGGCGGCCTTGTCGAATTGGTTGAGCTTGAGATATTCGCCGCCGAGGCTGTAGCGCAGCAGCGCGTTGTCCTGGCCGTGCGCGAGCATCGCTTCCAAGTTGTCGACGATCGCCACGGCATTACTCCTTGGGCGGTTTGGGATTGACGCCGAGTTGCTTGAGTTTGCGGTAGAGATGCGTGCGTTCAATGCCGGAGAGACGCGCGACTTCGGCGACGTTGCCGCCGGTGCGTTTCAGGTGATGCTCGAGATAGGCTTTCTCGAACTGCTCGCGCGCGTCGCGCAGCGGCATTTCCATCAGGGTCGGCGGATACGCTTCGGCCGAGACGGGCGCCGGCGCGCCGAACGTCTGTTCCACCTCCGCCTCGGTCACCTCTTCTCCGCGATGCAGAATCAGCAGCCGTTGCACCAAGTTTTTTAATTCGAGCACATTGCCCGGCCAGGAGTAATTGCGCAGCAGGTTGAGCGCGCCGGTGGTGAACTTGCGATACGCCAGGTGCTCGTTGTCAGCCATCCAGTTGACATAGAAATTGATCAGTTCCGGCACATCCTCGCGATGTTCGCGCAACGGCGGCACGCGCAGCGGTACGACGTTGAGGCGATAGTAAAGATCCTCGCGGAAGCGTTCGTCCTCCGCCGCCTTCTGCAGGTCCTGGTCGCTCGCGGCGAGGACACGCACGTCCATCTCGACGCCTTCGTGACCGCCCACGCGGGTGAAGTGCTTCTGTTCGAGCGCATCCAGGAGGCGTGCCTGCATCGCGCTGTCGAGCTCACCGATCTCGTTCAGCAGCAGGGTGCCGCCCGCGGCCTGCTCGAAGCTGCCGGGCGTGACCGCGCCCTTTTGTTCGTGTCCGAACAGCTGCGCCGCCACGTGCGCCGGCGGGATGGCCGCCAGGCTCACCTCGACAAAAGGACGCTCCTTGCGCGCGCTCGCGGCGTGCAGATAGCGTGCCGCCACCGCTTTACCGCTGCCGGCCTCGCCGGTGATGAGCACCCAGGCGTCGGTCGCCGCGATGCGCTCGATATTCTCGCGCAATTGCTGCATCACCGGGCTCTTGCCGATCGGCGTCGCGGCCGGCTCAGCCTGGCGGCGCAGGCGCAGGTTTTCGCGCCGCAGCTTGTCGTTCTCCAGCGCCCGCTCCACGGTCAGCAGCAGCTTTCCCATGGACAGCGGTTTTTCGATGAAGTCATAGGCGCCGAGACGCGTGGCCTCGACCGCGGTTTCGACCGTGCCGTGCCCCGAGATCATGATCACCGGCATCTCCAGGCCGCCGCTCGTGGCCCATTCGCGCAGGAGGCTGATGCCGTCGGTGTCCGGCATCCAGATGTCGAGCAGCACCAGGTCCGGACGCTGTTTGCGTACTGCCTCACGTGCCGTGCGCGCGTTTTCCGCCGTGACCACCCTGTAGTGTTCGTCCTCGAGGATTTCCTGCAGCAGCCGGCGAATGTCCGGCTCGTCGTCGACCACCAGGATGTAACCGGGGTTCATGCCTTTTTCTCCGCGTGCACGGGTTTAGGCACCGGGGCTTCCGCCATCGCCGTCTCGCCGACCGGGAGACGGATGGTGACGCAGGCGCCGCCCTCCTTGAGATTTTCCGCGAGCGTTGTGCCACCGTGCTCCTCGACGATGCGCTTGACGATGGCCAGCCCCAGCCCCGTGCCTTTTTCCTTACTGGTGACGTAGGGTTCATAAAGACGCCCGAGCATCGGTTCGGGGAAACCTGGGCCGTTGTCCTGCACTTTGAGTTCGACAAAACGATGCAGGTTTTCCGCCACCACGCGCGTGCTCACGCGGATTACCGGTTTGGGAGTGGCGGCCAGCGCATCGCGCGCGTTGAGCAACAAATTGTGCAGCACCTGCCGCAGTCGTCCGGGGTCGGCCGACACGACGGGCAGATCGGTGTCGAGCTCGAGCTTGGTCGCGACCGGGCGCGGCGCTTTGCGCCCGATCTTCTCGGCGGCGCTGTGGAGCGGCACGGCGCCGGCAGCCACCAGCCCGCGCTCGTTCTTGTACAGCTCGACGACGTCGCGAATCAAATCGTTGAGATCGACCGGACGCGAGCGCATCTGGGCCGAACGCGCGTATTCGGAAAAATCATTGACCATCGACTTCAGTGACTCGACCTGCTCGATGATCGTGCGTGTGGCACGATCAAGCGCGGCGCGTTCTTCCTCCTCGATCTGGCGCAGATACTTGTGGCGGATGCGCTCGGCCGAGAGCTGGATCGGGGTAAGCGGGTTCTTGATTTCATGTGCCATGCGCCGCGCCACCTCGCCCCAGGCAGCGTCGCGTTGGGCCTGGATCAGGGTAGTGATATCGTCGAACACCACCACGTAACCGCCGCGTTTGCCGCGCCAGGACGGGAGCAACGTGCCGCGCACCATGAGCGTGCGGGCGTGATTGTTGGCCGGCAGCTCGATCTGGGCGCGCCATTCGGTGTCTCCGGCCACGGTCGCACGCGCGATCGACTCCGTGAACGGATGCAACAGCGGATAACGATCCGCCAGCCACGCGAGCGGTTTGCGCTCGCCCGCCTTGAGCTCGACGCCGAGGATGTGGCTCGCCGCCGGATTATGCGTGCGCAGCATCAGTCGTTGGTTGAACGTGAGCACGCCCGAAGACAGGTGGCCGAGCACGGTCTCGAGGTAGGCGCGTTGGATTTCGGCCTCCTGCTGGCTGCGCTTGCTCTGCGACTGCGCGCGATGGATGCGCCGCGTCATGTCGTTGAAAGACTCGACCAGGATGCCGATCTCGTCGTGGCTGGTGACCGGCAGCTGTTTCTGGTAATCGCCCTGCGCCACCGCACGCGTGCCTTCGGCGAGCTCGCGGATCGGTGCCGCCAGCCGTCGCGCCGAGAAGATCGCGGCCCACACCGCGATCAGCAAGGTGAGCAGCGCAATCAGCGACAACGTGAGGGTGAACCCGAACTTGAGCGGTCCACGCAGGTACACCAGCTTTTCATAATCGGCAAAGGCTGATTGCACCGATTCGCCGAGCTTGGCGTAGCGCGGCGGCAGCGCCTGCAGCGCCTGCAGCGCGCGGTTGGGTGCGCCGACCTCACGCGGGTGCACCGGCACCACCACGCGCAGTTGCAGCCCGGATTTGCCGATGGCGTCGAGGTTGGCGTAGACGAGTCCCTGGCGCACCTGGGCCAGGATCGCGTCGTTCGGCCGGTCCGGCAGCAGGGTGCCGGTATCAAGGGTCGCGTCGCTGCTCGAGGCGACGATCTTGCCGTCCTGGGTGAACAACGTGAGTTCCGTGATGGCGTACTGCTCGCGCAAGGCGTTCAACAGCGAAAGTTCCGAGCGTGGGCCGCCGATCTTGCGCGTCACGGAGATGGTTTCGATTTCGCCCGCCATGGTCTGGGTGTTCTTGACCAGGTCCAGTTTGAGCGCGTCGAGCGCGGTGCGCCCGAGCAGCAGCGCATCGTCGAGGGCGCGCTCGATGCGCACGTCGAACCAGTTGTCGATGCCGCGATTGAGCGCCTGGATCGAAAAGAAGAACACCACCGACACCGGCACCACCGCGAGCACCACGAACATCACCAGCAGGCGCACTGTCAGCCGCGTTCCGGTCACACGCGCGCGGTACTGCTCTAGGAGGTGGAACAGATTGAGCAGGATCAGCGCGAGAAGCAGTACGACGCCGAGGATGTTGACCAGCAGCAGCACCGAGTACAGGCGCCCGAACAGCGCCGAATTCTGCGCCGCCGCGTTCATCATGACGAACGCGGCGATCAACAGCACCGACAGCACCGCGAGCGGCGTCACGCCGGTGACGTAGCGGGTGACGTAACGGTTCAGCGCGCTACTTTCCACGTGGTCCATCCGCTGTTGAGGTGCCAGGCGAAGGAGGTGTAGGCAACCGGTCGCAGTGGTGTCGGTAGCGCCTCGATGTCGAGGCTGGCGCGCACGTCGACGGAATAGTTCTCTGCTGGCGCGACGTTCGTGAGCGCAAGCTTGAGATCGTTCAGACTGCCGAGCGATTTCAGCGCCTCTTGCTGGGTGAGCAGGCTCTCGCGCGTTTCCATTCCCGGATCGCCCGTGCTCACCAGGTATTGCCCGGAAAGCGCGTGGTACTGGATGCTGCGGTGCACGCTCCACGTGGCGATGCGTTTATCCCACAGGAACCGGCGGTATTGGTAAAGACGGACTTCGATGACGACGTCCAGCGGGATGCCCTTGGACAGCGCTTCTTCGACCTGGGGCGTCAGACTCAGGTCGATATTGCCCGCGAGTACCAGCGACTGGTCCGCGAACTTCGGTTGCACGTCCGCGACCTTGAAATCAGCCGCGGCCCGGCCGAGAATCGCCAGTCCCAGGACCAGAACGGCGAAGCGCCGCCAGCGCATCTTCGGTTCCGTCACCGCGCCGTCTCCGGCGCTCTTCTCAGTTTTTGCGCAGACATGCATAGTAAAAGCCGTCCATGCCGCCGGATACGCCCGGCAATATCTGCCGGCCGACGGCACGCGCGACGCCGGCGGTCAGCGGCAGGCCGACTTCCGATGCCTCGGGATGGCGTGCCAGAAACGCTGCCATCTGTTTTTCGTTCTCGGCCGTAAGAATCGAGCAGGTCACGTACAGAAGCTTACCTCCGGGTTTGAGCAAGGGCCACAGGCTTTCCAGGATACTCGCCTGCGTCTCGAGGAGTTTAGGCAGGTCTTCGGGCCTGCGCCGGACTTTGATGTCGGGGTGACGGCGGATCACGCCAGTTGCCGAGCACGGCACGTCGGCGAGTATCCGGTCGAACGGCCGCCCGTCCCACCAGTCCTTCGGGTCGGTCGCATCGCCCGCGACGATGCTCGCCGCTAAACCGAGGCGATCGAGATTGTCTTCGATCAGCGCCACTCTTGCCGGTTCCCGGTCGAGCGCCACCAGTTCGGCCAGCCCCGGCGTGCGTTCCACGAGATGACCGGTCTTGCCGCCCGGGGCGGCGCAGGCG
>Ga0187773_10000990_pt1 | contig 11383 bp, 13 predicted proteins | sample 0216_BV02_MP05_1_FD_133133 | JGI IMG/M metagenome (GOLD analysis project Ga0187773, IMG submission 133133) | Tropical peat soil microbial communities from peatlands in Department of Meta, Colombia - 0216_BV02_MP05_10_MG | ecosystem: Environmental > Terrestrial > Soil > Wetlands > Peat | place...
GAAGCCGCCACCGCCACCGAAGCCGCCGCCTGAAAATCCACCCCCCGAAGTCCAACCGCCGCCCCAGCCTCCGCCGCGTCTCATGGCATTTCCGCCAAAAAGGCCGAAGACGAAAGCGATCACGCCGACAATCGCTCCTATCACGACCGAGCCGACGATCAGCCAGGCGAAAAAGCCCGCAACGCCGCCGGTGAGTCCCGCGCCCACGGCGCGGCCGAATATCGCGTTCAGGATGCCCTGGGCGATCATCAGGATGATGAACGCCGGAATGATCCACTCGATGTGCTGGAAAAGCGGCGATTCCTGGCCGGCGTGCCGAGGTGGAGGCAGCGGCTCGCCCTCGATCACGCGCATGATGCGGTCGACGCCGGCATGGATTCCACCGTAGAAGTCGCCTTGCCTGAAGCGGGGAGTGATGTCCTCTTCGACGATGCGCTTCACGGCGACATCGGGGAGAGGCCCCTCCACGCCGCGTCCGGTCACGATCCAGACGCGCCGGTCGTCCTTCGCCACCAGGACGAGGACACCGTCGTCGATGCCTTTCCGACCGAGCTTCCACTCGTCGTACACGCGCACCCCATACTGCGCCGCGGTTTCCGGCTGGGTCGTCGGCAGGATCAGCACCGCGACCTGGCTGCCCTTGCTGTGCTCGAAATCGCGCAGCCTCGCCTCAAGCGTCTGGACCTGCGGTGCAGTGAGCGTTCCGGTGAGGTCGGTGACCCGCGCCTTGAGCGGCGGTACGGGAACCTCGCCCGCAGCGACTCCAGCGAGGAAAAACGCCGCACCGGCCGCTACCACGGCGAGCCAGCGACTGAACATGCAAGATTACTGCTTCGCTGCCGGGGCAGCCGGCTTGCTGAAGTCGACCGCAGGAGGCTTGGCGATGGCCTTTTCGTCCTCGACGCTGAAATTCGGCTTGACCTGGTAGCTGAACAGCATGGCCGTCAGATTGACCGGAAACTGGCGGATCAGCACGTTGTACTCCTGCACCGACTTGATGTAGCGGTTGCGCGCGACGGCGATCCGGTTTTCCGTGCCTTCGAGCTGCGCCTGAAGATCGCGAAAATTTGCATCCGATTTGAGCTGCGGATAGTTCTCTGCGACCACGAGCAGCCGCGATAACGCGCTCGTCATGCCGGCCTGGGCCTCCTGAAAGCGTCGGAAGGCGGCTTCGTCATTCAGAAGCTCGGGCGTCGCCTGGATGCTGCCAACGCGCGCGCGCGCCTCGGTAACCTGTGTCAGCACCTGCTGCTCCTGGGCTGCGAAGCCCTTCACGGTATTCACGAGGTTGGGTACCAGGTCGGCACGCCGCTGATACTGGTTGAGCACTTCCGACCACGCCGACTTCACCTGCTCGTCGGTACGCTGGATGTCGTTGTAGCCGCAGCCTGACAAGCCCGCCGCCATGAGGAGAACTGCAGCCGTCCAGAATTTGCGCATGAAATTTCTCCCGTTCGTTTGCCGCGTAGTTGGGGGCACGGGGCGCAATTACAAGGCCGCGACCGTGCGCCGCGCGAAGCACAAATCTTCCCAAGCCTTGGCCTTGTCGGGAAGGTTGCGCAGCAGATAGGCGGGGTGATAGGTGACGATGAGCGGAACCCCCTGATAGCGGTGCAGCCGGCCGCGCAGGCTGGCGATGCTCGCCTCGGTGCCGAGCAGCGCCTGCACGGCGAAACGCCCCATGGCGAGGATGAGCTTCGGCTTGATGAGCTGGAGCTGGCGCAACAGGTGCGGCGTGCACTGCGCGACCTCGAATGGCTCGGGATTGCGGTTGCCCGGTGGCCTGCACTTGAGGACGTTGCAGATGTAGACGTTCTCTCCGCGCTTCAGATCGATCGCCGCCAGCATGCTGTCAAGGAGCCGTCCTGCCTGGCCCACGAACGGCTCGCCACGTGCGTCCTCTTCAGCGCCCGGTGCCTCGCCCACCAGCAGCCAGTCGGCCTGCTCGTCGCCGACACCGAACACGGTCTGGGTGCAGGTCTTGCGCAAGCCGCAGGCCTGGCAGGACCCGACCGCGGCCTTCAGCTCGGCCCAATCCATGCGGAGAATGCGCGCGGCACGATCATCCGCCAGGTCGAGCTTCGCGCTCGCCGTCAACCCGGGCACCGGTTCCGGCGCGGGCTTCGGCCGAGACGGCACGCTGCTCACCCGTGCCTCGCGGGGAGGCTCGACGGCTCTTGCGGAATCCCGGGCTCCCGCCACGGGATCCGGAGCCGCCGATTCTCCGCCTCGCGCGCGCAACTTCCACACGGGGGCGAGCCCCATCTCCTTCAGGCAGCGCTCGCGCCGGGCGTTCACAGGTCCAGGGCGAGCACCAGGGCATCCTCGCGGCCGCGGCGGGCAGGGTAGTAGGCACGCCGCACGCCGATCTGCCTGAAGCCGTACGCCGTGTAAAGGCGCTGGCCGGCAAGGTTGGACGGACGCACTTCGAGAAACAGGGTCTTTGCGCCCTGCGCGCGCGCAACGCCGACGAGATTGCCGAGAAGCCTGCGGCCGTGGCCGCGGTTCTGCTCCGGCGGGGCGATGCTCAAATTGAGCAGATGGGCTTCGCCGGCCGCGATCACGAGCACGGCGTAGCCGATCAGCTGCGACCCCTGGAGAAGCACCCAGCAGCTGTAGCCCGAGCGCAGCGAATCGCGGAAATTGCCGATCGTCCAGGGAAATTCGTAGATTCCTGCTTCGATCCCGAGCACTGCCCGCAGATCGGCATCGCGCATCGGCTCAAATGCCGGAACTGGTTTCAGTACGGCGCTCATCGTCCACCTGCCTTGAACGCGACCTTCTCGCGCAAGTACACGGGGACGGCCTCGGCGGCGTCCATGACTTCGCCGGCCGCGAAGCGCGGCACGGCCAGTTTGAGCACGGCGAGCGCGGTCGGGACGAGATCGGGATGGATGGAAGAGAGCTGGTTTCGGTAGCGTGCCGCCACTTGGCCCTCGTGCGCGGCGAATCCGCTGCCGCAGCCGACCCAGCCGTCACCGGACACGGCCGGGACCCCTTCGGGCCGGTACACACCGGGAGCGTGAACCTCGTCCCAGCCGGTCGCCGTTTTCCGGTAGGCCGCATGATAGACCTCACCCATGTGCGCATCGAGACAGGCGATCACCCTCGCGTCGGCAGCCTTTCCTTCGATCTCCTCTGCGAGCGCGAGAAGAGTCCCGATCGAGACAACGCCGATGCCGCGCGCGAGAGCAAGTCCCTGCGTCACGCCGCACGCCACGCGCAGGCCGGTAAACGATCCCGGCCCTGCGCCGTAGGCGATGCCGCCGATATCCTTGAGCGGAAGCTGCAATTCGGCAAGGACCGACTCGACCACGTCCAGAATCATCTCGGCCTGGCGCTGCCCTGCCCGTTCGTGCCGGAAGGCCAGCGTTTCGCCGTGGCACGCGGCCACGGAGCAGAAATCAGCGGAGGTATCGATCGCGAGCAAGTTCATATGCGGTGCTGCGAATCCCCGGATTGTAGCCAAATAGCTGCGGTGCCGCCGCGCTTGACGCCGCGCGCCGCCGCAACCATGATGGCGCCACAGCGAGAGCCATGGCAGCCGCACAAGGAAAAGTCATCATCACCTGCGCCGTGACCGGCGCGATCCACACGCCCACGATGTCGCCGCATCTTCCGGTCACTCCGGAGGAGATCGCCGAGGCGGCGATCGGCGCGGCCCAGGCGGGCGCGGCGATCGTGCATCTGCACGCGCGCGAACCCGCCGACGGCAGGCCGACGCAGGACCCCGCGATGTTCATGCGCTTCCTGCCGAATATCAAGGCGGCCTCGAACGTGGTGATCAACCTGACGACGGGCGGCGCGCCGACCATGACGGTGGAGGAGCGGCTGCAGCCGGCGCTCAAGCTCAAGCCCGAAGTCGCTTCGCTCAACATGGGCTCGATGAACTTCGGCCTCTACGAAATGCTCGGGCGCTACAAGGACTGGAAATACGACTGGGAAAAGCCGTACCTCGCGGGAAGCGATGAGCGCATTTTCAAGAATACCTTCCGCGACATCGCTACCATCCTGGAAAGCTGCCGCGACAACGAGACCCGCTTCGAAATCGAGTGCTACGACATCGGACACTTGCATACCGCCGCGCACTTTCTCGACCGCAGGCTGCTGAAACCCCCGCTCTTCATTCAGTCCGTGTTCGGCATCCGCGGTGGCATCGGCCCGCACCCCGAGGACGTGCTGCACATGAAGCGCACCGCGGACCGCCTGTTCGGCGACGCCTATCTGTGGTCGGTGCTCGGCGCCGGACGCAACCAAATGGTCGTCGCCGCGATGTCGGCCGTGATGGGCGGCAACGTGCGCGTAGGGCTCGAAGACAGCCTGTGGCTCGGCCGGGGGACGCTTGCGAAGACCAACGCCGAGCAGGTGAGCAAGATCCGCCGCATTCTCGAGGAGCTGGGACTGCAGGCCGCTACGCCCGATGAGGCGCGCGAGTTGCTGAAGTTGAAAGGCAGCCGCAACGTGGCGTTCTAGGAGCGACATGGCGAAGAACTACCGCATTGCCGTCATTCCCGGCGACGGCATCGGCAAGGAAGTCGTTCCCGAGGGCCTGCGCGTGCTCGAGGCCGCGGGGCGCAGGTTCGGCATCGGATTCAAGTGGGACGAGTTTCCCTGGAGCTGCGAGTACCGCGCGAAACACGGGCGCATGATGCCCGCGGACGGCCTGCAGACGATCCGGAATCACGACGCCGTGTTCTTCGGCGCCTGCGGGTTCCCCGGGGTTCCGGATCACATCTCCCTGTGGGAGCTGCTGGTTCCGCTGCGCCGCGGATTCGACCTGTATGTGAACCTGCGCCCGGTCCGGCTGATGCCGGGGGTCCCCTCGCCGCTCGCCGACCGCAAGCAGGGCGACATCGATTTCTGGGTGGTTCGCGAGAACACCGAAGGCGAGTACTCGGCGATCGGCGGGCGCATCTTCGAGGGCACGGAGCGCGAGACCGTGGTGCAGCAGTCGACCTTCACCCGCCTCGGCACGGACCGGATCCTGAAGTACGCCTTCGAGCTGGCGCGGAGCCGTCCGAAGAAGCACCTCACCTCCGCGACCAAGTCGAACGGCATCTCGATCACCATGCCGTACTGGGACGAGCGGGTGCGCGCGATGGCGGCCGAGTACCCGGAAGTGAAGACCGACCAGTACCACATCGATATCCTCACCGCGCACTTCGTGCAGCATCCGGATTGGTTCGACGTGGTGGTGGGATCGAATCTGTTCGGCGACATCCTATCCGACCTGGGGCCGGCGTGTACCGGAACGATCGGGATCGCCCCGTCGGGCAACATCAACCCGGAGCGCAGGTACCCCTCGGTGTTCGAGCCGGTGCACGGCTCGGCGCCCGATATCTACGGGAAGAAGATCGCCAATCCGATCGGCCAGATCTGGTCGGGCGCCATGATGCTCGAGCACTTGGGCCACAAGGACGCGGCCGACGCCGTCGTGCGGGCGATCGAGCGCACGCTCACCGAGGGCCCGCGGACGCGCGACATGGGAGGCAAGGCTTCCACGAGCGATCTCGGCCAGGCCATCGCCGAAGCCTTGTGAGCGCGCAAAAACCCAGGCAGACCCGGTTCAGAATTTCGAAGCGAAGGTGCTCAGCCGGCAGGGCCTAGCGTCGTTCCGGCCCACCGCGTCGATCGCGATAGATGTCGCGGCCGTGGTCGTGGACGTCCCGGCGCAGCTGCTGCCGTTCTTCCGGGGTCATGCGCGCGTCCCGCTGGAAATCCTGATTCGGCACCCCGGCGTTTCGCGCAGGCATCGGTTGGGGCGGCGGCTTCCGCGCCGCCGGTCCGGCGCGACCCCCGCCGTGGCCGTGCTGCGCGGCAGCCGAAAGCGACAACGTCAGCAGCAAGGCCGCGCCGCCCAGAATGTTCAGGACCTTCCCCACTCCTTGTTCCCTCCCGCGTCTCGGAAATCGCTCCATATGTGCGAGACACAGCATAATCCAGGCCTGTAAATCATTCGCGATATCGAAACCGCGCTGTGTAACAAGTTGTTTCCCGGGGCTTGCGGGCAACCCGCTGTTACCGGGCTGCTGCAAGCGTTTCGCTCATCGGGTTAGGATACCTGCCGATGGCTGACCCCAAGACGAGAATCCTGGTCGTCGACGACGATCTGCGCCTGCGCGACCTGCTCCAGCGCTATCTCACCGAGCAGGGCTTCGCCGTGCACACGGTATCCGATGCCGCCGGAATGGACAAGCATCTCGCGCGCGAGCGCGTCGATCTGTTGGTGCTCGACCTGATGCTCCCGGGCGAGGACGGGCTGTCGATCTGCCGGCGGCTGCGCGGCGGGAAGAACGCCGTTCCCATCATCATGCTCACCGCCAAGGGGGAGGACGTCGATCGCATCGTCGGCTTGGAGATGGGCGCGGACGACTATCTCCCCAAGCCCTTCAACCCCCGGGAGCTGGTCGCGCGCATTCATGCGGTGCTGCGCCGAAGGGCTGCGCCGCTGCCGCCCGGGGCGCCCGCCCAGGAGCCCGAAGCGGTGAGCTTCGGAAACATGACTGTGAATCTCGCGACGCGGACCCTCGAGCGCGACGGGCAGTCGATCTCACTCACCACCGGAGAGTTCGCCCTGCTCAAGGTGCTCGTGACGCATCCGAGAACGCCGCTGTCCCGCGACAAGCTTATGGAGCTCGCACGCGGCCGCGAGTACGAGGTGTTCGATCGCTCGATCGACGTCCAGGTCTCGCGCCTGAGAAAACTCGTCGAGCAGAATCCGGCGCAACCCGCCTATATCCAGACCGTCTGGGGCTTCGGCTACGTATTCGTGCCTGACGGCAAGCCGCAGTGAGCGCTGTTCGGGAAGGCGATCGGAGGGTTTCCCCGCTCGCCGCCCATCCCATGGGCGAGGCGGCGAAGCGGGCGGGGCTCAGGCGCCTGTGGCCGCGCTCGCTCCTGTGGCGCACCTTTCTGCTGCTTGCGGTGCTGGTCATCGCCACCACGGTCGCGTGGTTCCAGATCTTCCGAGCCTACGAACTCGAACCGCGCGCGCGCCAGATCTCGCAGAATCTCGTCAGCATCGTCAACCTCACCCGCACGGCGCTCATCGCCTCCCAGCCGGACAGGCGTCACGAGCTGCTCCTGGAGCTTTCCGAGCGCGAAGGCATTCAAGTCTATCCGGCCGAGGTTGGGGAATCCATCGTGCCCCCGAGCGACCGTCCGCTCGTGCGCCTCGTGAGTGAGATGGTGCGCCGCCAGCTCGGCGAGCCCACGCGCTTCGCCGCGGAACGCGAGGGCAAGCCGGGATTCTGGGTGAGCTTCAACATCGACGACGACGAATACTGGGTTCGTGTTCCGCGCGAGCGCGTCGAGAGGCGGATCGCGCTGCGCTGGCTGGGCTGGGGTGCGCTTGCGCTTGCGCTCTCGCTCCTCGCCGCGTACTGGCTCGTATCGCGCCTCAATCGGCCGCTTCGCGCGCTCGCGTCCGCAGCGGGCGCCATCGGCAAGGGAGCGATACCCCAACCGGTCCCCGAGTCCGGGCCCGAGGAAATTCGCACCCTGTCTCACGCCTTCAACCAGATGTCCAAGGACCTCGCGCAGCTCGATGCCGACCGGGCCCTCATTCTCGCCGGCGTTTCTCACGACCTGCGCACGCCGCTGTCCCGGTTGAGGCTGGGGCTCGAGTTGAGCGGCGCCGACGATCAGCTCAAGAGCGGCATGACCGCGGACATCGAGGAGATGGACCGCATCATCAACCAGTTTCTGGATTTCGCGCGCAGCGACGGAGGGGAGATTCCGCAGCACGCCAACCTCGCGAACATCGCCGCCGAAGTCGCCGATCACTACAGTCGGCACGGGAAATCCGTGGCGACCGAACTCGCGAGCGCGCCCGAGCTGCCGCTGCAGGCTCTGTCGATCAGGCGCGTGCTAATGAACCTGGTCGACAACGCGCTGCGCTACGGTGAGAAAGACGTGGGCATCACGCTGCGGGCCGAAGGCGCGGCGGCCGTTCTCGAGGTGAGCGATCGTGGCCCCGGGATCCCCGCCTCCGAAGCGGAGCGCCTGAAGCAGCCGTTCACCCGGCTCGAAGTCGCGCGCAGCGACAAAGGTGGCGCCGGCCTCGGTCTTGCGATCGTCGAGCGCGTGGTGCGGGCGCATCGCGGCAGCTTCGAGTTGCTCGCGCGCGAAGGCGGAGGGCTGACCGCGCGGATTCGGCTGCCCATCGGGCCGCGGGCTCCTGATTGACCGTGCGGCGCGGGCATGAAGTACACTTTGCCTTTGCCGAAAGGACGCCCCGCCATGAGAGCATTCATTGCAGCCCTCTGCCTGCTCGCCGCACCGGCGGCGTTCGCGCAAGTCTGTCCGGCGAAAAATCTGCTCTACTGGCAGGCCTTTCCCTCGGGGGGCGAATCCGACATCTCGGCACGGCACCAGCAGCTCGTGCTGAAGAAGAAATGCCCCTCGATCGAGACCATCATCCAGTACAAGCCGGGCGCGGGAGGCGGCCTGATGTGGGCGCAGCTGAACTCGCTCCCCGGCGATGGACTGAACATCGTCGGCATCAACCTGCCGCACATCGTGCTCGCGCCGTTTGAGGGCCAGGTGCAGTACAAGACTGAGGACATCACGCCGACGTTCTGGTTTCACTACACGCCGGACGCTCTGGTCGTCTCCGAGTCGAGCCCCATCAAGACCTTTCAGGATTTCATCAAGGCTGCGAAAGCGGATCCGGGAAAGGTCACCTTGGGTGGATCGGGCCTCAATTCGGCGAACCACGCGGCGCATGAGCGCCTGGACCATGCCTTCGGCATCAAGACGACCTACGTGCCGTACAAGGGGACGGGCGACATGACCCCTGCCGTGCTCGGCGGGCACGTGAACGGCGCGATGGCCTACACGGCCCTGGCGGTCAACAACAAGGGCAAGATGCGCGCGCTCGCGGTGGCGATGGACAAGCGCCACCCCCTGCTCCCCGACACGCCCACCTTCCGCGAGCTGGGCGTCGACTGGGTCGACGGCGCCTTCCGCGGCATCGGCATGCCGAAATCCACGCCGCCCGAGGTGCGCAAGCGCATGTCGGATCTGTGGGCGGCGCTGAACAGCGATCGGGAGATGAAGGAGCTCGCGGCGAAGAGCGGCTTCGAGCTGGTGAACGTCGGCGTCGACCAGATGGACGCCTTCATGAAGGAGAGGATCCGCGTCTACACGGGCGTCGCGAAGCAGATGGGACTGGCGAAATAGCGCTTATACCCGCCAGGACTTCAGCACTTCGTAGCGGCTGCCCTGCGGCAGCGTGACCGAGCGCACCAGGGCAAAGCCGTCGAGCTTCCAGCCGATCGGCTCGAGCGCGGGCATCGTCCTGGGCTCGCGAGCGTCGCGCAGCAGCGTCACGTGCGACACGAAGCCCTTCCCGTCGAAACCGACTCCGGCGCGCAGCAGCGCGCCGCGCAGATCGGCGACCAGCGCCCCGAGTTCCGGCGGCACGACCGATGCGCCGGCCCAGGCGATGCGGTTGTGCTTCCAGTAACCCGGCTGATCGAGGACAAGCGAAGCAGCGCGCGGCGCGACTTCAGCTGCCGCGCGCTCAACCTCGGCGACGCGCGCATCATCGATGCTGCCCAGAAAAGCGAGCGTCAGGTGCAGATTCTCCGGACGCGTCGGCCTGCCGCCGCAGGCCGCACGAAGCTCGCTCGTCCATCGGGCGAGCCGTGCGCGCACCGCATCGTCGGGCCAGAGCGCAAAGAACAACCTCACTGAAGGACCGGCTTCAGGGAGCAAAACCGGGACAGGCCACGGTTTCTACCCCGCAAACGCTTCGGGATGCCGGCGCGGATCGGAAATGTCGACGAAGGGAATGAGCAGCACGATCGCTTCGGCTGCGATGCCTTCGCCGCGGCCGATCGCGCCCAGCCGCTCGGCGGTCTTGGCCTTGACGTTGACGTGCCCGGGAGCGAGATCGAGATCGGCGGAGAGATTCGCGACCATCGCCTCGATATACGGCGACATCCGCGGCGCCTCGGCGATGATGGTTGCGTCGATGTTGGCGACGGCCAATTCCATCTCGTGCAGCTTTTTCGCCACTTCGCGCAGCAGGACGCGGCTGTCGGCGCCCCGGTACTTGGGATCGGTGTCTGGAAAATGCCGGCCGATGTCGCCGAGCCCCGCGGCGCCGAGCAACGCGTCGCACACCGCGTGGATGAGCACGTCGGCGTCCGAGTGTCCTGCGAGGCCCTTCTCGAAGGGAATCGTGACGCCGCCCACGACGAGTCTTCGCCCTTTGACGAGCGTGTGGACGTCGTAACCCTGCCCGATTCTCACGTTGCTGCCTCCGATGTGCTGCCGCGGGCGCAGTGATCAGTCTGTCGGCGGCCGGCGGCAATCTCCGCCGCTTGCGTCTCCATCCTCCGACAGGGCCCCTGCTCCCTGCTCACGCCACCCCCTTCAAGATGCTTTCCGCGATTTCAAGATCCGCCGGAAAAGTCACTTTCAGGTTCCTCGTGCTGCCCTCGATGAGCTTCGGCTTGTAGCCGAGCAACTCCACCGCTCCCGCCTCGTCGGTGACGTGCTCGGCCCCACGCAGTGCGCGCATCAGCATCCCGTGCCGGAACATCTGCGGCGTCTGCGCCTGCCACAGGCGCTCGCGCGACTCGGTCGCGACGACGCGACGCTCCTCGTCGCCGCGCTTCAGGGTATCGGCGACGGGGACCGCGAGGATGCCGCCGACCTCGTCCTTGCCCGTCTCGTCGATCAGGCGGCGCAGCTCAGCCTTGCCCACGCAGGGCCGCGCCGCATCGTGGACGAGCACCCAATCGTTGGGGTCGACCGCGCTCGCGGCGGCGATCAGGCCGTTCAGCACGCTGTCGCGGCGGCTCGCTCCCCCGCAGTACAGTGGCGCGAGGCGCTCGCCGAATTCGCTCCAATCGAGCTTGCGGAAATCGGCGTCGTGCGGGGCGAGCAGCACGAAGAGCACTTCGATCTCGGGCATAGCCAGGAGACGCTCGATCGAGTGGCGCAGCATCGGTTTGCCGGCGATCGGCGCGTACTGCTTTAGTCCTGCGGCGCCGAAGCGGGACGCCGTGCCGGCGGCGGGGAGGAAGCCGAAGAATCGCGCAGTCATCGATCAAGTCACTGAATTCGGGCGGGATTCAACACGATATAATTATAGTTAAACGGGACGCGCTGCGCCCGTTTAACTCCGCGAGTCGGAGCGGAATTTCGTCCGCTCAACTCGCGGATGGATCCCGGGCTCGAGCTCCGCTTCACACGAGGCGCGGCTCAACTCGGGTCCTGCTATTTTTGGCACGCACACGATGAGCGCGGTCGTTTCACCCGAAGCGGAAAAGGACTCGAGCTTCGCACGCCTCCACGGCTCGAGCGACGCGCTCGCGCTCGCGCGCCTCGCGGGAAGCTCGCGGCCGGCTGTCGTCTTCTGCGCGCGGGC
>Ga0187773_10000992_pt1 | contig 11375 bp, 8 predicted proteins | sample 0216_BV02_MP05_1_FD_133133 | JGI IMG/M metagenome (GOLD analysis project Ga0187773, IMG submission 133133) | Tropical peat soil microbial communities from peatlands in Department of Meta, Colombia - 0216_BV02_MP05_10_MG | ecosystem: Environmental > Terrestrial > Soil > Wetlands > Peat | place...
AGGATTTCGTGCGTCGCTTCTACCCCTACGGAATCGACGCCTTCCGCTTCGAGGTGCTGTCGAGCCTGAAGCTCGGACGCGCGCACCGTCTCGCCGGAAAGGTGACGTTGCCTGACGGACAACGCGTTGTCGAAATCGAATTGGAGGCCGACCGCGCCGCGGGAGGGATCGCGCGCGTCAACGGCACCCTGCAGGACGTGACCGAGAGGCGCCGCGCCGAGGAGGAGGTGCAGCGCCTCACGAATTTCGACGGGCTCACTGGGCTCCCGAATCGGGCACTGCTTCGCACTCGGCTCGACGACGCACTTGCCGCATCGGCGCGCGACGGCAGATGTCTAGCAGTACTGATGATCGGTCTGGACAGGTTCAAACAAGTCAACGATTCTCTGGGACGCGAGGCCGGAGACAAAGTGCTGTGCGCTGCGGCGGAAAGGTTCGGCCGCGTGTTGCTCGGCGCCGGCCAAAGCTTACTCGGGCGCGCACCTGACGGAGAAAGCGCTGTCCTCGCGCGCGTCGGCGGTGATGAGTTCGCGCTCGCCCTCTTCGATCTGAACGAACGCGGGGACGCGGAGCGCGCCGCGGAGCGCATTCTCGGCCTGCTTCGCAGCCCTTTTCTCGTCGACGGCAACGAATGCTGGGTCACGGCGAGCATCGGCATTGCGGCCTACCCCGGCGACGCCGACAGCGCCGAGCATCTCCTCGTGCGCGCCGATGCGGCGATGCGAAAGGCAAAGGCCGGCGGGCGCGACACCTACCGCTTCTACGAGAAGGCGCGGGGGCCGGCACGCGCAGACCGCCTGCGCATGGAGGCCGATCTGCGGCACGCAATCGAGCGCGACGAACTCCGGCTGCATTGGCAGCCCGTGATCGACGTCGAGAAAGGACGGGTGAGCGGCGCCGAAGTACTCGTGCGGTGGGAGCGTGAAGGCCGGCTCATGTTGCCGGCGGAGTTCATCCCGCTCGCGGAACAAACGGGGATCATCGTACCCTTGGGCGAGTGGGTGCTCGACGCGGCGTGCCGGCAGCTCGCGGCCTGGCGGCGCGACGGCCTGGCACCGATCTGGGCCGGCGTCAACCTCGCCGCCAGCCACGTGCAGCAGCGTGATGTCGAGCGCCAGGTGGGCGACGCACTGACGACGAACGCGCTCGCACCGGAAGCGCTGTCCCTCGAGGTCACCGAATCCCTCCTCATGGAGTTCGCCGAGCCCACTCTACGGCGCCTCGAGGCGTTGCGCAGGCTTGGAGTGCGGATCGCAATGGACGACTTCGGCACCGGCTACTCGTCGCTCTCCTACCTCAAGCGGCTCCCGGTGACCACGCTCAAGATCGACCGCTCTTTCGTCATCGATCTTGCCGACAACCCCGACGGCGCGGCGATCGTGTCGGCAATAACGGGTCTCGCCCGCTCTCTCTCGCTCTCGGTTGTCGCGGAAGGCGTGGAAACGGTTGCGCAACACGATGCCCTGCGCGCACACGGCGTCACGACGATGCAGGGCTACCTCTTCAGCAGGCCTCTCCCCGTCGCCGAGTTCAGAAGACTGCTCGAGGATGCCGACAACGGACTCTCAGTGTCACGGCGGTGGGCGGGGACCGTTCGGGCTGCCGAATCCTCGAGACCAGCCGCGCCCGACCTGTTCGACCGCACTGGAAAGATTTCGCGCACGTAGCAGTCGAGCGGGCCGCTCTTTCAATCTGCTTCGTCGGGCGCGCCGGCGACGGTCGCCAGATCCTCCTGTTTGATCTTGTCGACGTTGAACTTCGCGGTGCGCTCGCGCATCGTCTTCAATACGTCCTCGAGCGGCGGCGGCTCACCTTGGATCCAGCGCAGCGGATTGATGCGCGCGACGACAAAAGCGCGCAAGTACGGGCTGACGAAACCTCTGCCTTTCAGCTTCGCGACCACCTCGGCGACTCGCTCGTCCAGCTCGACCAGCATGGCGGCGTGCCTCTCGTGCTCGCGAACGGCTTTCGAGAGCGGTTCGTCGGAGAATTTCTCCAGACGCCGCACGATCGAGTTGTAGGCGCCGCCCGCGAATCTGCCGTTCTTCTCGTAGCAGACGCCGAGCGTCACCAGCGACGCATCCTCCAGATAGAACGCGAATCCGGATTCCGGGCGCTTTGCGTCGTCGTCGATCAGACCGCGATAGATGCGAATCACCTCGAGCGCCCGCTCGCGCAGGTTATGTGCCTTCTCCGTGTTCAGCGCGAGGATTTGCCAGGCGATCTCGCGCTTCGGCACGACGAGTGCCGTGATCGAGCGCGCGCCGAGCCGGCGCATCGCTTCGAGACGATGCCTGCCGTTCGGCGTCCAGAATCCCTTGCCCGGCGCGGTAACTGCAATAACCGGGTCGAGAAAGATGCCGGTGCGATCGAGCACGTCGGCGAGCTTCCGGTGGTGGGCTTGCGAGAGATCGCGCTGAAAGGGCGTGGGCTCGATGCTGTCGATGGGAAGAATCGAAACGAACAACGGGCTCTTCCCGAGCGGGTCGAAATAATTTCCGACGACGATCCCGCCCTCGCGCTCGATGCGACCGCGCGCCTCCTCGGCATCGCTGGGCAGCGAATCGATGCGGCAATCCGCCGGCGCGAGGCCCCGGGTGCCGGGCTTCGCCTTCCGCGGTCTGCGCTTCGGCGGCGCGCGCTTGATGCCCGATCGTGACTTCGCTGCGGTCGCCATGACTACGTTCCCCCGCTGGCGGCCCCGGGCGGCGCAAAGAACGGCGCGAGCCGCCTCAGTTCGCCGTCGCGCCGGTCCGCTGAACGATCTCGGCGTAGCGCTTCTGGTCCGCCCGGATCACCTCGGCGAACTTCTCGGGAGTCACGGGAGCACCTTCGAATCCGAACGTCTTCAGGCGCTCGAGCACTTCAGGCGTCGCGAGCGCCTTGTTCACGCCGGCGTTGATCGTCTTGATCACCTCCGGCGGCGTCCCTCGCGGCGCGAACAGGCCGATCCAGGAATCGACGACGAGCCCGCTCGGCCCGCCGGCTTCGCCTATGGTCGGGACGTCGGGCAGCGTCTTCAGACGTTCGTTCGCGCCAATCGCGATGAGCTTGATGCGCCCCGCGCGGATCAGCGGCAGCGCCGAGCCGAGGGTCGAGAAGGCCCAAGCGAGGTCGCCGTTCGCGATCTGAACGTACATCTGTGACTGATCTTTGAAGGGGACGTGGATCATCTTGGTGCCGGTGAGGTACTCGAGTTCGGCCGCGCCCAGATGCGAAGGGCTGCCGACGTAGGAAGACCCGAACGAGAGCTTGCCCGGGTTGGCCTTGGCCGCGGCGATCAGCGCGGGCACCGTCTGGTACGGTCCCGACGTTGAAACGGTGATGAAGAAGTGAGTGTAGAAGAACATCGCCGCGGGGACGAAATCCTTGACGGGATCGTAAGGGAGCTTGTCTCCGTAGAGCGCAGGGTTGATCGCCACGTGCGAGTTCGCCATGGCGAGAAGATTGTAGCCGTCCGCAGCCGCGTTCTTGACCTCGCCGATCGCGATGAAACCGCTCGCCCCCGGCTTCGGATCGACGATCACCTGCTGGCCCCAGATTTTCGAAAGGCTGTCAGCGACGACGTGCATGAACACCGTTGGCGCCGCACCGCCCGAATAAGGTGCGGTGATCTTGACGATCCTGGACGGAAACGACTGTGCCGTTGCGGCGTTCGCCGGCCCCAGCAGAGAGAGAACGAGTACGATGTAATGCGAAAATTTCTTCATCCCAGCCCTCCTCATCAAGATCCGATTCTTCGAGCTACGGTCGTTGTGGCGCGGTGCGACGCGCCCGGGTTCTGTTTCTTCAAGATGTGCCGCATCGGGGCGCATATCATCCACCATTCGGGCGGCATTGGCATCAGGGGATCGTGTCGCCGCAGCACGACACGATAAAGTACCGGCAGATCAACTTTGTAGCAAAGCCGTCCCGGTCCGGTGTCGCCATCCGGCGACAAATTTATGCTGCTGTCATCCGGCTGACCGTGCCTAACAGGATGATAGAGCACAAATTCCTTCCCTTGGCATGGCCACTGCTCTTACGCTTCGATCGTCGTTGACTCTTGGGGCGATACGAGGGTACCGCGTGCAATTCTTGCAGCGACACGAGAGGAGACAAGAACGATGGACCGCAGGTTGACCGACGAAGACATCCGCTGGCTGCGCAAGATTCGCGACGCGAAGGCGGAGAACAGGCCGTTACCGCCGTTGCCGGTGGACGTCGGGCGCAAGCTCGCAATGCTCGGCTGCGCCATTTTCACTGGCCGCCGAGGCGAATATTCGATCACGCTCCGGGGACGCGACGAGCTCGTCGACCGAGATCTGGAGAACGAAATACGCTGAACTGCCGCCTGGCCGCCAGTTCCTGATCGGGGCGCCAAGGCGCCCCGATTTGTTCTTGCAGCCGCATCGAGTACATATCCGGGTACGTCTGCCGGGAACTCTGCTAGAGTGCCGATTTTCGCGCGATTCGGGACGAACTTGACGAGCCCGCGCCGCGTCACCCGACGAATTCGCGAAGCATCTCCGCGAGGAAATCTGCGAAGTACGCTGAGTACTTCCGTATCGCGGGCATTCAGCTCGAGTAGGCTGCGCTGCGCCTGGGCCTCGGCCAGCGACAGCCTCGCGTCACCCGCTTTTCGCTGACCAGCGGCCGCCGCCGCGCGAACGCGACGGCGGGGTCGCTAGACAAAATCAGGGGGCAGAGAGGCCAATGAGCATCCTTGGAATGAGCGGCGCCGAAGCGCTGCTGCGCACGCTACGCAAGATGGGCGTAGAGCGGATCTTCGCTTCGCCCGGATCGGACTGGGCGCCGATGTGGGAAGCGCTCGCGAAGGATTACGCGCCCGGCGAGATCCCGGGATATCTTTCGTCGCGCCACGAGGAAACCGCGGTCGCGATGGCGACCGGTTACGCCAAGGCGACGGGGAAGCTGCCGGCGGTCGTGCTGCATACGACCGTGGGCGCGCTGCACGCGGCGATGGGCCTGAGGGCGGCGCTGCACGAGCGCGTTCCGATGGTCGTGCTTGCGGGAGAGTCGGCCGGCTACTCCGAGCCGCCTGCACCGGATGTCGGCCGGCAATGGCTTCGGCTGCTCTCCGACGTCGGCGGGCCGGCGCGGCTCATGGAGCGTTGCGTCAAGTGGAGCGCCGGACTCAATACGAGCGCGCTCCTCCCTCACATAGTGCAGCGCGCCTGCCAGCTCGCCATGAGCCATCCGAGGGGCCCGGTGTTCGCGTCGATCCCGACCGAAATGCTGATGGAGACGATGCGCTGCGATGCACCCGCGGCGGCCGACCAGCCGCGCTCTCCCGCGGCGCAGCCGGAGGCGATCGACGAGCTGGCGCGCGCGCTATGCTCAGCCGATTCCCCGGTGGTCCTGACGGAGGAACTCGGCAAAGATCCGCGCGCCGTCGCGCAGCTGGTCGCGCTCGCCGAAACGCTCGGCGCGCCGGTGCTGGACGCTTGGCAGCCTTACTACGTCAATTTTCCGAGAAGCCATCCGCTCTACGGCGGTGTCATCGCAACCGAGATGGCCGATCTCATCGCGGACGCGGATCTTGTCCTTCTTCTCGAATGCGTGGGTCCCTGGCACCCGCCGTCGGCGCTGCCGCGCGCGGACGTGAAGGTCGCGGCGCTTGGCGAAGATCCGTTGCATCCGCATCTGCCGTTCTGGGGCTTCCGCGCGGATCTCGTCGTGGTCGGAGATCCGGCGCTCTCGCTCGCGATGCTCGTCGAGCGGGTCAGGAGCATCGTGCCCCCTGGATCGCGGGCGACCACGGCGGCCCGCTGGAGCGAGGTGCATGCCAAACGCCGCGCGGCGTGGCGCGACGCGGCGCACTCGGCGGGACGCGCCACGTCCATCGAAACGCGCTGGGTCGTCCATGAGCTGAACGAAGTCCTTCCGCACGACGCCGTCGTGGTCGACGAAACCATCACGCATCGCCTGGACATCGCGCGGCTCCTCGACTCGCTCGGGCCCGGAGCGTATTACGAGGCGAGCTACGGCGGCCTGGGAATGGGTCTGGGGCTCGCGCTCGGTGTGAAGACCGCGCATCCCAAACGCCTGGTCGTTGTCCTGATCGGCGACGGCGCGTTTCACTACAACCCCGTGATCGCTTCGTTCGGCGCCGCGCAGGAGCACGGTCTGCCGGTGCTCGTCGTGCTGTTCGACAACGCCGGGTATCTCTCGCAGAAGGGCGACGTGATCCACGAGTATCCGGACGGCGCGGCGGTGCGCAAGCGCAAGTTTGCCGGCACGTCCATTGATCCGCGCCCGGACTACGCGCAGCTCGCGCAAGCCTACGGCGGCGTCGGCGAGCGCGTGCAAAGCCCGCGCGAGGTGCGCGGCGCGCTCGAGCGCGGGTTGAAGGCGGTCGCGCAAGGGCGACTCGCGCTCGTCGACGTCGTGCTCGATCCGGTCAACGCCGGCGAAGGCTGAGCCGCGCGCTGATGCGCGTCACTCGGCGCGTCGTCTTCGGAATTCCCGCTCGCGCTTCGCTCCGCGCCCGTCAGCGGCGCGGTGCTCGTTCGCGCGGAGCTCGCGGCGCTCCCCGAGGTGATTCTGCTGCATCCGTATTCGCTGTGCGGTGCGCGCGTGCGACGCCTGTTCCCGCCGCTCCGGGCTCGCTCTCTGCATTTCCGTCGGGCGGTGCCCGACCGCCGACGCGTGCGCCTGCGCTCGCTCGCCGCGCGGGGCCGCTGCATGCGCGCGCCGCTGCTGGATTTCGCGAACGCGCTGTTGCCGGAGCCTTTCGAGCCGCTGCTGAGTCCGCGCGTGCAGTCCTCGGAAGCGCGCTTCGTTCCGGGTCCCGCGGAAGAACACCGGGATGCGATCAAGCACGCGCGGGCGCGCCGTGCCGCGCAGCGCCGCGAATCCGGCCTTGTTCGCCTGCACGCTGACCGTGCCTTGCGGGCCCCCCATGACCGTCTCGCCCGCATAAACACGGTCGTACGTTCCCGCCTCGCCTTCGGCGTTTCCCTCCGGAACGACGCGCGGCTCGTGATCGGTGCCGCGCACGCCGATGGTGACGGTCGGCGTGTCGATCTGGTAGTGCTTCGCGCCGAGCTTGCCGATCCATCCGGTCACGGTGCGGAACGAGCCTTCCAGCAAGGTGATCACGGACTGGTCGTCGGCGCCGCCCTCGGCTTTGTAGGTCGCGAGGCGCATCTTGGTGTTGGGACGCACTCCGATGTAGGCGCCGTCGGTCATGCTGAAGTGCACTTCGCCATCGCTTCCGGTGAAGACGTTGTCGCCCTCGTAGACCGCGTCGCCGAGTTTCGGCCGGCGCTCGTTGCGCGCGTCGTCATAGATCCGGACGTCGCCTTCGATCACGACGACCTTGCCGGCGATGGAACGCTCGCCGGGTGGCGCGGGCGCATCAGAGCTCTGCGCGTGCGCGTACGGCGCAACGCATGCGATCGTCGCCGCCAACACGAAACGCCACATCGCAACCTCCCTCGACGCCTTCCGCCGCCGAGAGAATCGGCGCGACGCCACCGGCTGTCAAGGAAAAATACGCGCGTGGGGCACGGCGGGCGGGCGCCGCGTGATGTCGTTCACACCGCTCCGGTGCCGGCGTTTTCTTCCGGCATCCGATCTCGTATGATGCACGCATGGATTTGAGCCACGTTTCCGACTCGGTGCTGGCTGCGATGATCGGCGCTTCCGCGACGGTCCTCGCCACCCTCGTTCAGCTCCGCATTTCCTGGCGCAAGGAGATGCGCGAGCGAGAGCGGGGGCAGCCGATCTCCAAGAAGACACGACGAGGGCCGGTGCTCCTCGTCTACGCCCTGCTGATCGCGGCCGCCGTGGGCGGATTCGCGCTGTCGCAATATCTGATCTCGTGGCGGGAAAGCGACCGCGAGGCGCTTCGCAGCGAGGTGCAGACCAAGCTCACCGAGATCAACGCGACCGCCCTGCGGCTGGAGCAGGCGAGGCTCGGCGAGCGCCAGCAGATCGAGACCGAGGTTCATCGCGCCGACGCCGCGCGAATAGGCGACGAAGGATCGGCCGCCGGCATCGTGGTCGGCCCCTGCAAGCCCGAAGGAAAAGAATGCTCCGAGAGCAGCGCGCTCCGGGTCGCGGTGTGCGCCCGGGTCCCGGCGGCTGCGAGCGTCAAGGAGGTGGAGCTCTACACCAAACCCGAGAATTCGAAGCAGTCGTGGCAGGACAGCCGCGTGCAGCCGGGGCAGGATGCCGGGCAGGCGCGCTTCGCCGAGAAATCCTTCGAACGGCCCGACGCGGAGGGGTCCCGGCAGGTCTGCCAGGGATTTGCGAACTGGAGCGGCGACAAGTCGCGCCTCGCGCGCATCGTGGTCAAGTACGCGCTCCAGCCGCCCGGCTGACGGAACGTCGATTTCGGCGTCAGCGCCGATAAGTCCCAATTAGCTCGGCGTGCGCGATGACGTGGCCTTTCATCGCGGTTTCGATCGCGCCCTTCGGCGGTCGGCTCAGGCCGCGAATCACGGTATCCAGCGCGTACAGCTTGTGAAAATAGCGGTGGCGCCCGACCGGCGGACACGGGCCGCCGTATCCCGTCCGGTGCCAGTCATTCACTCCCTGTTCGGTGCCGGCGGGAAAGTCTCTCGTTCCGTCGGGCAGGCCGTTCGCGGAAGGCGGAATGTTATAGAGGACCCAGTGGACCCAGGTCATCTGGGGCGCGGCGGGATCGGGCGCATCCGGGTCGTCGACGATGAGTACGAGGCTCTTGGTTTCGGGCGGGACGCCCGACCAGGAGAGGGGCGGAGAGACGTCTGCACCGTCGCAGGTGTACTTCTTCGGAATCGCGCCGTTCTGGCCGAACGCGCTCGACGTGATGTTCATCGGTGCACTCCTTCCAGAGATATCCTGTCCCGCGGCAAAGAGCGACGCCGCCGCGAGGAGCGTTGCGGCCGCAAGCGTTGCCTTGCGACCGAACGCCGCGCGCAGGGTCAGGTTCGAGCGAACAGACGCTCGGGCTCGAAGCGGCGGCTCAGCCGCTTCGCGCAGCTTGTCTACGATCTGCCGGGTCTCGGCGGCGGCGTTCGAGGTTCGGACTTCGGGCATTCGATCACAGGCTAGCCAAGACGCGCGGCGCTGGGTTGATCCAGATCAAACCCGCCGCGGCCTCCCGGACGAGACTATGAAGCGACAGACGGTGGAAAAAAATGGACGAGACCGTTACCCCAGCATATGAATCGCTGACGGAGGTCCCGCTGCCGTTCAGCACGGTGCGAGCGGCGGTCAAACACAACGGCCACAGAACGCCGTTTCTGCTCCTCGACCTGGAGCTGATACGCGGCAAGCTGCGGCGGTTCCGCGAGGCGATGCCGCGCGTGCGCATCCACTATGCGGTCAAGGCCAATCCGCACCCCGACGCCCTCCGGGTGATGCGCGAGGAGAACGCGTTCTTCGAGGTCGCGTCGCTCGCGGAGCTCGAAATGCTGTTTTCGGTCGGCGCCGAAGCTGCCGAGGTCCACTTCAACAATCCCATCAAACCGCGCGTCCACGTCGAGGCCGCCGTGCGCGCGGGAGTCCAGTGGTTCGCCGTCGACTGCGTCGACGAGCTGCGCAAGATCGTCGAGATCGATGCCAACGCGCTGCTGTGCATGCGGATCGAGACCCAGAACATCGGCAGCGACTGGCCGCTCACCGGAAAGTTCGGCGCCTCGCTCCCCGAAGCGCACGCCCTCATCCGCGAGGCGGCCCGAGTGCGCGCGAATCTCGCCGGAGTCTCGTTCCACGTCGGCTCACAATGCCGCAATCTGGAGAACTGGCGCATCGGCGTCGAGAACGCGAAGGTGGTTTTCGAAATGATGCGGGAAGCCGGCCTCGCGCCGCGCCTGCTCAACATCGGCGGCGGCTTCCCGGTGCGGCACACCAGGCCGATTCCCTCGATCGAGGCGATCGGCGCGACCGTCAACGCGGCGATCGCGGACCTGCCGGCGGAGATCCGCGTCATGGCCGAGCCCGGACGCTACCTGATCAGCGACTGCGCCTGGCTCGTCAGCCGCGTAGTCGGAACCGCAATGCGATACGGCGGGCGCTGGATCTATCTCGACACCGGTGTATTCCACGGGCTGATGGAAACGCTCGAGGGGCTGGAATACGAGATCCGCTCCGAACGGCGCGGCGTCTCCATCCCCTGCACTGTCGCCGGCCCGACCTGCGACACGGTCGACGTGGTTGCGCGCGACCGGATGCTGCCCGCGGACCTCGCCGCGGGCGACTACGTGTACGTCCCCAACGCGGGCGCCTACACGACCGCGTACGGCACCTCGTTCAACGGATTCCCTCCGCCCGGCACCGTCGTCCTCCAGCACATCGGCCCTGACGCCTAGATTGAAGCCCGCCCGCCGTTGGCCTACTATGGCGCCAGCGGGGACTAAGACGGCGGCCATGGCGACCGACGCGAGCGCCCTGCATCAATGGAGGAGGGTCGTATGGCTGACGCGCCGGTCGTCCAGGTTTCTCATCTTCTCGATGAGCGGGGAGTCACCTCGTTTCACGTCAAGCTGATCGTCTGGTCGCTTTTCATTGCATTCATCGACGGCTACGACATTTCCGCGATCGCGCTCGCCGCACCTCATCTCGTGGCGGCCTGGCACGTCAGTCCAGCGGCCCTCGGGCCGGTGTTCAGCGCGAGCCTGATCGGCATCCTCTTCGGCTCGGCCGCTTTCGGCTGGATCGGCGACCGCTACGGCAGGAAGACCGCGCTCATCGGCTCGCTGCTGCTCTTCGGCGCGTTCACCTGGATCGCGGCTTACGCCACCAACCTCGAGCAGATGTTCTGGCTCCGCTTCGTCGCGGGCCTCGGCATCGGCGGCGTGATCCCGAACATGATCGCGATCAACATCGAGTCCGCGCCGCGGCAATCGCGCGGCACGCTCGGCCTGATCGCGACCGGCCTCGTTCCTCTCGGCGGCGCGATACCGGGCGTCGTCGCCGCGACGCTGGTGCCGCAGCACGGGTGGCCGATCCTGTTTCTCATTGGCGGCATCGCGCCAATCGTCATCGCGGTGGTCGCATTCTTGGGAATGCCGGAGTCGGTCAAGTTCATGACGATCCACGAGGGCCAGCGCCCGAACCTCGTGAAGCTCCTCAAGCTGCTGCGGCCGGACCTGAACGTGCCGGACAACGCCCGCTTCGTGATCGAGGACGAGAGGCAGTTCCCCGGATTCAACCCGGCCTATCTCTTCAAGGAAGGTCTGGCGCTGATTACGCCGCTCCTGTGGCTGCTCTTTGCCCTCAACCTCATGGGCTATTTCTTTCTCCTGAGCTGGACGCCGACGCTGCTCACGGCCGCGAAGCTTCCGCCCGCCACGGCAGCGCTCACGTCCGCGTCGCTCCAGGTCGGCGGGACGGTCGGCGCGCTGTTGCTCTGCCGCTGGCTCAACCGCCATCGCTTTCTG
>Ga0187773_10000994_pt1 | contig 11373 bp, 13 predicted proteins | sample 0216_BV02_MP05_1_FD_133133 | JGI IMG/M metagenome (GOLD analysis project Ga0187773, IMG submission 133133) | Tropical peat soil microbial communities from peatlands in Department of Meta, Colombia - 0216_BV02_MP05_10_MG | ecosystem: Environmental > Terrestrial > Soil > Wetlands > Peat | place...
CTGGCGGTGCTGGACGTCGATCCGGCGCACGGCGGCGCCGACAGCCTCGTGCGGCTCGAGGCTGCGCACGGGCCTCTCCCCGCGACGGTCGAGGCGCTGACGGGCGGCGGCGGGCGGCACCTGTACTTCGCGCACCCCGGCGGCCGGATCGGCAACCGCGTCGGCCTGTACCCCGGCATCGACCTGCGTGGCGATGGCGGCTGCGTGGTCGCGCCGCCATCGGTGCATCCGACCGGCCGGCGTTACGTCTGGGCGGCGGGGCGCGCACCGGACGCAGCGCGGCTCGCGCCGCTACCGCAGTGGCTGCTGAGCGACAGCACCAGCCGGCGCGGCGGGCATCCTCTCGCGCACTGGCGCGAGCTGGTGCGCCGCGGCGTCGGCGAAGGCGAGCGCAACAGCACGCTCGCCTCGCTCGCCGGCCACCTGCTGTGGCACGAAGTCGACCCGGAAGTCGTGCTCGAGCTGCTGCTCGCCTGGAACCGCGCGCGCTGCGCGCCGCCGCTCGACGACGCCGAGGTCGCGGGCGTCGTCGACAGCATCGCGCGGCTGCACTTCGCCGGGCCCGGCGCGGCCGCATGAACCGGCTGCGCCTGGCGATCGTCGGCTTCGGCCGGCTGGGGCAGGCCTGCGCGCACGCGCTGCGCGAGGCGCCCGAATTCGAGCTGGCCGGCGTGGTGCGCCGCACGCGCGGCGCGCTGCCGCACCCCTTCGAGCACGTCGCGGTCGCCGGCCATCCGCGCGAGCTCGAGCGGGCATCCATCGCGCTCGCGTGCGTTCCCGCGCAGGTGACGCTCCAGGTCGCGCGCGAGCTGCTGCAGCAGCGGCTGCCTCTGGTGGAATGCGCCGCGCTGGAAGGCGGCGCACTCGCGGCGCACCACCGCGCGCTCGGCGAAGCCGCTCGCCGGCATCGCGTTGCGGCGGTGGTCGGCGCGGGCTGGCAGCCCGGCGCGCTGCCGCTGCTGCAGCGCGTGTTCGAGACGCTGATCCCGCGCGGACAGACCGAGACGAGCACCCACCCCGGCGTCACCCTGCATCGCACCGCGGCGCTGCAAGGGATCGCCGGCGTCCAGGCCGCGCTCGCCTGCGAGCGCCGCGCCGCAGACGGCCGGCCGCAGCGCTACCTGTACGTGCAGCTCGCCCAGGGCGCGAGCCTCGCCGAAGTCGAGCGGCACGTGCGCGGCGATCCGCTGTACGCCGGCGAGGAGACCGAGCTGTTCCAGGTCGACGATGTCGCGTCGCTCGAGGCCGCCGCCTCGGGCATCGTGCTCGAGCGCCGCGGCACGGGCGAAGCCGAGGCGCATCAGAGTCTGCTGCTCGAGGCGCGCTTCGATGCCGTGCGCTTCGCCGCGCGCGTGATGCTCGATGCGGCGCGCCAGTTGCCGCAGCTTCGCCCGGGCGCACACGCCTGGCTGCCGCGCGCATGATTCCGATCCAGGACCTGCTGCACCGCATACTCTGGGACCCCGAGTTCGGCAAGGGCGAGTTCGAGATCGGCTACGAAGATCACGTCGCCGGCCGCGTGGTGCGCGTGCCGTTCCGGCGCGTGCACCTGGAACGGGGAGAGCGCTTCGCCTTCCAGGCCGTCGAGGACGACGGCAGCACCCACCTGGTGCCGTTTCACCGCGTGCGCGAGGTCTGGCGCGACGGCGAGTCGATCTGGCGCCGGCCGCCGAAGGGCCCGGTTTGATCAATATCAAGCCCGCGCCCCGCTCCCCCGCTATCCTGAATCCAGGTAACCAGCCCGAAAGCCCGATCACCATGCAAATTCCTCTTCAGATCACCGTACGTCACATGCCGCGCTCGGACGCGCTCGAGGCGCGCATCCGCGACCAGGCCGCCAAGCTCGACGAATTCCACCCCCACCTCATGAGCTGTCGGGTCACGGTCGAGGAAAAAGGCCGGCACCAGAAGCAGGGCCGCCAGTTCCAGGTGCGCATCGACGCGCGCGTGCCCGGGCGCGAGATCGTCGCCAACCGCGACCACGACGAGGACGTGTACGTGGCGCTGCGCGACGCCTTCGCCGCGGTCACGCGCCAGCTCGAGGAGGAGGTGCGCGTCGCGCGCGGCCACGTCAAGCTGCACGAAGTGGCGCAGCACGGCCGCGTCGCGCGGCTGTTCGCCGACGAAGGCTACGGCTTCATCGCCACGCCGGACGGCCGCGAGCTGTACTTCAGCCGCGACAACGTGGTCGAGCCCTCGTTCGACGATCTCACGGTCGGCACCGCGGTGCAGTTCATCGAGGAGCCCGCGGCCGAAGGCCCGCAGGCCAAACGGGTGAGCGTCGGCAAGCACGGGCCGCTGCCCTGAGCTCAGGCCATCCATCGCAACGAAAGGTCAACCATGAAACAGGATCGTGGCAGTTTTCGGATGCTGCGCAGGGAGCAGCTGCTGCAGGAGCTGGTGCACGACAGCTACAAGACCAAGGGCAAGCTGCCCGAGCCGACGGTGTGCCCCGACTGCGGCGCGACCTATCACCATGGCCGCTGGACCTGGGACCTCGCGCCCGCCGGGGCGCACGAGCTGCGCTGCCCGGCCTGCCACCGCAAGCACGACCAGTATCCGGCCGGCTACGTGACCCTCAAGGGCCCGTTCGCGCAGCAGCACAAGGCGGAGATCAAGCAGCTGGTGGTGAACTGCGAAGGCAAGGAAAAGACCGGTCATCCGCTCGAGCGCATCATGAAGATCGAGGACACCAAGGAAGGCATGCTCGTCACGACTACCGGCACGCACATCGCGCGCGACATCGCCGAGCGCGTGCACGACGCCTACAAGGGCGAGATCGAGTTCCACTACAACAAGGAAGACCAGCTGCTGCGCGCGACCTGGAGCCGCTGAGCTAGACTCCGTGCGTGCCGGAGACTCCCGGCGCACGGAGACACGCGATGACGGACAAGCCGCGCCGGCCGATCAAGGCCTACACCAACCGTTTCTTTCTGAAGAGCAAGGATGCGCGCGCGCTGCGCATCCTCGCCGAGTACCTCGAGCCGCTCAGCCGCTTCGAGCATCACCGCGTCGACGACACGATCGTGTTCATGGGCTCGGCGCGCATCAAGCCGCGCGAGCAGGCTGAAGCCGCGCTGCGCCAGGCGCAGCTCGGCGAAGGCGATCCGGAGCGCGCGCGCGCCGACCTGGAGATGTCGCAGTACTACGAGGCCGCGCGCGAGCTCGCGTTCCGCCTGACCGAGTGGTCCAAGGCGCTGGATTCCAGGGAGCGGCGCTTCGTGGTGTGCACGGGCGGGGGCCCGGGCATCATGGAAGCGGCCAACCGCGGCGCGGCCGAGGCGCGCGGCATGAACGTCGGGCTCACGATCTCCATCCCAGTCGAGGAGTTCGACAACCCGTACGTCACGCGCGAGCTGGCGTTCCACTTCCACTACTTCTTCATGCGCAAGTTCTGGTTCGCCTACCTGGCGAAGGCGGTGATCGTCTTCCCGGGCGGCTTCGGCACGCTCGACGAGCTGTTCGAGCTGCTCACGCTCGTACAGACGAAGAAGATGACCAAGCCGATGCCGATCGTCCTGTTCGGCACGAAATTCTGGCGCCAGGTGATCGACTTCGACGCGCTGGTGCGCAACGGCACGATCAGCGCGCCCGACGTCGACCTCGTCTACCGCACCGATTCGGTGGACGAGGCCTTCGCGTGGATCACCGGTCGCCTCGGCGAGTACGCGGTCGACCGGCCGGGCGCGATGCTGTAGCTCGCGTAGCCTCAGTCGATCGACTTCTGCAGGCGCAGCGCGCTCAGGCCGAGCAGCACGACACCGATCGCAGCCATCGCCGCGAGCTGAGGCCAAAGGTACGAGACCCCGATGCCCTTGAGGAAGCTGCCCCGCACGACGATGAGGAAATAGCGCAGCGGGTCGATCAGCGTGACCCACTGCAGCGCCTGGGGCATGCTCGAGATCGGGAAGGCGAAGCCCGAGAGCGTGAACAGCGGGTTGAGCACGAAGAAATTGGTGGCGAAGGCCTGCTGCTGAGTGCGGCAGATCGTCGATACCAGAATGCCGAGCCCCAGGGCGCTCAGCAGGAAGAGCGACGCGCCGAGCACCATAGTCAGCGGACTGCCCCGGAACGGAACCTGGAACCAGAGCAGCGCCACGGCGGTGATCAGCGCCACCTCCGTGAAGCCGATGAGGAAGAAGGGCACCGTCTTGCCCAGGATGAACTCGAGCGGTCGCACCGGCGTCACCATGATCTGCTCCAGCGTGCCGACCTCGCGCTCGCGCACGATCGCGAACGACGTGAGATTGACGACCATGAACATGGTGAGCGTCGCGACCACGCCGGGAACGAAGAACCAGCGGCTGTTCAGGTTCTCGTTGTACCAGTAGCGCTGCTCGAGCGTGATCTGCGGCGGCGCCTGCTGCTGCATCAGGCCGCGCCGCTGCGCCAGCGTTGAGGCGTAGTCCTGCGCGTAGCCGCTTGCGATCTGCCCCACGTAGCCGAGCGCGATCAGCGCCGTGTTCGAGTTGGTGCCGTCGACCAGCACCTGCAGCGGCGCGCTCTGGCCCTTCTGCAGGAGCTGCGCGAAGCCGGGCTGGATCACCAGCGCGAGCGTCGCGGCGCCGACGTCGAGCGCGTGCCGCACCTCGCGGCGCGAGTCCGCCACCTGCGCGACCTGGAACCGCCCGCTCGAGGTGAAGCACGCGAGGAGCTGCCGGCTCTCCTGGCTGTGGTCCTGGTCGAGCACGACCGTCGACACGCCGAACACCTCGAATGTGGCGGCGTAACCGAAGATGATGAGCTGCAGGATCGGCGGAACGAGCAGCCTGAAGCGCGCGGTGCGGTCGCGCTTCATCTGCAGGAACTCCTTGACGAGCAGGGCGAAAATGCGTTCGAGCATGGCGCCTCAGCCGAGCGACTTGCGGAACGCTCGCGCCGCGACGAACGTAATCACGACGGCATAGATGAGCAGGCCCGCGATGGGGAGCGCGAGCTGCGCGAGGCCGCTTCCCTTGAGGAACACCGCCTTGACGATCGTTACGTAGTAGCGGGAGTACACGACGTAGGTGATGGCGCGGATGACGGCCGGCATCTGGTCGATGGGAAACGAGAAGCCCGACAGCATCGCGGTCGGCAGCATGGTGAGCAGCAGCGCCACCTGGCTCGCCCCGATCTGGCTGCGGATCGCGGCGGAGATCGCGTAGCCGATGCCGAGCACCACCGCGAGAAACAGCAGGGTCGTGAGGAACAGCGTCACAAGCTGCCCGCGAAACGGCACGCCGAACCAGCCGACCGCGAGCGCGACGCAGAACGCGGCGTCGGCCATCCCGATCGCGAAATAGGGCAGCAATTTCCCGATCATCAGCTCCATGGACGTGACCGGCGTCGAGATCAGCAATTCCATCGTGCCGCGCTCCCATTCCCGCGACAGCGTGAGCGAAGTGAGCAGCGCGCCGACCAGCGCCATGATCATCGCCACCAGCCCGGGAATGATGAAGTCGCGGCTCGCGAGATCCTCGTTGAACCAGACACGCGAATCGACAGCGAGCGGCTGGGGCGCGCCCAGCCGGCGCCCGGTGCCGGTGAAGCGCAGCTCCAGGTCGTCCGCAGCGTAGGCGCTCACCACGCTCTGCGCGTAGCCCGCAGCGAGCGTCGCCGTGTTGTCGTTGGTCGCGTCCACGAGCGCCTGCACCGAGCTCTTGCCGTCGGTCGACAGCCTCAGCGAGAAGTTCCACGGCACCACGATCCCCAGCTGGCAGTCGCCGGCGTCGAGCGCGCGCCGCAGCGCACCGTAGTCCCACACCGACTTCACGATGCCGAAGTAGCGCGACGCCTTGAAGCGTGCGAGCAGCGCCTGGCTGTGCTGGCTCGCCTCCTGGTCGTAGACGCAGGTCGGGATGTTGGTAATGTCCAGGCTGATCCCGTAGCCGAGCAGGAACATCTGCATCAGCGGCAGCAGCAGCGCGATCGCCAGGCTGCGCGGGTCGCGCCGCACCTGGATCAGCTCCTTGCGCGCGATGGCGAGTATTCTGCGCACGTTCATGCGTGCGCCTCGCTTTTCGCCGCCTGGCCCACCAGCTCGACGAAGCTGTCCTCGAGCGTGGGCTCGATCGGGACGATCCGGTGCGGCTGGATTCCCTTCCCGCGCAGAAACGGCGGCAGCTCGGCGAGCGCGCGGGCCTTGTCGGCGACGGACACGTGCAGCGTGTTGCCGAACACGGCCGCCTCGCGCACGCCGGGCGCACCGCGCAGCGCCGCGAGCGCGCGGCCGAGGTCGGCGCACTCCACCAGCAGCAGGTCGCCCAGCCGCGGATTGCGCCGCAGCTCGCTCGCGCTGCCCACCGCGACGAGCCGCCCCTGGTTGATGAGGGCGATGCGATTGCAGTATTCCGCCTCGTCCATGTAGTGCGTCGAGACGAGCACCGTGACGCCTTGCGCCGCGGTGGCGTGGATCAGCTCCCAGAAGCGCCTGCGCGCCTGGGGGTCGACGCCCGAGGTCGGCTCGTCCAGGAACAGGATCGCCGGCTTGTGCAGGATCGCGCAGCCGAGCGCCAAGCGCTGCTTCCAGCCGCCGGCGAGCGTCGCCACCAGAGCCTGCGTGTGGCCGGCCAGCCCGGCCATGTCGACGGCGCGCTGGATGCGCGCGTCGAGCTCGGCGCGCGGCACGCGGTAGATCCTGGCGAAAAACCTGAGGTTCTCCTCTGCGGTGAGATCGCTGTAGAGCGAGAACTTCTGCGACATGTAGCCGATGCGCTGGCGCACCGCTTCCGGATCGCGCGCCACGTCGATGCCCGCGACGCGCGCGACGCCGGAGCTCGGCCTGAGCAGGCCGCAGAAGATGCGGATGATCGTCGACTTGCCCGCGCCGTTCGGACCGATGAATCCCATGATCTCGCCGCGGCTGACCGAGAAGCTCACGCCGTCCACCGCGACGAATTCGCCGAATCGTTTGACCAAATTCTCCGCGACGATCTGCCCGTTCACGAGATCCTCTCGTCTCCCGGCGGATCGCTTTGCAGCAGCGCCACGAACACGTCCTCGATGCTCGCCTCGCCGGCCGCCACGGGCCCGTGCTCGCCCGGAAGCGCGCGCAGCGCCTGCTCGAGCTCCGGCGCGCGCCGCGCGGGGTCGTCCACCAGCGCCCGCACGCCGTCGCCGACCACGCGCACGGCCGAGACGCCCGGCGCGCGCGCTACGGCGTCCTGCACGCGCGCCGGCTCGGCCGAGGGAATCACGACGATCGCGCCCGGCAGAAGCCTGCGCAGCGCGTCGGGCGTGTCGCAGTAGCGCAGCTCGCCGTGATGCAGTAGCGCGAGGCGCGTGCAGCGCTCGGCCTCGTCCAGGTACGCGGTCGAAATGAGGATCGTCACGCCCTCCTCGCGCAGCCCGTAGAGGATCTGCCAGAACTCCCGGCGCGAGACGGGATCGACGCCGGTCGTGGGCTCGTCCAGCAGCAGGAGCCTCGGCGTATGGATGAGCGCGCAGCTCAGGCCGAGCTTCTGCTTCATGCCGCCCGAGAGCTGGCCCGCGAGGCGGGCGCGGAAGGCGCTCATGCCCGAGGCGGCGAGCAGGCGCGCCGCGCGCTCCTCGCGCAGCCTGCGCGGCACCTCGAAGACGTCCGCGTAGAAGCGGATGTTCTCGTCCACCGTCAGGTCCTCGTACAACGCAAAGCGCTGGGGCATGTAGCTGACGCGCTGCCGGACGTCTTCCGGCCGCGCGACGACGTCGATGCCGTCGACCTCGATCGCGCCCTCATCCGGCGCCATGACGCCCGCGAGCATGCGCATCGCCGTCGTCTTGCCCGCGCCGTCGGGACCGACGAGACCGAACACCTCGCCGCGACGCACCGCGAAGCCGACGCCTTGCAGCGCGCGCACTGCGCCGAAGCGCTTGCTCAGCCGCTCGACCCGGACCGCGGCGCCTTCTGCGCCCGAGCTCATGGCCCGAGCAGCTCGATGTGCGCGTCCGCCGGCATACCCGTCACCAGCTCGTGAGTCGGGTTGTCGATGTCGACGCGGATCCGGTAGACCAGCGTGACGCGCTCCTCGTGCGTCTCGACGCTCTTCGGCGTGAACTCCGCTTGCGACGAGATGAACGCGATGCGCCCCGCGTAGCGCTTGTCCGGATAGGTGTCGGTCGTCACGGTGACCGGCTGGCCGTAGCGCACCTTGCCGATGTCCGGCTCGTTCACGTACGCCCGCAGCCAGACGTGGTCCAGATCCGCGAGCGTCACGATCGGCGTTTGCGGCGCGACCACCTCGCCCAGCTCGGCCTGACGCACCAAAATCACGCCGTCGAACGGCGCGCGCAGCACCGTGTAGCCGAGCACCATGCGCGCCAAGTCGAGCGACTGGGCCGCACTGTCGATATTGGCCTTGGCGACCGCCACGCTACGGCCGGCGGCCTGCGCCAGCGCGGTGTCGCGCTGAAGCACGGCAGAGGACTGCGTGACCGCGGTGCGGCTCTGGTCGAGGCTGGAAGGGGACAGGAAGTGCTGCTGGGCGAGCGCCTCGTCCCGCTTCAGGTTGAGCTGCCTCAGCGACAGATCGGCGCGATCGCTCAGGATCGTCTTCTGCGCCGCATCCTCGTTCTGCTCGGCGGCCGCCAGCTGGCGCTTCTGCACTTCGAGCGCCGCCTGCGCCACCTCGACCTGCTGGCGGTAATCCGAGTCGTCCAGGCGGGCGATGAGCGCGCCCGTCTTGACCCACTGGCCCTCATCGAACGGCAGCTCGACAATGCGCGCCTGGACGTTCTGGAAGCTCAGGATGCTCTGATGCGCCTCGATGTTGCCGGACAGGACGATGGCGTTGGCCGGGCGCGACAGGCCGAGCCAGGCTTCGATCGGCGCGCGCTGCCACACGACGAGCCCCACGACGGCGAGCGCCACGAAGGCTCCCGCGCCCAGCGCCACCGTTCGCCTGCTCATGGTCGTCGCTTCAGCCGGTTTCTCGGTGGGGCCGTCCCTCCCCGGCAACTGCCCGCGCCGCAACGAGACCATTGTCCCGTGCGCAAGCGCAGCGGCATTTGAGCTTCGTCAAATACAGCGCCCCGCCCCGCGGGAGGCTTTAGCGCGTGTCAGCGTCGGCGCGATCTCGGCCGTGCTCGGCCGCGCACCATCAGCACCGGGACCGGCGTCTCGCGCAGCACCTGCTCGGCGTCGCTGCCCATGACCAGGCGTCGCACCCCGCGCCGCCCGTGGGTGCCCATCACGATCAGGTCCGCCTTCCACTTTTTCGCCTCGCCCACGATCGCGTCGGCCGCCGGGCCGGCCAGGGTTTCGACGAGCACGGTGCGCGCCTGCACGCCGCTCTTGCGCGCGAGCGCCGCAGCCCTTGCGAGGATCTTGCGACCCGCCTCGCGCAGGGACGCGAACACCTCGTCGGGCAGCACCATGCCCTCCGCGGCCGCGGCGATGAACAGCTCGTCGACCGCGTGGAACAGGCACAGCCTGGCGCGGTGCTGTTTGGCGAGCCGCAACGCCTCCTTCAGCCCGAGGTTCGAGGTACTGCTGCCGTCGACCGGCACGAAGATGCGCTTGTACACGTTGCTCCTCCCTCATTACGTCAGAACGTGTGCTCGAAGCGCCACTCTACGGGATTTGGCGAGTCCGGGGTGCGGACGTGCAGGGTGACCTCGTAAGACGACCGCGGCGCTGCGTACACGTAACCGCCGTAGCTCGCGGTGCCGAGTGACATCAGTTCCAGCCTCTTCGTCTGGCCGCCCAGACCGGCGCGCTCGATCCGCACTTCCACCTTCGCGTCCCGAACGGGCTCGTTGCTCATGCGATCGAAGAGCGACACGTTTATGTGGTAGTAGCCGGGCCCTACCGGCGCACCACCGTGCATCGTGCGCTCGACCGACCCCGGCGGAAACGCCTTCATCGCCTCGGCCGGCGTGAATCCGACGAAGATCCTCAACCCGCCGATGGTCTTCTCGGTGCCGACGGCGTGAACTGGCGCAGGCGCGGTGCCGGTTTCTGCGCCGCTACTTGGGCCGGCCGGGTTGAACATGTACAGCACCGCGCTGCGCAGTTCGGTGTCGGTCAAGTTGGCCTGGCCGCCGCGCGGCGGCATGCCGCCGTGTCCCCGGATTGCCGAGCGCACCAGCACGTCCAAGCCCCTCTCCATGCGAGGCGTCCAGGCAGCCCGATCGCCGATCCTGGGCGCTCCGCCGACGCCGGTTTCGTGGCATTTCACGCATTGCGCCTTGACGACTTGCTCGCCGGTGCGCTCCCTGCCCATCTCCTTCTCACTGACGGGCTCGACCCAGTGGCCACCCGACTGGTTCACCATGTAGGTGATCGCGCGTTGAATCTCCAGATCGCTCAGAGCCGGATTGCCGCCGTGCGGCGGCATATTGCGAATGCCCTCGAGCGCGTGCTTCGTAAGGCCGGTGAGCCCCAGCGAGGCACGCTTTGCCCAGGCCTGGCGATCGCCGATCCTCGGCGCACCTTGCTCTCCGGTCGCGTGGCATCGTGAGCAAACGGCTTGGACCACTTCCCTGCCGCTGCGCCCGGCCTCCTGCGCGTAGGACTTGTGAAAAGCGGCTGTCAGGGCGAGCGCGGCCAGCGCGCTCAACACCAGCATCCAGGAGACCTTGTCCCTGAAATCCGAACCGCGAAGCTCCGTCCGCGTCCTTGCTTTCATGATGAGCATCCTCCAGAGCTCCGCCGACAACGTGCTGGCTCGTAGCTCCCGCTGAATATTCAATGAAACCCCGATTCGCGCGAACCGTCTTGACCTTCCTCAAAGCGCGCCGAATTTCCGCTTATTCCGGGCGAATGGCGCGGGCGAATACATGGAGATCATTCTCATCTTCCGGCCAGCTGGATCCATTGCCTGCGCTCGGGCCCCCACCTTAGCGCCTTCGCGATATCGGCAAGGGCGAAATAGAGGACCACGCCTCCAAAGCCGGCGATTACCCCGGCCCCGGCTGTCATGACCCAATCGCTTGTAGGAATGGCCTTTATGTGCATATGCATCATCTCGCTCGGCCACATCCAGACGCCTAGCAGCACGATGAGCAACGCGATCGCAATCTGTATGACGATCTCGAATCCGAACAGAAGCCTCTCGCGCCAGTCATTTGCGCCGGAAGAATTCATGTTCGCTCGCTTGGTCGACTAGGACGCACGCCTGTCAGCGGGCCGCGACGAAGGGAAAGCGCTCGCGCAGCGCTCGCGGCAGCAACGCCACGCCGCACTCGGTGCCGAGCGTCTCGGCGACCAGCACGTAATCGGGATCGTGAAAGCTCGTACGCAGACTGACGCCGCGCTCTTCGGCCCGCGTGAAGAGATGGTCCGCGACTTCGCGCTCGATGGCGTCGCTCGCCAGCGTGCCCGAGAGGCCGCGGCGCTCGAGGCGCAGATGGAAGCTGCCCGCCTCCATGCGCGCGGCGAGCGGCGCGAGCGCGCTCTCGAGCTGCGCGACC
>Ga0187773_10000996_pt1 | contig 11371 bp, 8 predicted proteins | sample 0216_BV02_MP05_1_FD_133133 | JGI IMG/M metagenome (GOLD analysis project Ga0187773, IMG submission 133133) | Tropical peat soil microbial communities from peatlands in Department of Meta, Colombia - 0216_BV02_MP05_10_MG | ecosystem: Environmental > Terrestrial > Soil > Wetlands > Peat | place...
ATCCGGGAAGGCGGTCGGACGGTCGGCGCGGGGGTCATCAGCGAAGTCATCGCGTAAGGGATTGCGAGTAATAGATTGAAGGAGTCGGAGAGATGCGTGAGATTATTACCCTGGCCTGTACAGAATGCCGTGAACGGAACTATTCAACCGTCAAAAATAAGAAGAATGATCCGGATCGTCTGGAGCTTCAGAAATATTGCAAGAGGTGTCGCAAACACACGGCGCATAAAGAAGTTAAATAGGCCAGTAGCTCTAACGGCTAGAGCAGCGGTCTCCAAAACCGCGGGTTGGGGGTTCGAATCCCTCCTGGCCTGCCAGTTTCGGACAGACAACGTAACGGAGTTAATCCAGCGGGCGCATTTAGGAGTGGGGCATGCAGGGTCTTTGGGGTCGGATTGCTGAATTTTTCAACGATGTTCGAGCGGAGTTAAAAAAGGTGGCCTATCCCACCCGGGCGGAAACGGTGGGCTCGACAACCGTTGTTTTAATCCTTGTATTGATTATTGGGGTTTTTCTGTCTTTGCTGGATATGGTTCTGGTGAAGGCGGTTCGGCTCATCATCCAATAGGAAAATTCAATTGGTGATTTCAATGACAAAGAATTGGTATGTTATTCATACGTATTCCGGGTTTGAGGGGCGTGTCAAAACCACGATTGAAGAGCAGGCGACCCACCTGGGTTTGCAGGAGAAAATCAGTAAAGTCTTGGTTCCCACCGAAGAGGTCATCGAAATCAAGGATGGCAAAAAAAGGGTTTCGACCAAGAAGTTTTTTCCGGGTTATGTCCTCATCGAGATGGAAATGACCGATGAAACCCTGCAGCTGATAAAAAACACGCCCAAAGTAACCGGATTTTTAGGCGGCGAAGCCAAGCCGGCACCCTTATCCCAGTCCGAAGTGGATACCCTGCTCAAGCAGTTGGATGCTGGAACGGCCGCGCCGCGGGAGAAATTACAATTCCAAAAGGGGGACGCGGTTCGGATCATCGACGGGCCATTTTTGGGCTTTAACGGAGTCGTCGATGAAGTGCATACCGAGCAAAACAAGGTGAAGGTTTTGGTCAGCATATTTGGACGATCCACACCGGTTGAACTTGGGTTTTTGCAAGTCGAGCGATTGTAAAAAGGGAACGGCGTTGCCGACGCCATTTCGTTTGAGCGAAAAGGAGGTATTGCTGTGGCAAAAGAAGTGACCGGTATGGTAAAATTACAAATCCCGGCCGGCAAGGCCAATCCTGCACCCCCGGTCGGTCCCGCCTTGGGACAGCACGGCGTCAATATCATGGAGTTTTGTAAGGCCTTTAACGCAAAAACTCAGAAGCAAGAAGGAACCATTATTCCTGTGATTATCACAATCTATTCCGATCGGACGTTCACGTTCATTACCAAAACTCCGCCCGCAGCCGATCTCTTGAAAAAGGCGGCCGGAATTATTAAAGGGTCCGCCGTTCCAAACAAGGATAAAGTGGGTAGGGTCACGCAAAACCAAGTCGAAGAAATTGCCAGGTTGAAGATGCCGGATCTCAACGCGGTTGATCTTAAGGGGGCCGTCCATATCATCGAGGGGACGGCTCGAAGCATGGGGATCCAGGTGGTCAAGAGTTGAGGATGAAGTTGAAGGAGCCGAGATGGGAAAGAAATTCGTAGCAGCGCAAGCGCAGGTGGAACCGAAAAACTTTACGATCTCCGAGGCGATGCAGGTGGTGAAAAAAGCCGCGTATGCCAAGTTTGACGAGACCGTGGATTTGTCGATCCAGTTGGGCGTCGATCCGAAGCACTCCGATCAAATGGTGCGGGGATCGGTTCTCCTTCCTCATGGCACTGGCAAAAAGGTCCGTGTCGCGGTTTTTGCGAAGGGGGACAAGGATAAAGAGGCGCGTGAGGCAGGAGCAGATATCGTCGGTTCCGAGGATCTCGTCGAAAAAATTACAAAGGGATGGCTGGAATTCGACCGGGTCATTGCGACCCCAGACCTCATGGGCACGGTGGGCAAACTCGGCAAAATTTTGGGTCCGCGTGGATTAATGCCCAATCCCAAATCGGGTACGGTTACTTTTGATTTGGCGAAGGCCATCCGTGAAGTACGGCAAGGGCGGGTCGAGTTCAAAGTTGAGAAGGCGGGGATTGTCCATGTCCCCGTCGGTAAAGTTTCATTTGAGGCCCAAAAGCTAGCCGAAAACGCGTCGACGGTGCTGGAGTCGATCGTCAAGGCAAAGCCCTCCACGTCAAAAGGGGTTTATCTTAAGGCCATCACAGTCTCATCGACCATGGGGCCTTCAATTAAAATCGATGCACCCGGCGTTGCAAAATTGTTCGGGTAAGCGAAGGGTGGCCTATGAAAATGAAACGAGAAGAAAAGCAGCAACTGGTTAATGAACTGCATGAGAAGTTTTCCACCGCAACGGTGGCCATCCTGACGGAATTTAGAGGGTTGGGTGTTTCGGAGATGACGGAGCTTCGCCAGAAACTTCGTGGGGCGAAGGGCGAATTGCGTGTCGTGAAAAATACGCTGGCCCAACGGGCGGCCGAAGGAACGAACGTGTCCGCAGCCCGAGAGGCTTTTCAGGGCGCCATTGCCGTTACATTCGGCTTTGACGACCCTGTAGCCCCGGCCAGGATCTTGAAGGAATTTGTAGACAAGAGAACGGAAAAGATCAAAGTCAAGATAGGAGTGATTGAGGGTCAGGTCCTGGATGCCAAGGGTCTGAAGGCGGTGGCCTCCCTGCCCAAGAAAGAAGTGCTGATCGCGGACCTGTTGAGTCGGATGCAATCCCCGGTGAGCGGACTGGTCGGCGGTCTGCAGGGGATTATTCGAAAGTTCGTCTACACGGTTTCAGCGATCCGGGATCAACAATCTACAAAGACATCGTGATCAAAACAAGAACAACCAGCGGTTAACCAGAAAGGAGCATGCAATGGCTACTGCAACAAAGCTTTCCAAGGATGAATTGATCAAGGCAATCGAAGGAATGACGGTTCTGGAACTTTCTGAACTGGTCAAGGCCCTTGAGGAGAAGTTCGGCGTGACGGCGGCCATGCCCGCCATGGCCGTGGCCTCCTCCGGCGGGGGAGCCGCCGCCGCGGCCGCTGAAGAGAAAACCAGTTTTGACGTGATCTTGTCGTCCGCGGCGGCCGATAAAAAGATCCAGATCATCAAGGTGGTTCGTGAGCTGACCAGCCTCGGCCTCAAAGAAGCCAAGGATCTTGTCGAAGGGGCGCCGAAGCCGGTCAAGAGCGGCGTGGCCAAGGAAGAAGCCGAGGCGATGAAGAAGAAGCTGGAAGAAGCCGGCGCCAAGGCCGAAATTAAATAGCGAGGGTTTGACGGCCTGAGAGAATTGGGCCGGGGGATCCTCGTGAAAAGGCAAACTTACGATAAAATCGCATGACGGTTTAAACGGAGGAATGGAAAACGTGAGAAATCGGAAGGACTTTTCGAAAATCCAAAGCAAGATTGAGATTCCCAATCTCATCGATATTCAGAAAAGTTCATACGAGCGCTTTTTGCAAATGTCGGTGGCGCCGGAACGTCGTCAAGACCGGGGACTTCAAGCCGCCTTCAACAGCGTCTTCCCCATCACCGATTATAACGAGACGGCCATGATCGAACTGGTCGATTATTCACTCGGCGCCCCAAAATATGGCGTGCGGGAATGTCTGGAGCGGGGAATGAACTACGCCGCTCCCCTCAAAATTCGCGTTCGGCTTCACCTTTTCGAAAAAGAAGCGAAAGGGAACTCCAAAAAAATCCGGGAGAGCAAGGAATCGGAGGTCTATCTCGGCGAACTTCCGCTCATGACCGAAACCGGGACCTTTATCATTAATGGAACCGAACGGGTTGTCGTCAGCCAGTTGCATCGCTCCCCCGGTGTGGCGTTTACCCATGATAAAGGAAAGACCCATGCCAGCGGGAAAGTTCTTTTTTCGGCCCGGATCATTCCTTATCGGGGTTCCTGGCTCGACTTTGAATTCGACACGCGAGACATTCTTTACGTGAGGATTGATCGTCGCCGAAAAATGCCGGTGACTATTCTCTTAAAAGCATTCGGATACACCACCGAAGATCTCTACCGTACTTATTATCCGGTCGAGGAAATACAGATCCAAAAGGGGAAATTTTTCCGCAGGCTCGATCCCGAGATCCATGTGGGCATAAAGTCCCCGATCGATATTGTGGATAAAAAAGCGAAGGAGACGATCGTCAAGGAAGGTGGAAAGATCACCAAGATAATCATCGGCCGCATCCGAAAGGCCGGCATCAAAGAGATTCCAGTCCTCCACGAAGAATTGATCGGCCGGTTGGCCGCCGGGGATCTTTCCGATCCCAAAACGCATGAAGTTCTCATGGCCCGCAACAAGGAAATGACGGAAGAGGTGTTGCAAAAGTTGCTGCGCAGTCACCTGGAAAGTTTTAAGCTGATCTACATCGATCCCGTCGCCACTCCCCCGGTGATTCGGGATACCCTCCCGTTAGAGGAGGTTGGCTCCAAGGAAGCGGCCATGGTGGAGATTTATAAACGCTTGCGTCCGGGCGAGTCTCCGACCGTCGAAACGGCAAAAACCTTGTTCGATAATCTGTTCTTTAATCCGAAACGGTATGATCTGTCCCCGGTGGGTCGTCTGAAGCTCAATAAAAAGTTGGGGCTCGAGGTTTCTCTGGAGAAGCGGACGCTCACCCCGGAAGACATCATTGAGGTCGTGCGCTATTTGATCAATTTGAAGGCAGCGAAAGGGGAGATCGACGATATCGATCATCTTGGAAACCGTCGGGTTCGGTCCGTCGGGGAACTGCTGGAGAATCAATTCCGGATCGGTCTGGTTCGCATGGAGCGGACGATTAAGGAGCGGATGAACCTGCTCGACCTGGAGACGGCGCTTCCGCATGATTTAATCAACGCAAAACCGGTCATGGCCGCGATTAAAGAATTTTTCGGGAGCAGCCAACTTTCCCAATTTATGGACCAAACGAATCCGCTTGCCGAAATCACGCACAAGCGTCGGCTTTCGGCCCTGGGCCCCGGAGGATTGACGCGCGAGCGCGCCGGATTCGAGGTGCGCGACGTTCATCCTTCCCATTACGGTCGGATTTGTCCCATTGAAACTCCGGAAGGGCCCAACATCGGGTTGATCACGTCGCTGGCCACCTATGCGTGCGTCAACGAATTCGGATTTATCGAAGCCCCGTATCGAAAAGTGAAGACGGCTCGTGTGACGGACGATGTCGAATTTTTGTCCGCCATCGACGGGGAGCGTCATGTGATCGGCCAGGCGAATTCGAAAGTGGATGGACGGGGCCGATTGGTATCCGAGAGCGTCTCGGCCCGGTTCGCGGATGATTTTGTGACTGTGACTCCGGATAAAGTGGAATACATGGATGTCTCTCCGAAGCAGATCGTCAGCGTGGCGACCGCCTTGATTCCGTTTCTGGAGAACGACGACGCCAACCGAGCCTTGATGGGATCCAACATGCAGCGTCAAGCCGTACCGCTCATTAAAACGGAGGCGCCGTTGGTGGGTACCGGGATGGAGTCCGTGGTGGCCCGCGATTCGGGATACGTTCTCTTTGCCCGACACCATGGAGCGGTCCAGAGCGTCGATGCCAACCGCATCGTGGTGAAATACGATCATGCCAAGGCCGGAAAGGATAAGGAGAAGGCGACGGAGGTCTTCCCCATGATCAAATTTCTCCGTTCCAATCAGAACACCTGCATCAATCAAAAACCGGTTGTCAATCCGGGCGACGTTATAAAGAAAGGGGATGTGCTGGCCGACGGACCGGCCATCGAACAGGGTGATCTTGCTCTGGGGCGTAACGTCCTCGTGGCCTTTATGCCGTGGGGGGGGTACAACTTTGAGGACGCCATTCTGATCAGTGAGAAACTGGTCAAGGGAGACATGTTTACGTCAATTCATATTGAAGAGTTTGAGGTGGAAGCCCGGGACACCAAGCTCGGCAAGGAAGAGATCACGCGTGATATCCCCAATGTCGGGGATGAAGCGCTCAAGAATCTCGACGAAGGGGGAATCATTCGGATCGGCGCGGAAGTGCGGCCAGGCGATATTCTCGTCGGAAAGGTGACTCCAAAAGGCGAAACCCAGTTGACGCCCGAAGAGAAGCTGCTCCGGGCGATTTTCGGCGAGAAGGCCGGAGATGTCAAGGACACGTCGTTGACCGTCCCGCCGGGCGTAGAGGGGATCGTCGTCGACGTCAAGATCTTTTCGCGCAAAGGCAGCGACAAGACGGAGCACGCCAAGGTGTTCGAGAGCGACGACATCGGGCGTTTGCAGCGGGATCACCAGGACGAGCTTCGGATCATTGATGACGAGAAAAATAAAAAGATGCGGAAGTTTCTAAACGGCAAGGTGATCAGCCGCGACATCGTCGATCCGGAAACCGGAGATGTGATCCTGAAGCGGAAACGAAAATTGAATCCGGAGGTCTTGAAGAAGATCGCGGACGATTATTTGCGAGATATCCTTCTCAGCGATTCGGAGGATCAGGAAAAACTGCTCGAAATGGAGCGCATGGCCAAGGAGCAGATGGAAATCCTTCAAGAGATTTACGACAAACGGATGGGCCGACTGAAAGGCGGCGATGAACTTCCGCCCGGCGTCATCAAACTGGTGAAGGTTTATATCGCGATGAAGCGCAAGGTGTCGGTCGGGGACAAGGTCGCGGGTCGTCACGGAAACAAGGGGGTCGTGGCCCGGATTCTTCGGGAAGAAGATATGCCCTATTTGCCCGACGGAACACCGGTGGAGGTGGTTCTAAACCCCCTGGGCGTGCCTTCCCGTATGAACGTGGGCCAGATTCTCGAAACCCATCTGGGCTGGGCGGCGAAAGCGCTGGGTTTGTACGTATCCAGTCCCGTTTTCGATGGGGCCCGTGAAGGCGAGATCAAGGATCTTTTGAAGAAGGCGGGCCTTCCCGAGTCGGGCCAGAGCATGCTCTTTGACGGACGGACGGGCGAATCGTTCGATCGCCCCGTTACGGTTGGCTATATGTACATGATGAAACTCCATCATCTCGTCGATGATAAAATCCATGCCCGTTCGATCGGCCCCTACTCCCTCGTCACCCAGCAGCCGCTAGGCGGCAAGGCCCAGTTCGGGGGGCAGCGGTTGGGAGAGATGGAGGTCTGGGCGCTCCAAGCATACGGCGCGGCCTCCATTCTTCAAGAATTTTTGACGGTGAAATCGGACGACGTCCCGGGAAGGTCCAGAATCTACGAGGCCATTGTGAAGGGAGAAAATTTCCTTGAACCCGGCTTGCCGGAATCGTTCAACGTTCTTGTGAAAGAGTTGCAGAGTCTGGGCTTGGATGTTGAGTTGATGAAAACAAAAGAATAAAGCGAAGCATCGGTCCCTCAGTTCGAACCGTGTTCGAACTGCAGGAGCAATAAACATTCTGAAGAGGAGTCAACCCTTGGAAGGAATTCGATCATTTTTCGAAAAGCCAAAAGAGCCGGTCTCTTTTGATGCCATACGGATCCGCATCGCGTCGCAGGACAAGATTTTATCCTGGTCATACGGCGAGGTCAAAAAACCGGAGACCATCAATTACCGTTCCTTTAAACCGGAGCGGGATGGACTGTTCTGCGCAAAAATCTTCGGGCCGACCAAAGACTGGGAGTGCAATTGCGGCAAGTACAAGCGGATGAAACACCGCGGAATCGTTTGCGACAAATGCGGTGTGGAGGTCATCCAGTCGAAAGTGCGTCGCGAACGGATGGGGCATATCGCTCTGGCGGCCCCCGTGGCCCACATTTGGTTTCTCAAAGGGGTGCCGAGCCGAATCGGCAATCTTTTGGACATGAGCCTGAAACAGTTGGAGCGCATTCTCTATTTCGAGGCCTTTGTCGTCATCGATCCCGGACAAACGGATCTAAAAGAGAAAGACGTTTTGACCGAAGAGAAATACCGTCAGTTGGTTCAAGAACATGGAAACGATTTTAAGGCCGGTATGGGGGCGGAAGCCATCCGCGAGATTCTTAAGCGGGTCGATATCGAAACCCTTTGGAAAGAACTCCATGCGAAAGTGAAAGAGGCCGAATCGACCGCGCTGAAGAAGAAGTATACGAAACGATTGAAAGTCGTTGAAGCATTCCGAAAGTCGGGCAACAAACCCGATTGGATGATTATGGATGTGATCCCGGTCCTCCCTCCGGAGCTCCGCCCGTTGGTGCCGTTGGATGGGGGGCGGTTTGCGACGTCCGATTTAAACGATCTCTACCGTCGGGTGATCAACCGGAACAATCGACTCAAACGGCTGATCGAATTGAAAGCCCCCGGCGTCATTATCCGAAATGAAAAAAGAATGCTTCAAGAAGCAGTCGATGCCTTGTTCGATAACGGCCGCCGGGGAAGGGCCATTAAAGGGCCCAATAAGCGACCTCTGAAATCGTTGTCCGACATGTTGAAAGGCAAACAGGGTCGATTCCGTCAGAACCTACTGGGAAAGCGGGTGGATTATTCCGGCCGGTCGGTGATCGTGGTCGGGCCCGATCTGAAACTCAATCAGTGCGGTCTGCCGAAAAAAATGGCCCTGGAGTTGTTCAAGCCCTTCATCTTCCACAAACTGGAAGAGAAGGGCTATGTGACTACCATAAAAAGCGCGAAGAAAATGGTGGAGAAGGAAAAACCCGAGGTATGGGATGTCCTGGAAGGCGTGATCCGCGATCATCCGGTGCTCTTGAATCGCGCGCCCACGCTTCATCGGCTGGGGATTCAGGCGTTCGACCCGATTCTGGTCGAAGGGAAGGCGATTCAGCTTCACCCGCTTGTTTGCGCCGCGTTTAATGCGGATTTCGACGGCGATCAAATGGCTGTGCATGTCCCGTTATCCGTCGAGGCCCAGATCGAGGCGCGCGTTCTGATGATGTCCATCAATAACGTGCTGTCTCCGGCCAGCGGAAAGCCAATCATGGTTCCCTCTCAGGATATGGTGCTCGGCTGCTACTGGCTGACCAAGGAGCGGGCGGGGGCCAAGGGCGAAGGAAAAATCTTTTCCAGTAAGGAAGAGGTCCGTGTGGCCTACGATGCGAGGGAAGTCGAGGAGCATGCCAAGATCAAGGTCCGGATCAACGGCGCCTTGGCGGAGACCACCGTTGGGCGGGTCATATTTTCCGAGATACTTCCGGAGGGCCTGTCGTTTAACACCGTGAATCGCGTGATGACCAAAAAGGACGTCATGAAATTGATCGACGTCTGCTATCGAGAGTGCGGCCACCGCGACACGGTTATGTTGTTGGACAAGATCAAGGATGTCGGATTTTTCTTTGCGACGAAAGCCGGCATCTCGATTTGCATCGATGACATGCATATCCCCGCGAAGAAAGAAGAACTCATCGATCGTGCACAGCGGGAGGTCGTGGAAATCGAGAAACAGTATGCCGACGGTCTCATCACCAACGGGGAACGGTATAACAAAGTGATCGACATCTGGGCCCACGTTACCGAACTCGTCGCCAGCGAAATGATGAAAGAGTTGGGGGGCAATGGTGGAAACGGGAAAGGGGCCAAACGGGAGCAGAAGGAATTCAATTCGATCTATATGATGGCCGATTCTGGGGCGCGCGGCAGCACGCAGCAGATCCGGCAGTTGGGCGGGATGAGAGGATTGATGGCGAAACCGTCCGGCGAGATCATCGAAACCCCCATCACGGCGAATTTCCGTGAGGGCTTGACGGTGTTGCAGTATTTCATTTCCACTCACGGGGCGCGGAAAGGCTTGGCCGATACCGCCTTGAAGACGGCCAATTCCGGTTATCTGACTCGCCGTCTCGTGGACGTTTCCCAAGATATGATCGTCAGTGAAGACGACTGCGGTACCGTGGACGGGATCGAAGTCAGCGCGCTGGTGGAGGGCGGAGAAATCGTCCAACCTCTCGAGGAGCGCATCCTGGGCCGCATGGTCGCCGAGGACGTGCGGGATCCGTTGACGAATGAAGTCATCGTTGAAGCCGGAAAAGAGATGGACGAAGACCGTGTCAAGGCCATCGTTGAAGCCGGTATTGACAAGATCAAGATCCGTTCCGTTCTGACCTGTCAGAGCCGACGGGGTGTCTGCGTGAAATGCTACGGCCGGGATCTCGGCCGGGGCAAGCTGGTCGAAAAGGGAGAAGCGGTGGGGATCATCGCGGCCCAGTCGATCGGCGAACCGGGAACGCAGCTGACTATGCGGACGTTTCATATCGGCGGTACGGCCAGCAAGGTTGTGGAGCAGACGATCCTGGAGGCCAAGAATACCGGAACCCTGAAGTATCTCAGTTATGACGCGAAGAAGAACACGGATATTCATAATACCGGAATCGCCGTGCGAAACAAGGAAGGTGAATGGGTGGTCATGAATCGAAACGCCAAGATCGCCATTTACGATGAGCGCGGCCGTGAAAAGGAGAAATACTCCGTGGTTTACGGGGCCAAAATCAAGCTCAAAGACGGCGGTCGTGTCGAGGTGGGCCAGAAGCTGGTGGAATGGGATCCCTATTCGTTGACGATTCTGACCGAAGTGAGCGGCAAGGTGGCCTTCGGGGATATTATCGAGAACGTGACCATGAAAGAAGAAGTCGACGAGGTGACCGGGTTGTCTCGAAAAGTGATTATTGATTATCCCGGTTCGGATTTCCGTCCCCGGGTTTCGATCAAAGACGAATCGGGAAAAACTGCGAAAATTTCGGGGACATCAGTTGCCCGATACCTGCTGCCCGCCGGCGCCCATATCCTCGTCGAAAAGGGGGCCCAGGTCTTTTCAGGCGACGTATTGGCCAAGATCCCTCGCGAAACGACGAAGACCAAGGACATCACCGGCGGTCTTCCGCGTGTGGCGGAACTTTTTGAGGCGCGTCGCCCGAAGGAACAGGCAGTCATCAGTGAAATCGACGGGACCGTCGAATTCGGCGGTTTTGTGAAGGGCATGCGGAAGGTGATCGTCAAGAACGAGATGGGCGACGTTCGAGAGTATTACATTCCAAAGGGAAAGCACGTCAGCGTTCATGAAGGGGATTGGATTCATGCCGGAGAAGCCTTGATGGACGGCTCCGCGAATCCCCACGACATCCTCGACGTGTTGGGGCCCAAGGAGCTGCAGAAATATCTTGTGGATGAAGTGCAGGAAGTCTACCGCCTTCAGGGCGTAGCCATTAATGACAAACATATCGAGATCATCGTCCGACAGATGCTGCGGAAGGTCAAGATCGAGGAACCGGGAGACACCGAGTTTCTCATCGGCAGCCAGATCGACAAGTCGCAGTTTGCCGCAGAGAATGAGAAGGTCACTGCGCAAGGCGGTAAGCCGGCCATCGGAAAACCGATCCTCTTAGGCATCACGAAGGCCTCTCTGTCGACGGACAGCTTTATTTCGGCGGCGTCTTTCCA
>Ga0187773_10000997_pt1 | contig 11367 bp, 5 predicted proteins | sample 0216_BV02_MP05_1_FD_133133 | JGI IMG/M metagenome (GOLD analysis project Ga0187773, IMG submission 133133) | Tropical peat soil microbial communities from peatlands in Department of Meta, Colombia - 0216_BV02_MP05_10_MG | ecosystem: Environmental > Terrestrial > Soil > Wetlands > Peat | place...
TCGCCCATTCCGGAGATGATGGTTTGTCCGGATTCTTCGTCAGTGCGCACGCGAAATGAAGGGTCTTCCTGCGCCAAACGGTTCAAGGCCATACCCATTTTCTCCTGGTCGGCTTTAGTCTTGGGCTCTACGGCGACGTGAATCACCGGTTCGGGGAAAACCATGCGCTCCAGCGTGATCACTTTGTTCGGATCGCAAAGCGTGTCCCCGGTAGTCGCTTCGCGCAAGCCTACCGCGGCGGCGATATCGCCCGCGCGCACTTCCTTGATTTCATCCCGCTGGTTGGCATGCATTTGCAACAGGCGCCCGATGCGCTCCTTCTTTCCCTTCACCGGGTTGTAAACGGTATCACCGGATTTCACCACGCCGGAATAGACGCGGAAGAAAATCAGCTGCCCGACATAAGGGTCGCTTGCAATTTTGAACGCCAGCCCGGAAAAAGGCTCGTCATCCGATGCATGCCGCTCGCCCGGCTGGCCGTTTTCCAATTCGCCTTTTACCGGGGGAATATCCACCGGTGCAGGAAGATAGTCTATCACTGCGTCCAGCATGGCCTGCACGCCCTTGTTCTTGAAGGCGGAACCACACAACATTGGCACGATTTCGTTGTGGATGGTGCGCAGCCGCAAGCCGCGCTTGATTTCCTCGGGCGAAAGTTCACCGTTTTCGAGATACTTGTGCATCAAATCTTCAGAAGCCTCGGCTGCGGTTTCGATCATTTTTTCTCGCCAGTGCTTGCATTCTTCCAGCATGCCGGCCGGAATGTCGCGCTCCTCGAATTTCATACCTTGGGTGCTGTCGTCCCAGAAAATCGCTTTCATTTTTACCAGATCCGCCACGCCCTCGAATTTTTCTTCCGAACCCACGGGCAACTGAATCGGCACCGGGTTGGCCTTCAAGCGCGATTTCATCTGCTCGTATACGCGCATGAAATTTGCGCCCTGGCGGTCCATCTTGTTGACAAAGGCCAGGCGCGGCACGCGGTACTTGTTGGCCTGGCGCCACACGGTTTCGGTCTGCGGCTGCACTCCGCCCACTGCACAGAACACCGTGCATGCGCCGTCCAGCACGCGCAGGCTGCGCTCAACTTCGATGGTGAAATCCACGTGGCCGGGGGTATCGATGATATTGATGCGGTGTTCGGGATGGCTGTGATCCATACCTTTCCAGAAGCAAGTCGTCGCGGCAGATGTAATGGTGATTCCGCGTTCCTGCTCCTGCTCCATCCAGTCCATGATCGCCGTGCCGTCGTGCACTTCGCCCAGCTTGTGCGACACGCCGGTGTAGAACAGGATGCGTTCCGTGGTCGTGGTCTTTCCGGCATCAATATGCGCAGTGATGCCGATGTTGCGGTAACGTTCTATCGGTGTTTTGCGTGCCACGGCTAAATTCATCCCTGAAGATTTCCTACGGCCTAGAATCGGTAATGCGAAAAAGCCTTGTTGGCTTCAGCCATGCGATGCACTTCCTCGCGTCGCTTTACAGCCCCGCCCCGGCCTTCAGCCGCCTCGGCGAGTTCTCCCGCAAGACGCGCACCCATGGATTTTTCGCCACGGCCGCGGGCGGCATCGCGCAGCCAGCGCATGGCGAGCGCGGTGCGGCGTACCGGCCGAACTTCCACCGGAACCTGATAGTTGGCGCCACCAACGCGCCGGCTCTTTACTTCCACCACCGGTCTAACGTTAGCGATTGCCTGACCGAAGACCTCGAGAGGATCTTTGCCGGTTTTTTTTGCAATCTGTCCTAGGGCGCCGTAAACAATCCTTTCGGCGACCGATTTCTTGCCGCGCGTCATCAGCACGTTCACGAATTTGGCAACGTCTTGGTTGCTGTATTTCGGGTCCGGCAATATATTGCGTTTTGGAACTTCCCTGCGTCGTGGCATGAATACCTCGCAAATTCCTTAAGCCGCCTTCACGCGCTTGGCGCCGTACTTTGACCGCCCCTGCTTGCGGTCTTTCACCCCGGCGGTATCTAGACTGCCTCGCACCGTGTGGTAACGAACACCAGGCAAATCCTTCACCCGCCCACCGCGGATCAGCACTACCGAGTGCTCCTGCAGGTTGTGTCCCTCACCTCCGATGTAACTGGTCACTTCGAAGCCATTGGTGAGCCGCACGCGCGCTACCTTGCGCAAGGCGGAATTGGGTTTTTTCGGGGTAGTGGTATAGACGCGCGTGCACACTCCGCGCTTTTGCGGCGCGTTGCCCAGCGCTGGAACCTTGCTCTTCGTGCGCTTGGCGACTCTCGCCCCGCACACTAACTGATTGATTGTCGGCATTTGCCTGTGTTCCTAAAAAATACGGACGGCGTGGTTGATTGCCGCGCCGCCCGCTGCGGAAAAGACTGTGGATTTTATGGACTTAACCGCTATCTGTCAAGCCGCGTGCTCTGCGTCTTTCGTTTCTCCCGCGCTAATTTCGCTCACTTCAGTACTTTCGGCGGGAGCCGCTGCCGCTTGCCTGCGTCGCGTATTGTGAAAAGCGAGCCCGGTACCGGCAGGAATCAAGCGGCCGACAATGACATTTTCCTTGAGGCCACGCAGTTCATCTTTCTTACCCATGATTGCCGCTTCGGTTAGCACACGAGTGGTTTCCTGGAACGAGGCTGCGGAAATAAAGGAATCGGTAGACAGCGAAGCCTTGGTGATGCCGAGCAGCATGTAATCAAAGGTAGCGGGTTTCTTGCCCTGAGAGACGACGCGCTCGTTTTCCTCCAGGACTCCCGCGCGCTCCACTTGCTCGCCCGGGATGAAATACGTATCGCCCGCGTCGATTATCTGCACCCGGCGCAACATTTGGCGCACGATAACTTCGATGTGCTTGTCATTGATCTTCACGCCCTGCAAGCGGTAGACATCCTGTACTTCATCCGTAATGTAGCGCGCCAGCGCTTCGACACCCAACAAGCGCAGAATGTCATGCGGATCGGCCGGGCCGTCCACGATCATTTCGCCTTTGTTCACCACTTGTCCGTCGTGCGCCATCACGTGCTTGTCCTTCGGTATCAAGTACTCATGCGCCACGCCATCCAGGTCGGTTATGACCAGGCGCTGCTTGCCCTTCGTATCCTTGCCAAAAGACACGGTGCCGGTTACTTCCGCCAGCACGCCGGCATCTTTCGGCGATCGCGCTTCGAAGAGCTCGGCAACGCGCGGCAGGCCCCCGGTGATGTCGCGAGTTTTACTGGTTTCTTGCGAAATTCGCGCCAGCACTTCGCCCACGCCGACCTGCTGCCCGTCTTTCACGGTAATAATGGAGCCAATTTGGAAAGTGATGTTGACCGGCAGATCCGTTCCCGCGATCTTCACCTCCCGGTCTTTGTCATCGAGAAGTTTCACTTGCGGGCGCAATCCTTTGGCCTGTGCCACACCGCGCCGTTTTGGATCGATCACCACCAACGTGGAAAGTCCGGTGACCTCATCGATTTGCTTGGCCACGGTCACGCCTTCCTCGACATTCTCAAAGCGCACGCGGCCGGCGTATTCAGTGATGATGGGCCGGGTGTGCGGATCCCAGGCCGCCAGCACTTGTCCGGCCCTGACCTTCGCCCCGTCTTTGACCGTCAGGTTGGCACCGTAAGGAACTTTATGGCGCTCGCGCTCCCGCCCGTTGTCGTCCTGGATTATCACTTCGCCACTGCGCGAAATCGCCACTTGCTCGCCTTTGGCATTGGTCACGTAGCGCATGATCGAACTAAAGTGCGCTGTGCCGTTTGATTTAGCCTCGACCTGGCTCACCACCGCGGTTCGTGAAGCGGCGCCGCCGATATGAAAGGTGCGCATGGTGAGCTGCGTTCCCGGCTCGCCTATCGATTGTGCGGCAATGACACCCACCGCTTCGCCCACATTTACCAGCTGCCCGCGCCCCAGATCGCGGCCGTAACACTTGGCGCACAAGCCATAACGGGTTTCGCAGGTCAACGGGGTACGCACTTTCACTTCGTCAATGCCCTGCAGTTCAATGGTCTCGAGCAGATCCTCGTCCAGCAGCGTGCCGGCGTGGATCAGGGTTTGCGTCGTTTCAGGACTAATTATGTCGGTGGCGGCGACGCGACCGAGAATACGTTCGCGCAGTGCTTCAACTACTTCGCCGCCTTCCACCAGCGCTTTCATCACCACGCCCTGGGTAGTGCCGCAGTCGTCTTCGGTCACCACCAGGTCCTGGGTCACGTCGACCAGGCGCCGCGTAAGGTAGCCGGAATTGGCGGTCTTCAACGCGGTGTCTGCAAGACCCTTGCGCGCGCCGTGCGTGGAAATGAAATATTGCAGCACGTTCAGGCCTTCGCGGAAATTGGCGGTGATCGGGGTTTCGATAATTGAGCCGTCAGGCTTGGCCATCAAGCCACGCATTCCTGCGAGCTGGCGAATCTGCGCGGCCGATCCGCGGGCCCCGGAATCCGCCATCATATATATGGAGTTGAAGGATTCCTGAGTAACGGCGCCGCCTTTCTTGTCAAACATGGGCACCGCGCCCTTCTTTGCATCCCATTCCATTACCGCCTCGGTGCCAAGCTGCTCCATCATTGCCTTGGCGACCACATCACCAGCCCGTCCCCAGATGTCCACTACCTTGTTGTAGCGTTCGCCCTGGGTCACCAGTCCGGATGTATATTGGGACTCGATTTCCTGCACTTCTTTTTCTGCCGCAGAAATGATTTCATTTTTTTGCTGCGGCACCAGCATATCGTCCACGCAAATCGAAATGCCCGCGCGGGTTGCCAGCGTAAACCCGGCATACATCAGCTTATCCGCAAAAATCACCGTCTCCCTGAGGCCGCAGCGGCGGAAGCTGGCATTGATCAGCTTGGAGATTTCCTTTTTCTTAAGCGGCTTGTTGATGAGCTCGAAAGGCAGGCCGGCGGGCAATATTTCCGATAACAGCGCGCGTCCCACCGTCGTTTCATAGCGGGTGAGCTTCTCTGTGCGCTCACCTTCGGCATTTATCTCAAATTCCTTGATGCGCACCCGAATTCTGGCATTGAGCTCGATTTGGTGCGATTCGTAGGCACGCGTGACTTCCGCCACATCGGAGAATTGCATGCCTTCCCCCCAGGCATTAATTTTTTCGCGAGTGGTGTAATACAGTCCAAGCACGATGTCTTGCGACGGCACGATGATCGGCTCGCCATTGGAAGGGGAAAGCACATTGTTGCTGGACAACATGAGCGTGCGCGCCTCCATCTGCGCTTCCAGCGAGAGCGGCACATGCACCGCCATCTGGTCGCCGTCGAAGTCCGCGTTAAACGCGGCGCACACCAGAGGATGCAGCTGAATGGCCTTGCCCTCGATCAGTACCGGTTCAAATGCCTGAATGCCCAAGCGATGCAAGGTCGGTGCGCGGTTAAGCAACACTGGATGCTCGCGAATCACTTCCTCGAGAATATCCCACACCTCGGGCACCTCGGCTTCCACCAGGCGTTTCGCCGCCTTGATGGTGGTACCGGGTTCAAGCAGTTCCAGCTTGTGGAAGATGAACGGTTTAAATAATTCCAGCGCCATTTTCTTCGGCAGGCCGCACTGGTGCAGCTTTAACTGCGGGCCGACCACGATTACCGAGCGTCCCGAGTAGTCCACGCGCTTGCCCAACAGGTTCTGGCGGAAGCGCCCGCCTTTGCCCTTGATCATGTCGGCAAGCGATTTCAATGCGCGTTTGTTGGCTCCGGTCATGGCTTTGCCGCGGCGCCCGTTGTCAAGCAGGGAATCCACCGATTCCTGCAGCATGCGCTTTTCGTTACGCACAATGATTTCCGGAGCTTTCAGTTCCAAAAGCCGCTTCAAGCGGTTATTGCGATTTATCACCCGGCGGTACAAATCGTTAAGATCAGAAGTCGCGAATCGCCCGCCGTCGAGCGGCACCAGCGGGCGCAATTCCGGCGGCAGCACCGGCAGCACTTCCATAATCATCCAGTCCGGCTTGATGCCCGATTGGTGGAATGCCTCGAGTACTTTAAGGCGCTTGGCAAGCTTCTTGATCTTGCTGTCGGAGCCGGTGGCGGCAAGTTCCTTGCGCAGGTTTTCGACCTCTTGGTTGAGATCCAGATTGCGCAGCAATTCGCGTATTCCCTCCGCGCCCATGCTTGCCGAAAACTCATCGCCATACTCTTCGACCTTGGCAAGATAATCGTCTTCCGAAAGCAACTGGCAGCGGTTCAAAGGCGTCATGCCGGGATCCGTCACGACATAGGCTTCGAAGTACAGCACGCGCTCGATATCGCGCAGCGTCATATCGAGGACCATGCCCAAACGCGACGGCAGGGACTTCAGGAACCAGATGTGCGCGACCGGGCTCGCGAGTTCAATATGCCCCATGCGCTCGCGCCGCACCTTGGACAAAGTCACTTCCACTCCACATTTTTCGCAGATCACTCCGCGATGTTTGAGCCGCTTGTATTTGCCACACAGACATTCGTAATCCTTAACCGGACCGAAAATCTTGGCGCAGAACAGCCCGTCCCGTTCTGGTTTGAAGGTACGGTAGTTTATGGTTTCCGGTTTTTTAACTTCACCGTAAGACCAGGAGCGGATTTTTTCAGGTGATGCGAGTCCGATCTTGATTGCGTCGAACTCCTCCTCCTGGGTGACCTGCTTAAACAGATCGAGCAGAGCTTTCATTTGCTACTCCTTAAATTTAGCGGTCGGTATCCCAAATCAATAACGATCCAGATCAATGTCTATGGCCAGCGAGCGAATTTCTTTTACCAGAACGTTGAATGACTCCGGCATTCCCGCATCGATCTTGTGGTCGCCCTTAACGATGTTTTCATAGACCTTGGTACGTCCCGAGACATCATCCGATTTGACGGTGAGCATCTCTTGCAGCGTATAGGACGCGCCATAAGCCTCGAGCGCCCACACTTCCATTTCGCCAAAGCGCTGTCCGCCAAACTGCGCCTTGCCGCCCAAAGGCTGCTGGGTGACCAAGCTGTACGGACCGGTAGAGCGCGCGTGCATCTTGTCATCCACCAAGTGATGCAATTTCATCACGTGCATGAATCCCACGGTCACCGGTCGGTCGAAGGGATCGCCGTTTCTGCCGTCGTAAAGCACGATTTGCCCGGAGCGCGGCAATCCCGCAAGCTCGAGCATGTTCTTGATTTCTTCTTCAGTGGCTCCATCGAAAACCGGAGTAGAAAACGGCACGCCATCCTTGAGGTTGTGCGCCAGATTCATGACCTCCGCATCACTGAGCGAAGCAATGTCTTCGGGTCGGCCGCTGGAGTTGTAAACCAGGGTCAGCGCCTTGCGCAGGTCGGACACCTTGGAATGTGCTTTCAGCATGTCGCCTATTTTCTGCCCCAGGCCCTTGGCCGCCCATCCGAGATGCGTTTCCAGTATCTGGCCCACATTCATGCGCGAAGGCACTCCCAAAGGATTCAACACGATGTCCATCGGCGTCCCATCGGCCATATTAGGCATGTCCTCGACCGGCACGATTTTCGAAATAACGCCTTTATTCCCGTGACGGCCGGCCATCTTGTCTCCCGGCTGGAGGCGGCGCTTCACGGCAACATAGACTTTCACCATTTTCTGCACGCCGGGCGGTAGTTCGTCTCCGCTGGTGAGTTTCTTTTTCTTCGCTTCGAATGCAGCGTCGAACTCCAGACGTTGCTGCGCCAGGCTTTCCTTGAGCTGCTCGAGCTGCCGGCTTGCCTGATCGTTGGCCAGGCGGATATCAAACCAGCTGTGGCGTTCCACTTCCGCGAGGTAAGACTTGCTGAGCTTGGTGCCCCGGGCGAGTTTTTTCGGTCCGCCATTGGCAGTCTTCCCGACCAGCAAGCGCTCGATACGGCCAAAGGTGTCATCCTCGACTATGCGCATTTGGTCCGCCAAATCCTTCTTGTAACGCCTGAGCTCGTCGTCGATGATCTGCTGGGCGCGCTTGTCGCGCTCGATGCCTTCGCGGGTGAATACCTGCACGTCGATCACCGTTCCCGACATGCCGGAGGGCACGCGCAACGAGGTGTCTTTCACGTCGGAGGCCTTTTCCCCGAATATCGCGCGCAGCAGCTTTTCCTCCGGCGTAAGCTGGGTTTCACCCTTTGGTGTCACTTTACCTACCAGCACGTCGCCCGCTTCAACTTCGGCGCCGATGTAAACGATGCCGGATTCGTCAAGCCGCGACAGCATCGTTTCCGAAAGATTGGAGATATCGCGAGTGATTTCCTCTGGACCCAGTTTGGTATCGCGCGCCACCACCGAAAGTTCTTCGATGTGAATCGAAGTGAACCGTTCATCGGCCACGATGCGCTCGGATATCAGAATCGAGTCCTCGAAGTTGAAGCCATTCCATGGCATAAACGCGACCAGCAGGTTTTGCCCCAAGGCCAGTTCGCCCATGTCGGTGGATGCGCCGTCGGCAATCACATCGCCGCGCGCAATTACGTCGCCCACTTTCACCACTGGCCGCTGATTGATATTGGTGTTCTGATTGGAGCGGGTGTATTTCACCAGATTATAAATATCCACTCCCACCTCATCAGCAGTGGTTTCGTTATCGTTGACGCGCACCACGATGCGCGAGGCGTCCACGTAATCCACCACGCCGCCGCGCAAGGCCTGTACCGCGGTGCCTGAATCCACCGCTACCGTGCGTTCGATGCCGGTGCCGACCAGTGGTTTTTCGGCGCGCAGGCAGGGCACCGCCTGGCGTTGCATGTTGGAGCCCATCAGCGCGCGGTTGGCGTCGTCGTGCTCCAGGAACGGTATCAGGGAGGCAGCGACCGAGACGATTTGCGAAGGCGCCACGTCCATGTACTGGATGCGGTCCGGGCTCGACATGGTGAATTCGTTGTGGTGCCGGCAGGAAACCAGCTCATCCACAAATTTGCCTTTTTTGTCGAGCGCAGCATTCGCCTGCGCGATCACAAACTGCCCTTCCTCGATCGCCGAAAGATAATGAATTTCATCAGTCACTCTGCTGTTCACCACCTTGCGGTACGGCGTTTCCATAAAGCCGTACTGGTTGGTGCGGGCATATAACGCAAGCGAATTGATGAGCCCGTTGGGACCTTCCGGAGTTTCGATCGGGCACACGCGCCCATAATGGGTGGGATGCACGTCGCGCACTTCAAACCCTGCGCGTTCGCGGGTCAGCCCGCCGGGACCCAAAGCCGATACGCGGCGTTTGTGGGTAATTTCCGACAGCGGGTTGGTCTGATCCATGAATTGGGAGAGCTGGCTCGATCCAAAAAACTCGCGTATCGCCGCGGAAACCGGCTTGGCGTTGATGAGGTCGTGCGGCATGAGATTTTCCGATTCCGCCTGCGACAAGCGCTCGCGCACCGCGCGCTCGACTCGCACCAACCCTGCGCGGAACTGATTTTCGGCGAGTTCGCCGACAGAGCGTACACGGCGGTTGCCGAGGTGATCGATGTCGTCGATTTCGCCACGTCCGTTTCGCAACTCGACCAAAATCTTGATGACCGCAACGATATCTTCGTTGGACAGTGTGCCTGAACCGGTCAGCTGCTGCCGCCCCACACGGCGGTTGAATTTCATCCGTCCCACTGGCGATAAGTCGTAACGATCCTCCGAATAGAACAATCCGTGAAACAGGGTTTTCACAGCGTCTTCGGTAGGTGGTTCGCCGGGACGCATCATGCGGTAAATCGCTACTTGCGCCGCCATGGTATCCGCGCATTCATCAATTCTAAGCGTCTGCGAAATATATCCGCCTTGATCCAGGTCATTGGTGTAAATGGTATTGATCTTGCCGACCTGCGCATCTTGCAGTCTTTTAACCAAGTCCTCGGTGATTTCATCGTTGGCACGTGCCAGGACTTCGCCGCTTTCTTTGTCCACGACGTTATGCGCCGACACGCGACCAACAATAAATTCGGCGGGCACCAGGATTTTCTGCAGACCCGCCTGCTCCATGTCACGAACGTGCTTGACCGTCACCCGCTTATCCTTAGGAACGATCAGCTTGCCGCTTTTGGTCGTGATATCGAAGCGCGCGATTTCGCCGCGCATGCGCTCAGGCACCAGCTCGAACTGAATGCCTTTCCTGCTGATCTGGAAAGTGTCGAACTCAAAAAACTCCGCAAGGATTTGCTCCGGCGTGTAACCGATGGCCTTGAGCAGCGTGGTGACCGGCATCTTGCGCCTGCGGTCAACGCGGAAGTACAAATAGTCTTTTGGGTCAAATTCGAAATCCAGCCAGGAACCGCGGTACGGTATGATGCGTGCGGAAAAAAGCAACTTGCCGGACGAATGCGTTTTGCCACGATCGTGCTCGAAGAACACGCCCGGAGAACGATGCAGTTGTGACACGATTACCCGCTCGGTGCCATTGATCACGAATGAGCCGGTCGAGGTCATGAGCGGTATTTCACCCATGTACACTTCCTGTTCCTTGACCTCCTTTACGGTCGGTTTGCTTGCCTCACGGTCCATGATCGTGAGCTGCACCTTGGCGCGCAGCGGCGAAGCGTAAGTAAGCCCGCGTTGCTGGCATTCTTTGACGTCAAACGGCGGGAAGCCCAGCGCGTAGCTGACAAAAGCCAGTTTGGCATTTTTAGAATGGCTTTCGATCGGGAATATCGAAGTGAACGCAGCCTGCAAGCCTTCGTTTTTGCGTTTTTCTGGCGGCACATCAGCCTGCAAGAATGACGCATACGAGTCGAGCTGTGTGGCGAGAAGAAACGGCACCTGCAGCACGCTGGCGCGTTTCGCAAAATTCTTGCGGATGCGTTTTTTCTCGGTAAATGAGTAGCTCATATCAACTCCATGATGGTTAAGTTCCCGGGGCAGGCAGCAACTGGGCCGCGCGGGGTGCAATGGGCATGCGCCGCAATTGCAATTCCTGACCCCAGCGTGATACCGGAGTCAGGCGATCGCAGTTGGCGCATTAGGCAGTCTACGTTTATCAAAAGCCAAATGGCCGGCGGGTCACCGCCAGCCTGCATTCTCCAGGATTCACGACGCTTATTTGATTTCGCAAGTCGCGCCGGCTTCGGTCAATTGTTTCTGTATCGCTTCGGCGTCGGCCTTGGAGACACCTTCTTTTACAGGTTTCGGCGCCCCGTCCACCAGGTCCTTGGCTTCCTTGAGCCCGAGACCGGTTACCGCGCGTACCACCTTGATCACGTTCACCTTGTTGTCGCCGACCGTTTTGAGAATCACCGCGAACTCGGTTTTTTCCTCGGCCGCAGCCGCGGCAGCGCCTCCCGCAGCTGGAGCGGCGACGGCAACCGCGGTAGCCGCGGCTGACACGCCGAATTTCTCTTCCAGTTGCTTGATGAGCTCAGAAAGCTCCAGCACTGTCATCTTTCCAATTGCATCCAATATATCGGCTTTGGCAGCAGCCATAATTATCTCCTGAATTAAATAATGTTATGCAGACTTCTGATCACGTATCGCGGCGA
>Ga0187773_10000998_pt1 | contig 11365 bp, 10 predicted proteins | sample 0216_BV02_MP05_1_FD_133133 | JGI IMG/M metagenome (GOLD analysis project Ga0187773, IMG submission 133133) | Tropical peat soil microbial communities from peatlands in Department of Meta, Colombia - 0216_BV02_MP05_10_MG | ecosystem: Environmental > Terrestrial > Soil > Wetlands > Peat | place...
AATAGACCCAATTCTGAGCTTAATCATCGGTATACCCCTACTGTTTGTCATCGGTTTTGCTATTCAAAAATATCTCATGAGTCGAGCAATTCAAATATCAATGGAGGCCCCGTTGATCATTGCCTTTGGGATTTCCTTGGTAATTCAAAATACTTGCCAGAGACTTTGGACACCGTATTCGAGGGGTTTAACAACATCCTATGCCCTTGAAAGTTTTAGTGCCGGCGTGTTTCATATCCCGCTGGTATATCTGCTTGATTTTATAAGTGCCTTAGTTGTAATGCTTATTCTTCGTGAATTTCTTAAGAGGACATACTTGGGCAAGGCTATTCAGGCCACCTCTGAGGATAGGAGGGCGGCTCAATTGATGGGGATAAATACTGACCGCGTATATGCCGTTGCTTTCGCTATCGCAATGGCAACCGCTGCTATCGCCGGCGTGTTCCTTGGATTGACTTTTCCGTTTACCCCCACCTCAGGAGTATCCTTTCTTATCATCGCCTTTGGAGTGATCATCATAGGAGGTTTAGGCAGCATGGCGGGGACGTTTATAGGCGGCATGATCCTGGGGTTGGCTCAAACGATTGGTGGCCACGTGCTTAATAAGCTCGGCCTACCGGGAGCTGCAACGGGTCAGTATCTTTTTCTTTATGTCCTAGTGCTTGTGGTATTAGCTGTGAGACCACAAGGGATATTCGGCCGGTAGGAGAAACATGGGAAATATCACTCATCGACTGAAAGGAGGATTGATACTATTCGCGGCAGTCATCGTCATCCTGGCGGTGTTCCCGATTGCAGGAGTACCCCGTAGCTGGCTCCTTTACCTCTTTCTCTTTTTTATTTACCTATCTATGGCAAATATGTGGAACTTGCTTTGTGGATATTCCGGCCTTATATCCTTGTGCCAGCCAGCATTCATTGGGCTGGCAGGGTACACTCTGGTAGTAGGTGCCTGGTACGGTTTACCCATTTATTTAGGAATGATCGTTGGAGCCATCGTAGCCGCAGCATTTGCTCTGCTCATCTCTATTCCTGTCTTTAGGCTGAGAGGCGTCTATTTCGCCATCGGGACCCTCGTTGTACCCGAAGCACTGAAGTATTTATTTTTGCTATGGAGACCCATTGCAGGAACGATACACGGCGGGGGTGCGGGTTATATCTTAAAAGGAGCAACTGAGTTTTCTACGCCAGAGGTTTACTGGCTTGCTCTCGGTATCATGACTGCATCAGGTCTTTGCATGCGAATCATTTTGCATTCAAGCCTGGGCCTTGGGCTTGCGTCGATTCGGGACAATGATCGAACCGCCGCCAGTTCTGGTATAAACGTTTTCAAATTAAAGTTGTACTCATTCGTCATCGGCGCATTCGTAACCGGAATAGCCGGGGCCATTTTCTACATTTATCAATCCTATATCGAGCCGACGAGCGCTTTCAGTGTAAGGTGGACAATGATACTAATCCTCGCTACTGTCATAGGAGGAATGAGCACGGAAGGGGGACCGATTTTTGGCGCAATGATCGTTGTCTTTTTGCACTTCTTGCTGGCCAGATATGCTGGAATCAACTTAATTATACAAGGGACGTTACTCATCGCGATGATGTTACTGGTACCGGAAGGTATTATGGGTTTAATGCGTGGACTGCGCAAGTATCGTTTCCTGGCGCAAGGAGATGCCGAGAAAGGATAAAGCTAGAGGAGTTCCAAGAGTTGGAATGTTACGTAAAAATCATTTGTGCTCATATTGGATACGATTTGTGGAGATCGTCATGTTCTGTCCATAAGTGGGACTCCCATAATTGTTTATCCTCTTTGTAGACTGTAAACTTCACGTTTGGGTTAAGACAGACAGTGACGGATGTTGCTCCATGGAGATCATCATCACCTATAATAAAGAGCACCCAAATATTCCAGCCGCTGGAAAGACAGTTCCCATCACGAAGTAATTTTCTGGGCAGGGCCTCCTCCAACGACCGGAGAAGGCCCTGTTTATTATCCCAGTCCATCGAGGAAAGACCTCTCTTTTTTCCTTGACAAAAAGTTAAGTATTATTTTATAGGATTGTTGACTTAAATAGAATTACAATCTGCCATACCTCTTTTTTTTAAGCGAAATTCGTCGAAGATGCCCGATATCCTAAGCACTCAGAATTTGACAAAGACTTTTGGGAACCTGACAGCGGTTGACAATCTCACCTTCCGCGTTAAGGAAGGAGAGATCCTGGGGATGATGGGTCCCAATGGAGCGGGAAAGACCACGGTCTTTAATCTGATCACCGGCGTTTATAAACCCAGTCGGGGACAAGTCATTTATAAAACTACTGACGTCACCCATTTTTCAGCCTCCCACCGATGCCGGTTGGGAATCGGCAGGACCTATCAAATTCCGAGACCTTTCGAGAATATGACCGTTTTTGAAAACCTCTTGGTCGGGGCTGAATACGGGGCGGACTTAAAGGGAAAACCGGCTCGGTTAGAAGCCGCGGAAATTCTCGACTTCACGGGGCTCCTGCCTAAGAAAGATCTTTTTGCAGGAAAGCTTCCCCTCCTCGACCGCAAAAGACTTGAGTTGGCCCGGGCCCTAGCCACCAAGCCAACCCTGCTTCTCATTGATGAGGTCGCTGCAGGGCTGACCGAGGCCGAAGTTGAAAACCTTCTCGACATCGTGAAGGCCATCCGGCAGAAAGGCGTAACGATCATTTGGGTGGAACATATCCTGATGATGTTGAACAGAGGTGTCGACCGGTTGTTGGTGATCAACGGTGGAAAGTGGCTGATGTGCGGTGACCCGAAGGAATGCATGGAATCGAAAGAAGTTCAGGAGGTTTATCTCGGGGCGGAGGAAGAATAGTGGCAGGAGCCCTTCTTCGAGTCGAAAAAATAGACGTTTTCTACCATGACTTTCACGCGCTCTGGGAGGTCTCCATTGCCGTCGAAGAAGGCCTGGTCGTCTCGATCATCGGTGCCAATGGGGCCGGGAAATCCACCCTCCTCAACACGATTGCAGGCGTCCTGAAACCCTCCACCGGCGTGATAGAATTCTTCGGCAAGCGAATGAATGGTTTGATGCCTTATCAGACCGTCTCGGAAGGCATCTCCATGGTTCCCGAAGGACGAAGGATGTTCCCCCGCCTGACGGTGCTCGAGAACCTGGAAGTTGGATGCTATATTCCCAGGGCGAGGAAAAGGAAGAACGAAGTCCTCCAGAGGATCTATCATCTCTTTCCCATTCTCGGGGAAAGAAAGAACCAGTTCTCCAGTACGCTGAGCGGAGGAGAACAGCAAATGCTAGCCATCGGTCGGGCGCTCATGTGTGAGCCCAAACTGATCCTCTTTGATGAGATTTCACTCGGGTTAGCGCCTCTCGTGATCAAGAACATTTATCAAACGGTAAGGCAGATCAATTCGGAGGGGAAGATCACAGCTCTCCTTGTGGAACAGGATATCCAGAGAAGCTTGAAGGCAGCTCATAAAGTTTACATCATGCAGTCCGGGAGAATCCGTCTCCAAGGGATTCCAAAGGAACTGTCTCAGGAAGATATTCGCAAGGCTTATTTTGGTTTATAGGGGATAAGCGATGCTTTCCTTCTTGGCTGAATTAAAGGGTCCGATCGTCAACGGCCTTCTATTGGGGGGGCTCTATGGGATTATCGGTATCGGAATGTCCATGATCTTTGGCATCGTGCGGCTGGTCAATCTGGCTCACGGCGACCTGGTCATCCTGGCCAGCTATCTGAGCCTTGTGACCATGGTTTATTTCCATACAAGCCCGTTGATCACCCTGATCCTGATCATACCGGCGATGTGCGTCATCGGATTCTTCCTTCAGTACTACCTTCTTAACCGCGTTCTGGCGAAAGGGATGAACCCACCCCTTCTCGTCGCTTTCGGACTCTCTATCATCCTGCAGAATATTTTGTTGTTGGTCTTTACGCCGGATGCCAGGGCGTTAGTCACCTCCATCTCGGTCAAAACGATTCCTGTCGGGGGTTTTCTGAACCTCCCGGTAGTCTATCTGGTGGATTTCATCGGTTCAATCACTACCATCGTTTTGTTAAGCCGCTTTTTTAGCAGAACCTATCTGGGAAAAGCGATCCGGGCAGCTTCGGACGATGAGGGAGCAGCCCAGTTGATGGGGATAAACACTAAAACCATTTATGCCATTGCCATGGCTTTGGCGAGCGGGACAGCCGCCGTTGCCGGCGTGCTCGTGGGAATGACCTTCACCTTCTATCCTCACACCGGCCCGGAGTACCTCATCATTGCCTTTGGGGTGGTCATCGTGGGTGGGCTTGGAAGTCTTCTGGGGACCTTTTTCGGGGGATTGATTCTCGGTCTGGCCCAGCTCCTGGGCGCTCATTTCCTGGGCCCGGGCTTCCAGCTGCTTTCCGGTTATATCATCCTCTTGATCGTGCTCACTTTTAAACCCACTGGCCTTTTCGCAAAGGGATAGAGAGAGATGAACCTTCTTCGGTCAGGCCGACTCTACGGATTTGTCCTTGTTGTGCTTGCCTTGATCAGCCTTCCATACTGGGCTACCCGCTATTGGGTTCTGGTTATCCTCCTCTTCTCTATCAATCTTGCTCTATCGCAAATGTGGAACCTCCTTGCTGGTTACTCCGGCCTGATCTCTCTCGGCCAGCAGGCATTTATCGGCCTGGGAGGTTATGCCCTCGCTGTCTTCTCGCTCTATTACGGTTTACCCATCTGGCTGAGCATCATCATTGGAGGAACGATTTCCGTCCTCTTTGCCCTCTTGATCTCGGCTCCTATTTTTAGGATGCGAAGCGTCTATTTTGCCATCGGAACTTGGACGGTTGCGGAAACCCTTCGGATTCTCTTCAGCAATTGGAAGTATGTGGGATACGGGATGGGTCTCTTCGTGAAGCCTGCCTATGCCCTCTCTTTCAACACCATTTACTATAGCGCCCTGGGAGTTGGCATCGCCTCCGTTGCACTGGTTTATTTTCTCTTGCGGTCCAAACTGGGTCTGGGATTGATGGCGATCCGGGATGAAGAAACGGCATCCGAAACGCTGGGTGTGGACATCTTTCGCTGTAAGCTCAACTGTTTCCTGATCAGCGCAGGGGTCACCGGTGCCGTATCGGGCGTTCTCTACCTCCATAATATCTTCATCCAACCGTACAGTGCCTTTGGAATCGATTGGACGGTGAGGTTGGTCTTCATCACCATCATCGGAGGAATCGGAACGATCGAGGGGCCGATCATCGGCTCCTTTGTCTACGTTTTTCTCCAGCAATGGCTCTCCGACTACCCGAGTGTCAGCCTGTTGATTCTTGGCATCATTGCGATTGGGGTCATATTGATTGCCCCGAAGGGAATTATGGGGACGATCCAAGAGAAACTCGGATTCGAGTTTCTCTCCCCTCGCCGGAAATAGTATTCGAGAGAACGAAATCGGAGGAACTGCTGTAGGAAATCATTATTTCTTCAAACAAGGAGGAAACCCTCATGAAAAAGAGCGAGACCATGGTAGAACGTTATCAAAAAACTTTTGAAAAAAATTCTGTGGGAAATTTGAAAGAGCGCCTCTGGAACGCCAGCGACAAAGAGATTGATGCGATTCTCAAGGAGTATGAAATTCCTTCCCCTGGCGAGAAAGAAAAGCCCGGCTCCTACATCCAGAACACCCTGCGGACGAAACTGATGGAGACCCGGAGGAAAAATGACATTGTGCTCATCCCGATCGGATCGACGGAGAATCACGGGGCCCACACGGTAAGCGGGTTTGACACCTTTCTGGTCACGCGCATTGCAGAAGCGGTTCGCAGAAAGACAAAGAAGGCGGGACGACCCATTCACATTGCCGCGCCCATGGAATACGGCGTCCATCCCCCGTGGCATCAGGGGATGTTCGGAACGGTGATGGTGAGTGACGATGCCTTTGAACAAAGCATTATGCATATGATGTACGGGCTCTGGAACGATGGCTTCCGAAAACAGATCCTGATCAACAATCATGCCCAGCAGAACGAGATCGAGAAAGCGATTAAACGGTTCATGAACACCTTCCAGCTTCCCGGATTCTACCTTGGTTTGGAATGGCACCGGGCCGTTCGGGAATTCTTTGAGACCAAGGATAAGGGCGGATCATTTGACACGGCTTTCATCCATGCTGACGAGCAGGAGACTTCCCTCGGTCTTCTTATGTTCCCTGAGTTCGTCGAAATGAAAGGAGCCGTCGATACAAAGAAGATGGATACTTTTCGATACCTCCCGGACGGCCACTTTGACAATTCGGTCGACGGATTCAATCGGCCGAGCACGTATAAACAAAGAGCCGGGGATAGCCCCCTTGAACTGGTCGCCACCCCCGAGGGCGTGGTCGGGAGGTCCACTTTAGCAGCAGCTCACAAGGCGAAAAGAGCCGTTGCCGCAATCTGTGAATATCTCTTCTTGCTCCAGGAGGAAATCCTTCAGACATGGCCCGCAGGAACAGTTCCTGAACCCGAAAAAACCACCTTCCGGACGAACAAAGAAATGGAGCCCTACCTGAAAGAACCGGGTTCCCCCGGGTGGAAATCGGTTTACAGTCTTCCGAAGATCGGACCTTATTGAGAGGATTGTGGGGTCGGTGAATCTCCCTAATTTCGCGTCAAGACCACAGAAAATCACTATCTTTCGAAGTGCAGGATTAAAATGAAGAAACAAACAGCTCTTTTTGAAAGAATCGGAGAAAAATTGCGTCTGGAGCGGATCGCCACAGAGATCAGGAATATGTCCATGGATAATATTACGAAGACAAAGTCAGGACATACCGGGGGATCTCTCTCGGTGACCGATATTCTCACCGCGCTCTATTTCGGCAGGATCTATAACCCCCGAGAGCGCCGGTTGGAGAATGTATTAAACTACGATCCATGTGATCCCCTCTGGGAGGGACGGGACCGAGTCTTGATGAGTAAGGGACATGCGGCACCTGCCCTGTATGCGACCTTGGCGAAAGCGGGCTTCTTCGATTGCCAGGTCTTGAAGATCTACCGGAAAATCGACAGTCCCCTGGAAGGTCATCCGGCCATGTTTCAGGTCCTGAACCAGGGGCGAGAACGGGGAACCCGCGGTGTAGATTTCAGCACGGGATCGCTCGGCCATGGCTTCTCCGTGGCAGCCGGAATCGCGTTACACGCCAAAATCTATGGGTACGATTACGACGTTTATTCTATTTTGGGTGATGGAGAACTGCAGGAAGGGATGCCGTGGGAGGCCTGCATGACAATTGCCAACAAGGGCCTCACCCGCTTCTGTGCCTTTGTCGATTATAATCACCTTCAGGTCGACGGATCGGTAGATGAGATTAACCAATTGGAACCACTGGAAAAGAAGTTTAAGGCTTTCAATTGGGAAGTGAGGACGATCGATGGCCACGATTTTTACGAAATCCTCGACGTCCTAGCCTATTTCAAGCTGAAGCGGGCGACTCGTACGAAACCCCTCATGGTCATCGCCAACACCGTCAAAGGCAAGGGTGTGAAAGAGATCGAGGGAGACTTCAAGTATCATGCCGTTCCTCTCACTCTCGAACAGCTTGAAAATGCCTCAAAAGTTTTTCTTCGTCGAATGGAGGAGATAGATCAGGAGTTGCCGAAGTATCCCTACAAGGTTCCTATAAAGGAGATCGTAAAGGAATCTCCTCCCCCCCTCCCCGATAACCTCCAAGACATCATTTCGCGGAACCCATCAGGACAATACAATGCTCCCACCGCGACTCGTATCGGTTATGGGAACTGTCTGACCAGACTCGGCGAATACAGGCGCCTCTTCGTTTTCAATGCAGACCTGGAAGGCGCGTGTGGCACCTCTGCCTTCTGCAAGAATTATCCGGAGCGTGCCGCGAATCCTGCAGATCGCCGTTCCATCAACGTAGGGATACAGGAATGCAATATGATGTCTATGGCTGCGGGAATGGCGAGCTGCGGTAAGATCCCTGTCGTCAATACCTTCGGCATTTTCTCAACAGGACGGGCATGGGAAATGGTCCGCCAGGATATCTCTTATCCTCATCTCAATGTCAAGATCATTGGAAGCCACACGGGCATTGCTTTAGGTGAATATGGCGTGAGCCATCAGGCCATTGAAGACGTCGGAGTGATGCGGTGCCTTCCCAACATCGTCGTCATCGAGCCGTCGGATGCGATTCAAGCGGACAGGCTTTTCGAGAAAGTCCTTCTCTATGATGGCCCTGTCTATTACCGGATAGGAAGAAACCCAACCCCCCTTATCTACGTCAATGGCAATGACTTCGGCGTCGAACCGGTCCTCGACTTTGAGATCGGAAAGGGTGTTCTAGTGAGAGAGGGTGAGGATTGGACGATCATTGGCTCCGGACCCGTGCTATGCGAGGCTTTGAAGGTCGCCCAGATGGCCCGGGAGTCCGTCCAGGTCATCGATATGCCGACCATCGAGCCTCTGGATGAAGACCTGATCGTCAAGGCAGCCTTAAAGACAAAGCGGATTGCTACCGTTCAGGACCATTACAAGAACGGAGGATTGAACGACGCGGTCTTACGGATCATTGCCAAAAATCGATTGCAGGTGGAGTTTCATTCCATTGCCCTGAGCGGTTTCGGCGAGTCGGGGAGCCCGAAGGATCTTTATGAGAAATACGGACTATCCGCTTCGAAGATTATGGAACAACTCGGACTGACCCCAAAATAGATTAACAGAGGGACGGAGTGAAAGTGTGACGCAGGGATCTATCCTCCCCGTTTCTCGCCCTCTCGCTTTCACCATGTCATTGACAATATCCTATAAGGAGGATCCTATGAGTGAAGCCATTCCTAAGAAGATGACGGCTGCTGTCCTGTACGAGGATGGGAAAATCCGGTTAGAATCAATTAACACGCCTCAGCCCGCAGAGGACGAGGTTCTTGCAAGGGTAAGGGCCGTGGCCATCTGCGGGACCGACCCTAAGATCATCAAAGGGGTCTTTAAGGGCTTGTGGCCGAAATCCTACCCTGCTGTGATCGGCCATGAATGGGCAGGAGAGATTGTCCAGATCGGTCGTTCCGTCAGGAGGGTGAAAGCTGGGGATCGGGTTGCCGGAGAGCCCCACAAGGGATGCGGGTTCTGCAGGATGTGCATGACAGGCCGATATAATATTTGTGAGAATTATGGAAACCTGGAATCGGGTCACCGCCACTACGGCTTTACGGCTCCTGGAGCTTATGCCCAGTATATCGCATGCTCGGAGCGGACCGTTCATAAGATTCCGGATTCGATCAGCTTCGAAGAGGGGACCAACGTGGACACTGCAGGGACAGCTCTCCACGGGGTAAAGCGAGGAAGGCTCCTGCCGGGAGAGGATGTGGCTGTCATCGGTCCGGGTGCCGTCGGGTTGATCTCTTTTCAATTCGCCAAGGCTATGGGGGCAGGAAGGGTCTTTGTCGTAGGCCGAAAACACCGGCTCCAACTTGCTAAGGAAATGGGAGCCATGACGATCGACTTCGAAGCGGGAGATCCTGTAAAGCAGGTGAAAGATCAGACGGAAGGCCGAGGAGTCGATCTTGCGATCGACTGTGCGGGATCGATGGAATCAGTTCCACAAGCTGTCGCGATGACGAAAAAAGGGGGCCGAATCGTGGTCAATGGATTTGCCCCTGCCCCTATAACTCTCCCGATCACACAGATGGTCCTCGACGAAAAGGATCTATTGGGGATCCGTGCAGACCCGAATACCTGCGAAGAGGCTATCCCCTTGATTGCCAACGGTTCGGTAAAGATCAAGCCCATGATTTCTCACGTTCTTCCCCTGGAAGAGTACGAAAAGGCTTTGAAAATTTTTAACGAGAGGCTGGAGAACGCAGTAAAGGTTATTGTGAAACCTTAGACGGTGCGTGGAAGGAACGTTGACAAAGAACCGCCCAATCCCCCTTTGAGAAGGAAGATTGGGCGGATCTGTTTCGACCTGATAGTCCCGTTACATCTTCCGAGCAGGAGAAAAGATCACCCCTATCCTGAAGGTTTCACCCCCAAGAACTTTAAAGGAGTGTGTTGCGGTCTTCGGAACCCAGAGTGCACAACCCGGTTCCATCAGGAACTCCTCACCATCCACTTTCGCAAGCGCCCTTCCGGAGATGCAGAAGAATCCGTGCTCTTCATTCGCGTGTGTATCATCCTCTGCAGTACCGCCTGCCCTGATCTCCGTCACGTGGAATTCGTAATTCGCGCCGCATGATTTCGGGGAAATCAGGGGGAACGAATTGGTGAGGGTGTGTTTCGGGGGGTTCTCGACGTGTTTCATCTTCTCATCCACTTTAAACATTTTTCCTTTTGGCATAGCTCTCTTCCTCCTTTTTCTGCTGCATCATTTGCAGCGGTTTATTTTCGACTCATCTTACCACTTGCAAAAAGATTAAGCAACAAAACCCGGCAACCCGTAATCCGTAATCGAAATTTAAACCTCCGCGATATCCACGTCATGCTGAAATTTTTTTCAGCATCTCGCATTTCTCTAACTCATAGATCGTGAAACGAGTTCAGGATGACGATTGCAGATGATAGGCCACCTATCGCTGTCCACCACTTCATCAGGTCTTCTTCTGTAGATGAATCGCTTCCTTGATTGCATCGAGAGAGGCTTCGGCAACCGCCTCCATCAAGGTGGGATGGGCCTGAACCGTCTTGCCCAACTCCTCGACCGTCGTTTCCAACGTCATTGCGACAGAAAGCCCTCCGATCAAATCCGTAGCATGGTCTCCCAAAATGTGAACCCCGATGACCTGGCCTAATTCCTGATCAGCGATCACCTTCACAAAACCTTCAGAATCGCCGTTTGCCAAGGCCTTCCCATTCGACTGGAACGGGTACCGTCCGATTCTCACTCGGAGACCTTTCTCCTTTGTTTGTTTCTCAGTCAAACCGATGGAAGCAACCTCGGGAAGTGTGAAGATACAGTTGGGAATCCTGGAGTAATCCACTTGGTTGGAGCGGCCCATGGCATTCTCAGCCGCCACGATGCCCTCTGCTGAAGCTTTATGGGCAAGCATCTGCCGGCCCGTCACATCACCGATGGCGTAGATCCCCGGGCAGGTAGTTTCCATTCCCCCGTTTACTTTAATAAACTTTCCTTCCAGAGCCAAACCCGCCTTCTCTAACCCTAAGCCTTCCGTACAAGGAGACCTTCCCACGGCCATCAGAGCTTTCTCAGCCTGAAAAACCTCTTCCTTGCCGTCCTGATGAATCACTTTCACTTCGGCACGGCCATCCTTTACCGAGGCTTCTTTCACTTTGGTTTCAGTATGGATCTGTATGCCTCTCTTCTTCAGAAGCGTGGTAAGCCCCCGGATCACCTCTTCGTCTTCCGTCGAAATGATCTGAGGAAGCATCTCGACTACCGTCACCTCCGACC
>Ga0187773_10000999_pt1 | contig 11359 bp, 13 predicted proteins | sample 0216_BV02_MP05_1_FD_133133 | JGI IMG/M metagenome (GOLD analysis project Ga0187773, IMG submission 133133) | Tropical peat soil microbial communities from peatlands in Department of Meta, Colombia - 0216_BV02_MP05_10_MG | ecosystem: Environmental > Terrestrial > Soil > Wetlands > Peat | place...
CCAGTAGTCTCACACACTTGCCTGTTCCAAATTAAGGATTAGTCCGATTGTCAGTCTGATTTTGCCCGTTCTCGACATTGCCTCGTCAAGAGGATTAAGCTAACAACGAGGCAGGCAAGAGTTGCAAGGACGAAAAGATTCGATATCGGCGACTCAGGATTCACCAGAGATTCTGCAATGGCACCTGGCACGGCACCACCAAAGAATATTGCCACCACTGGGTACAGTACAGGCGAACAGCAGCAACAGGCGTTCGTTGATAATGATGCGAGAACAGCTCCGCCGAAAGGAGTTAACGCTCTTCTGCTCATCTTCCTCAACGCGAAGTTTCGCATAAGCAGTGCAGTCGCAAAAGCTGTCAGAAACCCGAAAGACGCAAAGAGCAGAACATTACCCACAGAAAGATAACCGACAAGGTTCATAATAGGAGAGTAGAATTCAACATCAGGCCACACCGTCATCGGACCATAAGCAGCGAACGGAAGCATATATCCGCCGGCTAGCTCTGGAGGAATTGTTACGCCAACATCAGGAATCCCAACGGCGTTCGTTGCGAAGACATAGAAGAGCACGTAACCCGTTCCAGCCAACCAAGATGCCCATCGCCAACTTCTCTTCTTCCATGCTTCTCGGATGAATAGCCATGAATGCGCATAGACGGAGAGAAAGATCGAGAAGAGCAGAAAAGGAAAGGCAAAGTAGGCAGATCTAAACGCTGACCAACTCAGATAGGAATACCCAGCAAACTGAGCAACCGACACGTAACTTGCAAACAGAAACGCAACTAGAACTAGGTATTCCGTGACTCGTTCAAATCTGATAGACGAACGTATCATAATCTGCAACTAATTACAGCTCTCATTCATCTTCCACAAGTCGAGAATCAGGTAGGCCGTAGTCCTGATAGAAACATTTCGTTTTAAGTGAAAACAGGCAGTCATTCCCTGATCATGAAATGTCCACTAACCACTCGACTGATCTCGTAGGCATCAACGCGGCTAAAGACACCTTTACGTGGCATTACTGTGAGTGACTCTCGGAAATGTGAACGGACCAGCATACTAATCTCGGATTTCCATTTATGTCATAGTGCCATGTCAAAGAAGAAGCCTCTAGAGTCGAAAAAGGGCTTTAGTAAGTCTGAGAAGATTGCAATTCCTCTGATAATTCTGATTGCAGCTTGGGTAGTTTACTCGTTAGTGCATCCTAATCTCCCCGTCCAACAGGCGAGCTCGACGACCGTGCTTTCATCGTCGTCTAACGCGCTTGATTTCACGCTTCCCATGATTGGTCCAAACGGGCCGACGGGGAAGTCCTTGTCATTATCTTCACTTCAGGGAAGAGTCGTGATCTTGGAGTTCATGGAACCTTCGTGTCCTCATTGCCAAACTATGGCTCCAATTCTGGAGGAACTGCATCAGAAATATGTCGATAACGTGACATTCATCAGTGTTGCCGGTCCTTGGGATGGCACGTCGGAGACAGACGTCGCGAAGTTCGTTAGAGAGTACGGTTCAAGCTGGACGTACGTGTATGATTCAACTGGAATCACTTTGAGTACGTATGGCGTTAACGCCACACCAACTTTCTTCGTTATCGGTAGGAACGGCGCAATTGTGACTTCACTTCAAGGTCAGCAAACTTATGCCACACTTGAGAGCTTAATCCTTCAATCATTACGAGGCTAACGATCCGATTAAACTCCTCAATTAGACTTCCTCGCCTACTTTGTTCCTAAGCTCACGATACCAATTCGCCACTTCGTATTCGTCTACTCTATAATCGCCCCGGTAGGGTTTGATATCGAGTACTGGAGTGCCCTCGAATAGGTCGAGGCCGGAGACGAAAAGGTCTCCTCCGTCTATCCGAAGTAGCCTCACCAAGCTCATACCGATCGGGTTCGGTCTGGTCGGAGAGTCAATCGCGAAGACTCCAACTAAGGGGAGCTCCTCCAGCTTGAAACCTCTGCTTACTAATCGTCTCGGTTTAACCTTCAGGACGCCAACTTGATCAGGCCTCAGCCTATGGAGGTAGCTTAGCACGAAGACGTGTGAGAATCCCTTCAATCCGTCCAGCGCGTCCTGATATTCTGGAAAGACGTGGATGCGTGACTCGCACTCGATCTCCCGTCTTCTCTGCCTTATTTCATCGTCAGAAGCCTGCACCTTAACTTCACCTATCGGGCGAAAAACAACCTGGCTCATACCTCATGTGAGTGAATCATCGATTTATCTAATTAGCGGCAATAAATATCGAAATGCTGCAGTGGAGGGTACTGAGATTAAGAATCCAGAGAGGATTTTGCTTCAAATCCCATTCCATAAGCAGGCTTCAGAGTTTACTTGCGGTCCAGCCAGCCTCATGATGGCGATGAAGTACTTCCAACCGAAACTCAAGCTCAGTAAAGGACTTGAGTTGGATATTTGGCGCGAATCTAATCTCGTTGAGAGCTACGGAACCAGTAAACAGGGACTCGCGGTTGCTGCGGCAAGACGCGGATTCTCAGTATACACCATGGGCAAAACAAGGAAACACTCCTTCATAGACGCAATCTCAGATGAAATTCCGTCTGTGAACAAGCAAGTGCTCGAACTCCTCTACCAAGACATGCGAGCGAAGTTTCAAGCGATGCGATTGCACAATGTCAACCGTCACTTCAAACTGCACAGCCTCAAAGCAATCCTTGCCACGTCACAACTACCATTATTCTTGACCACGACTGCTTTGTTCGGGGGGAAAGAAGATTTGCCACATTGGGTTATATTGACTGGCTACTCAGGTGATGTCGTCTTCGTTAACAATCCGTTGGGCAAGGCATCGAATACACGAGTTGACCAATCAAGATTGGAGAGGAATCTCGGTTATCGAGGGATTCAATGTGCAGTTGTTGTACGTGGATGGTCAGAGAGAACAGCTTGCAAACATGCAATAAGAGAAGTTTCCTAGGGGATAATATTAGCCCCGAGACAACTCTCTCACAGAAGCCTTGCCAGTGTTATGTGTTACCGTGATGTGTCCAGTACGATTGCTATCGCTCGCACCGGGCTTCCTGTACTTTCAACGAGGCGAAGAGGTTCGCCAATGAATATGAACTCCTTTGAAAGCAACTGGTCGAGGTTTGTAAGATTCTCGTAATTCACTATTCCTTTCGGAAGAAGGATTCTATGAGCTGGGTATGGGTCACGATCAGGACTTGGCGCGTCGAATCCGATCGCGTTCACCTTCATTTCGGCTATGTACTTGCAAGCGTCCTCCGTCAACGCGGGATATTCTAGCCATTCGGGCGTACTTGCCTTGGATGTATATCCAGTGTAGAAGAGCAGCACCCATCCCGCTCCTACCGTCCCAATCTTTCCTGTGGCCTCAAGCGCTTTAACAATGTCTTCTCTTCCGATGGAGTGTCTTGCTGGTCGATTCGAGAAATCCAGGACAACCCCATAGCCTGCGCATCGCGAGATTGGCAATTCGTCGACAGTAATCCCATCTTTGTGGAAGTGAGAAGATGCGTCAAGATGAGTACCAGTGTGATCAACCAACGTCCACAAATACGTTAAAGGTCCCTCGTCGTAAGTCCAATACGTCGTCCGTAATGGTTGGGGTAACCCCGGAAACATTCCTTGACTGTCCAAGTTCTTAACAGGCAGTGAAAGGTCAACGAACTCTTTGATCACAGGAAGCATTGCAATGCCTCTTCTCGCTGGTAGAGCCACTAACGCTTACTTAGCACTAACTCAAGATCCCTTGCCAACCACCTGAATTACATTGCTGTGAAACTGAGCCAACCCATGATATGCCTACAGGCCAAGTGCGCGGAATGCGTAGTACTTGGGCAAATCTAGGCTTATTGTGAACAACGCGGAGATCGCTAACACCACGAGGATTTGAGTTGTAGTGACTGGTGGCAAGATACCACCATACATTCCAAGCAACAGGAATCCGATCATCGTCACGAAAGTAGACAGAGTCAATTCGAGACCAGGTCTTGAGGACCAGAAGTGTCCGCGTTCTCTCACAATTAGCACCCGGAACTGACTCGTGAACACTAACGTCAGTAATACAAAGGTCTGGAGCGTCGATAACTCCATCTGGAAATAACTAGTGCCGATGAAAATGACAATTGCTCCTTCGACAACTAGGAGTCCACCAATGACTAGTGAAGCCAAAGTGATCTTCTTCACGTTCCAAATGTTCGGGCTCCTCGTCGTCTTTACGTTATCAGTGGCAAGTGACATGGTTACGAAATCATTTGCGAATACTAACAAGACCATCCCTAGCACCGAGAGCACAACGTGATGCAACCAAAAGAAACCTAGAACTAATACCCCTACGAACTGAACTACTTTCGAAACCTTGTTAATTACCCACGTTAGCATGCGTTGATAGATTTGCCTGCTTGTACCGATTGCGTTGAGGATGACCTTCAATCCCGGTTCTGTTAGAACTACGCTTGCTGATGCCTTCGCTACGTCTGTGGCAGTGTCTACGGCGATGCCCACCTCGGCTTGTTTGAGTGCTGGTGAATCATTCACACCGTCACCCGTCATCCCTACGAGGCGGCCTCGGGATTGCAGAAGTTTAACCACTCTGAACTTGTCTTCGGGGTAGATCTCAGCTAGTCCATCATATTCGTCCAAGAACTTCGCTTGATCTGCTTCTGATAGCTTCCTCAGGTTCGAAGCGGGTGATATTCGACTGCCGATGCCGACTTGCTCTGCAATCTCTCTAGCTATTGCTACATTATCTCCTGTCAGTAGCTTTGGCTCTACGCCTATTTGCTTAAGCTCTCCTATCGTCTCCTTTGAGTCAGGCCTAGGGGGATCGGCCAGCGGCAATAGGCCTGCGAACTGCATGGCATCCAACTTATCATCCTTCGAACGAGCAACGGCAAGAGTTCGATAACCTTTCTCAGATAATGATTCAACAGAAGTAGTGATCTTCTCTTCAGTAGCAGTGTCTACACTGCATAGGGACGCAACAATCTGAGGGGCTCCCTTGATGACTTTGAATCGTTTTCCGTTATGCTCAATGATAGCTTCAGATCGCTTTGTTGCAGGTTCAAATGGTGTGAACGAGAGCTGCGCGTACCCTTCCGTTGAGATTTGCAACTTTCTTGCATAATCGACCACAGCCAAATCGATAACGTCTCTTATCTCCTCCTTCGATGCAAGGCTTGCTATTAGCGCAATATCTTTGGTTTCGAAGTCTTCGAACGGAATGGGGTCAGTGACAGAGAGTTTGTTCTGAGTAATAGTTCCAGTTTTGTCGAGACAGAGTACTTCCATCGATGCTGCGTCTTCTATGGAGTCGAGTTTGGTTACGAGGGCTCCTTCCTTTGCCAGTTGCATTGCCCCGACAGACAGGACGATCGCAAAGACTGCTGGTAAGGCGACTGGAACTGAACCCATCAGGAAAATCAGTGCAATCCTGACGATGGTTAAGATGTCTACGACTCGTGTGAGGGCCGCGTCTACGATTACTAGAGCCAGGGCTGCAAGGCTACAGTACATTGTGTACTTGACAATGGCGGACATGATCTGTTCCTGATGCGATTTGGGCTTGGCGATCTTCACGAGCTGAGCTGTCTTTCCAAAGTATGTGTTTGCTCCCGTGTTGAGTACGAGAGCTTTCGCTTCGCCGCGTTTTATGATTGAGCTTGAGTAGATAATCTCTGAATGTCGTGCAGTTGTGGGAAGTGATTCACCGGTTAGAGCTGATTGGTCGCTTGATACTTCTCCATCCACTATCTTCGCATCAGCCGGCACCAGATCGCCCAGACCAATCTCGATGATGTCACCTGGTACTATCTCACGCGCATCTCTAAGAACCCAATCTCCATTCCGCAGAACCTTTGCATTGATCGCTAGTCGTTTCTTGAGGAGTTCAAGTGCTTTGATGGAATTGCGAGTGTGGTGAAATCCTATAACCGCATTCAAAGTCAAAAGTGCAAAGACGATTGTTACCTCTAGGTAATGGCCTATTATGTACGAGAGAACTATTGTTAGTTCCAATAGCCAGGGCATTGGCCCCCAGTAGCGCGTTAAGAAATCGAGAATTGGACTCTTCTGTTTTTCTATTATTTCATTATAGCCAAGTCTGTCAATTCGTCTTCTTGCTTCTTCTTCAGAAAGACCGTTTATTGATGTGTTTAACAAGCGGTATGCGTCATCGATGGGTGACTTTGCAAAGTCAGCTGTCGCTCTTGTTGCCATCGCTGATTGCCGTCCAGATAGTAATTTTCAATACTGATGGCAAACTGACGTCTTAGTAAGAGTTCCTTCGTTAGAGTCAAGAGAATGTTCGTAGAAATCTGGAACAACAGGTCTGTTCTTCAGACAGTTGAAGTGCTTTAATGCAAGCTCGTGGTTGTGCAAGCTCTTCACAAATTCTGGCAACATCTTCATGCTGGATCAGGTCGTACGCGCAGGTAACCATGGCCTTCTTGTGAAGTCTGCACAACCTATCTCTGATGCTTTGAATCACAGGATCGTTCCTAGCAGCGACAATATCACCATCTAGGGTTTTGATGCTGGCTGTCAATTCATCTGAGACTTTGCGGATTTCGTCTCTAAGCCTAAGCAGCTCAAGCTTGGGGTTTATCGTTTCTTCGTCGCGGAAGAGGCCCGTCATACATCATCAGGAATTGTGAAGTGACACTGGCTATATCGTAACCCCTTGTTTTTCATAATCAAAACCTAACGAGCGCTATTCATTGCGACGAAATATGTGGAAGGAAAGGATTGTTTCCTATTGACTGTTGGTTACTAGCTCATACATAGGTTGGGGATCGTTTCGTGGCAGTTTCGAGTTGGCGAACGAATTCTTCCTCCGGCTGCATGCCCAGAACCTCTCCGGATTCGTTGATGACCGTTTTAGGTACCCCAGATACGTTGTACTTGACGCCTAGTTGAGGGAATTCGCTTATCTCGATCATGTCCGCTGTGATGTTCTCGTTTTCCATTGCAAATTGGTGAGCTAGGCTGACCATTCCAGGACAGTAGGGACAGGTTGGTGTAACGAACACTTTCAAGTGTACAGGCTTCTTGATTTCGCTGAGCCTCCTCTTCGTTTCGGCTGTGAGCTCGGTCTCCCCTCTGCTCATCTGAACTATGTCTTTGATGAGGGTGTTGAATTCGTAGCCTGCGGGTACACCATAAAATTTGACCTTTGACTTCTTAGGTCCTTCAATTACTATTGCTGGTACTTTGTCGACTTGGTATTCTGAAGCCTTTTCTTTATCCTTCATAAGGTCTAGGACTTTAGTCTTGATTTTGTCGCTCAGCGACCCTAGCTCCTCGATCAATTCGCGTGTTTCTTTACAGTAGTCGCATTCCATTTCCTGCGTGAATACAGTTAGGGTTACTGGATTGACAAGAATTTTAGCGAGGTCAGTTCTTAATTTACTCTTATTCGATTCAGGTATCATTCCCATTCATTCATACCTCTATTTTTCTCAGCACGCGGCGTTCGTCTTCGAACAGATCTACAAGGAGTTTCCTGATCAGGCTGCACGCATCAGCTATTTTCGGGTTTGATAATCCATAGTACACGTTCACTCCCTCACGGTGGGGAACAACAAGTTTCTGCTGTCTAAGTGCTGCCAAGTGTTGTGAGAGGTTAGACTGACCTGTTCCAGTTAGTTTCGTTAGTTCCTCGACCGTATGCTCTCTCTTAGCGAGAAGTTCAAGGACCTCTAACCTGACGGGATGCGCCAATGCCTTGCAGAGATCTGCTTGAAGAGAGTGAATTTTCAACCGTGCTCAGACAACAGTAAATTAGAATACGCTAATATGCTTATGTTTGAACTCTTGCGGCGTTTGCTTATATCAAATTGCCTGTTTAGGTACGGCGTGAGCATCACCATGCCCAAGCACGATGAGAAAGTAATCCTCTCAATATCTAATACGGGATGCGCTTACTGTTCACGAGTGATCGAAAAGAAGTTGAAGAATATGCCTGGAATTGTTGACCTTTCCGTAAGTTATCTAACGGACAAGGTTTTGGTACGCTACAATCCTGAAAAGACGAACCTTGACGTGATACGTGGATCGATAAAGAAGCTTGGATACGACACCATCCAGCTCCATTAGTTCAAGTGTCCACGTTTTCTCGTTGTTATCGATCCTAGGGCTTAGCCGCGCCGTAAATATATTACTATATTCGGATATGCGAATATTGGCGAATAGCATGGCAGCGCCGTCTGAGCAGCGCATCTTCAAATTACAATCAGAAATCTGCAAGGTGCTCTCGAATCCAGGCAGGCTCTTACTCTTGCATGCGTTGCGCGATGGAGAAAAGACTGTTACGGAGTTAATGTCGGAAACAGGGATTAAACAAGCGAATGTCTCGCAGCATCTTACCATGATGCGAGTACGCGGAATGGTTACCCAGAGACGGGATGGCAACTCAGTATATTACAGAATCTCAGATCAACGCATAATCAAAGCTTGTGACGTAATGCAATCATTCCTTCTTGATCATACCTCTGAGGATTCGAAGCTTGTGAAGATGGCAGTAACCTCTCTACGCCAATAAAAGTGAATGAAATGCAAGTATTAGAAACGAAACCTAAGACGAATGAGAAGAAGAACCGACTAGTCATCATTTGCTCCAAAGGGAGTCTGGATATGGCGTACCCTCCACTGATGCTTGCAACGACCGGAGCAGCAATGGGGATGGACGTACACCTATACTTCACATTCTGGGGGATGAACATAATCACCAAAAAGACCATTGACTCGCTGAAGATATCCCCAGTAGGAAACCCAGCACTACCCATGCCGAACATCCTCGGAATGATCCCAGGAATGAGCAGCATGGTGACGTCTATGATGCAGAAGAAAATGGGAAAAATGAAAATGCCAACTATCCGAGAAATGATTACAACAGCAAAAGAGAGCGGAGTCAAATTCCATGCTTGCTCCCCATCATTGAACATGATGGGACTCAAACGTGAAGACTTGATCCCTGAGGTTGACGACATAATCGGCGCAACAACATACCTTGACCTCGCATCAGAAGACGCGATAACACTCTTCGTATGAGGACTAAAACCATGAGCCAAGGAGAACCAGTGAAACCTACGATCGTCGTTGACTCCAGAGGAACCATGTGCCCAGGTCCAATAACTGACCTGTTCAAAGCCTACCGCAACTCGAACATAGGCGACGTAATCGAACTCTTAGCCACCGACCCAGCAGCCAAAAGTGATACTCAAGCGTGGGCAAACCGTAGCGGCAACCAAATCTTAGCAATAGTTGACGAAAGGGACCACATACGCATCCAAGTAAAAATCATAAAGAAAGGCCGCCCCTCGGCGCAGTAGTAATGAAGAACAATCCAATCAACATATTCGTCGTCGGAGGAGGAACGGGAGGCACCCTAGCCGCTAACCTCCTCGCGAAACATCTCCGCAGCGACATACGTGCTGGAAGAGCGCAGGTCCATCTGATCTCTGGAAGTGACACGAGACACATCTTCCAACCAGGCTATCTGCACGTAGCCTTCGGCAATTTAGATCCGCACGAGATCATGCGGGAAGAGAACGAATTAGTCAATCATGAGGTACACCTAATCCAAAAGGACGCGGCCCGCTTCGATCTCGATAGGAAGGAGATCGTACTCATGTCAGGCGAGAAGATCACATACGATTACCTCATAATTGCTACTGGAAGCGTCGCTGACCCAACTATCATACCAGGACTCGGAGAGGCAGCGTTGAACTTTCACACAAGCCCTGAAGAGTCCAAGAAGATATGGAACGCTCTGGAAAGGTTTGATGGCGGACACGTTGTGATAGGAGTTGCAGGTGTCCCACACAAATGTCCCCCCTCACCAAACGAAGGTGCATTCCTATTAGACGACTATCTACGCAAGAGAGGTGTGCGCGATAAAGCGAAAATAACGTTCGTGACACCATATCCTCGATCCTACCCCGCTGAACCAATGTCAAAGGTGGTAACCCCACTATTCGAGAAACGAGGAATAGAACTCGTCACATTCTTCAACGTAGAATCAGTTGATCCTGTAAAGCATGAAATGTACTCACTGGAAGGTGAAGCAATCTCTTACGACCTCCTCATCATGGTACCACCCCACCGCGGCGCCAACGTTGTCAAGAACTCGGGCATCGGAGATACCGACGGATGGATACCGACAGACAAACACACAATGCGAATTTCTGGTCACGACATGGAATACGCCATCGGAGACGCGACAAACATCCCTGTATCAAAGACCGGAGTCACCGCACACTTAGAAGCCATAGTGGCAGTGAAGAATATCCTTACGTCACTAACTAACCAGAATGTACAGTATGAATACACTGGTAGAATCAACTGCCCATTTGAGATGGGTTCCGGAAAAGCGTCTTTCGTCGTCGGCTCCTACGAAATGCCAGTGAGAGAGATACAGCCCAACAAGCTCAGATACTTCATGAAGAGAACCTTCGCCAATTTCTACTGGCGAACATTATCAGGTACATGGGACTGGCTATTGGGCGTATACTTCGGAGAAACATGTAAGAAAGTAACTACTGAGATCGGTACATCTGAAGTTTCATAGTTCGATTCATTAATAGGACCGTTATCATTGCGTCCGGAAACAGAATGAAAACGAAGTTCGGAATCGTTCTACCAACGCGCGGGATGCTGTTTGCGAAGACGAGTGCTCGACAAGACATTATCGAACTCAGCAAACTCATCGAAGAACATGGATATGATGCAGTTTGGGCGGGCGATAGCATACTCGCCAAGCCTCGCTTGGATTCTATCAGCGTCCTATCTGCCGTCGCCGGCGCTACAGAGCGCGTTAAGTTGGGAACAGCCTGCTTCGCCAGCTTCCCCCTACGACACCCAATAATACTGGCATACCAATGGGCTACGCTTGACGCCCTTTCAGAAGGAAGAACTCTCCTCGTCATCTGCCAAGGCACTCCTACTCAGCACGGGAAGATCTACCGCAACGAATTCGACGCATTAGGAGTTTCACCCAAAGAGAAGATGAGAAGGAGTGAAGAATCTATAGAGATCGTCAGAAAACTTTGGGAATCCGACAACGTCAGCTACGATGGACAGGTTTTCAAGTTCAAAGACGTCACGATGCTACCTAAACCAGTTCAAAAACCATGTCCGATCTGGATAGCGTCCAACCCAAGATCTACGGGCGAACTGGAGGGCCCACCTGGCGAGATAGAGAAGAACTTCGACCGAGTCGGCAAGTACGCTGACGGGTGGATGTCGACTATGCTCGACCCCGAAGAATTCAGAGAAGACGCGGAACGAGTCCGCGCTGCATTACGCAAACATCACCGAGAAAGCAACACCTTCGGAATGTGCCTCTACTACAACGTAAACATGAACGA
>Ga0187773_10001001_pt1 | contig 11329 bp, 8 predicted proteins | sample 0216_BV02_MP05_1_FD_133133 | JGI IMG/M metagenome (GOLD analysis project Ga0187773, IMG submission 133133) | Tropical peat soil microbial communities from peatlands in Department of Meta, Colombia - 0216_BV02_MP05_10_MG | ecosystem: Environmental > Terrestrial > Soil > Wetlands > Peat | place...
AGCGCCTGGACGGTGCCGGGCTGGAGCCCCTGAACGGCGCCGGGCTGCGTCACGGTGCGCCCCTGCAGCGTCCCGGTACCGTCGCCGTTGAACGTCACGACCCCTGTCGTGCCGAACGACGATTCCGAGGTCCCGCCGAGCGGCACAAAACTCGGGGAGAAGCCCGCCGGCGAGGACGTGCAGACGGCCGTTCCTGTGAACGCGTAGTCGCCCCTCAGCTGCTTGGTGCGGTCCTGCGCGCTCGCGGGCAAGGCCGCAAGCAGCAGCATCGCCGCCGAGGCGGCTGCGAGTGTCCTGATGATTTGCATGAAGGTCTCCTTCTTCGAGATGAGTTGATACCCGGCTGATCGCGCCGGGGCCGTGTTTCGATTGCGAGCCGATGTTCCCTTCCGCGCGCGGGACGCGCATCACCCGAACGGGTGAGCCGCGCCGCGGGCCTCACCCGTTCGGGTTAGCCGGGCGCGATCCGTAAGCGATCCGTAATCCATACGTAACCGATACGAAACCGGCGCTGCACGAGGCTGTCGCTGCGGCGCGCTCGTGCGCCACAAGGAGATCCGATGAAATTGGGGTACGCGCTGGTCTTCCCCGCCTTTGCGACGCTCGGCGGCTGCTCGATGGACCGGTTCGTCGCGAACAGAGTCGGCGACGCGCTCGCGCAGGAAGGAAGCGCGTTCGCGAGCGACGACGATCCGGAGCTCATCCAGGCGGCGGCTCCCTTCAGCCTGAAGCTCATGGAGAGCGTGCTGGCGAAGAGCCCTGAGCACGGCGGCCTGCTGCTCGCGGCCGCCCGGGGCTTCACGCAGTACGCCTACGCCTTCGTCCAGCAGGACGCCGACGAGGCCGAGGCGCGCGACGCGGCGGCGGCGCTTGCGATGCGGCTGCGGGCGCGCCGTCTGTACGCCCGCGGCCGCGACTACGGTCTGCGGGCCCTCGAGGCCGCGCACCCGGGCTTCCGCGCGCGCCTTGAGGCCGATCCGCCGGCCGCGGTCTCGGGCCTCGCGCGCGACGACGCCGAGCGCCTGTACTGGACGGTGGTGCCGTGGGCCGCCCTGATTTCGCTATCCAAGGACTCGGCGAGCGCGATCGCCGGCCTTCGCCCGCTCGACTTCATGGTCGCCCGGCTGCAGCAGCTTGACCCGGACATGGACCACGGAGCGCTGCACACCTTCCTCATCGGCTACGAGATGGGCCGCCCCGGCGCGCGCAACCGCGAGGAGATTGCGCGCATCCACTTCGAGGCGGCCCTGCGGCTCTCCGGCCGGCAGAGCGCCGGTCCCTTTGTCGCCTACGCCGAGAACGTGTGCGTCGCGACCCGGAGCCGGCGCGAGTTCGTGGCGGCGCTGGAGCGCGCGGCAGCCATCGATCCGGAGGCACACCCGGAATGGCGGCTGGAGAACGCGGTCATGCAGCGCCGCGCGCACTGGCTGCTGGGACAAGTCGACGAGCTCTTTCTCGAGTGAAGGATGGAGGACGCCATGAAACGCATCGCCGCACTGACGCTTGTCGCCGCCCTCGCCCTGACGCCAGCGGCTTTCGCTCAGCCGCCGCGGATCAGGCTCGGGACGCTCGCTCCGCGCGGCACCGTCTACCACCAGGTGCTCCTCGAGATGGGCGAGGCCTGGCGGCGGGCGGAAGGCGAAGGCGCGGCCTTCACGGTCTTTCCCGACGGATCGCAGGGAAGCGAGGCGGACATGGTGCGGCGCATGCGCATCGGCCAGCTCAACGCCGTGCTCGTCTCGGTCATCGGCCTGACCGAGATCGACGCGAGCGCGGGCGTGCTGCAGAAGATGCCCCTCATGTTCCGCTCATGGGACGACGTGGACGCGGTGGGGCGGCGCGTGCGCCCGCTGATCGAGAAGCGCTTCCTCGACAAGGGGTTCGTCGTGCTGTTCTGGGTCGAGGCCGGCTGGGTGCGCTTCTTCTCGAGCGAGGCGGCGCTCAGCCCCACCGACTTCAAGCGCCTGAAGATATTCGCCTGGGGCGGGGACCCGGAGCAGATCGCCCTGATGAAAGCCATGGGCTACCAGCCCGTGATGCTCGAGACCGCCGACATCCTGCCCAGCCTGCAGACGGGCCTCATCAACGCGGTTCCCGTCACGGCCCAGTGGGCGCTCGCGACCCAGGTCGACGCCATCGCACCGCACATGCTCGACATCCACTGGGTGCCCATCGTCGGCGCCGCCGTCATCACGCGCGCAGCTTGGGAGGGCCTGAGCGCCGCCGGCAGGGAAGCGCTGCGCGACTCCGCGGCGCGCGCCGGCGCGCGTCTGCGGGCGCTGCGCGAGTCCGCCGACCTCGAAGCCGTGGAGGCCATGCGCAAGCGCGGCCTGCACGTCCATGCGCTCACGCCCGAGCTGGACGCGGAATGGCGGGCGCTCGCCGAGTCGGTGTATCCGAGGATCCGCGGCGCGATGGTCCCCGCAGACATGTTCGACGCGGCCCGCAGCGCGCTCGCAGCAGAGCGGAGCGCGGCGCGGGGGCCGCAATGAGCGCCGTGCCGGCGGCCTTCGCTCTGACCCCGGGCGCGCCCGGCCGGCTGCGGCGCGCGCTCGCCCGGGCGGAGAACGCGCTGCTGGTCGCGGTGCTCGCCGCGATCGTCCTCCTGCCCTTTGCCGAGGCAATCCTGCGCAAGCTGCTCGGCATCGGCATCGCCGGAAGCGCCGCCCTGGTCCAGCACCTCACGCTGGTCGCGAGCATGGCCGGCGCCGCGGTGGCCGCGCGCGAGGACAAGCTCCTGCCCCTTTTCAGCCTGTCCTCCCTTCTCGGTCCTCCTGCGCGCGCCGCGGCACGCTTCGCGAGCCGGACGTTCGCCGCGGCCGTCTGCGCCCTGCTGTGCGCCGCAGGCATCGATTTCGTCGCGGCGGAGCGCGGCGCGGGCGGCGTCATCGCTTACGGCATCCCGGTGTGGGCCGCGCAATGCGTCCTGCCGGCCGGCTTCCTGCTGATCGCGCTGCGCCTCGCCTGGAACGCGGGCCGGAGCACCTATGCGCGCGGAACCGCAATCTGCCTTGCGGTGCTGCCGCTTGCGAGCACCCCGCTCTGGATCCATCACCCCGGCTGGTGGCCGGCTCCGGCGCTCGCGCTGCTCGCCGCATGCGCGCTCGCCGGCGCGCCCGTGTTCGCGGTCATTGCGGGGGCCGCGCTCTTCCTGTTCGCGCAGCGCGGGGCGCCGATTGCCGCGCTCTCGCTCGATCACTACCGCCTGGTCGTCAACCCGACGCTGCCGGCGATTCCCCTGTTCGCGCTTGCCGGGTACCTGTTCGCCGAGAGCGCGGCGCCGCGACGCCTGATCGAGGTATTCGATGCCCTGTTCGGCCGGCTGCGCGGCGGAGCCGCCATCGTCACGGTGCTCGCCTGCACCTTCTTCACCAGCTTCACCGGCGCCTCGGGAGTGACCATCCTGGCGCTCGGAGGCCTGGTGATGCCGCTGCTGCTCTCCTCGGGCTACGCCTCGAGGCCCGCGCTCGGGCTGGTCACCGCGGCGGGCCTGCCCGGCACCCTGCTGATGCCCTCGCTGCCGCTCATCCTCTACGCGATCGTGGCGGGCGTAACGATCCGCGACATGTTCGTCGGCGGACTGCTTCCCGCGCTGCTCATGGTCGGCATCGTGAGCGCCTGGGGCGTGTCGCTGCGCCCGCGGCGGCGCGAGGAGCCGCGTCCGTTCGACGGGGCGAAGGCGCGCGCCGCGCTCGCCAACGCGAAGTGGGAACTGGGCCTGCCGCTCGCGCCCGTCGCCGCTCTGATCTCAGGGCTCGCCACGCCCGTCGAGGCGGCGGCGCTCACCGCGCTCCTCGCCTTCGCCGTGACGTCGCTCCTGCACCGCGACCTTGGGATCGTGCGCGACGTGCCCCGGGTGATGACCGAGTGCGGGCTCATCGTCGGCGGGATGCTCCTCATACTCGGCGTGGTCCTCGGCCTGACCGACTATCTGGTCGACGCCCAGGTCCCGGACCGCCTGATCGCATGGGTGAGCGACACCGTCGGCAGCCGGGTCGCGTTCCTCCTCGCGCTCAACGCTTTCCTGCTGCTCGCGGGCTGCGTCATGGAGATCTATCCCGCGATCCTGGTCCTTGCGCCCCTGGTCACGCAGATCGGCGCCGGATTCGGCGTGCACCCGGTGCACCTCGGCGCGATCTTCCTCGCCAACATGGAGCTCGGCTACCTCACGCCGCTCGTCGGGCTGAACCTGTTCTTCGCCTCGTACCGCTTCGGAAAGCCGATCACCGAGATCTTCCGCGCGGTCCTGCCGCTGTTTCTCGCGCTCGGTGCCGGGGTGCTGATCGTGACCTACGTGCCCTGGCTGAGCACCGCACTGCTGGGATTCTTTCGCTGAAGGGAGGCATGCCATGAGCCTGACCGACTACATGATCGACCTGATCCTGAGCGTGATCCTGATCGTGGGCGTCTACCAGTTCTACTTCTGGTGCCAGCGCAACCACGTCGCCGCGCCGCGCGAGCTGAAGCTGGGGATCGACGAGTGGATTCCCTACCGTCCGGGCTGGGTGTGGATCTACAGCTTCATCTACTACCCGCTCATCCTCTACCTCAACTTCATCGTCCAGTCGCCCCGGCACTTCACGCACATGGCGATGAGCTACATGCTGCTGCTGTGCCTGCAGATGGGATTCTTCCTCCTGTTTCCGGTCACGACCCCGGAGCACTGGCGCGCGTACAACCTCGGACGGACGCTGTCCGAACGGTTCCTCGCGGTGGTGCAGCGCTTCGACGCGCGCTCCAACAGCTTTCCCAGCATGCACGTATCGGTCGCGGTGCTGACCGCCTGCCACCTGCAGCCCCACCTGGGCACGCTCGCCATGGCGTTCCCGGCGCTGATCGCGCTCTCCTGCGTGTTCACCAAGCAGCATTACCTCATCGACCTGCCCGCCGGAGCGCTGCTCGGCTGGCTCACCTTCCGAGGCTACGAGATCCTCAGCTGAGCTCCACGCCCGCGAGCAGCGCGGCCAGATCGACCTGACGTCCGAGCCCGGTCTTCCCGAGCACCGCCTTCAGCTGGCTGCGGACGGTCTCGCGCGACAGGCCGAACATTTCGGCGATGGTCTCGACGGTGCGGCCTTCGCCGATCTCGCGCGCGACGCGGGCCTCGGCCGGAGTCAGGTCGAACAGCCCCTGAAGCAGCTCCGCGGCCGGTGCGGCGGGCGGCGTGATCCGCGTGACGACGAGGATGCTGGACGCGCCGAAGACGTCCTGCCCGCCGGCACGCAGCGCAATGAGGCGGAGGATCATCGGCGGCCGGTCTGCGCCGGCGCGCATCGGTACGGAGCGAACCGCGCCCGCCCGGCTCGCCATGCTCAGCTCAAGGAGCGCCGCCGCGAACAGCGTGTCGGTGGAGCGATCCGTGAACACGAGACGCTCGCCCCCGTCGCAGGTGACGCCGCGCATCAGCTCCTCGAACAGCCGGTTGGCGGCCAGCGGCCGCCCGCGCGAACCGAGCACCGCGGCAGGAAAGCCGATCAGGCCGAGCGCCTCGGCAGCGGCGCGCAGCCCACGTCCATCCCACTCCAGATCGTATGCAGGTGCAGCCACCGGGTAAGGCCTCCCCACGGATCGATCGAGCTACGGGGAAATCCTCGCGCGACGGGCGTTTCTTATCGCATACGGATCGGTTACAGATGGCTTACAAGTGCGGGAACGCCCTATGGGCGCCCCGAAACCTCGGCGTAGACCGCGCGGGTCTCGGCGGAGGGCTCGGCCCCCAGCGACGCCTGGAGCATCTTCTGGCAGCGCTGGAAGGTCTCGGCGGCCTCGGCCCGCCGCCCGAGCTGCGCATAGCATTGCATGAGATGCCGGTAGAGGGTCTCGGCGATGTTGTCGACCTCGAGCGCCCGCTCGAGCAGCTCGACCGCCTTCTCCGGCTGCGAGGCCTGCCAGTAGCGGCACGCCTCCCCGGCGGCGCGAAGGAAGCGGTGCCGCAGGCGCTCGCGCGCAGGCAGGCACCAGGGCTCGTCGGGCTCGTTCCCGAGAAACGCGCCCCGGTAGAGCCCGTTCAGCTGGAAGAGGAGCTTGTCGAGCGCTTCCGAGTCGATGGCCTCGTGCGGCTGGCGCAGGATCTGCTCGATGCGCCCGATGACCTGCTCGAGCGCCCAGGTATCGGTCCAGACGTAGCGCCCGTCGAGCGACAGCTTGCCCTCGGAGAGCTGCAGCGCGCGGTCCTCGCCGAGGAGCTTTCTCAGGCGGTGCAGCGTGGTGGTGAACGAGCGATGCGCGGAATCGCCGTCGATGCGCGGCCACAGCGCCTCGGTGATCCGATCCTCGCTCACCTCGCGGCCGCCGTGCGCGATGAGTACCTTGAGCAGCTCGAGCGGGCGCCGCTGCGCCTTGCCCGCGAAAGTCAGCGGCTCGCCGCCGCGCAGCAGCCTGAACTGGCCGAAGGTGTGGACCCGGAACGGCCAGGGCCAGTCGGCCACCGCCAGGCGCGAGGCGTCGAGCGAGAGCTTGCGGGTGCGGATCAGGGTGGCGACGTACTCGGGCTCGATGCCCGCTTCAAGGGCGTAGCTGCACAGGCGCGCGAGCATCTCGGGGCGCCACAGCAGGAAGCTCAGGTAGTTGCGCGGCTTGCCGATCGCGAGCGCGAGCCTGAGCGCGCGCAGGCCCCAGCTGGACCGGCGGCCGCTCTCGAGCGCGACGTAGGCATACCCCATCAGCCCAGTGAACTCGAGCAGGTGGTTGGGAATGCGCCGCGCAATCTCGTGCACGCGCTTGAAGTGCGCGAGCACGTTGCGCTTTTCCCCCGCCTCGTACAGTACGTGGGCCGCCGCCATGTTGCATATCGCCTCGAAGTACGGGGTGCCGACCTCGATCGCCGCCGTCAGCGCGAGCTTCTGCTGCTGCGAGGCGAGCACGATGTCGTGCTTGAACAACGCGACCCAGGTCGCGAGCAGGTGGTGGAAGCAGGCGTCGAAGCGCTCGCGCCGCCCCGGGAGCGAGTCCGATTCCGCGAGGAGCTTCTCCGCGGTCTCGATGTCGCCGCTCGCCAGCGCGCCGCCCGCACCGTACGCCAGCAGCTGGTGGCTGAGCACGCGCACGCCGCTCGCGCGCTCGATCTCCAAGCCCTCCTTGACCGACGCCAGGCAGGACTCGGTCTGCGCGGTGAGCATGAAGTAGGTGGCCTCGGTCACCTTGAGCATCGTCAGCACGAACGGCGATACCTCGTGCTCCGCCGCCACCGCGCGCATCCCCTGGATCACCTGCCAGGCTTTGGGAAAGTGGCCGGCCCAGGCGATGGCGAGCGCCACGCGCTGCTCGACCGCGACGCGCAGATTCGGATCGGTCTGGGTGAGCGACGCCGCGTAGGCGCGGCCGACCCAGGACTCGAGATCGGGATGGTACGGCTGGCGCACGATCATCGACGCTGCCAGGCTGCTCGCGACGCGCACCTCGACGGGCACGGGCAGCGGCTCGGAGCGGTTGCGCAGCAGCCCGTCGGCCTCGGCGATCCAGCGGTCGAGCAGCGAGAAATCATCGAACTCGAACAGGATCGCGTCCATGGCGCCGGCGCAGGCGAGCGACAGTCCCTTGATGTCGGGCTCGAGCTGCGCCTTGAACAGCTCGTAGGCGCGCTCGTACAGCAGCCGGCTTTCTCGCGGAGAGATCGAGATGCGGCTGCCGGCGAGCCAGTACAGCGTCCAGGGATTCTGCTGCTGGACGTCCTTGGGCAGCATGTTGACCCACTGGGCGAGCGTCTCGCCCATGCCGCGGTCGAGCATCGCGCTCGCGTTGTTCTGCACGATCCGCACGATGCCGGGCCAGTCGCCGAGCTCGCGCAGCAGCGCCACGGCGTCCGCGAGCTGGCCCTCGCCCAGCAGGAGCTCGGCCGAGAGCTGCTTCAGGCGCGAGCGCCGCTCCTTGTCGAAGGCCTCGTTCGCGCGCGCGAGCAGGAACTCGCGCATCAGCGGATGGTATTGATAGACCAGCTGCGGCCGCGCCTGCTTCTGGGTAACGAAGTAGTTGTTGCGGTACAGCTCCGCGAGCAGCGTCCCCGCGTCCTTGTTCCCGGTCAGCCGCTCGACCATCGCCGAGGTCATCTGCGGCAGGTAGGCGGTGGCGAGCAGCAGCTCGCGCGTGCTCGCGTCCGTCTTCTGGAGGATCTCGCCGGCGAGATAGTCGAAGACGAGCTCGGGCGTGGACAGGTCGGCCGGAGCGGCGAGCGCGTCGACCGCCGGCGCCTGCTCGAGCATGAGGATGAGGCCGGCGGCCCAGCCCTGCGTCTTCTCGTAGAGCTCGACCAACGCCTCCTGCGACATCTCGCGGCCGCGCCGCGCGACGATCGCGTTGGTCTCCGCCTGCGTCAGCCGCAGGTCGCGCCACCCGACAACGTCCATCGCGCGGTTGGCGCGCAGCCGCGCCATCGCCGCCGGCGGATCGCTGCGGCTGATCAGCATCACCGCTCCGCCGGGAGGCACCTCGGCGAGGGCGGTGCGCATCACCTCGTGGAACCCCGACTGCGCGGACACCTCGTGATATCCGTCGAACACGATGACGAACGAGGGCCCCAGCTGCTGGTAGAGAGTCTGGAAATAGCGGCGCGTGAAAGTAAGCAGGCCAGCGTGGTACTCGGGCGTCAACTGCGGCAGGCGCGCACCCGCCTGCGTGCCGCGCTCGCTCATCGCGATCCCAAGATAGTAGAAGAACGAGGCGACGTCGCCGTCGCCCTCGTCCAGCTGGTACCAGAGCGAGGGCGGCTTGCGGTGGTCGAGGAAGTTCGCCGCGAGCGTGGTCTTGCCGCAGCCCGGCGGCCCGGTCAGCCAGATGATCGAGCTGCCGAGCGCGCTGTCCAGCCGCTCGAACAGGCGCTCGCGCGCGATGACGCCGGCGAGGCTGGGCCGGGTCGTCTTCGCGAGCGAAACCGGATGGATGGCCACTGCGGTGCCTCCCTCAGTGCGCGCCGCTACCTAATGGCTCGTACAGTATAGGTACTGCGTCCCCGCCGCAGACTGACCGTCAGGTATATGTCAGTCCGCGCTCTCCCTCGTAGAAGTCATGATATCCCGACACGATTATCAGGGTTTTCCTGACGTCGCCGACTTTAATATGTGACTGAGCGCATGACTTGAGTGTTGGCATGTGTAGAATCAAGCCGGACTGAGGCATCGATAAGCCTCATCCAATTCAAGGGGGGTTCAAGTGCATTCGACACAGGTGCTTGCTGGGACCCGATACCGGGTTGTCTTGGCCGCTTTCAGCGTCGCTGCGTCTGCGATTCTCGTTGCCTGTGGCGGAGGAGGTGGCGGAGGTGGAGGCGGCGGGACGCCCGCGCCCGCCGCGCCCTCCGGCGTCAACGCGACCACCGGCAACGCACAGATGACGCTGGCGTGGACCGCGGTGTCGGATGCGACGAGCTACAACGTCTACACCTCGACGACCTCGCCGGTCACGACCTCCGGAACGAAGACCACCGTATCGAGCGCGGGCGCGACGATCTCCGCGCTTGCCAACGGCACGCCGGTCTTCGCCGCCGTGACCGCGGTGAACGCGGGCGGCGAGAGTCCCTTGTCCGCTTCCGTTTGCGCCGTGCCGACCGCCGCCTCCACGACCGGGCTTACCTTGTACGACGCCCTGTGCAGCGGCAGCCTTAGCGGAGGCAAGTGGTCGTCGCCCCTGGGGGACCTTGGGGTGAGCGGCGGCGCCATGGTGGCGCACTCCCAGATATCGAGCGCCGAATCCTTCCAGGTCGATGGCACGGGCTATTCGACCCTTGCAACGATCGTCACGGGCGGCCAGCGCGTCACGACGCTCACCGCCGATATCAACGTACCGAAGGCGACCGCTTCGCAGACTGGCAGCGCCGAAATACGCGCCGTGCTGCGCCTGAGTTATCAACCTCCGGCCGACCGGCTGTTCCTCCCCTTCGCCAACGTGCTCGACGATATTTCGCTCGAAGTGGGGCTGCGCGACTCCGGTACCGGGCTGCAAGCCATGCGCCTCACCCGTCACTGCGATTCACTGAACTGCGTCACCCGGTCGCAGACCGGTATGGCCATCACGGATCCGGCCGGATTCACGGTACCGGGAGGCACCTCAATCGAGGCCATTTCGCCGGCGGCGTACGACACCACATACACGGTGACCGTATCGCTGAACGAGACCACCGGGGTCCTTTCGTGGACCATCGCGGGAGGCACCTTCGGCGGTGGAGTCTCGGGCACCGTAGACCCCGGCAGCTACGTCGGCAGCAACTCGACCTGGGCCGGGCTCGGAGCCAACCCGCTCGGGGGCGCGTTCCTGAGCGCGCAGGCGGGCACGCGCGTCATCGACAACTCGGTCTCAGGTGGCGGCGACGGCAACATCACCGCCAGCTTCCAGAACGTCAAAGTCGGCTTCAACACCGTTGCCGCGTCCGCTTTCGACGATTTCAGCGCGGCCGGGGGAAACAGCGGCCCGGCCGAACTGAGCGCCGCCAAGTGGGCCCAGGGGCCGAACGTGGCCGCGAAGTCGTCGACGGCCCTGAGCTCGGGCAGCCTGGCGGGTCATGTCCAGGTCACCAACACGGCGAGCGCTCCAGTCCAGCTCTTTGAAGGTCTGACGTTCAACAATCCGACCGCGATCAATACGATTCAGGCCGACGTGAACATGTCGGCATGCACCAACAACACCGCCGTCGCCGGAAAATTTAACCGGGTGCAGCTGCAGGGCATCTTCTACAACGACGGCACGGTTGGAAACGCGCCGAGCAGCGCCCTGGGCGAGATCCGGCCTATCTTGATACTGGATTGCGTGCTCAACTCGGCGTTCTACGTCATCCAGCGGGGCAATTCAATCACCGGCTTCGTGGCCATACAAGTGAGCCCAGGCAACACCGTCCCGATCGGCAGCGGGGCGCCGATCACGGTGGCCGGTAGCGGCTTCCACACGCTCAAGCTGAGCTGGGACCCCACGGCAAAGGTGTTCAACTTCCAGGTGGATGGCGGAACCGTGGTCACGGTAGATCCGACAACGGTAAACGCGCGCATCAATACGGCCGCGCCGGTCGGAGGGCCTGCTCAGTCGCCGCAAAAGCAGATACTCTGGAGCGCTTCGATGCCCGCGTCGGGGACCGCCGGGACCGCGAGCACCGACGTCACGATCAACAACGTGTTCACCGCGCCCTAGCGCCTCACGAGCGCCAGAGCGGAGATCACGAGCAGCGCGGCGGCGACGATCAGGGCGGCCGAGAAGCCGCCTGTCGCCCGCACGAGAGCCGAGACCACGAGCGGCCCTACGATCTGCCCCACCGCGAACGCCGAGGTCATCGCGGCGATGAGCGCGCGGGCCCGCTCTCCGGCGACCGCGCGCGCCTCCTGCAATCCCACCTGGGTGATGACGACGAAGG
>Ga0187773_10001003_pt1 | contig 11322 bp, 13 predicted proteins | sample 0216_BV02_MP05_1_FD_133133 | JGI IMG/M metagenome (GOLD analysis project Ga0187773, IMG submission 133133) | Tropical peat soil microbial communities from peatlands in Department of Meta, Colombia - 0216_BV02_MP05_10_MG | ecosystem: Environmental > Terrestrial > Soil > Wetlands > Peat | place...
GAGAAACTGGTTAGAACCGTCAACAACTGAGTGAAGAGAGTATGAAAACTGAAAAAGTTGAAAAAAAATACATGCCTGAAATACCGAGAAGAGAAATCGATGAGCTTAGAAATTCTATAACGGCTGCATCTCAGAAGATTATTGCTGACAATATTGAACGCATGAAGAAAGCCGATCCGAATAGGCCTGAAGCCATGAAGTACTTTGACGAGATGGCAAACATTTTTGGTCCACGTCAAAAAGAAATCGCGGCTGAGAAAGAGAAGGGAAAGAAAGTTATTGGTTATATGTGCTTATTTGCTCCAACAGAGCTAATTTCGGCCGCAGACGCCATTCCGGTTAAAGTTAGTTCAGGCTGGTACGACACATCGAAGCTTGGTGATAGGGTTGTGCCTGTGGAGGTTTGTCCAGTAATTCGTTCAACTATAGGGGCAAAAATGATTGAGCTGTCTCCTTTTCTGGAGTTAAGCGATGCTTTGATTAGTGTGTTAACATGTGACGGGATGACTAAATTAAGCGAGATTTTGAGTGATTACAAGACGATTTGGGGAATGAACGTTCCAAGAGTTAAGGACGCCGATCATTCACTTCGATTCTGGAATGATGAAATAAGAAAGATGAAAACGCAAATTGAGAAGTTTACTGGTAATAAAATTACTCATAAGAACCTTAAAGCCGCCATTGAGCAGACACAGAGAGCGACAAGGGTTTTCCGACGTTTGCAAGATTTGCGCAAGGGTCCACCTGTAATTATGGGTAGGGATGCAATGCTTGTTAATCAAGCTTATTTGTGGGATGACAAAAAAAGGTGGACTGAGAAAACAGAGGCACTCTGTGACGAACTTGAAAAGAGAAAACAACGCAAGGAATGGGTTTGTCCACCTGAGACCCCTCGCGTGTTGGTTACTGGTACTCCTATGTATTGGCCTGATAACTGGAAACTGCCAGCACTCGTTGAAGAAGCAAATCCCAAGGGTATAATCGTTGCAGACGAACTCTGCTCAGGCGAAAGAATCCTAAACGACCCAGTTGGCGTAGACGAATGGAACATGGAGGACATGCTCAACGCTATTGGAGAGCGATACTTAATGGCTTCCACCTGTCCATGCTTTACTTCTCAGGATGGCAACGAAGACAGAATCAATTGGTTACTAACCAAGGTTAAGGAATGGAACGTTCAAGGCGTCATTTACTACGTAATACGTGGATGCATGCTCTATGCAATGGAATATGCTAGAATTAAGAAAGCGCTCGACAAAATAAATATCCCAGTGTACTACCTTGACACCGAATACACTAGGGAAGATGTAGGACAAATGAAAACTCGTGTAGAAGCTTTCCTTGAAATGCTAACTGCGAGAGTCGATTTCTAAAGAGTGATTTAATGATTACTGTTGGGATGGATTTAGGTACTCAAAGGGTAAAAGCAGTAGTCTTGAAAGACGGCGCCGTTATGTCAAGAGGGCAAGCGTTCTCGGGGTTTGACCCCACTGACGCCGCCGAACAAGCCGTGGAAGAAGCTTTAAAACAGGTTCACCTGCAAAAGGCCGACGTTGCCTACTTTGTTGCCACTGGTTCAGCAATAGAAATGGCGCCTTATGCCAATAGCACGGTAAGCATGATGAGCGCTGATGCAAAAGCAGGCATCTATCTTTTCCAAAATGCTAGGACAATCATTGATGTTGGCGCTGAAGAAGCAAGAGCTGTCAAATGCGATGAGAACGGTGTTATGGTCGATTTTGTAGTTAATGAACGCTGTGCTGCTGGAGCTGGAACATTCATTGAAGCAATGGCAAGGGCTTTGGAGGTTAAACTAGAGGAGATCGGGCCGTTGTCGCTCAAGGCAGAACGAGCAAGCCCAATAAATGCTTCCTGCGTTATCTTCGGCGAATCTGATGTTGTTTCACTAATTCACCGACAAGAATCCAAGCCTGAAATTGCAAGAGCCGTCTTTGATGCCATGGCCGACAGAATTTCATCAATGGTACATAGAATAGGGGTAAACCCTGAAGTGATAGTTGTTGGAGGTGTAGCAAAGGACGTCGGGTTTATTGCGTCTTTAAATCGAAAGCTAGGACTTAACGTTTTGATACCTGACTATCCTGACTATGCTGGAGCATTAGGTGCGGCTCTAATAGCTACAAGTCGGGCCAAGGAGGTACAAAAATGATCGAATCAAGCATCAAGAGCAGTGTTGAGTTTTGGCGTTGGGAAGAGTATAATCGCATAATGCCTGGCAAGAAATGGACAAGCAAGGACTTAATTACAGCCGGAGTTGACGTTGGTTCAGTGGGTTCAAAAGCCGCTATCATGGTCAACGGTGAAGCTTATTCATGGGGAATAACAAGGACAGGTTCTAACAGTCCCGAAAGCGCAAAGAAAGTGTTAGATTGGGCGTTAAGGGATACCGGACTTAAGGTAAGTGATCTCAAATACATAGTTGGAACCGGTTATGGGCGAGTTAACGTGCCCATGGCAAACAAAGCCATAACAGAAATTGCTTGCCACGCTAAAGGTGCTAATTATATCTGGGGATCGAGTGTCCGAACCGTTCTAGATGTTGGGGGACAAGACATCAAAGCTATTCGCAGCGACGAAACAGGTAGAGTAGTTTCTTTCTTGATGAACGACAAGTGTGCCGCGGGGACAGGTAGAGGCATGGAGGTTTTTGCCGACTTACTAAAGATTCCAATTGAAGACATCGGTGGAATATCATTAAAAGTGGATGAAGAGCCACCTCCCGTAAGTTGCACATGCGTAGCTTTCGCAAAAACGGAAGCGATGGGGCTCTTACGTAAGGGTTGGTCGAAAGAGAAAGTATTAGCTGCTTACACTCGGGCAATGGCGGTGCGCATGGCAAATTTGATCAACCGAGTCGGCTTGGAGAAAGAGTTAGTCATCACTGGAGGACAATCAAAAAACATTGGAATTGTCAGCAGGATAGAAGTTATTCTCGGAGTCAAATGTTTACCGATGCCTAATTGGAGGGAAAACGGCTTGGATCCTATGGTGGCAGGCGCCTTCGGAGCCGCACTTTTTGCTAAAGCCTTGTACGAAAAGGCGCAAAAACCCTAGAGCAGAGGATGAGATTATTATTACACATTACGGCTATAGCGATGGTTCGGGTGAATATTACATCACTATCGACACAGACAAATGTGATGGCTGCGGTAAATGTGTCAAACAGTGTCCCCAATCAGCACTACGGCTCGAAACCATTTTTATAGACCTTGAAGACAAAATCGTAGCCTCAGTGACAGATGACCAACGGAAAAAAATAAAATACACCTGTAGCCCCTGCAAACCTGAAAGCTATAATACTCCATGCGTTTTAGCGTGCGAAAGCAAAGCAATTAACTGTACGTGGAAAACTCAATAAATTCGGTTAGTTCTGAGCCTCCTTCTCAAGACTTTCAGGAGAGCAGCTGGGATTTTCTTGTGTTTGCGATGTGTCCAATGATTTAAGCTGTTCCTTGAAAATACCTCTACTAGCTTCAATCACACTTTCCCGGTCGACATCGAGACCCATTTTGCTTATGCTACCAAGAAGCTCTTCAGCATTAACTTTAACGTTAGTGCCGCTCCCCAAATTTTGCAAGTTCTCTTCGAGGTATTCATTCTCTTTTTTATTCTCTTTGTCTCCAACAACTTTTCCGAGTAGAAGGTCGTTTAATGTGTAGTACGCCGAAATCAAGGCTTTAGAGTTTTCAAAATTTGGATGGTTATCTTTGATTTCATCTTCAAGGCTTAAGTTTTTAAAGTATTCATAAATCGTTTTTAGGATAATGTAAGCTTCTTTTGAGGTTTCTTTGGCAACCTGCCGTTTTACAGCTGAAGTAATGCTTGAAAAATCAAGATTAAAAGACGCCGTTGTCTGCCCGCCAAAAACTAGATTCTGCCCAAAACCGTTTGAATAGGCTTCTATGCGCTGCCAATTGATGCGTTTATCTTGTAAATCTATCAATACATCGAAAGATAAATCAACTATTCCGATTGAGGCGTTAATTGCACTGATTAGTTCACTCTTTCTCAGAGCAACCCTTGCGTTATTCTCGGTTAATTTCTTTTGCTCCTCAATGATAACGTTGACGTCATCCCTTAACTTACTCAGCGCTTCTGCACTTTCCTTAATTGCGAAAGTCTCGGTTGTATCCTTCCAAGTAACGCTCAACTCGTTCCCGAAGTTTTCTATGTTCGTTATCTCAAAAATAGGAATTTCCCTAACTGGCTTCCAGCGCTTTTCTAGGAAACCTTTGGCAACTAAGAACCTCAGAAAATTGTTGTTGATCTCAACCTTTGCTACGGAAATCACGTTGGCTTTCTTTTGGGGCACAATTTCATTACTGCCTGAGTTTTTGTCCTTCTTTGGTTTCCTTAGAAACGAAAATCTTCCTTGTTTGCCTTCGGTTTTCATGCGGTGTCTTATCTTTTTTGAGATTTATAAAATGATGCCTAAGAAGCGCGGTAGCAACTGTTTTAAAGCTATTTTTAAGGGGTCATTTAGCAAAACTGGGGTGACGTGTTTTTGAACTGTCGCTAAAGCCCTTGCTTTTAATCCGTTTGCTTCTAAAGGTTTATGAATATGACGATTGTCATAGAATATAGGAAGAGTAAGGAATGCTTAAAAAACTAAAAGCTTGCTTGTTTCTAGTACTCTTTGGATTGCTACTAATTTCTTCAATGGTCCAAATTAGCAGAGTATCAGGTAGCACTGAATGGAATTTACAAGTCACCAACTTCGCAGGTAACACAGTTACCTTTACTTACGATCAACTCTTAGCAATGCCAATGACTAACATTAGTGCTAACCTTTACTGTTATGGCATTTATAAAACAGGTGGCAGTTGGAGCGGAGTAAGCCTAAGTTTTCTTTTGCAAGAGGTAGGCCTTGACTCATCAGTTAATTCCATTAGTTTTGTTGCAGCAGACGGATATAATGTCGCCATCCCTTTAGCATTAGCAATGCAATCTGACACAATCATCGCATATGCGAAGGACAATTCTCCGCTGTCGGAGGAACTACGTTTGGTGCTTCCTTCACAAAACGGCAACATGTGGATAGCAGAAATAACTTCGATAACAATGAGCTCCAGCCTTGCTCAAATGCCTCAACCAATAGAAGTTACCCGACCATTCCAGATAACGCTTCCGACAAACAATACTGCCACCCAACCTTCACCCCAACAACCCATCCTACCTCCATTCACAAAAGTTCAGAAGAATGATGCTAGCACAGAACCTATTTCAACTCCAGCAAACTCTACGCAATCTACATCCGAGGCGACAATACCCAGAAATTCCAGCTCTGAGGGCTTTAACATTGGAACCTCAACAACATACGGAATTGCGCTCGTAACAATCGTAGCTTTAACGATGGCTGGCTACCTTGCATACAGGCGTTACCCTGAAAAACGTGATATTCCAAATTGAAATTTATCCGAAAGAGATATTCTCAATATATATAGCTATGCCTTTGCTGAGATATTACTTGAAGATTCGCTATGTTTATTTACAGTTGTGACTATTGAGTTCTGACAGTGGGGGTTAGATTAGATTGGCTAAGAATCCGCAATCGAAAGATGAGGCCCTAGAAGCTTTAGATTTTATAGTCAATGTACTGAAAGAGCACGAAAAAGACCTGGACAAACTCATTAACGAATTGGCAACAGTAACCGAGCAGCTTGGTGACACCGGTGAACTAAGCGGCAAGGTAGAAACAGTTGAAGAAAAAATAAATAGTCTGCAAAAAGAAGTAACAAACCTGATTGGCTACGTATCTAGCGGCTTACCAAAAGAAGCACCTCCTAGCACAAGTAAGCGAGATGTCACCGAAAATCCTCTACCTATTTCAGTGGCCCAAGGGGGACCTTCCGTTGTCTTGCGTTGCAAACAATGGGAAGATTTTCAAACGTTAGCTTTTCAAGCCCAGACGTTGTCCTTCAGCTATAAAGTGGATGAGAAGGTTTTCCAAGCTGATGCGCTTAAATGTAATCAAGTTATCACCTATAATGGTCCCATTCCAGAGTTTTCAACAGTTCTCAAGACTTGGTTGTCTAAACAGCTAGCGGTTCCTGAAAAAAGCATCTTAGAAGGCGTCTTAGCGATAGGTTAGTGGTAAGAATTCCTATCCTTGATTTGTGATTCATAAGTCTTATTAATAATTCTATAGTATCTTAAGTCTTATCAGTGATGGAAGGCTAGTTGAGGTTGAAGGCTACAATACTCAAGCCAAAAAACTTTTTCCGTTTTCGAAGCCTTCTCCTTTCTCCTCGATGACGGATGGCTTTGGGTAGCCAACACACGAAAACTACCCTCCATCACTAAAAGTGATGCCCTTTTCTTTGCTGCTAAAGCTTATATTGATTAAGAACTAATGTTGATCAGGTTGATTCAGTTTGGCAGTTGATGCAACTAGAGCAAAGAAGCCAAAGCTGCCGAAGAAGCGTTTACTCAAGAAAACAAACCGGCGGTAAGCCACAAGGGCATTCTTCAAGACTTTTTATGAAATTAGTAGGTAACAAAATCAAAGCAGAGAAAAATCTAAAAAAATACCCTCAACGCAGCAGTACCGCACGCCTAAAGAATATCTAAAATAAAATGCAGAGCATCGAGCTGAAGCGAGGCAGTTTTCACAGTGAGTTTGTCAATCTATTTTGGCGTTGTTAAGTATTTTAGGTGAAATGGTTTGATTACTATTCCGCCTCTTAAGTCTGCGTTAAATGTTTGGCTTTCGATTATCCAGTCAGATAGTTCGGAGTCGTGCGCTCGTATGAACTCTGCGAAATTAGCGAAGTTTTCGTGAAGCGAAATGCAGATAGCATCCCAACCCAATCCTCTTCCATCCAAAACAAGGATCACGTTTGATTGTTTCGTGTACCACTCTCTTAATTTTTCGAGTGCTTGTGTTTTTTCTTGTCCTGACATAAACTTCAGTTTACTTCTGATTAACGTAAAAGCCGCTATTTCAAAGCCTATTTGACCAAACTTCGGGATAACAGTGTACCCTTCGATAAAGTTTTCTTCAAGCATTGCTCTTCTTCGGGTTACGGTAGGCTGGGAAACACCAAGGGATTTTGCAAGCTGTCTATCGCTTCTATGCGAATCCTTCATCAACTCAAAAAGAATTTTGTAGTCTATGGGTTTAAGCTCTTTCATTGGTATCAACTTCTGCTATTCACTATCGTTTTTGACATCTATATAAACTTCATTGTTAGACGAACGAGAAAACTCTCGATTTCTGCTCAACAAGCGACAGCAACTCTTAAGAGAAAAACTCCGAATAGACTGTGGCAGGAGCCCGAAAAAATGTCCCCTCAGATTCTCGTTGAAAATGAGCAGGAAATAACGCAACTCTTAAGCGAATTAATCCGAATTAACACGACAAACCCTCCAGGAAATGAAACGCAAGCGGCCACGTACATTGCACATTTCCTTTCCAAAGATGGTTTCAAAAGTGAAATTATTGAGTCATCATCAGGGAGAGGTAGCGTGATTACGCGACTTGAGGGATTAGGCGGAAAACCGAGCCTACTTTTACTTTCGCATCTAGATGTTGTTGCAGCTAATCCAAACGAATGGACTGTAGAGCCGTTTGCAGGAGTAATCAAAGATGGTTACGTTTACGGTAGAGGCGCCTATGATATGAAATGCATGACAGCCATGGAGATTTTGGTGATGAAGCTTCTTAAGATAAATAATATTCGCCTGAAGGGTGATGTTGTTTTAGCAGCCACCGCTGACGAAGAAAAGGGTGGAGAAGAGGGAGCTGGCTACCTTCTACGGAATCACCGCGAGAAAGTTTGGTGCCCATATGTCCTTAATGAAGGCGGCGGTTTAGCTATTCCAGCCAAAAACAGTTACGTGTTTCCCATTCAAACCGCTGAAAAAGGAATCCTTTGGCTAAGAATTAAAGCAAAAGGAACGCCCGGACATGGATCTACACCTAACATGGCTGACAACGCAGTTATGCGCATGAATAAAGTCATCGAAAAACTTGGAAATTATCAAGCAGAAACAATATATGTCCCCACATTAAGGCAGTTTCTTTCTGAAATAGCAAAACTGAACCCTGACCTTAAAGAAACGTTCTCTCGTTTACTAGCTAACCCCAAGCAAAGTGAACAAATTCTCGATCAATTGGCAAAAAAGGACAAGGCTTTGGCAGAGGAAATTAGGCCCCGAATCAAAATGACTATTGCACCTACTATGATTAAGGGTGGGGTGAAAGAGAACATTATTCCATCAGATTGTGAAGCGGTTTTTGATTGCAGGATCCTTCCCGGACAAGACGTTTCTGAAACAGTGAACTTAATCAAAGAATTGCTGAAAGATGTAGGTTTGGAGAAGCTTACTTTTGAGTTTTTACAAGCGCATGGCGGCTCTGAATCACCAACTGAAACAACGCTTTACGATACGATAACAAAAGTATTAAGTGAATTCGAGCCAGGGTGCGGAATAACGCCAACATTAACAACAGGAGGAACCGATTCGCGTTTTTTCAGAGAGCAGGGCAGCATATGTTACGGTTTCCAACCGATGATCCCAGACGAGCCAAATGACCAATTAGAAAAACGAATGCACGGTATTGACGAGCGAATAACTACAAGAAACCTTGTTTATGGAACAAGTATACTGTACGAAGTTGTGAAAAGGTTCATGACCTAATATGCTTCAAAATCAATTTTTCATCTAAAATTTTTTATATCAACTCTTACCATTCTAAGAAGCAGATGCGCCCAATTTGGTGCCAACTGTAAAATGACTAGTGCACAAACAATACTCAATCGTGAATCCAATTTCGAAGTGAAAAAAACCATCGGCTTAATCGCAGACACACATGTTCCTAAAAGGGCGCCGTGTATTCCGAAAAGAGTTCTTGAAGTTTTCGCAACTGTTGACTATATAATTCATGCTGGCGATTTGGTTGAATTGTCAGTTATCGATGAATTGGAGCAGGTGGCCCCAGTCTTGGCGGTTCATGGCAATATGGACAGCTCTGAAGTAAGTAGCGTTTTGCCAGTGCTAAATTCGCTTAAGATTTTTGATTGGAAAATAGGTGTTATGCACGACCCAAATTCTCTTTTTGGCTCAGAGAAAATGCTTCACATTGCTAGTGAGAATGGCTTTAACGTTTTTGTGTACGGGCACACACATGCATCTAGAATAAAATGGGAAGCTGAGACTCTCTATATTAACCCGGGAAGCCCTACGGATCCAGCGTCTATCCTAAGCAAGCCCTCTGTCGGACTTTTAAAAATAACGAAGGCGAAGATAACTCCGGAAATCGTTAACCTCTAACTGAAAAGGAGGGGCAAATTAAGGATGGCAAACAATATGAATCCCAGAAACAAGATAACAAGCCAAACAATAATTGTAAATAGCATCAGTCTTTTCTTTCTAAAACATCCTTGTAAGCCTTTGTAACGCCAAGAGAGGGCGAACCAGACGCCAAAGGAAACTGCTGTGAGACCAAGCGGCACATGGATTAGGGCAAGTATTGAAATTAAACCTTTGGAATTGGGAAGTATATATTCTGAGATAATCGCAAAAACAAAAGACGGCACCATAACTAAAACAATCGTGACCAGATGTAGGAAAACAGCCCACGACATTACCTTCCCGTGACGCGGAAACTCCAACCTCCTCTTCAACCAATAACCGTACACCACCAAAAACAAAACAATGACTTGAACAATTAACGCTGCAAGGGCAGGAAGCGCAAAAACATTAAATGGCATAAACTCACAAAAACAACTTTAGGAACAAGGTGTATAAACCTTCACTTTCACCCACCCCTCCCCTGCTTCAAACAGTCGTTTGTGCAACCGCCTTATAAGACGTAACCTCTAAAAGCCATTGATGAGGCAATAAAAATGGAGCACTGTAAGAATCCCTGGAAGGATTCATGCAAAAGTGAGAACATTAAATTGTACATTCAGGTAAAAGGCGAAAAATTGCCTATATGCCAACAATGTTGGAATAAACTAGCCGATGAAGAATACGAGTGGTGAATGGTGAATGGAAAATTTCAGTCTTAACTGCGCTAAGTCCTACATAGGAAAAAACGTCAATCTACACTTGAAAGATGGAGCGGTAATAGTAAACGTTCAATTGAGAGGGATACATAAGGGCGAAGGTAAAAACTCCATAATTGAATATACTCCCTATTGTAACCGAAGAAGCACTCAGATTCTGCTAAGAAACGTCGCTTGGGCTGAAACGCTGAATCGGAGCCTTCTGAAACCAGCTTCGTAAAAATAGCTGAAACAGGCAATAAACGGAAATATTAGCAAAACATTTCAATATTGTGCGATGTTCAAACTGCGGCGTTTGTTGTACTGAAACTGAAATGTTACTATCAGTAAAAGATATTGAGCGTTTATTAAGAAGAGGTCTTAACCAAAGCTACTTTGTGAAATTTGACACACAGGGTTACGCTAAACTCAAAAACCGAAAAGGTTACTGCGTTTTCTACGATTGCAAAAAGAAGCGGTGTAGAATTTACGCTGATAGGCCGCTAGGATGCCGAGTATATCCAGTTATACTGGATGAGGAAGAAGGGGTGATTTTAGATAGCATCTGCCTATCGCGAAACACTGTTAGTTTGAAAGAAAAAAGCGTTAAAGGAAAAATGGTAGTTAATCTTTTAATGAAGATTGACAGCGAAGCAGTGGAAAGGCGTTCTTGAACCAGGACGAAAACCTATTGCTTGTCTTTTCGTTTGCATTGCCAACAAATAATTTTTGTTTTTTTCTTGGGGTCAGCTTCTTCCTTCGCTATCAAGCCGTTTCTAACTATTTTGCCGCAGCAATCACAAATCAATTGTACTTCAGCAACGCGGTTATTAGATTGAAGAACCTTAATAGGCAAAAATTATTTTCCTTCTTTTGCCGTTTTGTCCTTAGCAAGCAAGTACTCAACGTAATCTCTCATTGTACGGTTAGTCTCTTTGGCACGTTTTCTGATTTTTTCATGGATTTTTTCAGAAACCGTTATGCACTTGTAGCCCTTCCGTGGTAAAGCTTCCAAACTCCCTTCCGTACTTTACGGTACGATTAATATATAATTAACGAATTCCGCAGTATTGTGAAACCTTATATAAACCTACGTCCGGTTACTTATCTTTAAGAGGGGGACTGAAAACGCCTAAAAAAGGCTACAAGAGCATTACTGTTAAGGCTGACGTTTACGATTACTTCTTTAACGAATGGCTCAAGGTCAAAGACGAGTATGCGATAAAAAAAGGTATTCACAGTTTCTCGGCTTATGTCACTTATAGCTTAGCTCAACTCATGAATGAAGACAAGAATCGTGATAATCAAA
>Ga0187773_10001005_pt1 | contig 11311 bp, 19 predicted proteins | sample 0216_BV02_MP05_1_FD_133133 | JGI IMG/M metagenome (GOLD analysis project Ga0187773, IMG submission 133133) | Tropical peat soil microbial communities from peatlands in Department of Meta, Colombia - 0216_BV02_MP05_10_MG | ecosystem: Environmental > Terrestrial > Soil > Wetlands > Peat | place...
ACAGGATTAAATGCTCTTCCTTATGTAAGGACTCCCTCCTGAAAAAGTTACAGAGATCGCAGGTTCAGTAGTAAGCGTCAAAGTTTACGGGGGCAAACTTGCAGAGAGAAGTTAGGACTTGACAAAGTCATTGGTTTGTTGGTATTATTGCCAATAAGAGGAAGCATAATGATTAGCTTTCAAGAAGCTGAAATCAGGGCAAAGATTATAAAAGCAATGGGACATCCTGTTCGTTTGATGATGATCGACTTTTTGAAAAAGAGCGAACGTTCTTTCTCGGACATATTTGACCTATTTAAGCTTGATAAATCGACCGTATCAAAACATCTTCTCGTCCTTAAGGAAGCGGGGATTGTCTCTTCAAGAAAGTCAGGCACGGATATGATTTATAGGCTTGAGGTTCCTTGTGTCACAGACTTCTTCAGTTGCGTTACGGCGGTTATCAACAGCAACGTAAAAAAACAGCAGATGTGTCTTTGCAAATAATTTTTTTGCTTATCGGTGGTATTTTTGCCAATAAGCCATCACTGGCTACAAGCAAGGGGTAGATTATGCTTAAGGATTTTGCTGACTACGTCGTCTATAGCCTGATAGGTCTCAAACCGGAGGCCCATCTCGGGCAAGCGCTTAACTTCTTTATCTATGACAGCATTAAGATATTCATACTTCTTTCGGTCATCATTTTCTTGGTAGCGATCGTCCGTTCCCACTTTCCTCCGGAAAGAACAAGGCGGATCCTTTCCCATAAGCGAGAATATATCGGCAACGGGCTGGCGGGATTACTGGGGATTGTAACCCCTTTTTGCTCCTGCTCGGCTGTCCCGCTCTTCATCGGTTTTGTGGAATCAGGGGTCCCTCTTGGGGTCACCTTTTCATTCCTCGTTTCTTCTCCCATGATCAATGAGGTCGCGCTGGTTCTCCTGCTGGGCCTTTTCGGCTGGAGAGTCGCTCTGCTTTACATTTCGACAGGTCTGGTCGTCTCCGTTATTTCCGGTGTCGCCATCGGTAAGCTGAAGATGGAAAGATTTGTTCAGGATTATGTTTATCAGACGAAAGTCGGAAATGTTGAAATCGCTCGCCAGAATTTCAGGGAAAAGATTGAATATGCGAGAGATTACACCAGGGACCTGTTAAGGCGGATCTGGCCTTATGTCCTGATTGGAATTGGTGTAGGTGGATTCATCCATGGTTATGTTCCCTCTGACTTTCTGATCAAATATGCAGGCCCGGGAAATCCATTTGCCGTCCCCGTTGCTGTCCTCATAGGTGTTCCGCTTTACAGCAATGCAGCCGGAACCATCCCCATCGTCCAGGCCCTCATGGGAAAGGGGTTGCCGATCGGCACAGTGCTGGCTTTCATGATGGCTGTCACGGCACTTTCTTTTCCTGAGGCGGTCATTTTGAAAAACGTATTGAAGATCCGACTCCTCTTAATTTTCTTCGGTATTGTCGCCGTGGCCATTGTTGGCGTGGGCTATCTCTTTAATGCAATCCTATAGAATCGTTCGGACTAGAAAGGAGATGGAGATGAAAATTGAAGTATTAGGGATGGGTTGTGCGAATTGCAATAAACTGTACCGGAACGCTCTTGACGCTGTGAAGATGAGCGGGAAAGAGATTGAAGTCACCAAGGTTGAAGACATTAAGAAAATCATGAGCTACGGGGTGTTATCTACCCCGGCCCTGGTGATAGACGGCGTGGTGAAAGTAGCTGGAAAAGTTCCGAAAGCAGAAGACATCAAAGAATGGATCAAACAGCAGGGAGGAAACGCGGCATGACAGAAAAATGTTTGTGCGAACCAAATGAAATCATCATTTTCTCTTGCGCTGGCAGTTCGAATGTCGGACAGATTGCCAACCAGGCGGCCATCAAACTTGCGCAGAGTGGCGTTGGCAGGTATTTCTGTTTGGCCGGGATCGGCGGGCATGTGAGCGGCATGATCGAGTCAACCAAGGCGGGTAAAATGCTTATCGCCATCGATGGTTGCCCCGTGGCTTGTGCGAAGAAGACCCTGGAACACGCCGGTTTTCTGGTCCAGGAACACGTGCAGACCGCCGACTTATTAGGCGTTGAGAAAGACCATCAATTTAATCTGGACGTTGCTGACGTCGGAAGGGTGAGCGATCATGTAGCCTCTCTCGTTTCAAGAAGGAAAGGAATCTGAGACAAAGCCTGGGTTGATATGGGAGAAAAAGGGTCATACCTATCACTGTAGCGATACTTTTTTCACATGCCTGATTTTCTGGTATTGAAACAAATCGGAAGCCATTTTCTAGAAGATGCAGGAAAATAGGAGAACGTGTCCAGGGAACTTCGACCGCCAGTTGGTGCCGAAACTACCTGAACAATGGTGGGCAGAATTATTAAGGAGATTTTCGGATGGAAAAGGATTATCGTCTCATTCTTGTTGGTGATATGCAGGTGGGTTTAACTGGGCTGAATGGAATCTTCGAAGAATTGAAGAAGGAAAGGGATAAACCGGAAGCCGAGGTGAAGGGACTGCTGGTGGAGAAAGTGGGGCAGAAGAATTACATTGCCCCTTCGGTAAAGCAAGGGTACGAAAAGGCTCTTTTCCGTGAATTCAAGAAATTCCTGGGCGAAAAGGTAGAGGAAGAGAGAGGAGGGTTTCTGGAAGTGGCTGTTTTGGGACCGGGCTGTCATTCCTGCAACAAACTGGAACAGGATGTGATGGCCGTTCTTTCCGAAACCGGCATCGGGGCTGGCTTAAATCATATCACTGACCCAAGTTTGATAGCTCAATATGGCGTCTTTGCTCTCCCGGCACTCATTATCAACGGGAAGGTAAAATGTTCCGGTAGAGTACCTTCGAAGTCGATGATCAAGAAATGGCTGGAGGAGGAAAGAAGATGAAAATCAAGAATGTGGTCCTGAATTTTGGCGCCGAAGAAACCTTGAGGCTCCCAAGAATTCTTCTCGACGAAGACAAAGATGAAGCCCTTGCATTTCTTAAGGAATGCATCAAGCCTCAACTTGGCAACGCGACCCGGGACCATTGAGTGCCGGTCTTTCAGGCTTCGCGTAAGCCTTCTCAAAAAGGATAGCTTGAGCTAGAAATGGTGCCAGATTAGAGCTTTGACTTGAGCTGACCAGACACATATGCTGCTTCAATCCTATAAAATCACCCGTATCCTCCCCTGTCTTGCCGATCCGGAAAAGATCCGGGTGATCGCGGAAATATCGGATGAAATCCATGAAGCATTTCCTTATCTGAATACCATCCTCAAAGGATGTATCTATAACCATCCTGCTTTGACATTGACGATCAAAAAGGACGGAAAGCTACTGACCCTACATGCCCACCATATTACTTTAGCAAAAATCGAAGACGAGAAGGAAGCTGAAGAAATCCTGGGATGGTTGAAGAACCTCATCAACGATACATATGAAAATCGTGGCAAAATCGAACCGAACTATTCCATGGCAGCCGAGCTTAAGGCCCTTGACATTTTCAAGCTTCTTCCCGGGACGAATTGCAAAAGATGTGGGGAGCCGAGCTGTCTGGCTTTTGCGGTTAAGCTCATTGGGCGAGACATAGAAATTAGAAAATGCGATCCGTTGTTTTTAGAAAAATATCAGGAGAAACGAAAAGTGCTGTCTGAACTCCTCGACGCTGCCGGATACGATGTCCTTTCAGTTTCTCTCGGAAGTTGAAGAAATAGAAAACATGTTGATTAAAGAATATCAACTAAGGATCGTCCTCTCAGATTGTAACCCATTGTCTCTGAAGGTGAATGCACTCGTTGACCTCTCGGAGGATATCAGTGAGGTACTCCCATATCTCAATACGGTGTTTAAAGGCATTCAATATAATGAAGCCGAGAAGATTTTGGTCGTCAAAAAGGGAGGGCATTTAATTACATTTCGACCCAGACAGATCGCTTTAACCAAACTCGAAGACGAACAAGAGGCCCGAGCTGTGATGGAAGAACTCGAGCAGATCTTGAATGAAACCTATGAAAGAAGAGGCCAGATCAAACCGACATATGCTTCAAGGCCAATACCTCGACCTCTGGAAGTCTTCAAACTCCTCCCGGGAAAGAACTGCAGAGAGTGTGGGGAACCCACCTGCATGGCTTTCGCATTGAAAATGGTCAATGACGAAGTGGAGTGGAAGAAGTGTCCATTGCTGTTAACGAAAGAGTTTGAGACAAATCGCCTTCATTTAATAAGAGTTTTGCCTGACTAAGAAGGCTTTGGAACGGTAATTTAAGAAAAGATTAAACAGAAAGATGTCATGAAATTCAAACCAGATTTATCAAGAAGAAAAGGAGGATTCTGAAGATGTCTGAGGAACGGATGACTCGAAGACTCTCTTTCTTGGATCGCTTCCTGACGTTGTGGATTTTCCTTGCCATGTTTGTCGGTGTGGGCTGGGGATATCTTTTTCCGGGAGTGGTGGGCTTCTGGAATCAATTTCAAGTGGACACTACCAACATTCCGATTGCCATCGGGCTCATTCTGATGATGTATCCGCCGTTAGCTAAAGTCAGGTATGAAAAACTGGGACAAGTTTTCAGGAATTATAAAGTACTGGCTCTGTCTTTGGTTCAAAACTGGGTCATCGGACCGATCCTGATGTTCGTTTTGGCCATCGCCTTTCTTTCCGGCTACCACGAATACATGGTCGGCCTGATTCTGATTGGGCTGGCCCGTTGCATTGCCATGGTTATTGTTTGGAATGACCTTGCTTCAGGTGACAGAGAATACTGTGCCGGACTCGTGGCCTTCAATTCCATCTTTCAGGTCCTTTTCTTCTCTATCTATGCCTATATCTTCATCACAGTCCTACCCCCCTGGTTGGGACTCAAGGGAATGGCGGTCAAGATTACGATTGGGCAGATCGCCGAGAGCGTCTTCATCTATCTCGGAATCCCTTTCATTGCAGGCGTCCTTTCCAGACTCATTGGCCTTAAAACGTTGGGACGGGAATGGTACGAACAGAAATTCATCCCTAAAATCAGCCCAATCACTCTGATTGCCCTGCTCTTTACTATCCTTGTGATGTTCTCCCTCAAAGGAGAATATATCGTCCAGCTTCCACTCGACGTCGTCCGGGTAGCGATTCCATTATTCATCTATTTCGTCGTCATGTTCTTCGTCTCCTTCTACCTGTCGGCAAAAGTAGGGGCTACTTACGAACAGTCCACGACGCTAAGTTTCACAGCGGCATCAAATAATTTTGAGCTCGCCATTGCTGTTGCTGTCGCCGTCTTCGGAGTCAACTCTGGCCAGGCGTTTGCCGCAGTCATCGGTCCGCTTCTGGAGGTACCAGTTTTGATCAGTCTGGTCAATGTCGCCCTCTGGTTTAAGAAGAAATATTTCCCCTATGCCGTGGAAACTCCAACTGGTGTTTGTCATGTCACCTGCCAACTATAAAAGGTGAGAGATGGAGAGTGAAAGATGAAAGGAAAAAGGAAAATTGTATTTGTTTGTGTTGAGAATGCCAGACGGAGCCAGATGGCAGAGAGTTTTGCGAAAGCTTTCGGACAGGAAATAGTTGAGGCATACAGTGCAGGATCGCGCCCGGCTTCCCAGATCGATCCCCTGGTTGTGGAGGTCATGAAAGAAAAAGGCATCGATCTCTCAAGGAGGCGGCCGAAAGGATTAAATGATCTTCCTCCCATAGAGATGGACTATCTCATCACTATGGGCTGTGAGGAAACATGCCCAGCAGTTCCGGCGAGAAAGATCATCGAGTGGGAAATCCCCGATCCCAAAGGAAAACCCATTGATGAAATCCGTAGGATCAGAGACATGGTGGAGGCCAAAGTAAAGACCCTTCTTCAGGAAGTGTAATGTGTCACCGTTTGAAAAGATCATCTCCGGACTTCCAAGTAAATTATAAATCCTTCACCTGAGTATAGAGTCAGGAGAAGTGGCACTTTTTTTCTTGACAAGAGATAAACAATCAGATAACATATAAGCATCTACTCATATAAGGCCCGATTCATATGATTGACGAGAGAGTATTAGAGCCATTGTCGAGGCTATTTGGACTTTTAAGGGATTCAAATCGCTTGAAGATCCTTTTTGCGATTGGGAAAGAAAAGAAGACGGTTTCAGAGATTATGGGCGAAACCTCTCTTCCCCAGACACTTGTGTCTTTTCACCTACGGCCTTTGAGGGAAAGCGGCATTTTGACTACCGAAAGGAAAGGAGCGTTCATCTATTATAGCCTTTCGGAACCCACCTTAATTGACTTACTGCCTTCACTTTGCGGCGTTTCTCCCAAGGGACAGATGAAGGAGAAATTCAATACTGTGTGTCCACCGATGGCGTTTATGCGGAGGTGGATGAAAGGAGGTGATTGAGATGTGGTGGTGGTATGGTCCTCACCCGATGTGGGGCATGGGGTGGATTTTCCCCTTGATTGGCCTTGCCTTTATGATCCTTTGCCTGTTCGCCATTTCCCGCTTTTTTGGAGGGGGAGCAGGTTTTTGTGGTGGCAGAAGATACAATGAAATAGAAGACCTAAGGAGGGAGATGAGGGAACTCAAGGACGAAATCGCTAAGCTTAGAAAAAAGGAATAAGGGGAGGTGCGAAATGGAGAACCAACGAGGATTCAAGGGACCGGGTACGCAGATGATGAAAGAGATGATGCAAGGGATGGGAGGCATGCCGCCTATGATGGAGAAGTGAATGCAGATGGGCCAACAGATGGCAGGTGCCGTCACCGAGTCAGCGTCCATGGCTTCCTTTGCCACTCCCGAAGTAAGGGGGCTATTCGAAGAATGGGCGAGAGCCGTCGAAGAGGAAATTGTTGGGCTATTAAGAGAGAAGGGAACGTCCGAACCTTCAGAGATTGCAGCCAAACTAAAGATCTCCGAGGAGAGCGCCCTTTTCTTCACCGGTAAAATGGCAAGAGAAAAGAAGGTCAAAATAACTGGAATTAAGCTTCAGGGATAGGGGTTCGAATGGAGACAAAATTCAATTCCGATGAAAGAAAGCGGATTCGAGAGGGCATCAAAGACAAATACAAGGCGGTTGCCATTACTCCTGAAGGCAAGTTCAGCTATCCCACAGGCCGGGCAGGACTTGAGGGACAGAAATATGACCCCAAAATTCTCAGGGCACTCCCTGAAGATGTGTTAGCCTCTTATTGTGGCGTTGGCAATCCGTTTAGCCTGGGTCCCCTCAACAAAGGCGAAGCAGTCCTGGATATCGGCTGCGGGGCTGGTGTAGATACGCTTGTCGCTGCGATCATGGTAGGTACTGAAGGGCGAGTGACTGGCATTGATTTGATCCCAGAAATGCTGAAACGAGCAAGGACGAATCTCAAAAAGACTTCTCTTAAGAATGTGACCCTTCGGGAAGGTTCCGCAGAGAAGTTACCTTTTCCAGATGAAACCTTCGATGTCGTCATTTCCAACGGCGTCTTCAACCTGATTCCCGACAAGGCAAAGGCTCTAAGAGAGGTATTCAGGGTTCTAAAACCATCGGGACGCTTTCTGTTGGCTGATCAGATTCTGTTGGGAGAGATGCCAGTCGATACCGAATCAATGATTAAGAACTGGTCAGGGTGACAGGGTGGAGCAATACCGGGAAAGGTTTTCCTGGAAATGTTAAACGAGGCAGGGTTTGCAGGCATTGAATGGGTCGCCGAAACAGGTTTCAACAGCTCTCCAGTAACAAAAGGGGTTTTATTCCGTGCAAGAAAGGCCCCGATCTTTGATATGAGGAGGTTTGAAATGCAGCCAAAAGATGTACTTTCAAAGTATCAGGAATTCTTCAATGGAGCCTATGCTGAAGGCATGATTGACCGGAAGACGAAGTATTTGATTGCTTTGGGTGCTTCTCTTGCTGCCGGATGTGACCCCTGAACGAGTTACTGCCTTGCAGTTGCGAGGGAACTTGGAGCAGCGGACGATGAACTTCAAGAAACAATGGCCATTGCCATGACCGTGGGGGCCACAAAGATCAAGGTCCTTCAAGAAAATGCCCTCGCCTCTCTTCCCGGCAAGAAACCGGAAGAGACGAAGGCAGGAAGCGAGGAAAAGTCAGAACAGGCAAGTTGCGTCACCTGAAGCTCCACCTGATGCTCCGGAGGAGCATCTCACTCTTTGTGGTCTTTATTCGATCCTGGGGCGTACCGGGAGCCTCCCATCGGTGGTAAGATAACCTGGCGAGTCACCCAGCCGTGGGCAGAACCTACGGATGACAAAGAACGCGAGGCTTTGAGGAAAGCCAAGGATTTGATGGATCGTCTGAGGACAAAGATTCAGAAAAAATAGAGCCAGTGCGATTCGCATGGATTCAAACCCTCTTCCCTTTGCAGGATAAGAATCCTGTCTGCCCTATACAAACCTCACCTCTTTAAATAAAGCTTGACAAAAGATTTCTGATTATTTATATTATTCAGTGTAATCAGATTTATCAGACTAATTAAATCATTCCAAATATACAGGGGAGGTGAGGCAAATGGTCAAGAAGCTTGAAAAGGGGTCCTGCTCAGGACCCACCTGCGGGAAGATGAGCTGCTGCAAGGTTGAAGCGCTGGTAAGCGTCGATGAGCGTGGCCAGATGGTACTCCCCAAAGAAATAAGAGAAAAAGCCGAAATCCGCACAGGGGATAAGTTAGCGCTTGTCAGCTGGGAAAAGGACGGGAAAGTGTGTTGCTTCACATTAATCAAGGCCGATGAATTCGGAGATATGGTGAAAGGTCTGCTTGGTCCTATGATGAAGGAAGTCATGGCAACGGGTCCTGCCAAATAACCTGGAGGTGATTCAAAATGGATAAGGAAAAAATAGGAAAAGCCGTAAGAGAGCGCTACGGCAACATTGCGAAACAAGGTGGTTCGTGTTGTGGTCCTGCGAAATCGTGTTGCGGGAGCACGGATTCAGCACAGAGCATAAGTCGAAGTATAGGGTATACCGAAGAAGAATTGAAAGCTGTTCCTGAGGGGGCAAATTTAGGGCTCGGATGCGGGAATCCCATTGCTCTTGCATCATTAAAGGAAGGGGAGGTGGTTCTCGATCTCGGTTCAGGCGCAGGTTTCGACTGTTTCCTCGCTGCCAAGCAGGTGGGCAGCACCGGAAAGGTTATCGGGGTGGATATGACGGCTGAGATGGTTGAGCGAGCCAGAGACAACGCCCGGAAGGGCGACTTTGGCAATGTGGAGTTCAGGCTTGGAGAGATCGAGAACTTGCCCGTCGGCGACAATCAGGTGGATATCATTATCTCCAATTGCGTCATTAATCTTTCGCCGAATAAAAAGAGGGTCTTTCAAGAGGCCTTCCGCGTACTGAGACCTGGTGGGCGGTTGATGATCTCTGATATCGTGCTGCTGAAAGGCCTACCCGAGGAGATCAAGAATTCCGTGGCCGCCTACGTTGGGTGTGTTGCTGGCGCAACTACGAAAAAGGACTACCTGGAAACAATCCGGGCGGTGGGATTCGGGGAAACCAAGGTCCTTGGCGAGGCCGCTTTTTCGGTGGAGCTCTTAGCCAATGATCCGACAGCCGTGGAGATTGTTAGGAATTTGAAGCTGTCTCCGGGAAGAGCCAGGGATTTAGCGAGTTCAGTCATCAGCATCAAGGTCTCGGCAATTAAGCCAGCCGTCGGCTGAAGGTCTTGAGTTTCCGTTGACAAAAAGCAGTCGAATGGTTAAGGTGGTTACGTCTTCGAGAGTGAAACGGGGGTTGTGTGAACCAATGATGGGATGGTTTCCTCGCACTACTTTACTGTTCCACTGATCGCACCACAGTCGTCTTTCACTCGAATCAAGGTTGCTGTTCCGGGTGGCTTTCCACACTAAAGAAAGAATATCTTCCCTCGAATTTCAATATTGACCCGAGTCTCGCTGTCCTTATATATTAGAAATTACTTTCGTCTGGAGAGTATTTGGAGAATGACCATGAAAGTGTTTTCTTCCGATCGGGCGTCGAAGTTCACGGAATCGGTCATCCGGGAAATGACCCGCGTCTGTTTCAAGCATAACGGAGTGAACCTGGCTCAGGGATTCCCCGATTTTCCGGCACCGGCAGAGATTAAGGAAGCGGCCCGGAGGGCCATTCGGGCAGATTTAAACCAGTATGCCATTACCTGGGGGGAGCCGAATCTTCGCCAAGCCATCACGGATAAATTTGCCTGGTATAACGGCGTCGCCATCGATCCGGAAAGAGAGATTACGGTCTGTTGTGGAGCGACGGAAGCCATGATCTCCTCTTTGATGGCCATCGTCAATTCCGGCGAAGAGGTCATTGTGTTGGAGCCGTTTTATGAAAATTACGGCCCGGATACGATCCTCTGTAATGCAAGGCCGCGATTCATCACGCTCCACGAGCCCGACTGGCGTTTTGATGAGAAGCAACTTACGAAAGCTTTTAATAACAAAACGAAGGCAATCATCATCAACACCCCGAATAACCCTACGGGCAAAGTCTTCTCCCGTGAGGAATTGCAATTCATTGCCAAGCTTTGCCTGAAATGGGGAGTGATCGCAGTGACCGACGAGATTTACGAGCATATCCTGTATGATGGAGCCGAACATATCAGTATGGCCTCCCTCCCCGGCATGCGCGATCGGACCATCACCGTTAACTCCATTTCGAAGACGTATAGCCTTACAGGATGGCGTGTCGGCTGGGCCATTGCTCCGGAACATCTGACGACGTCGATTCGCAAGGTTCACGATTTCTTAACCGTGGGAGCCCCCCATCCCCTGCAAGAGGCTGCCGCTACCGCTCTGCGGATCGACCGAAGTTATTACACGAAGCTGGCCGGGGAATATCAGGAGAGAAGGGAATTTTTCTCCCGGGTCTTAGAGGAAGCCGGATTTCGCATCTATCGCCCTCATGGGGCCTATTACATCATGACGGATATAGGACATTTTGGTTTTTCAGACGATGTCGCTTTCGCTTTCCATTTAGTCGAGAAATTTGGAGTGGCGACGGTACCGGGCAGTAGCTTCTACAGCCGTTCTTCTCTGGGAAAGACGAAGATTCGTTTCTGTTTTCCCAAGAAGAAGGAGACCCTCGAACAGGCGGCTGAGAAATTGAGGTCATTTAAAGTAAAAACGTCATCCGCCCTTCCACAGCCTCCCAGTTAATATTTTTGAAGAAGGCCGCAATATAATCCGCTGTCTTCAATTCATAGTCAATCATAAAGGCGTGTTCGAAAACATCCAGGATCAAGAGGGGATTACAGCCTGCCGGGTGGCCAGCGTCATGCTCATTAAGCCATCGGTTGATGGTACCTCTGAATCTAAACCGCTAAAGGTTGCCGCCCTGCCTTCGTCCCGCAGGGCGGGACTTCGCGCAGACAGGTCTAAATCTTTTCTATCCGACCG
>Ga0187773_10001007_pt1 | contig 11298 bp, 11 predicted proteins | sample 0216_BV02_MP05_1_FD_133133 | JGI IMG/M metagenome (GOLD analysis project Ga0187773, IMG submission 133133) | Tropical peat soil microbial communities from peatlands in Department of Meta, Colombia - 0216_BV02_MP05_10_MG | ecosystem: Environmental > Terrestrial > Soil > Wetlands > Peat | place...
CCATGGCCGACGAACATGCTCATGGCACACAACCAGCTGAGGGAAAAGACAACCTGATTCCCGGCGTGAAACACGCCATCGCGATAAGCAGCGGCAAAGGTGGTGTGGGAAAATCGACTGTAGCAGCAAACCTTGCTTGCGCACTCGCGCTGGCCGGCGTCAAAGTCGGACTGTTGGATGCAGATCTCTACGGCCCGAACATCCCCATGATGATGGGAAGTACCAAAGGTCCCGAGCAGAAAGACGGTAAGATCCTGCCAGTTGAAAACTATGGTGTGAAACTTATCTCCATGGCGTTCCTCGTGCCGGAAGAAGCTCCGCTCGTATGGCGTGGACCGATGGTCCATCAATACCTGCAAGCGTTCTTGCGCGACGTCCTCTGGGGCGAACTGGACTACCTGCTCATCGATCTACCACCCGGCACCGGAGACGTCCAACTGTCTTTGTCGCAAATGGTGCCGCTGGCCGGTGCCATCACGGTGACCACACCACAAGAAGTCGCGCTCTACGACGTCCGGAAGGGCATGGCCATGTTTCAAAAGGTGAATGTCCCGCTCCTCGGCATCGTCGAAAACATGAGTTACTTCGTCTGCGGCCATTGCGGGGAACGGACCGAGATCTTCTCGTATGGAGGCGGTGAGCGAGCGGCGGAGAAGCTTGCCGTGCCCTTCCTCGGACGGATCCCCATCGATCCGGCAATTCGTGACGGAGGCGACACCGGGCATCCTATTGTCGTGGCCGATCCGGCCTCCCCGCAGGCCGCCGCGTTCCGCGACATCGCGCAGAAGATGATCGCCGAGGTGGGTGGAGCAGGGCAGGTGAGTGCGCCGATCGAGAGCCTACTCAAGAAGATCAAAAAACCCTTCACGAACAACTAACGGATAATCGAAAGGAGGGAGAACCATGGGGGAGTTTGTTCGAGTGGCCGGCACCGCAGATGTCAAACCGGGTCACGGCATTGTCGCAGAGGCCAGCGGCAAGACTCTAGCGGTCTTCAATGTGGACGGTACGTTCCACGTCATTGATAATACCTGCGCGCACCGCGGCGGGCCTCTTGGTGAAGGCGACCTCACAGGGAACGTGGTCACCTGTCCCTGGCATGGATGGGAGTATGATGTGACCACCGGCGGATGTGTGAATAATCCTGCTGCAAAAGTGGAGCGGTACGAAGTGAAGGTCGAGGGCTCCGACGTCAAAGTTCTTCTCTAGTCCCACGGTTGATCCGACAACATCGGGGTTGAGTCGGCACTCAAGCCTCTGCATAATGCATGTATGGACCGAGCCGACCTGCTCTCGCTCTATCGGGACATGCTGCTGATCCGCCGGTTTGAAGAAAAATCGGCGGAGATGTACGCCCTCGCCAAGATTGCCGGCTTCTTGCATCTCTATATTGGAGAGGAGGCGATCGCTGTCGGCGCCATTGCCGCGCTCCGGCCGGATGACTACGTGATCAGCAGCTACCGCGACCACGGGCACTGTTTGGCCCGTGGCTCAGACCCGGGACGGGTGATGGCTGAACTGTTCGGAAAGGCCACAGGGCTGTGCAAAGGCAAGGGGGGCTCCATGCATCTGGTGGATGTCTCACGCCGGTTTATGGGCGGCTACGCCATCGTGGGCGGCCACATCCCGCTAGGAGTGGGTCTGGCCTTTGCGACCAAGTATCAAAAGCTCGATCTTGTCACGGTCTGTTTCTTCGGTGAAGGGGCGGTGCCAAGTGGGCAGGCACACGAAGCGCTCAATCTGGCCGCCCTGTGGAAACTTCCCGTGATCTTCATCTGCGAGAACAACCGCTATGGCATGGGCACGCCGGCTGAACGGGCAATCGCGCTCTATACTGATGTGGCAGGGATGGCCCGTTCCCATGGCATTGCGGCTGAGCGTGTCGATGGGATGGATGTCCTGGCGGTCCGTTCACTGATGCGGAAGGTGGTGGATCAGGTTCGCGCGGGACAAGGACCATTTTTCCTCGAAGCGATGACCTACCGATTCATGGGCCATTCGATGGCCGACCCGGCGCATGGACATTACCGAACCAAAGAGGAAGTAGAAGAGCACCGCAAGCATGACCCGCTCCTGTCGCTGAAGGAGACAATCCTGCGCCACAATCTGGGCACGGAGGCCGACTTCAAACAGCTCGAACGAGACATCAGTGAGGTGGTGATGGCCGCTGTCAAGTTTGCGGAGGAGAGTCCCTTCCCGGCGCCGTCGGACTTGCACAACGATGTGCTGGTGAAGGAATAGGTGATCCATGGTGCTGTCTTACCGGGACGCGCTCAATCAAGCGATGCGGGAAGAAATGCGTCGGGACCCGCGCATCTTTCTGATCGGCGAAGAGGTCGCGTACTACCAGGGCGCCTTTAAGGTGAGCAAGGGCTTCATGGAAGAGTTCGGCCCGCAGCGGGTGATTGACACGCCGATCACGGAAGCCGGCTTCACGGGCCTGGCCATCGGCGCTGCCATGGCAGGATTACATCCCATTGTCGAACTCATGACGTTCAATTTTGGCATTCTCGCGCTGGATCAGATCGTCAACAACGCTGCCAAGCTGCACTATATGTCAGGCGGGCAGCTCACGGCTCCCCTCGTGATCCGTGGTCCAGGCAGTGCTGCTCACCAATTGGGCGCCCAGCATTCGCAGAGTCTGGAGGCGTGGTTCTGCCACGTCCCGGGGTTGAAAGTAATGGCGCCGGCGACCCCCCACGATGCCAAAGGCTTGCTTAAGAGCGCGATCCGGGGCAAGAACCCCGTCATCTTCATCGAGGCCCAGTTACTCTATGCAACGAAGGGCGAGGTCGCCGAAGGGGAGTACACGATTCCCGTCGGGGTCGCCGAGGTGAAACGCGCAGGGGACGACGTCACGATCGTTGCCTACTCGAAGATGCTCTTGCTCGCGCTGGACGCGGCCGACCAACTGAGTTGCGAGGGTATCGAGGCAGAGGTCGTCGATCCCCGGACTCTCAGACCGCTGGATATCCAGACGATCGCCGCCTCAGTGAAGAAAACTGGGCGCCTGGTGATCGTCGAAGAAGGCTGGCCGTTCTGTGGCCTCGGCGCGCAGATTGCCGAGAGTGTATACGCGGCGGCGTTTGACTATCTCGATGCGCCCATCCTGCGCGTCACCGGGGAAGACGTGCCGATGCCCTACTGCCGTCCGCTGGAGGATGCGGCCATTCCGGATCAAGTGCGCATCGTCGCAGCTGTAAAATCAGTCTGCGGTAAACGGTAACCAGGGAGGCACGATCAGCCATGTCATCGCACACTCAGACTCCAAACCATATCGACATCACAGCCACACTGGTTCGGCTGTATGTCTTCCTCGCGCAATACCTCGATCGATGTCTCGATGAAGCATCTCGGAAGGCGTTCCCGGATGAAGAACTGCATGCCCATCTTGCCAAGACGCGCGCCGCGATGGCGGACATCCTTGCAGTCAATCCGGTGGTCAAGGGTAAAGTCGAGAAGGAATGCAAAGACGTGCTCGCCCTCGGAGCCGCGATCTTGAAAGGCGGCCATGAGCGAGCGACGGCAATGGAGCCGATGCAGGCACAGCGCGCCATCCTGAAGACCAAGACGATTGCCTTGAGCGACCTGTTGGCTGTTTTTCGAGCTCTGTGAGACCAAGTGAACACATGGACCAGCACCGACTCGCCGGCCTCGATGCACTTGAGCGTGGGTTCAGCCGACCAGTCGAGTTTGAACTGGCCGAAGGCGGTATTCGAGCCATCCTACGATATGAGACAACGCGCGTCGTGACAGCCGCACGGGATACGCAGGGGACCGCATTGGAAGAATTGATCCATAGCCTTCACGAACAGGGCTACTCGCAACTGCGCAGTCAACTGAGTGTTCGAAACGGTCTGTACCTGGGCTCCCAGGAACCCTGGATCGAATATCCGGATCCGGAACGGAAAGCCGAGCAATCGGGTGGGTGGTTCGACAAATTGCGCCGCTGTTTCCAGCGGCGACATGAGGAAACGCATGGCTAGTCGCGTCGTCATGCCCAAACTCAGCGATACGATGGAAGAAGGCGTTCTGCTGGCCTGGAAGAGACGCGAAGGCGACCAGGTTCAGGCAGGGGAGGTTCTCGCTGAAATCGAAACCGACAAAGCCGTCATGGACCTCGAGGCGTTCGCATCCGGCGTCCTGCGCAAGATCCTGGTGCAGAACGGGGAAACCGTCCCCTCGGGAACGCTGATCGGCGTCATCGGCGAGCCAGATGAAGACATCACCGCGGCATTGACCGACACCATCGCCGCTACGCCGGCCGCAGGAAGCAGCACAAAAGCAAGCACGGCGCCCGGTGCGGGCCCGGTGGTGGTCCCGCCGACCCGTGCAGAGGGTGTTCATCCCATCGCCTCGCCTCGTGCGAAGGCTCTTGCTGCCGAACGAGGGATCGACCTTTCCACGATCGCAGGCACTGGCCCTGGCGGGCGGATTGTCGAAGACGATGTCGTGAAGGCGGTACCTGCGACGCAGGCCATGCCTCCGGGAACAGACCACCCGTTGAGCCAGATGCGAAAAGCCATTGCCCGGGCCACCACCCAGAGCAAAGCGCCGGTGCCGCACTTCTATCTGACGATCGACGTCGATATGGAGCAGGCAGAGCGCCTCCGCGATCAGTTCAAACAAAGTCGCCAAAGCCACCCGTCCGTCACCGACTTGCTGATCAAAGCAGCTGCGCTGGCGCTCACTCGCCATCCGGAGATTAACGTGTCTTACACTGGCGAAGCGATTAGGCGGCATGCGAGTATTGATATCGGGGTAGCAGTCGGCATGGAGGATGGTCTCATCACGCCGATTATTCGGAACTGCGGTGCCAAGACACTACACGACATCTCGGCTGAATCCCAAACACTCATCGAGCGGGCCAAGCAGAAGCGGCTGCAGCCAGATGAGTACACTGGCGCCACGTTCTCCATCTCCAATCTCGGCATGTACGACGTGGAGAACTTCATCGCTGTGCTCATCCCACCTCAGGCAGCCTCATTGGCTGTAGGAGCCATCCGAGACGTGCCGGTCATGGAGAAGGGAAGCGTAACAGCCGGTCGACGCATGAAGATCACATTGTCATGCGACCATCGGGCCCTTGATGGATTACAGGGCGCGGAATTCTTAAAGACATTGAAGCGGATTCTGGAACACCCGCAGGAACTCATTCAACCAGGAACGGCCCCATGAACTTTATACCGATCGACCAGATCCGTTCCTTACGATCTGAATCCTCGATCAGTCATCAGCATACGGCTGTCGGCCGGCCCCGATTGCCGCCCTGGTTCAAAGTCCAAGCGAAAACCGGCCCCGATTATCTCGACATCAAACACACGATGGAACGGCTCAAGCTCCACACGATCTGCGAGGAAGCACGTTGTCCCAACGTCTGGGAATGTTGGAACGCCCGCACCGCGACCTTTCTGATTCTGGGCGACATCTGTACGAGGAGGTGCCACTACTGCTCGGTCACCACTAGTCGACCAATGGAATTAGACCGCGAGGAGCCTTTGCGAGTCGCCCACGCAGTCCAAGCCCTCGGCCTGCGCCATGCGGTCATCACCTCGGTAAACCGGGATGAGTTGGAAGATGGCGGGGCCTTCATCTTTGCCGAAACCATCAGACACATCCGAAAGCTGATTCCAACTTGCACGATCGAAGTGCTCATTCCGGATTTCGAAGGGAATCATGCGGCGCTTGCGACCGTATGCGCCGAGAAGCCAGATATCCTGAACCATAACATTGAAACCGTTCCGCGGCTGTTTCCAACGGTCAGACCTCAAGGAAAGTATCAGCGTTCAATTTCGCTCTTAGGACGAGCGAAGGAGTTGGGGATGACGACAAAGTCCGGGCTCATTCTTGGCATGGGCGAAACGGTGAATGAAGCCCGCCAAGTCATGCACGATCTGCGTTCCATAGACTGCGATATCATGACTATCGGGCAATATCTCCAGCCGACCAAAGACCACCTGCCGGTCGCTCGGTTTTATCATCCCGCCGAATTTGTAGCCCTGAAGGACGAAGGGCAAGCTCTCGGTTTTATCCACGTCGAATCAGGACCGTTGGTCCGCAGTTCCTACCACGCCGCGCAGCAAGTTGCCTCCAGCCCGCACAGGGTCTCTCCTTAGTTTGATTTAGGTCACTGTTCCTCACCCATTCCTTTACATCCTGCGGCTGAGTGCTAGGCTTCAAGCAGACATACCCATGGGGCTCGGGTGGAACCTCTTAGCACCTAATCCGACGCATATGAGGTGTGAGGATGACGGCGGTCGAGACGCTTGCATGGCTGGTCTTGGCATTTGTAGACGGATCCGACTGTCTCCTTCAAGGTACATTCCATTGGCTTCCGGATGGGCGAGCGTTCGTGAGAGAAGACGGTTGCGCCGTTCAATCGCACGAAGAGGGCGGGTACGTGGTGTTTTGGTCTGAGAATCGATGGGTCGCGATCAAGATTCCGACGAGAGCGAAATCGCTGTCCTACAGATGGGGACGAGCGGTAGCGTTTGTGAACGGGGATAGTGTGAAGGTTCAGCACGGGAAGATCATAGGGGAATTACAGAGTGGACCATTGATGAGCGATCACCATAATACGACCACTCTGTCGAAATGGAGAATCGGCGAAGTCGTAGTCCATCGGAGAGTCTCCCATCATAAAATGCTGTGACAGACGCCTTTGTGGCTCGACAAGAGTCAGAGGCAAAACCTTGCTACGAGCTGCACCCACGGCGTATCAGGGTTCGGCAACAATTAGGATGCACGGCACGGCATTGCGTTTTTTATTCTGTTGATCCAACGAAGGAATCTATTATTGCGTGGAGAATTTTATACCGAGTCTGTCGCTTGGAAGGATGGAGAGGATGAGAAAGGAGGACAACGCCACGGGAATAGGTTGACCGAGGAAGGGGTAGGAGAGTAAAGGATCGGGGCATGCTAACCGGAGAAACACATAAGTTAACATAATATATCTTATCTGACCTTGCATCGCGGAGCCTCTATGTTTCTTGAGTTCCTCGGCCGCCTTCAAAAAGAACTCTCCATCACGGGACAGGCCATCTATGAAACGATCATAGCCGTTGCGGAGCGGGTGAACCGGAAAGTCGAAGTGCTTCGTCTCCATGGCCAGGCCTCCGCGGTCATCACCCAGGTCGATATGGCGCATGCAGAGCTCGGCCGCCAGATCACCGCTCTGTGGACCCGCAGATTTCTCCCTGATCACGAAGCCTCGGTCGCCACCGAGTTAAACCAACTGGTGGTCCAGGCAACTGCCCGCATCCATCAGCTCAAGCAGACGCTCCTGACAGTCGATAGCCAGGTGCGTGCGTTGAAACTGGAGACGATCCAGGAAGATTTGCTGACTCTCCAGCGAGACCTCAGCCGGCGATCTGCCGCCCTTGAGCGCATTGTCCTGTCACCCGGGGCGCCGGCGATTGGACAACAAATCGGCGAGCTCCGCCTTCCGGAATCGGTTCGTGTGGTGACAATCTTCCGCGGACCATTTTTCATCAATGCCTCGGAGGATTTGGTGCTCCGGAGTGATGACGTTCTGCTCGTGGTGGGACTGCAAACCGATCTTGCCCAAGCGGTCGCACAGCTGACGATTGCTGGCCGCGTTCGGTCCGCCTAACGTATCTAAAGTGGGCAGAGCGACCGAGCGTGGTATAGAATAAAAGCACTTATATGAGGATATCACGTCACATTGCTCCCCTCCTGTATGCCACACTGTATGTCACACCGCTGATCCTGCTTCATCCAGTGGCCGGAGCGGGCGCTGAACTAGACACAACTCCAACGCGCTCCGGGGCTGGCCTTCAAATGCTGGAGGAAATTCAGACCGTCATCACCGAGCTCGCGGAGTCTGCAAAGCCGTCCGTGGTCAATCTCTTTCCCCTCAGCGGTCCTGGACGTGCTCGCGAAATGCCTCAGGAACGAATCCCCAACTCCCCCGGTTCCGGATCCGGCCTGATTGTTGACGCTGACGGCCATATAGTCACAAACAACCATGTAATCGGCGATGCAACGGAAATTGAAGTCCGACTGTCCGATAAATCGACTCTGATCGGACAGGTTATTGGTAAGGACCCGGATACCGATTTGGCGATCATCAAGGTCACCCCTGACCACCCGCTCGCGTATGCCAAGTTCGGGGATTCAAGCAAAGTTCGTGTCGGCCAGTGGGTTTTGGCCGTAGGCAACCCCTTCGGCCTGGACCGGACGGTCACCTTGGGCGTGGTCAGTGGAATCGGGCGAGAAAATATCAATCTGTCGCGCTATGAGAATTTTATTCAAACCGATGCCTCGATCAATCCGGGGAACTCCGGTGGGCCATTGTTCAACCTCCACGGCGAGGTCATCGGGATCAATACCGCTATCATCAATTTTGCACAGGGCATCGGGTTCGCCATTCCGTCCAATATGGCAAAGCAGGTCATTCAGCAACTGTTGGCGAAGGGACGTGTGGTTCGCGGATGGCTGGGGGTCGGCATTCAACCACTCACGCCGGAGTTGGCACGCAAGTTCGGTGTCCGCGAAGGGGAAGGGGTGCTCGTCAACGAGGTGTTTGAGAAGGACCCGGCAGCGTCGGCCGGGATCAAGCCGGGTGATATCATTACCAGGATTGACGGCAATCTTGTCGATACCCCCAACCGTCTCTCGCGACTCGTGGCCGGCTTGCTTCCAGGGGCGACAGCCACAGTCGAAGTCGTCCGCGATCAGGTGCGCCTGACTTTGGAAGTGGGATTGACGGAACGACGAGATTCCGCCGTGGTGACTTCGCTTCCGCAAGCGCGCACAGAAGTGAAACTTGGGCTTGATGTGCAGGATTTGACGGCCGGGTTAGCCGAAAAGTTTAAACTCCGTGAAAGTAAAGGTGTGCTTGTCACCAAAGTCGACCCCGGAAGCCTGGCGCAATCCGAGGGGTTGCGCGAAGGGGACCTCATAAAGGAAGTCAACCGCGCAGAGGTCGCCACGGTCGGCGAATTCTCAACCGCAATCTCGAAAATCCGACGCGGAGAGACAGTCCTGCTACGGGTTCTTAGAGAAAACCGCGCATTCTACGTGGTCCTTAAGTCGTCTGAGTAGTGATGTTCACTGCGCGACGACCGTATGTTTCTCGGCCTTCTGTTCCTCAATCACTCGCGTTGCCAGATCCCGCGGGACTTCCTCATAGCGGGTAAACCCCATTCCATAACTGCCGCGCCCTCCAGTCAACGAATTCAGTGTGGTCGCATAGGTCAACACCTCAGCTAATGGCACCAAGGCGGTAATGAGTTCCGTATGATCCTTCGCTTCGACGTGGAGGATCCGTCCCCGCCTTGAATTCAAATCTCCGATCACGGCGCCGATGTGATCCGCCGGTGCCTCGACCTCCAACGTCATCAATGGTTCCAGGAGCACCGGATGAGCCGATTCCATCGCTTTCTTGAACCCCATCGAGGCAGCAATCTTGAACGACATTTCCGACGAATCCACGACATGGTAGGACCCGTCATAGACGGTGACCGAGAGATCGACGACGGGACAGCCTGCGAGCGTGCCGTGTTGCATCGCCTCAATCACGCCCTTTTCCACAGCGGGAATAAAGTTGCGAGGAATTGCGCCGCCCACAATTTTATTGGCAAATGTAAATCCGGCTCCGCGAGGAAGCGGAGCGAGCTCGAGCCAGCAGTCGCCATATTGCCCATGGCCGCCTGTCTGTTTTTTATACTTCCCTTGCGCTTGCGCCGTTCCCCGAATCGTTTCCCGATAGGGAATTTTGGGCGTGTGTAAGACGACGTCCGCCCCATACTTGCGATGGAGCTTTTCCAAAGCGATGTCGATGTGGAGTTGCCCTAACCCACTGAGCACCATTTCTTTCGTGTCCGCGTTGCGGTGGAATTCGAGCGTCGGATCTTCTTCAATCAGTTTGTGGAGGCCCAAACTGACCTTGTCGACGTCTGCCTTGGCCTTCGGTTCAATGGCAAACGACATGACGGGCTTGGGAAGAGCCACGCTGACATAGCAGATGGGAGCCGTTTCCTCGCAAAGCGTATCCCCGGTTTGCGTATCTTTGAGTTTCCCCAACGCGACGATTTCTCCGGCCTTGGCAAAGGGAACGGCCGTGTGTTTCTTGCCCACCAGGGTATAGAGATGCCCCCCTTTTTCCTTCATCGCACGTGTTGCGTTAAATACGAGGGAATCTGCCTGCAAGGTTCCTGAAAGTACCCGTACGTAGGAGAGTCGCCCGATGAACGGATCAATAATCGTCTTAAAGACGATGGCGGAAAAGGGATCCCCTTCACTGGCTTGCCGACTAATGGGCTCACCGGTATCTGGATTGACGGCTTCCAATGGGGCTCGCTCTGCCCGCTCTGCCGGAGACGGCAAGAGGCTGGCCACGGCGTTGAGCAGCGGAACGATACCAACATTCTTGAGTGCAGACCCACAGAACAGCGGAACCAGCTGACCGGTCTGTACCGCAGACCGAAGCCCGTTCAACATATCCTCCTGGGCAAGTTCTCCCGTTGCACAGTATTGTTCCAACAATCGATCGTCGACTTCTGCAATCGCCTCCTGAAGCCGTTTACGCGCCTCCCCCACCTCCTGTTGCAGCGATGCAGGAATCGGAGTCTGTTGAACTTTGGCGGAGTCCGCTTGAGAGTGCACCTGAACCTGGGCTAACAGATCAATCACTCCGGCGAGATGCCCACTCGTGTTGATCGGTAATGTGAGCGGAAGAACCGTGGCGTCGAAATCGCGGTGGCACACGGCCCTGAGGTCCTCGAGTGAGGCGCTTTCCTTGTCGAACTCGTTCGCGAAGATTAGGCAAGGCAGCCGCAACTCCTTGACGCGGGCCCAGACTTTCGCGAGTTCGCTCCGGACCCCTGAGGTCCCCACGACGACGATCACCGCATCGACTGCCTGCAGTGCCATCAACGGCTCGCCAAGAAGGTTGAGCGCTCCTGGTGGATCGATCAGATTAAGAGTGGTGTGTTGCCAAGAACAACGAAGGAGGCTGGTACTGATGGAAGTCCGTCGATGAATCTCTTCCTGCTCGAAATCGGAGGCCGTGTTCCCTTGTGCCACCGCCCCGAGCACCGGGATGGTCCCGGTCGTAAAGAGAATGGCTTCAACAAGCGAGGTTTTCCCGGCCCCGGCACTCGAGACGACAGCCACATTTCTGAGTGACTCCGCACGTAGCTCATTCATGGGATCCTCCTTTGCCAAACCGGAAGGCAAGGGATGCTTCCGGCTGTTGCATAAATCGACTACATCAACACCACTCCTTCTGTATCTCAGTGCCGCCGGTAGAACATGTTAGCCACCCGAGATCGG
>Ga0187773_10001008_pt1 | contig 11291 bp, 11 predicted proteins | sample 0216_BV02_MP05_1_FD_133133 | JGI IMG/M metagenome (GOLD analysis project Ga0187773, IMG submission 133133) | Tropical peat soil microbial communities from peatlands in Department of Meta, Colombia - 0216_BV02_MP05_10_MG | ecosystem: Environmental > Terrestrial > Soil > Wetlands > Peat | place...
GTAAAGTGGCGAGAGAAGTCGGTATAGAAGAAGTTGCGGTGCCGTCGAAGGAGGAGTTCCTCAGGATTTTTGAAAAGACTGTCGATGAAAAAGTATCTTCTTACATGGCCTCTGTCGATATAAGGGACGTGCTACTAACCTCGCTTATGCCTCTGATGAAGGATACGGCGGAGAAAGTGCTTTGGGAGATGGTCCCGGAACTGGTCGAGAAGATGCTGAAAGAGGTGCTCAAGGGCTCGATTTCTTCGATCACGAAAGAGGTTGAAAAGGTTATATGGGAAACCGTTCCTGACCTTGCAGGAACGATGATTTCCAAAGAAATCGAAAAGATAAGATCAGAGTTTTAAATTAACTTTTTTGAGAATAAGGGCGGGGAAAAGGCGGAGCCAATTCCCCGTCTTTCTTTGTCATGAGCGAACTGAATAAAAGTTACAATCCAAAAGGCGTTGAAGAAAAATGGTACGATTACTGGTCATCGGGCAACTATTTTGTTGCCGACCCTGACTCAAAGGTCGAACCTTATTCGATAGTTATTCCGCCCCCGAATGTTACCGGTTCTCTCCATATGGGGCATGCGCTCAACGCAACACTGCAGGATATCCTAGTCAGGTGGAAGAGGATGTGCAATTATGATGTTCTCTGGGTTCCCGGCATGGACCATGCCGGGATCGCAACCCAGAACGTAGTGGAAAGGCAGATTGCAGCTGAGGGGATCGATAGGCATCGGCTGGGCAGGGAGGCTTTCATCGAGCGCGTATGGAAATGGAAGGCCGAATTCGGGGGCAGGATAATCCATCAGCTGAAAAGGCTCGGTGCTTCCTGCGACTGGTCGAGGGAGCGTTTCACGCTGGATAAAGGACTTTCCCGTGCTGTTGTCGAGGTTTTTGTCAGTCTCTACGAACAGGGGCTGATATACAGAGACAACAGGCTCATCAACTGGTGTCCAAGGTGCCGCACCGCACTTTCGGACATCGAGGTCGAGCATGAAGAGTTCGAAGGGAAACTCACCTATATTAAATATCCGATGGGGGATGAAAGCGGGCATGTCGTTGTTGCCACCACAAGGCCCGAAACGATGCTCGGAGATACCGCTGTTGCGGTTAATCCCGAAGACGCGCGTTACAAGGCATTCATAGGGAAATGGGTGTCGCTGCCTCTTACCGGAAGAAAGATTCCCGTTATCGCAGACAGCGCGGTTGATCCTGAATTCGGTACTGGTGCGGTAAAAGTTACACCTTCCCATGACTTTAGCGACGAAGCGATAGCTAAGAGACAGTCCCCTCCTCTCGGCTTTATAACCGTAATCGACCCTGATGGGCGCATGACCGAGGATGCAGGGCTGAGATATACCGGCATGGACAGGTACGAATGCAGGAAGACCGTTCTTAAGGACCTGAAGGACGCAGACCTCATTGCAAAACAGGAAAGGTATGTCCATTCGATAAGCCAGTGCTACCGGTGCAAGACCGTGATAGAACCTCTCCCCGCGCTCCAGTGGTATGTGAAGATCGGACCTCTTGCTGCAGAGGCTATAGAAGCCGTTCGCAACGGTCAGATACGCTTCACACCGAGGACGTGGGAGAATACCTACTTTGCATGGATGGAAAACCTAAACGACTGGTGCATATCGAGGCAGATATGGTGGGGACACCGGATACCCGCTTGGTACTGTGATGAATGCAGTGAGGTGATCGTCTCGAGAGAAGTGCCCGAAAAATGCACGAAATGCGAAAACGTCGTTTTAAGGCAGGATGATGACGTCCTTGACACATGGTTTTCATCAGCCCTCTGGCCTTTTTCTACACTCGGATGGCCCGAAAAAACCGCGGAACTTCAGAAGTATTATCCCACATCGGTTCTTGTGACGGGGTTTGACATCATTTTTTTCTGGGTCGCCCGCATGATCATGATGGGTCTGAAGTTTATGAAGAAAGTACCCTTCAGGGATGTTTATATTCACGCGCTGGTCAGGGATGCGTCCGGACAGAAGATGTCGAAATCGAAGGGGAATGTGATCGATCCCCTTGTGATGATGGACAGATACGGGACTGACGCTTTCAGATTTACCCTTGCGGCATTCGCAGCCCAAGGCCGGGATGTTAAATTCGCTGAAGAGAGGGTGGAAGGCTACAGGCATTTTGTGAACAAACTCTGGAACGCGTCGAGATTCGTATTGTCGAATGTCGGAGAGGCTGCCCTTCCGGAGCGCATAGAAGTGAAAGAACTCGACATAGGCAGTAAGTGGATAGTGAGCAGGCTCTCTGCTGCAGCAGATGAGATAAGCAAGTCTCTTGCGGATTACAGGTTTAATGACGCAGCCGGAAGCATCTATCATTTCATATGGCATGAACTGTGTGACTGGTACATCGAGATGGTCAAACCTGTCCTCTATGATGAAACGGCGGACAAAGAGAGGGTCAAGGAATGTCTTCTCTATGTGCTCGAGAATACAGTAAGGTTACTCCATCCTTTTATGCCCTACGTTACGGAAGAAATCTGGCAGAACATACCGACTGGACGTCCGAGCACAGAATCCCCCGTTACTCACGGGTCAGTCACGGACTGTGATCAAAAGAGAAGCATCATGGTAGCTGATTTCCCAAAATCTCTTCCGAGGGATGCTGATGCCGAGGCGGAGATGTCTATCATTATGGAAACGGTCATGGGAATAAGAACGATCAGGGGTGAACTAAATCTCTCCCCTTCTCTCCAACTCAAGGTGTCTGTCAAGACTTTGGGCAACAACATTGAGGAGGTATTACAGAAGAACCTGATATACTTGAAAAAACTCTCAAGGGCTGACATTGTCGAAATAGGATGGGGGGTAAGAAAACCGAAAGGTTCGGCCGCTGCAGTCAGGAATTATGTTGAGATCTACGTGCCGCTCGAAGGTCTTTTGAATATAGACCTCGAAATTGATAGACTGAATAAGGAACGAACGAAGATCGAGGAGGCTGCCTCTTTTTTGAATAAGAAACTCCTTAATGAAGATTTTCTGAGAAGGGCGCCGAAAGATATCGTGATGAAGGAACGGGAAAAATATGAAGAGTATTTGCGGAAAAAGGAAACGATTCAGGATCATATTAAGAAACTTTATGAAGCCAGGGGGAAAGGATAATGGTAAAGGAAGAGCAGGATTTGCAGGAGAAAGACCTTGAGATAATCGAGGGAGAGTTCATCAGGATAAGCCAGAGCACCGTCAGGAATATAGAAGGTGGCCACGTCGAGATGCAGCAGGTCGGTGCGCTGAGCATAGATGGGGAGAGGATAGAATCCACCCAGTGTGCTGCCCTTATGGTGAGAGGGGACAGCATAAGTTTGAACCAGAGCATAAGCGGAGCAACGCTGTCCGGCAGTACTTCCATAAATTTTTCTTTTTCCCCCTTGTCGGTATCGAGGGGTGAGACGACGATAAGCAGGAGTGCTGCTGGTATCATAGCAGCAGGCAACGTAAGGGCGGACAAAAGCGCCGCGGTGCTTGTTTTGGCGAATAAAGTCGAAGGGAATATGACGACACTGTTTGACTGGAAATCCACGATCGCAATGGGGGCAGTTGTGGGCGGGATATGGGGCCTCCTTTCGCTCTTCAGGAAGAGATAGGGCCGAATGGATATACCTTCAAGCGTTATCGAACTGGTGAGGCGCGCCCTTGAAGAAGATGTAGGACATGGCGATATCACGACCGACCTCCTGGTGCCCGAAGACAGGGAATCCCGGGCGTTATACATAGCAAAGGGAAACTTTGTGCTTGCAGGCTTCCCTTTTGCGAAAGAAGTCTTTAGTCTCCTGGACCCGTCAACATCATTGAAGATTTTTTTCAGCGAGGGGGCGAAGGTCTCAAAGGGTGATGTCCTCGGAGAAGTGTCCGGAAAGACGAGGGTCCTGTTTGCCGGCGAGAGGGTGAGTCTGAATATCCTGCAAAGGCTTTCGGGTATCGCGACGATGACAAGTCAGTTTGTGGACGCGGTAAGAGGAACGAAGGCAAGGATCGCCGACACGAGAAAGACCGCGCCCTGTCAGAGGTTCATGGAAAAATATGCCGTAAGGATTGGCGGAGGGATTAACCACAGGTTCGGTCTGTTCGATGGGATACTGATAAAGGATAATCATATAGAAGAGATTGGCAGTATAACAGATGCGGTAACCCTCGCGAAGGCCGGGCGCTATCTCGCACGGATCGAAGTTGAAGTCGAAAATAGCAAGGAACTCCAGGAAGCTATCGAGGCCGGGGCGGACATAGTCATGCTTGATAATATGTCGGTTCAGGACATGGCAGAGGCTGTCAGGATCGCAAAGGGCAGGGTGACGCTTGAGGCATCCGGCAACGTGATCCTGAGCAACGTGAGGGAAATAGCTGAAACGGGAGTGGACATGATCTCTGTCGGCGCGCTTACCCACTCCGTAACCGCCGCCGATATAAGCATGAAGATAGTGAAGTAGTAGGATCGCTTATAATGATACGGTCTTTATTGTCGAGGGTGGTGAATGTAACCGGGGCTTCGAGAAGTTTAAACCTTTAATTTCATACTAATCAGATCTGCGATTTCCTGGAGTTCATCATTGGTGAGCTTGAATGCTACTTTTGATTTTTTTTCTTCAATCATCCTGTTTACCTTGTCAATCACATCTTCTGTCGCTTCTGTTGAAAGTCTGCATTTTCTCATCGTTTTCTCTTTACCGGTTTTTTGATACATAAATTCCAGCAAATCCTCGAGATCTTGCAGAGCCAGCTTCAATCTGAACGACTGAAGGGCGGGTGTGCCGATACAGATACAGCTATCTGCGTTGGAAAACGTAAACTTCCAGGAGTCAATCTCTTTTACTACTTCCTCAAGATGTATATTACTCTTTACGTCAGACCGATCGAGCACCTTCACGTGATAATTTCTTAGCGCTTTCTGTGATGATGAGATATGATTATCTGTGTCATCCGGTGGCATATCAAGAAATTGTTCACTTTCTGCTGCAATATCCTGACTCTCCGCCATACCGTATGTGATGATGACGGACTCGTCAACATAGTGGCCGCATACGCAATTCTTAAAGGTCTCATAATTCTGTCGACCACAGGTGGGACATTTCCAGGACATAGCAATTCTCCTTTAATTCTCAGTGAAATGAAAAATATTTAAGCCCTTACATAGCGCGTTTGTAACATCCTCAAGAGCCTCTCCGGCACCGATAACCCCAGAAACCACGGGAAATATAGGGATTTGTTTAAATGTTATCGTATTTCATAAAAGATTAATGTGATTCTCATCACTAGAACACTTACAGCAGGCGGCGCTGCTCTGACTTTTTACAGAAAAGAGCGAAGTAAAATATGAATTGTCCCCTGGCAATCTCTGTTAGGGCTTGACAGCCTCCATGTATCTGGTAAGCTTTTTGAAAGGGACATTATTCTCAAAGAGAAAGGAGAGAAAAGCGATGCATTTGAAATTGGACAATTTGGAAGCCGTTGCACTGATGAACGCGCTGCAGAGTTATTTGAAGACTTTGGAGAAGTCCGGTGAGGAAAAAGGCGTTCAGATTGAGAAGAAGACTGTCAAGGGCCTCATTAATAGGATAGAGTCCCTGCCTGCGGGCGAAGTTCCATAGACCGCTTGCGGTCATGGGACGACCGTTCTCAATATTCCTATATAGCTAACGGGTATAGTTTATTGAGCAGCCTTCTTTCTTGAAGCACAACTTTGCCCTTCCCGATAAAGACGATGCAGCTGGTTCCATCACATTCCAGCTCAAAGATATGTCTTTTCCGAGTCGAAAGGTTGAGAGGATTTTGCGAGCACAGATGGATCGCTTTTCTTCTGTCATGGTTCATTGGTATTCCCTGATTTCTTATGAACATGATACCACACGGCGTGCCCGCCGGCTTACGGAGGTGGCGGTTTTTAACGAGGAGCCTTCTCTCTTCAAATTTTTCTTATCTGCTATAATACTCGCATGGAAGAGGCGAGGGCCCATCTGTTTATAGAGGGGCGAGTCCAGGGGGTCTTCTACAGGAGTTTTACGAGAAGTGTTGCAGCGCGTCTCGGACTCCACGGTTGGGTAAAAAATCTCTACGATAGTCGTGTCGAGGCTGTTTTCGAGGGCAACAGGAAACTGATCGATCAGGCTATCCTTGAATGCGGGAAAGGTCCGCCCGGAGCATACGTGACAAATATAGATGTGGTATGGGAGGCTTATATCGGTGAAACGAAAGGCTTCGACATAAAATATTGATGAAAGAATCGAACAACAGATCGGAGAACTTTTGTCGTCAAGAGCAGAGAATTGATCATTCCGACAAAATCCAGAAGACAACCGTAACTCGGTTTAATTTTTACGTTGGAACCGCTCAGACCTTCTACTAAAAATAACAAGATGCTCAGAAAATTAGAAGAGAGCGTTTTGGCCGAGAAGGAAATCAGCAGAGCGGAGGCTCTCCTTGTTTCCTCCCTTTCCGGTCCCGCTGTTTTTGATTTATTTTCCGCGGCTCACAGGATCAGAAAGTATTTCAGGGGGGACTATGTAGACCTCTGCGCGATAATAAATGCGAAGTCAGGCGCCTGCGCTGAAGACTGTTTCTACTGCTCCCAGTCTTCAAAGAGCACTGCTGATATCACGGTCTTCCCTCTCGTAAAAAAGGATCTGGTCATTGAAAAGGCCCGGGAAGCAAAAGAGGGAGGAGCGCGACGGTTCTGCATCGTAACGAGCGGAAGACGGGTATCGAAAAAAGATCTTGTCAGGATAGCCGAAATGATTTCCGGAGTCAGACTGATAGGACTTCTTCCCTGCGCGACGCTCGGGCTTCTGTCTAAGGATGAACTCGCTTTTTTAAAGGACTCTGGTCTCGATCGGTTCCACCACAATATAGAAACATCAGAGACTTTTTTCCCGACGATCTGCACAACTCACACGTATCGGGACAAGATACTGACAATAGAAAATGTAAAATCCGTCGGTCTTTCCCTCTGTTCGGGCGGCATTTTCGGTCTCGGTGAGAGATGGGAAGACAGAATTGAGATGGCTTTTGCCCTCAGAGAAATCGACCCCGATTCTGTTCCGATCAATTTCCTCATACCCATAAAAGGGACTATACTTGGGTCTCGGAGTCCCCTTGAACCTCTCGAAGCCCTGAAGATACTAAGTCTTTACCGGTTTATCCTTCCTGATAAGGAGGTACGGGTCTGCGGCGGCCGCATGCAGACCCTCGGCGAATTCCATCCCTTCATTTTTTTTGCCGGTGCCGACGGGCTGCTCACGGGAAATTATCACACTACATACGGCAGGGGTTTTGAAGATGACCGGAGACTTATTCAAAAGATTGGACTGAAAACGGAGTCGAAGAAATGAAAGAGTTGCTGAGCATAAGGATGAGGGCGTCGAAGAAAGTCGGAAGACGAAAGACGAAGATTAAAGGCAAAGAATCGGGGTTTTCTGAAAAGCACATCTCAGGGGCCGAGGGGATATACAGGGGTTGCGAAGGGGCGAAGGTCGTCGAAGGATACATAGAAAGAGCCTTTAGTCATTCGAGGGGAAGGCCCGACTACGTAGTTATCACTATAGAGAAAATAGGGCGGAAACCGAGGATGATTAAGGCTCTGCCCGTAACGACGCTTCGCTGTTGTTCGAACAGTAAGGCAAGAAGACATATAAAAACGATCCTTGAAAGAGTAGGTGTTTCTGAAGCCGCATACAGAAACGCGCTGAAAGTCTTGAACAACGGTAACGTGATGCGCGGCGCTTCTCTCATCCTCTGTCAATCGGGCAGGAGGGTCGAACCGGACAAAAGCAGGGGAATACGCGCTTCCAGACTCGGGATAGAAAGAACTTCCGACAAGAAACTTTCGATGGAACTTTCCCTGTATGATATTAACACGATCACCGTAAAGGAGGCTGTTATCCTCGCATCAAAGGTTGCGTCGTGTAGACAGGTGGTGGCGGAACTCTGCATATCAGACGACCCCGGTTATACGACGGGGTACGTATCATCGAGGAAATATGGATATGTGAGGGTCAGCAATATGAAAGAAAAAGGGGCCAAAAACGGCGGACGGGTATTTTTCATACAAGAAGATGCGGACAGAGAATCCGTCATGGATTTTCTCGAAGACACCTCCGTGATAATAACCGGGACTGGAGGGTGCAGGGGGAGACTCACAATAGATGAAATCCTCAATCAGCATCATATATAATCCCGCCGCGAGAAAGGCCTCGAAGATTAAGGTCGAAACAGCCTCTTCTTTTTTGCGGGGAAAAGGGTTCGATACGGAAATACTTATTACCGAAAAAAGGGGACATGCCGAACAACTCGCACGCGAGTCTGTCAAAAACAAGCCATCTCTGATCATCGCGGCAGGAGGTGACGGAACGATAAACGAAGTGATAAACGGCATCGTCTGGTCCGGCGTCCCTCTTTCTCTGCTTCCTCTTGGTACGACGAACGTATTGGCAAAGGAGCTCGGCTTACCGGAGGACGTTCTCGGTTCGATGGAAGCGGCCGCGGCGGGCAGGCCGACAACGGTTTCCCTCGGAAGAATCGACGTGAGGGGAGGCCAGTTGTCCAGGTCTCGCTACTTCTGTCTGATGGCTGGTATCGGATTTGACGGCAAGACCGTGTACGATGTCGACGCTTCTCTCAAGAGAATCTCCGGTGCAACTGCATACATATTCAGCGGAATAAGAAATCTTCTCAGCTATTCCCTCGAAGAGATTTCATTTACGATAGACGGAAGGAATCTGTCAGGATATTCTGCGATTATCGGTAAAGCGCGCAGGTACGGCGGTAATTTCCAGGTCACGCCGGATGCCGATTTGCTCGACCCATCGCTGTATGCAGTCATTTTTAAAGGAAGAAGACGCAGAGATCTTTTGAGGTACGCCTTCGGAATAATACGCGGCAGCCACCTGAAATACCGGGACATCCTTTATATGAAGTCAACGGACATAGAGATCGGGGGAACGGCCCATATCCAGATCGACGGCGATTATCTCGGCGTTTCGCCTGCGAAGGTGTCGGTGGTAAAGAATGCTCTGAAGCTTGTCTATTGAATAAGGTTTATTCAGATCCCCGGTACATGCACAATTCGATTATCCCTCCCCCGATCACCATGTCTCCATTGTAGAAGACAGCGCTCTGTCCGGGGGCAGGGGCCCACTGAGGTTCATCGAAGATGACACGCGCGCTGTCATCAAAGACTTCCACAAATGCCGGTCTGTCTTCCATCATCGAACGGATCTTGACCGTTGCCCTGAAAAAACTGGATGGAGAAGGCATGATCCAGTTAAGGTCCCCGATGAGGAATTCCCTTATTCTTGCATCTTCACGGGTGCCGACATAAATAGTGTTCTTCACCGTGTCTATCTTTGCCACATAAAAAGGTTCTGGGGCAGATATTCCAAGACCTTTTCTCTGTCCTATTGTGTAACGGTAAATCCCTTTATGCATTCCGAGTACTTTTCCTCTTGAGTCCATTATCAAGCCCGGATCTCCTGCGGAAGGCGAGAGCTTCTCGATGAACTTGAAGTAGTTTCTGTCCTCTATGAAACAAATCTCCTGACTTTCGGGCCTGTCCGCAGCCTCGAGTTTCAAGGAGCGTGCTATTTCTCTTACGTCCCGCTTGGAGTATTCACCAAGCGGGAGGATCAACCTGCCGAGTTCTTCGCGTCCAAGAACATAAAGAACATAGGACTGATCCTTCTTTGGATCAGTGCCTTTTTTCAAAAAAACCGCTCCCTGAGCTAACCTGCCGGCTGTTCTTGCATAATGGCCCGTTGCGATGAATTCGGCCCCCCTTTTTTCTGCCTCATGGAGGAGGAAAGGGAACTTTATATGCCTGTTGCACAGTATGCATGGGTTCGGAGTCATGCCTCTTGTGTATGAATCAACGAAGGGCTCGATGACTCTTTCGATGAAGTCCTCTCTTACGTCGAGCGAGGTGTGCCGAATCCCAAGACGCTCAGCTGTTTTCGAAGCCCCGGCCGTTGCTTCGAGCGAACAGCATGTTGTGAAATCATTCCTGGTTCTCGCTTCCCAGAGGACGAAACTCACACCCTCCACTTCAAAGCCGTTTTCTCTTAACATATATGCGGCGATACTCGAATCCACTCCGCCGCTCATTCCGACGATGACCTTCGGCATGTTTTACTATAACAAATCAACGTATCTGTTTACATGCTGTGGAAACGGGTTGGGAGTCAGACGATCAACGGACATCTTTCAAAAAAATATTCGACGAGGTAGACATCTGCCAACAGAAGGGATCAGGTTTATCAATAGTTCACCGCGGATATAAAGTTTTCCACAAAACCTCTGCGGCAAAAGGCTCATGGCTCCGGGAGTACAAGAGTATCAAGCGACCGGTCTTCTTGAAATGCCTGCCGCGCACGAGAAATTTCAGATGCCCGGAGGCATGAAATCTCAATTTCTCCACGGTAGTATCATGTTCCGGCGCGGACTCGGGAAAGAGAATACGTCAGCCGGTAAGGACGTGCTGCCGTACGGGACCGGTATCCCTATTTCCGGAGGTCTAACTCCTGTACGGCAGTCTATCCGTCACATGCGAGAACGTTACGTCTCGAGCAAGGTCGAAAACTGATTGTGATGATCTTCTTCTTGCGTGAGGATATCCTCGAAAAGCTTCTTTGTAACGACATCGCCTTCCTTGGCAGCGAGGGCGACGATCTCTTTATAGAGCTTTATCGCACCTTCCTCAGCCTTTTTGTCTATTTCAAGCATGTCGTTGACTTTCTTCCCGACCGCTATAGGAGTGGGCTTTGTGGTGACCGCGCCTCCCAGATAGTCAAGTCTTTCCGCAATCGCCTCTGCATGTTTCATTTCTACGATCGCTATCTTCTTAAAAATACCTCCCACTGACTCCGCATTGATTCCCGGAACCGTTACATGCTGCCACATATACTGGATGCTCACCTGCAATTCCATAGCGATTGCTTCATTCATTTTCTCCATCAATTCCTTGCTCGCCATAATTCCTCCTCTGCTCTATAGACTTAGGGCCGGAAGCCAGCCCAATAAAATTTATCGTCAATTATCATGTTATTCATCCTGTTTATGAAGCTCACCTCGGATGAGATGGTTAAATACACGTTATCACAAATTACTTTGTTGTCAAGAAGTCAAACCGACCAGAATCCATCATCAAAAAAATATGTGTGAGGACAGCACCTTCGCTCATTCTCGGTCCGTCGGAGCTCCGGACCTCCGAGGGCACCGCGCACATCACCTTTCAGGTGATGCAATACGCGCGCTGAAACCGCTCAGATGATTTCCTGCACAAAGTTGATGGTGA
>Ga0187773_10001010_pt1 | contig 11264 bp, 7 predicted proteins | sample 0216_BV02_MP05_1_FD_133133 | JGI IMG/M metagenome (GOLD analysis project Ga0187773, IMG submission 133133) | Tropical peat soil microbial communities from peatlands in Department of Meta, Colombia - 0216_BV02_MP05_10_MG | ecosystem: Environmental > Terrestrial > Soil > Wetlands > Peat | place...
CCCCGCCACCGAGGTTCCGACACTGCAAGGTCGGTGTCCCATCCGTCGAGTTATAATCATAGCTGGTCGAGGCCCCACAACCTTCCCCAGTGGAATCAATGCGGGCCCCTATGTCAACGGTAAGGTCGGCCGCCACAATTTTAACAAACGTATTGGTTGGAACCGCTCGAATCGTGGAGCCCGTCCCCGTTACAATCAGGGTCCCGTTAACGGTTAAGGTATTATCACCTGAAAGCGTCAATGTTGAAGCCCCACCGGTATCATTCACCGTGAGATTTTCATGGACCGTGAGGGAGGCCGACAGGGTCTTCTCGCCGTTTCCGCTGATCGTCAGATTGCGATAGGGGGGAACCTCCGACACGGTTTGGGCCACCCCGGCAACATATTCAACGGTGGTTCCCGGGGAAATATTCATGGTGGTAAAGACCGGAAAGGTCGTGGCCGCAGTCGCGCTTCCGAGCTTGAATTTACCGGAGATGAGATTTAATATCCCGGTGGAGGTGATCTGGAATCCGCCGTCGTTGAAGAGACTGTTGGCGGTCACATCACCGATGGACAGTGTGGAAACGGTGGCCGCGCCCGACAATGTCAATCCCGCCGAATTGTTCGCCTTGAGGGATGCGTAGGTATACCCTCCCGCAGATTGAGCCGTTGTCCCATTAAAGTTGATTGTGCTGCCCGCGGCGGCGGTTACAGTACCCCCATTGTTCAGATTGCCGCCGATCGTAAGAGTACCCGCACCGATAAAGTTCAGCCGGGCCTGAGCCGGCGTCCCGAGGAACGTAACCGACCCGGGGGTCGTTACCGTGCCGGTATCGATCGAGACCGTCGCGTTTCGACCGGCCGTTAAACTGCCGCGAATAATAATGTTCCCCGCCGAAAGATTGCCACCATCGACGATCAAGTCCGTTGTGGCCGACGTTGGCTCATTCAGAGTTATTGGACCGATAACGGTCAGGCTGACCCCGGAGTTGATCGTAATGCCGCTTCCGGAAATTAAGGTATTGTGGTTCATCGTGATATTGGACGCGGCGGCATTGGCCGTCACGGTAACGGTATCCCCGCTGTTGATGTAAACCGCATTCGCAGCAGTAGGCCCGCCCGCGACATTGCAGGGGACATTCCATGTGCTGGCCGCATTCCAGTCCCCGGTTTGGGCGGTGCTGCATGATTGCGCCCCGAAGTTCCAATTCAGGTTATTCCCCGAATCGAGGTTGGAGGGATCGGCCGCATTAATGGTGTTCCCGGTGGCATCGGAATCCCGTGCATCGGTGTTGCGCACGGTTTGGGCTCCGGTAACGTTCAGGTTCCACTGGGAACCAAGCACGGAGGACCAAAGCTGGACACGGGTACCCGCGGCCGGGCCGAAGTTGATATTCGTAAAGGTGTAGGTCGAACCGGCATTGAACCGGACCTTCGTAGAGGCGGTCGTGAAATTGGCGGTGTTGGCCGTCGCACTAGCCAAGAAGGCCACCGAGGGGCTGGCCACCGGGTCCGAGCCGGAATTGTTTGTGATGGTTAATGAGTAAAAAGCCGACGTGAGGGTCATCGCCCCCGACAAGGTCTGCTGCGTTGTGCCGTTGAAGGTCACGGTCCCGGTCCCGGATGCAAAGGTGCCGGAGTTGGACCACGAACCGCCGACCGTAAAAGTGTTCGCGCTGTTTGCCCGGAAGGTGGCGTTTCCCGAGATTGTGACATTCCCGGCGATATTCAATGTCGTCGCATTTACTGCTGCCGTGACAATGCCGGTATTAGCACCGTTGCCGGCTGTAAAGTTGCCGCCGATGTTAAACGTCCCGGCCGCCAAGGTGTGGATAGCACCGTTCGCACGTGGCATGACTTCAAGGTTGTTGTAGTCGGCGGCGGTAATAGTAGTGGGTCCGTTCCCTGTATACCGGACCGTCCCGGTGGAAGGGTTAAAGGTGCCGCCGCTGATCGTGAACGGGGTACCCGTGGCGGAAAACGTCAACAAGCCGGTGGTGGAGGTGAACGTCCCGCCATTTAAAGAAAATGTTCCGTTTACCGTGATCGTGCCCGTACCGCCATTGAAGGCCCCGCCGCTCTGGGTAATGGCGCCGCTGAAAGTCAACGTGCCGGTGGTCGAGGTGAAGTCGCCGTTGACAAGATTAAAGGGGCCGGAAAGGGCAAACGACGTCGTGCCGGCATTCACACTGCCCCCGGTTTTGTCGACCGTGATGAGGGGATTGACAAAGGTGGCTAGGTTCACCGTGAATGTCTGGGCGGCCGATCCGGTAAACTGCAACGGCGCCGTCTGACCAATAGTATCCCACCCTGCCCCTACCGTCACATCACCCCGGGCCTCCAAGGTGCCGGTCGCCGCCACCCCGTTCGTCAGGCTCAGGAGGCCGGTCGTAATGAGGGTATCCCCGGCGGGGATCGTCAAGGCCGCTCCTGAATTCTTATTGATCGTCAGGTTATAAAAGGTAATGCTCGTCGGCACATTAACGGTAACGGCCGCGCCGGTAAAGGCCACCGTCCCGTTATTCGCGGTAAAGGTTCCCCCGGTCTGGGTAAAAACGCTGCCACTGCCGGAGAAAGTCAACGTGCCGGTGGTCGAGGTGAAGTCGCCGTTGACAAGATTAAAGGGGCCGGAAAGGGCAAACGACGTCGTGCCGGCATTCACACTGCCCCCGGTTTTGTCGACCGTGATGGGATTGGCAAAGTTGGCGACGTTTATCGTTAGTGCCTGAGCGGCCGATCCGGAAAATTGCAACGGCGCCGTCTGACCAACCGTGTCCCACCCAACTCCTACCGATACATCGCCCTGAGCGATCAGGGTGCCGGCAAATAAACCATTCATCAGTGTCAGGAGGCCGGTCGTAAAAAGGGTGTCCCCGGCGGCAATGGTCAGGGTTTGACCCGAAGCCTTATTGATCGTCAGATTATAAAAGGTAATGCTCGTCGGCACATTAATAGTGGAGGAAAAAACGGTAAAGACAACTGTCCCGTTATTAGGGGTAAAGGTCCCCCCGGTCTGGGTAAAGTTGCCGCTGACGACGGTCAGGGTGCCGGTGGTCGAGGTAAACGTCCCGCCGTTGAGCGAGAAAGCGCCGTTGATGGTGATAGCAGAGGCGCTTCCGGTAAATGAGCCGTCCGCTTGGGTGTAACCGGAACCGCCTACCGTTACGGTAAAAGCCCCTTGCGTTATCGTGCCGGTATATCCAGCCGCGATGTTGATTCCGCCTACGCTAATATTGGAATTGATCGTGGCATTTTTTGTGCTGGTACCATTAAAGGTAGCGACATCCAATGCTCCCGGAAGAACACCGCCGACCCAGTTGCCGGTCGTGGTCCAGTTATTGTCGGCGCCGCCTCCGCCCCATGTAATTGCCGCGGCCTGAGCCTCCTGTTCCGGAATGAGGAAGGCCGCGGCAAAGAGCATCAGCCCGAGTGCCAGGGTGATATTTCGGAAAAACACAAAGGAAGGTGTGGAGAAAAAACCGGCGCCATTGAAATGACACCGGCCATATTTGAAAATAGAAAGGCCCTGATACCCGACACGCGATATCTTCCGAGTCAGCTCAAAGAAGCTACCGCAGGGTCGCCCGGCCGGCCGTGACCATTGTCTCATTGGAGAAGCCGCTTTCACAACCATTTGTCCCCACCGCCGTTACTACGTAGTAGTAGGTCGTACCCGTCTCAACTTGTTTATCCAGATACCAATTGCTAAGGAACGGGACCGCATTCAAGCGTATGTACCCACTTCCGTTGCTCGTGCTGCGCCAGATGTTATACCCGGCGAAGTTAGTCGAGTTGTCGGCCTTCCATTGCAATCGAATATAATGGAAAGGAAATCGAATATTATGGAAACCGGGGAAATGAAAAACGCTGCCACTGCTCACGAGTCCCGTCGGCACGGAGGGAACATTTTGGGGAATGCTGCTAACCGTTAATGTAAAGAACCGGACCTCCGGACTACTGATCGTTCCATTACTGGTATAGCTGTAATTGGGGGCGCCGTTCAGATCAATCAATCGCCCGGTCGTCTGATCCTGCAGGCTCACCGCCCCCAAATGGCAGGTGTCCGAGGGAATCGATGGCGGGGTCGTCCAGGCCACGGTGATGGGTGAGCTGTTCTGCTGTGAGACCACCTTGACCTTCCAGGATTTCGGAACTCCGTCCGCCCGAATATCCCGCCACAGTAACTGGAGATTACCGGGGTAGGTGGTCTCGCCTTCGTGTGTAAATGCGGACTGAACCGGCCCGGACGGTAAAGCGACCACATCCGAATTATAGTCAAAGAGATCCGTTGCGGTAGATAGCCCACCGGCTTCCAAGCGATTCGTCAATAGACCTCCATCCGCATTGGAATCCGGAACCGAAATCGTAAAAGCCATCGTCCAGTCGCCCGACCATGCCGAAGACGAACCGAGGATCCCCGCAACAACGAGAACCACAACGGCCATCAAGACTTTTTTGGGGCTCAGAAACATGTCATCCCCTTCATTACGATTCGTTCCCTGGCCGCCCTTTTAAACTATACCAAACGGCCCAACTTATGACAAACAGAAGGAAGTTGTAAAATCATGGAATGAAAAAAGATTCAACCTTCTGTGCGGTCACCCCACATGGTTGTACAATGGCGAATCGGAAACTTTTAAGAACCGTGTTATCCGCACAGAATAGAGAATTTATTAAACCTGGAAGATCTGAAAAGTAAGGAAGAAAACCGGATGAAATCAACGTATCCTACTATCTCGAAACAGACTTGTCAATAGGCTGAGAACGGGGTCCATTTCAACCTGCCTCGATATATATGCCGGGCGAATTTCATCGAAGTCCATCGATGGCGTTCATGATAACGTCCACAATTTTTTGAGACAACTCAGCGGAACTGTCCGGGATAAAAAATCGGGAAAGGTCGAGTGGGGGACCATAGGTGATGCCGACCGTCTGAAAGAAGCGGGGCAAAATGCGCCCTTTGGGTAAGAGCCGGTCGCTTCCCTCAATCAGCACAGGGATGACCTTGGCGGGTCTCGCATCATAGACGATTTTCCCGACACCCGCCTTTCCGGGCTGAAGGCGGCCGTCCGTCGAGCGTCTTCCTTCCGGAAAGATGACAATCACACTCATCGGAAGCAGCCGGGTCATCGTCTCGATCGCTTCGAAATCCCGTTTCCCGCGTCGGACTGGAAATCCCCCCCAAGTCCCGATAATCGCCCGCACCAGCGGCCATCGGAAAAGTTCCTCCTTGGCCGGAGCCCGCCACCAAACCGGCGAGAAAAACGGCATGGCCGTCACCGCGATTACAAACGGATCAAGCGCCGAAATATGGTTGCTGCAGATCAATACGCCGTGCTCGCCCCGTTTCGGAATATTCTCTAAATTATGAATACGGACGTGATTCAAGGTTCTTAAAAGAATCACCCAGAATAACAGCCCGACGGCATGCCACAGATTGGTAAAAAATCCGGGGCCGGTCGGTTTGGGAGACGTCCTATCCGTCATGGGCAGAGTTTTCCGCGGAAGTCCTGCGTTATTGCGACTCGATTCATCCATGAGTATAATAAACTCCACATCCGGGTGCAATCGGACGCAACGATGATAAAGTTCAATCGACGCATGTTTCTGCGGACGGCCGGCCTGGCCGCTTTGAGCTCGGGGTGGTCCAAAACAGCCGCTGCCGGGACGTTTTTCTGGAAGCGTCTTTTTTCCGTTCCTCCCCGCGACACCGTCCTGATCACACCTAACGATAAGTTCTATATCGTAAGTTACGATGGGTTTCCCGAGATAGACCTGGCCAGTTGGTCCCTATACATCGGGGGTTTGGTGAAAAGACCGAACCGATTAACCTTTGCCGACTTCTACAGCCGACCCTCCGTTGAAATGGCCGCAACCCTGATCTGCATCGATACGCTGCCCGGAGGCGACACGATCAGCAACGCTGTCTGGCGGGGGATCTCCCTCAAAACTCTATTGGAAGAGGCCGAACCGGATCCCTCCGCCTTTGACGTGGTCTTTCACGCATCCGACGGGTACAGCGACAGTATCCCGTATGAGAGGGCTATCAACGGCAATGTCCTGCTGGCGTATATGATGAATGGAGAAGCGTTGCCCCGGGCTCACGGCTATCCCCTTCGGGCCGTCGTTCCCGGCCTGTACGGAATCAAAAATGTCAAGTGGATCACAGAAATCGAGGTCGTGGATTACGATTATAGAGGATACTGGCAACAGCGGGGCTGGACCGACAAAGGCGAGATCCGAATTGTTTCACGCATCGACAGTCCCGGTCACTATCAGGAGATTGAAGGACGCGAGCATACCGTTCTCGGTCTCGCCTTCGGGGGTTCCTACGGGATCAGCCGGGTGGAACTCAGCACCAACGGCGGGAAAACCTGGAATCTGACCGAGCTGGGTCCGCCTCTTTCACCGTACACCTGGGTCATTTGGAAATACCACTGGGAAATTCCCGTGCCGGGGGCCTACACGCTGATGGTCCGCGCCTGGGACAAGCGGGGACAACCGCAGCCCGCCAAACTCGAGCAGGCCTATCCGGCCGGAGCCAGCGGATATCACACCGTCGTTGCTCTTGTGTCGTGACCACCCCCATCGGAATCGAGCATGATTTTTATCAGCGAGCAAGGCGAGCGAGAGGGGGAGGCTCCATCCAGCTCTGCCGGTGGAGGGGGCGACGTTAGCCCCTAAAAAAAGGCGGCTTTCCCGAAAAATCCGGAAAAGCCGCCCCGTGTGGTAGAAAAACGTTTACCGCCTCTTACCCCTCCGAGCCATCTTCGCCCTGGAGACATCGCCCTGCTTGTCGATGAAATAGAGATACCCTTCTTCTCTCTTGACACCTACTTTGGCAATCTTTTGGGGTTTGCCGGGATTATGCTTTCCCCCTCCCCGCGCCATTTTGGTCCGTGAGACATCTCCTTGCTTATCAAGATAGTAGAGCCATCCCTTTTCTCGCCTTACTCCCGCCTTGGCTACCTTCTGGGCCATTCGTTCCTCACCTCCTTTCAAGATCGAATGAACTTTTCAGAAACCATGTCATTCGACGATATCGAGTTTGATATGCAGTTCTTTGAGTTGCTGTTCCGTCACATGCGACGGTGCATCGCTGAGAAGACAGATCGCCTTCTGAGTCTTTGGAAACGCAATCACGTCACGAATCGATTCGGCCCCGGACAGGATCATCGTCAAACGATCCAGCCCAAACGCCATCCCCCCATGGGGCGGAGCCCCGTATTCAAGGGCCTCCAGTAAAAAGCCGAATTTTTCCTGCGCCGATGCCGGATCGATCCCGAGCAGTTTGAAGAGACGGGATTGGACATCGCGCCGATGGATACGAATGCTCCCTCCGCCGATTTCGGAGCCGTTCAGAACCAGATCGTAGGCCTTGGCGCGGACCCGCCGGGGATCCGTTTCCAACAGCGGCAGATCCTCATCCAACGGGGAGGTAAACGGATGGTGCATGGCGACATATCGTTGTTCGGTCTCGTCATACTCCAGCAGCGGGAAATCCGTGATCCAAACAAACCGGAACTGATCGATTGGAATCCGTTTGAATCGCTCCGCCATCTGGATTCGGAGTCCGCCCATCACTTCCCGGGCCGTGTTGAGTTGATCGGCCACAAACAAGAGCAAATCTCCCGATTTCGCGGATAGGGCGTTCGACAGGTTGCGGAGCAGCGGCTCGCCGAGAAATTTCACAACGGGGGACTCAAACCCTTCGGGCGATATCTTGACCCAGGCCAATCCTTTTGCCCCCAGCGACTTCGCATTCTCGGTCAGCTCATCCAGTTCCTTCCGAGACAGCGTCGCCTGGCCTTCCAGTACCATCGATTTGACAACGCCTTTTCGATTCAAGGTCTCCTGAAAAACCTGAAAGGAGGAACCCGCCACCATCGAAGAGACATCATGCACCTCCAGCCCGAATCGAAGATCGGGTTTATCGGTGCCGTATCGATCCATCGACTCGGAATAGGACAGTCGCGGAAAGGGGGTTTGCAAACGGATACCCTTGATCGTCCAAAAGACCTCGGTCATCAACCCCTCCATCAACGACCGGATCTCTTCCTGATCCATGAATGAAAGCTCAAGATCGATCTGGGTGAATTCCGGCTGACGATCTGCGCGAAGATCTTCATCCCGGAAACAGCGCGCGATCTGATAATACCGCTCAAAACCGGCCACCATCAAAATCTGCTTAAACAACTGAGGAGACTGGGGAAGCGCATAGAACTGACCGGGATTCACGCGGCTGGGAACCAGATAGTCCCGAGCTCCTTCGGGAGTGCTCCTCGTGAGATGCGGCGTTTCGACCTCGATGAAACCGTGCTCATCCAGAAAATTCCGAACGACCCGAAGGAGATGATGTCGCCGTTTTAAATTGGCCTGCATGCGGGGGCGGCGGAGATCCAGATAACGGTACTTCAATCGCAGGTTCTCCGAAATCAGAACATTATCTTCGATCGGAAAAGGCGGCGTTTTGGAGGCATTGAGAATCTCCAATTCGTCCGCAATGAGTTCTATTTCCCCCGTGCTCAACTGCGCGTTGACGGTTCCGCCCGGCCGGGCCTCCACCCTTCCACGAACGGCAACGACATCCTCGCTTCGAAGCTCTTTGGCCTGCTTGTGGGTATTGGGGGATAGCGTCGGATTAAAAACCACCTGCGTGATCCCTTCTCGATCCCGAAGATCAATAAAAATCAGTCCGCCATGATCCCGGCGGGATTGAATCCACCCCTTCAGAGCGGCTGTCTGACCGATATCGCTTTTTCTTAACTTTCCGCAATCGTGTGTTCGTTTCAATACCGTATCCTTTAATAGGTGATATAGGGGCTCGCCTTGGTCGCTGGTTTCTATTCCCCCATGGCTTTTCGGATCTTGGCTGCCGCCGTTGGCGCTTTGGACTTTGCGACATGGGACTTAAGGAACCGAATCTCCTGAGCCGTGAGATAGCGATACTGCCCGATGGGCAGGCCAGCGAGTTCCAGCGTCGCCATCCGGATTCGTTTCAGTTTTAAGACCGGATGATCGATCTTCTCCAGCATACGCCGAATCTGACGATTGCGCCCTTCATGGATCGTCATTTCCAACCAGGAGTTTTTCTCCGTCTTTTTGATTTTTCGAATCCGGCAGGGCAAGGTTCGACCGTCCGACAACACCACGCCCCTCGTAATCTCCCGAATTTCCTCGTCCGTCAGAATTCCTTTGACCTTGACCTCATAGGTTTTGGGGACCTCAAAACTCGGATGAAGCAGTTTTTGGACCAGGTCGCCGTCGTTGGTTAGAAGCAACAGGCCTTCGCTGTCATAATCCAGCCTCCCGACCGGGTAGACGCGGGCCCGCACCCCCCGGAGCAGCGACTTGACCGTCATACGCCCCATCGGATCCGACAGCGTCGTGACCACCTCGCGGGGCTTGTTGAGCATGAGATACACCTTGGCCTGTCTGGGATTGATGAGTTTTCCCGAAACCTTGATATGATCCATTTCCGGATCGGCCTTGCTGCCCAGCTTGCGGACCATGCGGCCGTTGACCGTCACCGCACCCGCGCGCATCAGCGCCTCGGCCTTCCGGCGGGAGGCGATCCCGGCCATTGAAATAATTTTCTGTAGGCGTTCGAGCATCGCTATTCCCACTCGATCGTGCTCGGCGGCTTGGACGATACGTCGTAGACCACCCGGTTGATTCCTCGGACCTCATTCACGACCCGGTTGGAAATCCGTTCCAGCACCTCGTGCGGCAGCTTGACCCAATCGGCCGTCATGCCATCCTGACTGTGAACCGCCCGGATGGCCACGACATGTTCATAGGTGCGCTCGTCCCCCATCACGCCGACGGTTTTAATCGGAAGCAGAACCGCAAAGGCCTGCCAGATCTGTCGGTATAAGCCGGCCTCCCGGACCTCCTGTTCCACGATGTCGTCCGCCTCGCGCAAAAGATCCAGCCGTCTTCGCGTCACCTCTCCGATGATCCGGACCGCCAAACCCGGTCCCGGAAAAGGATGGCGCCAGAGGATCTCTTCCGAAAGGCCCATTTCTTCGCCCAACCGCCGCACTTCATCCTTGAACAATTCCCGAAGCGGCTCAACGAGCTTAAACCGCATCCGCGCCGGCAATCCGCCGACATTGTGATGCGTCTTGATCGTTGCGGAAGGTCCTTTGAACGAAACGCTCTCGATCACATCGGGATACAGGGTGCCTTGGACCAGGAACTCTGGTCGGCCCAGATTTTTCGCCTCCTCCTCGAACACTTGGATGAACTGGCGGCCGATAATTCGGCGTTTCCGTTCCGGGTCGGTGACCCCTTTTAATTTTTGTAGAAATTTTTTAGAGGCGTCCACGTACCGGAGATTCAGCTTAAACAGTTTTCGAAACGTTTCGGTCACGCGCTCGGCCTCGCCGTTTCGGAGCAGCCCGTTGTCCACGAAAACACAGGTCAGCTGATCCCCGATGGCGCGATGGGTCAGGATGGCCGCGACGGCTGAATCGACGCCACCGCTCATCGCACAAATCACGTCGGCGTTGCCCACCCGTTCGCGAATCTGTTCGACGGCTCTTTTCAGATAGGCCTTCATCGTCCAGGTCGGAGCGCAGCCGCAGATGCGGTACAGAAAATTTTTCAGAATCGCAAGCCCCTGGGGGGTGTGTGCCACTTCGGGATGGAACTGAATCGCGTACAGGCGCCGCTTTTCATTCCGCATGGCCGCGACCGGCGAATTAACCGTGTGCGCAAGGACATCAAACCCCGGAGGCATCCGATCGATTCGATCGCCATGACTCATCCAGACCACCGTCTCGGGTCGCGAGCCCTCGGCGGTCGAAGCGGCGCCAATCCCGTGTAATAAATCCGTTGCATCATCGATCACCAACTCGGCCCGGCCGTATTCCCGTCGCGCCGATTTGGAGACTTTTCCGTCCAACCGGTGCGTGATCCACTGCATCCCATAACAGATGCCCAGGATCGGAACACCCAGATCCAGAATTTCCGGCGGACAATAAGGCGGTTTGTTGTCGTAAACGCTGGCCGGGCTGCCGGACAGAATGATCCCCTTGGGCTTGAAGTCACGGATGAAGGAGATCGGGGTATCGCAAGGATGGATCTCGGAATAGACCTGACTCTCTCGAATCCGGCGCGCGATAAGCTGTGTATATTGAGAGCCGAAATCCAGGACAAGAATTTTCCCGGCATGGATTTTGGTGGCATGATTCTCAACGGCGCACATGATTACCTCAACGAGTTCCACCCCAATCCTGCTCAGTCGCGTTCGACACGGTAATTGGGCGCCTCCTTCG
>Ga0187773_10001012_pt1 | contig 11262 bp, 9 predicted proteins | sample 0216_BV02_MP05_1_FD_133133 | JGI IMG/M metagenome (GOLD analysis project Ga0187773, IMG submission 133133) | Tropical peat soil microbial communities from peatlands in Department of Meta, Colombia - 0216_BV02_MP05_10_MG | ecosystem: Environmental > Terrestrial > Soil > Wetlands > Peat | place...
GCAATCGGCACTCCGTAGAGCGAGAAAAACAGGCCCAGAAAGAATGTCAGAAAATAGAGGTGCATACTCTCACGCATGTGCCAAGGTTGAAGTTTGAGCGGCACACATCTCGTAGAGTTGTTCGTGCTGTCTCACAACCGATTCGATCGAGTAGTGCTGTCTCACATGCTCTTGTCCACGCCGCCCCATGATCTTGGCCCGCTCTGGCTGAGCGAGCAATTGTCGGATGGCAGCGGCCAATGCGATCGAGTCTCCCGGTGGCACTAAGAGGCCAGATTCTCCCGAGACAACAAATTCCGGGATCCCTCCCACCGTTGAGGCCACTACCGGTTTCCCCGTCGCCATCGCTTCAAGAATGGCGATCCCGAATCCCTCGTACAGCGACGGCAGGACAAAGATATCCATCAATGCAAGAAGTTGTGGGATATCTCGTCGCATGCCTGCAAAGACCACACGGGATCCGATGCCCAGCTGTTCACTTAAGACCCGGAGCATCTTATCCGCCGGACCTTCCCCGACGATCAACAGCTGGCAGACCGGTTTCCCTGCCTCCCGTTCCAGATGTGCCATCGCCTCCACCAGATACCTAAGCCCCTTCTTGGGCTCGACCAGCCGACAGACGGTGCCGATGATCGGCAATCCTCTTTGCAATCCCGATACCGTGCCCCCCATGGAGCCCGCATCCCCAAATCGAGTCGTTTCTACTCCAAATGGAATGACGACGAATTGTTCTTTCGTTCCACCAATTCGTTGCCCCACCGACCGGCGCACGGACTCGGAACAACACACGATGTACCTCGTCCACTTCATGGTCAGACGATCAATCGCACGGTTGAGCCAGCCCTCCGGCACGACTTCATCGTGATACGACGAGATGACCTGAATGGTTTTCTCGAAATGCCCCACCAGCCTCGATGCGACATTGGCCCAGAAGAGGAAGGCTTGAATGACATCCGGCTGTTCACGCCTCACGAATCGCCAGAGTCGTAGCATCACTCGAGCATCCCATTTCCCTGTCCCACCGAGAGACACTACGCGAATTCCGCGCGCCCGCAATTCATCTGCCAGACACCCGCCAGCCTTGAGCGAGCAGACGGTCAGGTCAAACCTGGTCTGATTGATGCGGGAGGCGAGCTCGAGCACATGCGTTTCCGTTCCCCCCGTCCCGAGTCCCACCACACACAAAACGAGCTTCAGCGGTCTCATGATTGGGATCTATTAGCCATGCGGTGACCGACGGCCACTCCTATTCCTTCACGTACCCCTTCTCCTGGCCGTCCCCTCCACACCTGGCGATACGTTGCCAAATCAGTCGATAGAGACTTCAACCCGCAGAACGGTCCTGATTATTGGGGCCCGACGGGATCCACGGTTGTGATCCCTTTCCATGGTACCGACTTCACTTCAAAAGTCTACGTATTCCGCTGAATTGCGTGCGAGCCACACGCACCAGACGTCTGGTCGTTCCCACCATTCGCTGTTTCCACGTGAGGGGGCGTTTGATGGCCACAAACTCATGGGTCACGGCTCGGAGTTCATCGTGCGAAATGCCTTTCAGCGCGAGCTCAGTTCTCAGGTCTTCCGGGACAGCAGATTCCGGCTCGTTGTAGAGCAGGTTGCTGACGATCAGCACATTCGAAATGGTGGCCACTGCTTGCGTATAGTCACGAGCAGGTCGACGATTAAACTCCGTTGAATCAAGCACATAAGACACAATGGACTCGATTGAAAGCCCTCGTTCGCCCTCGATGCCATCGCGTTTGCAATAACGAACCATCTCCTGCTTGCCCATGCGGAGATGGATCCACGGATGTGGAGCGAGGCAGGCCATGTGATGACCGCTTCTCGAGTTCCACAACGGCGACGCGACCGAATAGATGAATCCGCCTGGCTTGGTCACTCTCGTCATTTCACGGAACGCCGCCATGATATCGGGTACATGTTCCATCGTGGCAAAGCAGTACACCAGATCATAGTAATTGTTGGGTAACTGCATCGCTTCGGCAGACATACAGAAGTACCGCACGTTGTCCGCCTGATACTCGCACCCGACATTCGGCACGACATCAAGTCCGTGGACTTCCTTCGCGCCCCAGTCAATAAAATAGCGACAGTCCGCGCCGGTGTTGGCTCCAACCACCAACACGCTCGCACCCTTCAGGTTGATGAGATCGGCCGCCCGGCGGGCGTGGAGTTCGTTGTAATTGCAGACCGCGGCAGGTGCCTCGTCCAGCTTGACTTGCACGTTCCTCCTTGACCTCCTAGGCCGCTCCCCATACTGCGCGACGCGTCATACCGGCGGATGCCTCTTGTGCAATGGCGAAGAATCGCGCGCCGAATTCTGCCAGGCGGGCAGGCAGACTTTCCCGTGCTCTCGTTTCCATCACGACGTCTGGTCCGGGGGAAAGCTCTTGCCACAATTCATACAGTTTTTGAGCAAGATCGTCCGGATCGTTGCGATCGAAATAGGTTGCGCCCGGTGGATCTTGTTCCAGATGAACGGAAATATCCGACAACAACACTCGCTTGCCGACAGACCTGGCTTCTTCAACTGTGGTGCTCCACCCTTCAAACAAAGACGGGTTGACCGTGGCAATACCTTGTCTCATCAGAGCAAAGACGTCGTCGGCCGGTATCATGCCGAGCACGATCAGCTGACCTTCGACCCCGTTCTCACTGATCGCTCGATGAAGGTCCTCCCAATACCGAGGATGGCGGTAATCCTTGGGGTTACCGGTACATACGACATGCACAGGGCGACCCATTTTCTTGAGTAACCCCAAGGCCTTCACCACATCCAGGTGGTTCTTATGTTTCCAAAATTGATTCGGCAAGTAGAAGAACTTTTCGGGCACTCCATATTTCTGCACGATTTCATTGGGATTACGTCGGTAGACCTCAGGGCTGACCGACGCGACAAATTGCAGCACGCGCCCTTTGTGCGCATGTGCCGGAGAGAATCGCCGGTAATCTTGGTAGGCTTGGTGGCTGCTCAACACGATTCGCGCAGAGTACTCGGCCGCCAGACGTATCTGCGCGCTGCGAGTTTCAATTTCCTCTCCACTGAACATATCCGGAAGATGGAGATGTTGGAAATCGGGAACCCATGAAATATTTGGGATGGCGCCTGGTCGGCCGACGCAGGGGCGCAGATACGTGACCTCGATGCCGTGATGTTTGAGAAACGACTCGGACCATACATCATGCTCCACCCGTCTGGTGAATCGGGCAAACTGTCTGAGCCACCAACTCGGTGTCCACCGGTCCAACGCTTGTATCCGCAGGACCTCGCATCCGGTCGCAATCCAGGGAACCAAGTCGGAATCGGGCGTACTCGCGGGTACAAGAAAGACCGGTTCTGCCGACGGGACTTGGTTCAGCGCCAGAAGCAGATTGCGCACATAGCGCTCTCCGCCCGTCCACTCGGAACCACCAGTGTGAAAAATCCCTATGCGCACTTTCTGTAGTCACCATCAGAATGCACGAGCCAATCCACGTATCCCGCCATTCCCTTCTTCAAATTCCACATGGGACGAAAACCGAGGTGATGCATCAGACCAGTATCCGCCTGATAGTGAAACGGATCTCCAGCTCGTTGGGTACCATTGAATCGTATGTCCGTCTCCGGACTGAGCAAGCTCCCCAGAGTTTTTGCGATGTGTCGGACGGAAACGCAGTCACCACTCCCACCGTTTACGATCAATGGCTCCCGTCCCGCCGTTTTCTCCGCCACCAAGACGGCAAAGCGTGCGGCATCATCAATGTGGAGGAAATCTCTTGTCTCCTCACCCGTCCCAAACAGCACGATGTCTTTCGGCTTTGATGATAATTTCTGAGCCAGATCCCACAGCAATTGCTTGCGTAAGCCCGGGCCGTAAATAGAAAAGTACCGAATGATGGCGTAACGGAGACCGAAAAGTCGGTGTGCCCCCTGGATAAGTTGCTCGGCTAAGCACTTGTGGAGGCCGTAGGGCGACACCGGATTCAGCGAAGCCGTCTCCTTGATTGGGCCGTTGTCCGCTATTCCGTAAACGGCTGCGCTTGAGGGCAACATCAGCAGAGCCTCCGGAGCCGCCCGACGAATGGAATCCAGCAGCACCGACGTGGTTCTCACCGTCCTGTCAAAGTCGCGTAGCGGATGGGTCACGGATTGTGCGACGGAACTTCCACCAGCGGCGTGAAAAATAACGTCTGGTGCCCCGGCTAAGGCAGAGAGCGTCTTGAGCGAGTCCGGCGTAATATCCGACTCAAGCCAGTACTCGAGGCCCCATGATCGAGGATCCGTCTCGCGCCACGATCCATGACCGATGCCAAAAACAGACCATCCCCCCTGTCCGAAGGCTTGTGCGACATGGCGCCCGACAAAACCATGCGCCCCTGTGATCCACAGTCGTTTCATCGCCGCGTTTTTCTCTTGGCTACAACAAGCATCCCCGACCAGCAGGCTGCCACCTTTTCGAACAGCCGACCGAAGACAGGAGACAACCCTACTCTAACCGTGTTTGGTGAACTTGCCCACTGATAAGACTAAATCCGTCAGGGCCTGACGGCAGGTAAATCGAGACCTGGCCCCCGAGAGGTTGGTTCAATCCGAGGCTTGACCGGACCCCATCAAACAAGGCGTCAACAAGGGCTTCGAAGGCGGCAGCGATCACAAGGTTCTTATCACACGAGCGGGATTCCCCACTGCCACCACACCTTCCGGGATATCGTTCACCACAACGCTGCCGGCTCCGATGATTGTATTGTTTCCGATCGTGACTCCCTTTAGGATAAGAGTGTTCATTCCGATCCAGCATCGTTGCCCGATATGGATTGCCGCCTTCCCGATAGATACCGGCGTCTGAGAAATCTCACCCACAATCATTCGCAAGTGCTTCACTCGTTCAGCTGCATCGATCGGGTGGGTATTATTATCGAAGATCTGAACACCGTGTGCCATCAATGTATGGGCACCAATGACTACTTCGATCGCGGCGCTGACGATGACGCCGTCACCAATATAGACCTCGGGCCCGACTTCGATCCGGCCCCCTCGTTCGTTCTTCAGCATCCCTCTCACGATGGCCTTCGAATGGATGGTCACCTTGTCTCGTTTATCAAGATTGACCAAGCGTGCGGCCAGTGACAGTTTCACACCGGACTCGACCCGTGATTGGGTCACAAAGACTCGCCAAATCTGCCGGATCCTGCGAGCATCCTTCCAACTTCGCGTGGCCAGGATCGCGGCCAGCAACCCGGCTGGCTGCTCAAACACAAGCCCGTTGGCAAACGCGTGGTCTCCCACGTCAACTGGAATCATCGAGCTTTCACGGCCAGACGCCGCCTAATCACTTCAGGATGCACTCCCTTGAAAACCGTGGTCCGCTTAAAGGGACAGGGGCTGGGACTAATCCCATATCGACTCTCGACTCCTTCCGGATCATGATCCCATGGTTTCCAAATCTTTTCGTAATAGTCGTAGTGAAAACTCTTGTCGAAATAACGGCGGATGGAGCGCATCCACGGCATAGCCCAAAAACGCTTCCACCCTTGCTGAATCCAGGTTCGTCTCGATAGGACAGCCGGCAGGCGAGGTGTTCCCACCGCCTGTTCATTGAGCCGGAAGTTTGTGTGGTATTGGATTTTGTCGCGCACCTGAAAGTCGAAGACATAGGAGTAATGGTAGATATAGATTCCTGCATCAGCCAGCGTCTGACCGCGAAGGGGCTTCGTGTCATTCATCACCGCGCCGGTGGAACTGTCCACTACCGTCGGCGGCCGATGGGTCAAAAACCGATACCCGGGGCGGAAACGAAAGAGCCGCCATACCTCGTAAAACGGATCTGCAACCATGACTCGATCAAAGCTCTTGAAGAAATTTTGCCAATAAAACGCGACGGCGGTGATGTCCGGGTCATTTAGCAAGATTCGTTCGACCTTCAGGAGGTCCTCTTGTTTATAGATCTCGTCATCATCGACTTGCCAAATGTAATCGCCGCTCGCTTCTTCGATAAATTTGTTGCACTGTTGGTCCTTTGACGGCCACACGCCTCGAATGATCTTGAGTTTTTTCTCCGGATCAGGAAAGCTTCTCAAAATCTCCATTGTTCCGTCGGTACTGCCTCCATCCGGCCCGGCCATGGGGAGCGCATTCAGGTCAGGCCCCTCGACCACAATGATCTCAAAGGCAAAGTCATAGATGGATTCCAAGACCTCCCGCAGAAAGGCCGCGCCATTGAAGACGATCATGCCAAAGCTGAACCGTAGAGATCTGTTCCGCTCCTCTGTCATCCTGAGAACCCCTTCAGTTGCCTCGTGAAGTCCTACTTCATAGAAGGCAAGTTTTGTGCACCGGTGTACATTCGACGAAAATACAGCTGGTATTTGAGGAGCTTCAGCAACCGCAGTCCCATTGACGCGACATTCAACCGACGCCAGGCCAATGGTCCGGGTTTGCGGAAAAGAAAGGCCAGGCCCGTATCGCTATGGGTGCGGACCGTTCCACAAAATTCTAAGCCGCTTTTCTCAGCCAGGAGCGCCGCGCTCCTGTTGGAGAATACGGAACAGTGCCAGGGGGCCCAAACCATCGGATCATCGGGTGGTTCTCCGTCACGCTTCCAATAACGATCGAGAGAAATGGTATTGTGCAGGACTAGCCCTCCGGGCCTGACGATTCGAGCCATGGTGGCGAAATCGGCAAAGAACTCTGCCACATGTTCCATTACATCGATGCTGTAGAGCGCATCGAACCAATCGGCCGGATATTCCTCAGCCGGCAGCCGTCGCACGTAGCGGCTGTATGGGACAGCAGCGCTGATGTCGCAGCCCCACACATCAATCCCACGAGACCGCAGTTCGTAAATGTATGAGTAGTTGTAGCCGCAGCCGTAATCTAAAAACCGGCTTCCGCCTGTTCGCCAAATCAAGTACGCAAGCAACCGCGGGGCGAAGGCCATTCGTGGTTCCACAGGCCGTCGCTGGTGTTCATAGTTATTTTCTGTGTACTTGACGCCGTACTCGGCCAAGCTCAGGTTGTCAAATACATCGGTCCACAGAAAGTGACACGCGGGACAATAGTACTTGTCGTGAGCAAACCAAGGCGGAGCCTCAAAATTTCCGCTTCGAAAAACGTACAGGGGATAGTGGATCGCCCAAATGTCGGCAGGGTTACCACATAACTTGCACTTCTTATCCGCAGTACGAGTTCGTACTTCAGGTGTTGGCTGCACGATAGATCCCCGCACTAAAGATGCCGACTTCTTCAGCTATCGCTTCAGGGGTTTGTTCATCCACATACAGCCGGCACCAGACTTCTAACAGCACCAGCTTGTAGATGGTTTGAGAGGAAGCACGCTTGAAATAGCTTTCCACCTGATCCTTTTTGATTACCCCACGTTCCACAAGCCAACCAGCACGCACGAGGCAGCCATATCGCTGACGAATCGCCTCATACCACTCGCGCACAGGAGGAGTGAAGCCTTGTTTGGGCCTCGCCAAGATCCGTTCCGGAACCATATCCTTGACAGCCTCGATCAAGAGCCATTTGTGAGGCTTGTCCCAATCCGTCAAGCCGTGCTTGCGCAACCCAACAACCAACTCGATAAGCCTGACGTCCAAAAGCGGCAACCGCATCTCGACCGAATGAGCCATACTGACCCGATCGGCCAGCGCGAGACAATTTGACACGAGCCACGTCTGATTCAGCAGATGCGACAGCGGCAAGACGATACTCTCGTCTTCAGAATATTGAATCCATTCTTCTGCAACGTCCGATGGCGGGCGAGTTCCAGGTGCCGAGGCCAACAACTTCCGCGACCATGTATCTGCGACCCTCAAATCCTCATGGAGTTGACTCAGCACCAATTGTTGCTGCCGCTTAGATTGGGGCGCGAGCATCTTTCGCAGCCATGCAGCGGGACTCGACGACGTTCTGTGACGTTCATGCTCCACGACAAGATCACGAATCCATTGGTACCCCCAAAAGAGTTCGTCGCCGCCCAACCCGGAAAGAAGGACAGGAACTCCATGGTCACGCGCCAGTTCGGAGACGGCGTAGTACCCGTACCCTGCGATGTCGGCGATGGGATCATCCATCGCCCATATCAGATCGGGCAAGTCCCGGACCACGTCGTTTATGGCCAATTCGATTTCGAAGAACGGAATCTTGAGATAGTCCGCAATCTCCGCCGCCTTGGCCCGCTCGTCTGTCTCGGGCCTTCCTTCATACCCCACGCTGAAGGCCTGGAGCGTTCCCGGATAACTTTTGGCGCTCAACGCGGCAACAGCCGCCGAATCCACTCCCCCACTCAACGCAACTCCGACGGGAACATCCGATCGACCCATAACCCGACACGCAGCTTCGATCTCATGTCGTACGAGGTGGATCGGATTGCCGTCGGTCTCCGGCACAGTCAAGTAATTCCAATAGGATTGAGGATTGGCATCGAGCCGGTCGGTTGACACATCCAGATAGTGACCGGCAGGAAGTTTAAACACTCCCTCGAACATCGTGCGCGGCTCAGGAACGTACTGGTAAGTTAGGAATAGCCGAACCGATGATAAGGAGAGCGTCGGCTGATATTCGCGGATGCCTTGCAAGAGACTTTTCATCTCGCTTGAGAACCAAAGACGACCTCTCGGATCTCTATACCAATAGAGAGGCTTTTCTCCCATTCGATCTCGCACAAGCACGACACGGCCCTTCTCGGCATCCCACAAGGCCATGGCAAACATGCCTCGTAACATCGTCAGAAATTCCATCCCCATGTCTTCGTAGAGATGAACAATGACTTCGACATCGCTCTTGGAAGAAAATCGATGGCCCTTTTTGATCAGCGCATCTCGGAGTTCGACGTAGTTGTAGATTTCGCCATTACACACGACCGCAACCATACCCGTCTCGTTGTACAGTGGCTGTTGCCCACCGAGCACGTCGATAATGCTCAATCGTCTCATCGCCAATGTCACGTGTGTATCACCGGCGATCCCCTGTGAGTCCGGACCGCGATGAACCAAGGCTTGATTCATCTTCGACACGGTGTGTCGTTCACTCTCGGTCAAAGGAGTGAGCGAGATAATCCCGGCTATACCGCACATGGCATCACAGTTTCCTTGCGATTTCTCTCGAGACGGCCCTGCCGATCTTGCTTGCGCTGCTCATTGCTCACGCTACCGAGCCGGACGATTGGTTTATGCTGCCTTCTCATGTCCAGTTCGATATGCTCTGGCCTTCACCCATCGGCGAAGTTTTGTCGAAGGATTCCACGCACACCGATACAGCCCATGTAACTCTGGGCGAACTCCCCACCACTCTCTGCGGTCTCGAGCAAACTTGTACCAATCACTTCTCCGCCAGGGAGCTAGAATGCTCTCTGCCGATAGGGACTTCGCGTCGAGCCCGTAGCGCGCACAATCCGCTGCAGTGACATAGTAGTTGTCGTAGACAAGGAACCTCAGCCAACGCCAGCACACCACCACCGGCCACACGACGTACCTCAACCTTGTTTGAAGAAGGAAGATGTGTGCGGTCCGCCAAAGAAGGCGAATTCGTGAACGAACTTTGTAGCCTTGGGGCGCACAATGACCGATGAACCGCCAGTGATCCCCGAAATTATTCATGGATTTTCTGGACGACACGAGCGCCCAGGCCTGACCGATTTCAACCGGAAAGCCTTCAGCAAATAACCCGGTTTCTTCGATGTGCGCCAGAATACGCGCCTCGCTCGAAACTCCCAACCGAAATCCGTGTCGCCGCAGCCGGAGAAAGAACTCGTAATCCGCGATATAGTGGGGGAATAACTGGTCGTCTACGTTGCCCGCAATTCGAATCATACGGAGTGGAACCACTGTTCCCCGTCCCGGCAGCACATCCACCCGATCGTAGAAGGTGTTCCCTGGTTCGATATACGTTTTCACCGGAAACGAATAGGTCTGCCAGTCAATGAACTCGCCCGCGTCAAGAACGCGAGGGGGATTCTGGCTATCGACGATCAACGAGCCAACTGCTGCATCTTCCCTCGTAGACACCCGCACGAGCGTTTCGACGTAGGCCGGCTCCACTTGTGTGTCATTGTTCATCATCAAGACCATGTCACCGTCTTGCTTGCTGTGTGAGAGCGCATACTCCACCCCCAACCTCATGGCTCCTCCCCACCAAAGTTCACCCTGTCCCTGCAGCACAATTACGTCAGGGTGCTCTCGCTGCAGCACCTCTACGGTCCCATCGGTCGAGCCGCCATCGACCACAATAAGGTGAACCGGCCGATATGTTTGCGCTCGCAAACATCTCAGACAAGCGAGAGTAAACTGGAGCCGGTTGTAGACCGGGATCACGACGTACACAACCGCCTGCATCGTCCTAGTTCCCTCTCCTATCCGAGCACTGGGGGGCTTTTCTTCCATAGTTTGCGCTTCAGCAACACTGCACCTGGCTGTTAAGAACACGCCGCATCATCCTCCAGTTCATGCCCATTCGTGCAACGTCCTAGGAATTCCTAGTCGACAACCTGCGGACATTGACGATCACGTTCCTGCCGTAGCTCTCCATCGCATAACACCCAACAGCAAATCCGGTGATGTACATCGGCAAGAGCTGATAGCCGTATCTTGGATTGCCGATAGGGACTGCGACATTCAAGAGATAGTTGGCGATGACGGGGCCTAGCAGGAGCAGCACGCCCCATCGATTCTGGCCCCACAACACGAGCAAGGCGCCAAGCCACCCGAACACCCATACCTCGGACGGGACGCTGACAAGGTGGAGCGGATCTCGGATAGAGGCAGGATGATTCACGAAATACGGCCGAAGATTCTGATCGAGGTTCTCTATTCGGGATAAGTCATAAAGATCTGAGTCCTGTCGAAAGATCCTCAGGAAGTTATCGAATTCTGGGGAGTAATCATCCCATAGAACTCCCCCTTCCCATCTTCCCCAAGTGATCACGTGGCGAGCATAGTCCCGGACTCGATGCCCTCGATGAATGACCTTATCCGCGTCCCCCAGGAAGAGAAGGCGACTGATCCCTATCGAAAGTAACGGCAGGCGCAATTGGTTGATCATAATATCCGGAGAGTCGGTCCGCACGACCCAGGCCATGTTTCGGATCATCGATTTGGCCTCGCTATCCCTCATGCCTTGCGCTCGCAAATGCATTCCAATCACGGCCGAGTCCTTTGTACTAACCCCTTGGCGTGCGAGAGTCTCTCCAGACCACCCAGCCGGAAGTGGAATCGTTCCAAGGTGCTGAATCACCTCCTGGCTTGGGTTCGGGTTATACCGAA
>Ga0187773_10001013_pt1 | contig 11260 bp, 9 predicted proteins | sample 0216_BV02_MP05_1_FD_133133 | JGI IMG/M metagenome (GOLD analysis project Ga0187773, IMG submission 133133) | Tropical peat soil microbial communities from peatlands in Department of Meta, Colombia - 0216_BV02_MP05_10_MG | ecosystem: Environmental > Terrestrial > Soil > Wetlands > Peat | place...
GGTCCGCCCGACATAATGATGCTGTTCTTTCTCGCCCATCCTTCCTTAAACAGTTTTGCGCCATACTCGACACGTTCCTTTTCCTCGCCGGCAAGGACAACGATAGCGTCTGCAGGTTTAAGGTCATCTTTTTTGTAAAGATATCCGCCTGCCTCTTCGAGTAAAAAACCGCGCCCGACATAAAGCAGACTGGCACAGATTATAGCCAGAACGAACAGCTTGAAACACCTGAACATTTACTCGATATCCACTCTTCTATTCACTCGAAAAATGCATTTTAAAATAGAATATTGCAGAGATATGTGCAAAAAAATCTTTATCTGTCCTCCTCGGCGGATTCGCTGGGGCGGACGCCACCTTTGTAAGACCATAGGCACTCAAAAATTACCTCATATTTTCATTAAGGACGTTTGATTTCATAAGTATCCAAGTTGCGACATTATTCAGCCTCGGCTGATTCGCCGAGGCGAAAATGTTTTTTGGAACGTGTCTCTGCAATAATTGCATTTTTCGGGTTCATCGCGTTTTCAGGTACTCACCGAGGGCATCTTTCCAATGTCTCGGTTCTCCGATACTTTCGAGTCTCAATATAGTATTGCCGAGAACGGAATTCGCCGGCCTTTTGGCGGGTCTCCTGAATCTTTCGGAAGACACTGGTGTTATCTGTTTCTTCAACCCCATTTTGAGGGCTATCGCTAACGCGAAGTCATACCACGAGCAGTTCCCAGTGTTTGTGATGTGATAGATTCCGTAGCCCTTTCCCACGACTTCCCGGAGCTTCCTGGCCACGTCATATGTATATGTGGGGCATCCTGTCTGGTCATCGACGACCTCGATACTTTCTCTTTCGGATAACAGTTTGATGATCGTCTCGACAAAGTTTCTTCCATTACTTCCGTAAAGCCATGACGTCCTCACAATCTGAAACCTGTTGGTGAGCGTCGAGACGAACCTCTCACCCATTAGCTTCGACACGCCATAAATGTTTATCGGGTTTGTGCAGTCCCATTCGTCGTAAGGACCTTTTTTACTGCCGTCGAAGACGTAATCGGTACTGATATACATTACAGGACATTTAATTTCTTCGCACGCCATCGTGACATTTCTAGTACCCATACCGTTTACGAGATACGCTCTTTCGGGTTCGGACTCGCACCGGTCGACATCGGTAAATGCAGCGGAATGAATCAAAAAATCGGGTTTTACATCCCTTATTCTTTTCACCGTACTGTCGAGCACCGAAATATCGAGGTCGTCGTAAGTAAAACATGTTATTTCAGTATCTGAAAAAGCTTTTCTAATATCATGACCGAGCATTCCCTCTGCGCCGGTAAGGGCTATTTTCATCAGACCATCCTCTGTCCATACTGCATTTTATAGTACCTCATGTACTCGCCCGATATGATCCGCTTCCACCAGTTCCTGTTCGACAGATACCAGTCAACTGTGCCCGAAATTCCTTCCTCAAAATTTGTTTCAGGCCGCCAGCCGAATTCACTTTCCATCCTGGAAGGATCTATGGCGTATCTCCTGTCATGTCCTGGTCTGTCCTTTACGAACTCTATAAGCTTCAAGAGAGATTTTTCATCAATCCCAGTTTTTTCAGCTATCTTCAAAAGTATCATTGTAACGGTGTCGATGTTCTTCCGCTCGCATTTACCGCCGATGTTATAGACCGCCCCTGCCCTTCCCCGGTGGAGGACGACATCGAGCGCCTTGCAGTGATCCTTAACGTAAACCCAATCCCTCACATTCATCCCGTCCCCATACACAGGCACCGCCTTGTTCCCAAGCGCATTTACTATGACAAGAGGGATGAGCTTCTCAGGGAACTGGCGGGGGCCGTAGTTGTTCGAGCAACGCGTTATCATAGTGTCTGATCCGTAAGTTTCAAAGTACGCTCTGACCAGAAGGTCAGAGGATGCTTTGCTCGCCGCATAAGGGCTATTCGGCATGAGAGGGGATTCCTCCGTAAATAACCCCTCGGCTATAGAGCCGTAAACCTCATCGGTAGAGACGTGCAGGATCCTGCACCCTTTCTTCCTTGAAGCCTCGAGGAGACTTTCGGTACCGATGACGTTTGTCTTTAGAAAAGGGGAGGGATCGAGGATGCTCCTGTCGACATGGCTCTCAGCCGCAAAGTTGATTATCGCATCACACTGAACTTCTTCAAGGAGCCGCCTGTCACATATGTCTCCTTTTATAAAAAGGTAATTGGGAAGCTTCTCCACATCCCTGAGGTTTTCGAGATTGCCCGCATATGTCAGCAGATCCAGATTGATTATTTCGCAATCAGGATAGGTATGCAGCATATACCGTATGAAGTTGGAACCGATAAAACCGGCACCACCGGTAACAAGTATCTTCATTATTCTATCCGGAATGGCGAATCAGGGTCATCTTCGTATCTGACCTCGTCAACGGGGAATGCCTTCCTCTCTCCCTTAAAGAGCCTGTCAGGAAGGTTGACGACAAAGGCATCGGTCGTCCCGACATTTTTATATGCATGAACGACCCCAGGCGGCACGATCGCTATGTGAGGGTTCCCCTCGGTATCAAAAACCATTTTTTCCCCGCATGATGCGGATTCTTTCCTGTTGTCCCAGAGAAAAAGCCTGAAGTCTCCCAAGAAGCAAAAGTAATCTGACTGTTCGATATGCTCGTGAGGGCCTCTTGCGACGCCGGGCTTTGTCATCGAAACATATGCCATCGCAGGACTAAAATCTGTTTCGTCGGCTCTGAAGATCTCGGTAAGCCAACCTCTGCGGTCATTAAATACATCGAGCTTCCTGAAGAAGACACCAACCACAACTTATACCTCCATGACCGAGTCATCTCCGATCATAAGCCTGATGGCTTTATGGCCGCTGTTCTTGAAGATCTTGACCCTCCTGCCGATAAGACTTTCTTCCACCCTTTCGATATCGAGAACTTCACTGCCGTTCATGATCACAGAATGCTCTACCGACGAGTTTATAATCCTGACATCGTCCCCTATGCTCGTATGAGGCCCGATAAAAGAATTCTCGATAACGGTATTTTCACCGATGACCACAGGCCCTCTTACCGTGCTTCTTCTGATAAGGGAATTCTTGCTCAGAGCCGTCCTGCCGAGTATCTTACTCGAACTGTCGACAGTTCCCTCGATGCTTTTTCTGCCCCATTCATCGAGCACGATCGCGTTTGCGGTGAGGATGTCGTCCTTCTTGCCTGTATCGAGCCACCACGAGTCGAGCACAAAGCTCCCGATCTTTTTGCCCATGAAGATCAACTCCTGGATCGCATCTGTTATCTCAAGTTCTTTCCGCTTTGACGGACTTATGCGGTCTATCGCCTTATGTATCCTCGAAGAAAAAATATATACGCCGACGAGCGCGAGGTTCGAGGGCGGGTTTTCAGGTTTTTCGATGAGACGTATGATCTGTCCGCTGTTTGAGACCTCGGCGACGCCGAACTGTTTCGGGTTTTCAACCTCTTTCAGTAAAATAAGAGCATCCGATTTTTTTCTCGTGAAATCCCCGATAAATTTCTTGATGTCCCTGCCTATGAGATTGTCCCCGAGGTACATTACAAACGGGGAGTTCTTCAAGAAATCCCTGGCGATCTTTACCGCATGCGCGAGTCCTGCAGGTGCCTCCTGAAGTATATACGTTATCTTGGCATTCCATCTCTTCCCGTTACCGACCGCCTCTTTTATCTCCTCACCGGTTTCAGGGGAGATGACGATGCCGATGTCTCTTATGCCGGCATGAACGATGTTATCGATGCAGTAAAAAAGGATCGGCCTGTTTGCAACAGGAACGAGTTGTTTCGCGCCTGAATAGGTCAGCGGCCTGAGCCGGGTACCCTTGCCTCCGCTTAATACAAGAGCTTTCATCGGTTCTATGCGCTCTTCTCTTCTTTCTGGGCCTGCCGCTCGGCGATGATCTTCTGTGCCAGATGCGCAGGCACCTCTTCATAATGGGAAAACTCCATCGAATAAAGCCCCCTTCCGGAGGTCAGACTGTGGAGTTGGTTTGCGTACGTGAGCATCTCGGCCATAGGCACTAGTGCCGCGATCTTCTGGTTTCCCCCTGCCTGAGGCTCCACCCCCTGGACCTTGCCCCGCTTTGAGTTCAAATCTCCTATGACAGCCCCGAGCGTCTCGTCCGGGGAAGTTACTTCCGTCTTCATAATCGGCTCAAGCAGGACGGCTTTAGCCTCTTGGACCGCCTTCTTGATCGCCATAGAGCCGGCTATCTTGAACGCCATTTCCGACGAATCGACGGTATGGTAGGAACCGTCATAGAGAGTGACTCGCAGGTCCACGATCGGATATCCGGCGACTACCCCTTCGTGCATCGCTTCAACAATGCCTTTTTCCACGGCCGGGATATATTGTCTCGGGATAGCGCCTCCTACGATCTTGTCGGCGAACTCGAAGCCGTTGCCCCTGGGCAAGGGTTCCACTTTTATCCAGCAGTCGCCGTACTGGCCTTTTCCGCCGGACTGCTTTTTGTACTTACCCTGAACACTCGTCGAAGCCTTTATCGTCTCACGGTACGGGATCTTCGGCGTCTTCATCTCTATCTCGACGCCAAACCTTCTCTTCAACCGTTCGAGTGTCACCTCTATATGGACCTGACCCATGCCGGAGATTATCATTTCCTTTGTTTCCTCATCCCGCGTAAATCGCAGTGTCGGGTCCTCTTCCAGGACCCTGTGGAGGCTAACGCTCACCTTTTCCTCATCGCCCTTGTTCTTCGGCGCCATGGCATAGGATATTATGGGGTCTGCAAATTTTGCCTTCTCGAAGACGACCGGTTTGGCCTCATCAGCTATCGTATCGCCGGTATTCGTCCCCTTCAGTTTCGCCACGACCCCGATCTCTCCCGAGCTCATCGACTGCACGGGCACCTGCTTTTTCCCGAGGAGATAAAATAACTGCCCGACACGCTCCTTTGAATCCGACGTAGCATTGTAGATCGTCGAGTCTGCCTTGATAGTCCCTGAATAGACCCTGAAGAGGGAAAGTTTTCCTGCATAAGGGTCCGCGATCGTCTTAAAGACATAGGCTGAAAGCGGTTCATTCTCATCGGGCTTCCTCACAATTTCGCTCCCGTCTTTGGGATTCATGCCCCTGATAGGAGATATCGCGGCCATCTCAGCAGGGGAAGGCAGACACAGAAGTATCGAGTCGAGTAAATTCGGGATACCTATATTCCTGAGAGCCGCCCCACATGTAACCGGTATAAATTTCCTCGTAAGCGAGCCTTCCTTGATGCCGTTAATAATTTCAGCATCGGTCAAGTCTCCGCCCTCGAGATATTTTTCGAGGAGCGCATCGTCGCATTCTGCTATCTTCTCGACAAGCTTTTTCCTGTAATTATCGGCCTCGCTCTTTAGATCTTCGGGGATCTCGGTCTCCTCGATCTTGCCGCTCCCAAGAGGGTAAGCCTTCATCTTGACGATATCTATTACGCCCGAGAAAGTCTCACCCGCGCCAATAGGGATCTGCAAAGGCACAGGCTCGGCATCAAAGGATTTTTCGAGCTCGCTCAATGCCCTCTCGAAATTTGCAGTTTCCTTGTCCATCTTATTTATAAAGATTATCCTCGGTATCTCATACTCACAGGCATACTTCCAGACCTTCTCGGTCTCTGCCTTGACACCAGAAAGGGCGCTCACTATTATGACCGCGCCGTCAACAACTCGGAGACATCCTCTTGTATCTTCAATAAAATTGATAAAGCCGGGAGTATCTATGATATTGATTCTGTTCTTGTCCCAGTTACAGAAAGCCAGAGCCGAGGTAATGGTGATCTTTCTGTCGATCTCTTCGGGCTCGTAATCGGTGACCGTTGTTCCATCCTGCACGTTTCCGAGCCTGTCGGTCATGCCTGAATTAAAGAGCATCGCCTCCACAAGAGAAGTCTTACCGGCGCCGCCATGTGCAATTACCGCCACATTCCTGATCTTTGCTACCTCAACATTTGCCATGAAGTCCCCCTATGATTTAAACGTTCAGGAACCGTCTGCAAACGACCCCTGCTCTTGATTGAAGTTAATGCAAGACTTCTTCTATAACGGGTTTGGAATCGATCTTTTTACTCGCCGTATTTGACCAGGCCTTTACGATAGGAAAAGATACGGCAAATGCGCCCAGGCCAAAAACAGCCGAAAGAATATCGGAATCCATGCCGGGGAATATCTTGCTCATTAACTCCTTGCCGAACACTGCCCCCAATACCAGTCCGATCGCGGGCAGTCCGTAAACGATCATGGATCCTTTCATGTAGGTATAGGGCTTCACCGCTATGCGCACTTTCTCTCCCACGACCGCGCCAGCCCGGTTCAACGCTTCTATCTCCATGAATTTTTCTTCAGGCCTGCAGGTGCCGGCAGTGCATCCATCGCATGCGCTTTTCCTCGGCACATCAACACGTGCCATTAGGCCTTCAATACTCTTGACAACGCCTATTTCTTCTATCATGTTAGAATTTTAACATAGGGTGTTTCAAAAAATCTTCGGCCGTGCGATATCATGAAAACGCTTTTTTGAGAGAAATCTTCTGAAAGAAGCCGCCCATCATATTCACAAAAAAGCCGGCCGGGCCAGAATGGAGTTGATCAGACCGAGGCCCTGAACTTCTTCAGTCTCAGGGCGTTTGTGACTACCGTGACTGATGAGAGGCCCATCGCAGCAGCCGCTATCATGGGGTTCAGGAGTATGCCGAAGAAGGGAAAGAGCACGCCCGCCGCAACCGGTATGAGGATGACGTTGTATGCGAAAGCCCAAAACAGGTTCTGCCTGATATTCCGCATAGTCGCCTTCGACAGGGCTATAGCGGTCACTACGCCTTTGAGCTCTCCACCTATCAGCGTGATATCTGCGGCCTCCATCGCCACATCAGTGCCGGTGCCTATAGCAATTCCAACGTCCGCCTGTGCAAGGGCTGGGGCATCATTAATACCGTCTCCCACCATAGCGACAACCTTCGACTCCGCCTGGAGCTTTTTGACAGCATCGGCCTTGTCTTCGGGAAGGACCTCTGCAAGAACCCTGTCGATGCCCACCTGCCACGCTATCGCCTCACCGGTGCGCCTGTTGTCTCCCGTTATCATGACTACTTCAATCCCGAGATCATGGAGGAATTTTACCGCTTTTACCGAATCTTCCTTCACCGTATCTGCCACCGCCACAATTCCGGAGGATTTGTTATCCACACTCAGGAACACAGGTGTCTTACCCTGTCCGGAAAGCCTCAAAGCCTCTTGCTTCAGACCTCCTAAATTCACTCCTTCATCTTCCATGAATCTCTGGTTGCCCAAAAGCACGACCCTGCCGTTTATTGTCGCCTTTATACCATGCCCCGGCACAGCGACAAAATTCTCAGGACCCCTGATCTCTAACTTCATATCCTTCGCCTTCTTTATAATCGACTCGCCAAGCGGATGCTCCGACCCTTTTTCCGCTGAAGCGGCGTAAAAAAGCACTTCATGCTCCGACAATCCCTGCATGACAATATCCGTGACCTCCGGTTTACCCCTTGTCAATGTCCCGGTCTTATCAAAAATAACGGCGTTTATCTTGTGAGCGGTCTCGAGCGCCTCACCGCTCCTTATGAGAACTCCGTTTTCAGCGCCTTTACCCGTCCCCACCATAATTGAGGTCGGAGTGGCAAGACCGAGAGAACAAGGACAAGCGATAATAAGCACCGCTATGAAATTAAGGACCGCATAGGTAAATGCAGGAGGAGGGCCTAATATATACCACACTACAAACGTCAAAGTTGCGATTCCCATAACAGAAGGAACGAAATAGGAGGCTATGAGGTCAGCCATACGTGCAATAGGCGGCTTGGAACCCTGTGCCGACTGGACCATCTCTATGATGTGGGACAACATTGTATCTCTTCCTACTTTGGTTGCCTCGAATCTAAAAGAGCCCGTTTTATTCATCGTCGCTCCTATGACGATATCTCCCACACTTTTTTCTACCGGAATCGATTCACCGGTGACCATCGATTCATCAAGAGATGAATACCCTTCCTTGATCACACCGTCGACAGGTATCTTTTCACCTGGCCGTACGATTATTATGTCGCCGATCTCAACGTCCTCGACAGGGATATCTGCTTCGTTGCCGTTCTTTACCACCCTCGCCGTCTTCGCCTGCAGGCCGATGAGTTTCTTTATCGCCTCCGACGTCTGCCCCTTCGCCCTCGCCTCGAAAAGCCGTCCGAGTAAGATAAGTACAATGATCGTAGCCGCTGTATCAAAGTAGACCGCGGCGGAATACCCTTTTATCTCAAAAACCGAGGGAAAGAATGTTGCTACTACACTGTAAATATAAGCAGCTGATGTGCCGACCGCTATCAACGTATTCATATTTGTCGTCCTGTGACGCGCCGCGGCTATGGCGCCGGTATAAAACTGCCACCCTATCCAGAACTGCACAGGTGTTTCTATGACAAGCTGGAGAAGAAAATTCACCTGTCTCGGCAACTCCACTAATTTTGAAAGGCCTATCATGTCCCACTGCATAAGAACATAGACGGGAATTGTCAGGATCGCGCCGGTTATGACCTTTGTCTTTAACACCCGGTAGGCCCTTTCCCTTTCCCACCGCTCTTTTTCGACTATGTCCTCGCCTTTTTCCGCCTCAACAACTTCGTATCCTGCATCCTTAACCGCTTTTTTAAATTCCCGTATCCCTATTTGGGAAGGGAAATATTCGATCGTAGCCCTTTCGGTAGCAAAATTCACCGAGGCCGACACGACCCCGACAAGTGAGCTCAATGTCTTCTGCACGTTTTCTACACATGAAGCGCAGGACATACCTCTGATAGGGAGGGTTATTTTCGAGATTGATACGTTGTATCCAAGGTCCTTAACGACACTGATAAAATTATCGACCGAGACCAGCGACTTATCATAAATAACCGTCGCCTTCTCAGCGCCGAAATTAACAGAAGCGCTCACAACCCCTTTAAGCTGTGACAGTCCTTTCTGGATATGGGCAGCGCATGAAGCGCATGACATCCCGGTTATGGGAAGGTCCAGCCGGCTTTCAGAATGTGGAGCATCCTCAGACATTGTCACCCCGGATTATACTATTGATAATCTTTTCTATCTCTTCCCTATTCTGCTTGAAGCCCAAGAAAATCTTATCGCCTATCACCAGCGTAGGGGTTGCAAGCCTTCCGTATTTTGCCGCAAGTTCCTCTCTAACTGCAGCTTCGGAAATATCCTTATGAACAAAGCTCACTCCCTTTGCCGAAAGAAAATCCTTCAGTGCATGGCAGTCGTGTCAATTCGGAGCTGTATAGAGGACTATTTCCGTATTTTTTTTCATTTCACAGGAGTCAATATTTCAGGATCTCGATATAATCCCTGAGGTCCTGCTCTTCATAGCCTGCTGCCTTGATTTTTTTCACGTTAAGGTCTTCCATCGCCTTTTCCCTGTCACCCTTATAGACCGGATCGAGAGCGATCGCCTGGGTCATCGCTGTTGCAGCATCTCCGTATTTACCCATCGCGTTATAACAGAGCGCGAGTCTCAGGAAAGTCAAGCTCAAAGTTGGGGCCCTCTTTATTGCGTCCTTGAAAGAGCTCACGGCAGATTCATATTTCCCCAGTCTGTAATAAGCGTTGCCCATATTTATATACGCCTTCTCAGCAGTAGAATAGACAGGGTTTGATATCGCCTTTTTATAGAAGGGTATCGCTTCTTCGTACTTGTCCAATTTTTCGTACGAATATCCCAGGTTGTTATAGGCCTCTGAATAATTAGGATCGACCTTCACCGCTTTCTCGAAAAACTCGACCGCCTTGAGCGGCTCATCAAAGTGAAGGAGGTAGACTACGCCTATCGCGTTCAGGACCTCCTTGTTATTCGGGTCGAGTTCGTACGCCTTGAAGAATTCCACATATGCCTGTTGGGCCTTGCTCTCATTGAGATATGACACACCTATTTTGTAATGGGCTGTCGCTTTTTTTTCCGCGGTGATTGATGCACAGGCGGTCACGAGAAAGAGTATACAAGGGAGGATGGTAATCGGTAGTTTTTTCACAGTAATTCAGCCTCCTATGACCAGATGATCTATCATAAAAATTTATTCTTACGCTATCAGAAGCCGGCTGTCAAGTAAAGAAAATAATCGTCCAGATCAATGCCCGGCACTCAGTTGCCCGCAGGCGGCCGAGATATCCTGCCCCTTGCTATCCCGTATGAGAGCGGTCAGGTTATGTCGCAGGAGAATTTTCTGGAAAACCAGAATGACTTCCTCCGAAGGGCGTTTCAATGAGCTTCCGGCGTCGGGATTCAGGGGGATCAGATTTATCTTGCATTTCAGGCCCTTCAGCAGATTCGAAAGACATTCAGCGTCATCGGCAGAATCGTTCACCCCGCTGATGAGTACATATTCAAAGGTGATCCTTCTCCTCGGGCTCAGGGGAAATCTTCTGCATGCATCGATCAGAAGCTCAAGGGGATACTTTTTATTTATCGGCATTATCTCGCTTCTCACTACGTCGGTCGCAGCATTCAGCGATATAGCGAGGTTCACCTCGGGGGCCTTCTCCGCCAGAGAAGCGATCTTAGGAATCAGCCCTGCTGTTGACAGCGTTATCTTTCTTTTCGAGATGCCGATGAGGGTAGTGGCCCGCCGCAGAGCCTCCGCCACTTCATCAAAATTTGCAAGAGGCTCTCCCATGCCCATGAATACGATATTGGTCAGTTTTCCTGAGGGCCGTGTAATCCTGCTGACCCCGATTATCTGATCCACTATCTCATGTGCTTTCAGGTTGCGGATCAGCCCGATCTTTCCGGTCAGGCAGAAACAGCATCCCATAGCGCACCCCACCTGCGAAGATATGCACAAAGTGAGGCGGTCCTCGTCAGGTATCAGAACGCTTTCGATCGTCTCGCCGTCTTCGAGAGAAAAAAGGAACTTCTCCGTGCCGTCTTCCGATTTCTCACTTTTTACAAGATTCAGATCGCTGATATATGAGAGCCTACTGAGCCTGTCCCTGAGGTCTTTCGAAAACTCGGTTATGTCGTTTATTTCAGATACATATCTCTGGTAAATCCAGTGAAGGAGTTGGTTTGCCCTGTAACGGGGTAATCCCATGTCCTCGATGAAATGCGACATATCATCCTTGGAGAGGGCCTTCAAATTTGTCTTTGCTGTCATCTTCTGTCTATACGATTTCCTCCAGGACAATATCGAACGTGAGGTCCTTACCGGCAAGAGGGTGGTTACAGTCCAGCCGGACA
>Ga0187773_10001014_pt1 | contig 11255 bp, 7 predicted proteins | sample 0216_BV02_MP05_1_FD_133133 | JGI IMG/M metagenome (GOLD analysis project Ga0187773, IMG submission 133133) | Tropical peat soil microbial communities from peatlands in Department of Meta, Colombia - 0216_BV02_MP05_10_MG | ecosystem: Environmental > Terrestrial > Soil > Wetlands > Peat | place...
CCGCAGGCGGCACATCTCGAACACTTCGAACCGCGGCGAACGCGGCAATTGATGACAGGGACCGGCGGTTACATGGCACGGGTCGGACGATGGCTGCGCGAAAGCTTCTGACCCTTCATCAACGGAACCACGATCGGCCGGCGGCGGACCGGTCCGGTTCGGCGGCGTGCATTTGCTTTGGCGCCTGCGGCGCAACGCAAGACCTGCTGCCTGTGCACTTTATGAGGCAAACATGACCATCAATCTGACGATCCCTGACATTCGCGAGATGAAACCTCGCATTACGGTGTTTGGCGTTGGCGGCGCCGGCGGCAATGCGGTCAACAACATGATCGCGGCCGGGTTACAGGGCGTGGACTTTGTCGTCGCCAACACCGATGCCCAGGCACTCACGATGTCCAAGGCTGAGCGCATCATCCAGATGGGCACTCAGGTCACCGAAGGACTCGGTGCTGGCTCGCAGCCTGAAGTGGGCCGTGCCGCAGCGGAAGAAGTGATCGACGAAATTCGCGATCACCTGACCGGCGCGCATATGGTGTTCGTCACTGCCGGCATGGGCGGCGGCACGGGCACTGGCGCTGCGCCGATCATTGCAAAAGCCGCGCGCGAGCTTGGCATTCTGACGGTCGGCGTCATCACGAAGCCGTTTCATTTCGAAGGCCAGCGCCGGATGCGCTACGCCGAAGCCGGCATCGTCGAGCTTCAAAAGGTCGTGGACACGTTGTTGATCATCCCGAACCAGAATCTGTTCCGGGTGGCGAACGAAAAGACCACATTTGCCGATGCCTTCGCCATGGCGGACCAGGTGCTTTATTCAGGGGTGGCCTGCATCACCGACCTGATGGTCAAGGAAGGTCTGATCAATCTCGACTTTGCCGATGTTCGTGCGGTCATGCGCGAAATGGGCAAGGCGATGATGGGGACCGGCGAAGCTTCGGGTGAAAAGAGGGCGCTTACGGCCGCGGAGGCCGCGATCTCCAACCCGTTGATCGACGATGCATCGATGAAAGGCGCCAAGGGCCTGTTGATCTCCATCACCGGCGGCAAGGACCTCACGCTCTACGAAGTTGACGAAGCGGCGACTCGTATCCGCGAAGAGGTGGATCAAGACGCTAATATCATCGTCGGCGCCACCTTCGATGAGGGCCTCGAAGGCATCATCCGCGTGTCGGTGGTGGCAACCGGCATCGATCATTCAGGTGCCGCGCGTCATGCCCAGCCAGCTGAAAGCGCGCTGCGCGAGCTTGCCGGCAAGATTCGCAACGACAGCCGTCGCATCGCGGATCGAATCGAACGGCATGCACCAGCCGCGACAGCTCATGCTGCGCCATCGGTTGAATCGGCCGCGCACGCGGCGGTTGCGGCCGCCATCCTGCCGCCCACCGCGATCGAGGATGTTTCGATCCGGCCGATGCCGATGAAGCCGTCGCTTTTCGAGCCGGCGCAGGGCGAGGGTCCGTACGCCGAGCCGCCGGTACCGGCGGCGTTTATCCCGCCAGCGCCTGAACGAACCGCGCGCACGCCGCGCATGCCGCGAATCGACGAACTGCCGCTACCGGCGCAAAACGAGATTCGGGCCCAGCGTGGTGAGCTCGACGAGGATCACCCGGAGAAGCGCCGGTTGACCCTTATGCAGAGGCTTGCGTCAGTGGGATTGGGCCGAAAAACCGAGAACGAGCCGCCGCCAGCACCGCCGATGTCGCGTCCCGCGCGGCCGATCCCACAATACGAGCGGCCACCGCAACGGCCGACTCCCCGTAATCCCGAGGGCAGGGCCGAGCCTGTGTCGGAATATGCGCGCCGGGGTGCTCCCCATGGTTTCGATCCGCACGGGCGCTCCGCGCCTGTGCATAATTCGGCCGAGGACGACCAGCTCGACATTCCGGCCTTCCTCCGCCGCCAGGCCAACTGACAACCGGTGCAGCAAAAAACGGCCCCGCTTCCTGATCCGAAGCGGGGCCGTTTGTCGTCCGGGCGTGGCTCGCTAACCAATTGAACGTGAATACGAATTCTTGCCGGTTTTGTGTACGGGCCGGTTGAGTGGCGGCGCCGCGCCCGCGATGCAGGCCCTTCTGTGGCTATGCCGGATCGTCGGCGGTCCGCCAATTGCGGCAAAAAAGGGTAACAGTCGGTAAGAAAGCGTGAGTTGGAGAAGGGGCTCTCGTTAGCCTAAGTTTCAGCGGCGAAAGGGACTTTTCCGGGTTCTTGGGTTTGCCGCCGCAGCCATGCGGATGGTGGGGACTGAAGGCAAAATTGTGGCCCGCAAGGGCCCTTGGGATGGGGCCGCAGGCACGAATGGCCGGCGGAAGTCAACTCGATGAAGGGCGCTAAGCAGACAACGCTACGCCACCCGGTCGCCGTTTCCGGCATCGGTGTCCATTCCGGACTTCCCGTTACGCTCACACTCCACCCCGCTGACGATGACAGCGGCATCGTATTCCAACGCATTGCATCGAATGGTGCAGTTGAGCGTGAGATCCGCGCCGACGTGCGCGCTGTAACGGCAACCGAATTCGCTACCGTGCTTGGTGATGCCGATGGCCCGCTTTGCTCGACCGCTGAACATTTGCTGGCGGCCCTACGCGGACTCTATGTCGACAACGTTATTGTCGAAATCGATGGCCCAGAAGTGCCGATCATGGATGGCAGCGCCATGGCTTTCGTTGACGCCATCGATCAGGCCGGCCTTACGGCGCGCGCTTTGCCGCGACGCTACATCGAAGTGGTCAAGCCGATCTCGATCAACCGGGATGGCGCTTATGGCGAACTGCGGCCATACCAACATGGGTTCAGGGTCGAGGCCGAAATCGATTTTGACCATCCACTGATCGGACGACAGGCGCTTTCACTCGATATCGAGCCGAACACTTTCCGGCGAGAGATCGCGCGCGCGCGGACATTCGGGTTTATGCGCGATGTCGCCAAGTTGTGGGGCGCCGGTTATGCGCTCGGCGCGTCGTTTGAAAACACGCTCGTCGTGAGCGAGGATCGCGTGCTCAATCCGGAAGGTTTGCGCTTTGCCGATGAGTTCGTGCGCCACAAAGTGCTCGACGCCATCGGCGATCTGGCGCTTGCCGGTCAGCCGTTGCTTGCGGCCTACAGAACGATCCGCGGTGGGCACAAACTTAATCACGCGGTCCTGTCGGCGCTGATGGCCGACCGGAGTGCCTGGCGCGTGGTCGAAGCGGCGGCCGAGCCCGCCCGCCGCACGCGTGGCCGCGCGGGGGTAGTTCCCGGTTTGGTGGCCCCCGCCTATGGGCCGGAAGTGTCCTGAAACTCTCACGATTTCCCCTTAACTCTTCGCCTTAATCCGGGCCGAATGTCGGCTTAGTCGCATGGCGAAATTGCGTGTTTTCGGATAAACCGCCGTGGGCTTGTCTCTGGCGGGACAGGTTTTCGGACACAAGCGCGTTTGCGTGGATGGGGTCGTGTTCAAAACTCTTATGGCCAAGAGCGTTGAGATAACCGCGCGGCCGAGACCGGCGATTTGGACGGGCCTGGCGCGTACGCTGGCCATCGCCTTGCTGGCGGCAAGTCTTGGGGCTTGCAGCAGCTTTGATTCTTTTTTCTCCAAGAAGGACGACACGCCGCCCGATGAGCCCGCCGACCGGCTCTATAACGAGGGCCTCTATCTCCTGAACGCCAAAAAAGATCCGAAGGAAGCGGTCAAGAAATTCGAGGAAGTTGATCGCCAGCACCCATACTCTGAATGGGCGCGCAAATCGTTGATTATGTCGTCTTATGCCTACTATGAGGCTGGCGAATACGAGGACTGTGTCAACTCGGCGAAACGCTACATCACCTTACATCCGGGAAGCGCGGATGCTGCTTACGCACAGTTTTTGATCGGCTCATCTTATTTCGACGAAATTCCTGACGTCACGCGCGATCAAGCGCGCACCGAAAAAGCGCTCGCTGCCCTCGACGAGGTCGTGCGGAAATATCCGGGCAGCGAGTACGCGAACAGTGCCAAACAGAAAATAGAAGTTGCCCGCGACCAACTGGCCGGCAAGGAAATGGAAATCGGCCGCTATTATCTGAAAAAGAAGGATTACACCGGCGCCATCAATCGTTTCAAAATCGTCGTCACGAAATACCAAACAACGCGTCACGTCGAAGAAGCGCTTATGCGGTTGACCGAAAGTTATATGGCGCTCGGCATCGTCGAGGAGGCGCAAACAGCCGCGGCCGTCCTCGGTCACAATTTCCCCGACAGCAGCTGGTACAAGCATGCCTATGCGCTGGTAAAGACCGGGGGCGTTGAGCCCAAGGAGAACGAGGGCTCCTGGATCAGCAAGGCGTTCAAGAAAGTCGGGCTCGGCTGACCCCCTTGTCATGCCCCGCGAAGGCGGGGCATCGACTATATGTTAGCGAATCTTGTGAAAATCCGTCACCGCGGTGGTTACTGGATCATCCGCTTCGCGGATGATGACGACTTGAGGACAGGCCATGCTCTCCCGACTTTCGATCCGCGACATTGTCCTGATCGACCGGCTCGACATCGATTTCGCCGATGGTCTCGCCGCGCTGACCGGCGAAACCGGTGCCGGCAAGTCGATTCTGCTGGACGCCTTTGCACTGGCTTTGGGCGGCCGTGGTGATCAGGCGCTGGTGCGACAAGGCATGGAGCAGGGTCAGGTGACCGCCGTCTTTGACGTTGCACGCGACCATCCGGCGCGTGCCATTCTGGCGACAGACGATATTCCCGCCGAGGACGAGCTGATCTTGCGCCGGGTGCAGCTCGCTGACGGACGCACGCGCGCTTTTCTCAACGACCAGCCGGTAAGCGTCCAGGTGCTGAAATTGGTTGGCAGCGCCCTGGTGGAGATCCACGGCCAGCACGATGAGCGCGCGCTGGTCGATGCGGCCACTCACCGCCGGCTGCTTGACGCTTTCGCCGGACTTGAGGATCAGGCGGCAAAGCTCGAGGCGCTATGGGAGGCGCAGCGCTCGGCACAGGCGGCCGCCGACGCACATCGGGCGGAAGTGGAACGTGCCAAGCGCGAAGGTGACTGGCTGCGTCATGCGGTCGAGGAGCTCAACAAGCTCTCGCCACAGACTGGTGAGGAAACCACGCTCGCCGATCGGCGTACCGCTATGATGCAGGCCGAGAAAGTAACGGAAGATTTGCGCGAGGCCTACGAGGTCATTGCCGGCGGCAATTCGAGTGTACCGGCTCTGTCCGGGGCGATCCGTCGGCTGGAACGGCGAGCGGCGCAGGCGCCGACTCTAGTCGAGCCGACGGTCAAGGCGCTCGATGCTGCGCTCACGGCACTTGATGAAACGCGCGCGCATCTGGAGGCGGCGTTGCGAACCGCGGATTTCGATCCGGCCGAACTCGAGCGCATCGAGGAGAGACTGTTTGCGCTGCGCGCGGCGGCTCGCAAGTACAATGTCCCGGTGGATGAGCTCGCGGCCTTGGCAAACAAATACAATACCGACGTCGCACTAATCGATGCCGGTGAACAGAAACTCAAAGCGCTGCAGGCCGCGAGCGCGCAAGCCGGAGCGGCATATCGTGCTGCCGCTCAGGCACTCTCGCAGGCTCGCAACAAGGCCGGCGCAGCCCTCGATAAAGCGGTCAACGGCGAGCTCAAGCCGCTCAAACTCGAACGGGCTAAATTCTCCACCCAAATCGAGAGCGATGCCGCGGCTGCCGGGCCGGACGGCATCGATCGGGTGGAATTCTGGGTGCAGACCAATCCGGGCACGCGCCCAGGACCCTTGATGAAGGTTGCATCGGGCGGCGAGCTTGCTCGATTTCTACTGGCGCTTAAAGTGGTGCTGGCTGACCGTGGTTCGGCGCCAACCCTTGTGTTCGATGAAGTAGACACTGGCGTTGGGGGCGCGGTCGCCGACGCCATCGGTGTGCGGCTAGCAAAACTCGCAAGCGGCGTGCAGGTGCTTGCGGTGACCCATGCGCCGCAGGTGGCGGCCCGCGCCGATCGGCACTATCTCATCACCAAGGACACGCTGGACAAGGGAAAACGGGTGGCCACCCGCGTGAGCGAGCTGGCAACTGAGCGGCGCCGCGAAGAAATCGCCCGTATGCTGGCCGGCGCAGAGATCACCAACGAAGCCCGCGCCGCCGCTGAAAGGCTGATCAAGGCGGCGAGTTGATATAGTGGGTCCATGGCGAGCCACGACACGTCAAAAATCAAACCTGCTGATCTTACGGAAGCGCAGGCGAAAGCCGAACTGAAGCGGCTGGCGACCGACATCGCGGCGCACGACAAGCGCTACTATCAGCAAGACGCGCCGACAATCACCGATGCCGAATACGACGCATTGCGTCAGCGCAATGCTGCAATCGAGGCGCACTTTCCCAAAATCGTCAGGGCGGATTCCCCATCGCGCAAGGTAGGCGCCGCGCCGACCGGGCGTTTCAAGAAAGTGCGGCACGCGGTACCGATGCTTTCGCTCGATAACGCGTTCGCCGAGCAAGATGTCCTCGATTTCGTGGCGCGCATTCGTCGCTTCCTGAAATTGGGTGAAAGCGAAAAACTTGCTTTCAGCGCTGAGCCGAAGATCGACGGCCTTTCGATGTCGCTGCGCTATGAAAGTGGCGAACTTTTTACGGCCGCAACCCGCGGCGACGGTGCCGAGGGTGAAGACGTCACTGCCAACATCCGCACGCTCAAGGATGTGCCCCATAAACTGAAAAGCAAGAAGGTGCCCGCGGTCTGCGAGGTGCGCGGCGAGGTCTACATGACCAAGGCGGCTTTCCTTGCTCTCAATGAACGGCAGAAAGCGGCCGGCGGCCAGATCTTCGCCAATCCGCGCAACTCTGCAGCCGGCTCGCTGCGCCAGAAAGATCCTGCCATCACCGCCTCGCGCCCGCTTGGCTTCTTTGCTTACGCGTGGGGACAAATGAGCGAAATGCCGGCCGAAGCCCAGTCCGGTATGATCGAATGGTTCGAATCCTGCGGGTTCAAGACCAATCCGCTCACAAAGATATGCCGTTCGACCGATGAGCTGATCGCCTTCCACCGCGAAATAGAGGAAAAGCGCGCAAAGCTCGACTACGACATCGATGGCGTCGTCTACAAAGTCGACCGCATCGATTGGCAGGAACGTCTCGGCTTCATTTCACGCACGCCGCGTTGGGCAATCGCGCACAAATTTCCGGCCGAACGTGCCACCACCGTGCTGCGCGATATCGAAATACAGGTCGGCCGCACCGGTTCCCTCACGCCGGTCGGCAAACTCGAGCCTGTCGGTGTGGGAGGGGTCATCGTCCAGAATGTTACCTTGCACAACGAGGACTACATCAAGGGGATCGGCGGTGATGGCGAGCCTCTGCGGGAAGGCCGCGACATTCGCATCGGCGATACCGTTATTGTTCAGCGCGCGGGCGACGTGATTCCACAGGTTGTCGACGTGGTCATCAACAAGCGCCCAAAAAGCGCCAGGCCGTACCACTTTCCAAAGAAGTGCCCGTGCTACCTGCAGACCGACATCGTTCGTGAGGAGACAGCGACAGGCGAGGAGGGAGCGCGCGCCCGCTGTACCGGCGAATTCGCCTGCCCTTATCAGAAGATCGAACACCTGAAGCTGTTTTGTTCCCGCCGGGCCTTCGACATCGAGGGGCTAGGCGAGAAGCAGATCGAGTTTTTCTACGATCAGGGATGGATCAAGGAGCCGGCCGATATTTTCACGCTTCCGGCGCGCAACAAAAAGATCAGGCTCGAGGATGTCGAGGGTTATGGCGAAACGTCGGTGCGCAACCTGTTTGAGGCCATCGAGCAACGGCGTAAAATCTCGCTTGATCGCTTTATCTATTCGCTCGGCATCCGTCATGTCGGTGAAACCACGGCTCTGGCGCTCGCGCGCGGTTATGGCTCGTGGAAAGCGTTTCATGAGGCCGGGATAAGGGTCGCCAAAGGTGATGCGGAAGCGATCGCCGAGATGGACGCGCTCGATCAGATCGGCGACACGGTCATAAAGGCGGCTGCGGCCTATTTTGGCGAGAGCCACAACCGCGGCATCGTCGAAAAGCTGACCAAGGAAGTTGAAATCCTCGACGTCGAGAAACCGAAGACCAACTCGGCCATTGCGGGCAAGACGGTGGTGTTCACGGGCGCGTTGGAGAAAATGACGCGCGAGGAAGCCAAGGCGCAGGCCGAGCGCCTCGGCGCCAAGGCTGCCGGCTCTGTTTCCAAGAAGACAGACTATGTTGTGGCCGGCCCGGGAGCCGGCTCCAAGCTCGCTGATGCCAAGAAACTCGGCGTGCGGGTGCTAACCGAGGATGAGTGGCTGAAGCTAATTTCCTGACTAGAGCGGTCTGGTCGCCGCGCTGAGCCAGCTCCGCGTCGGCGGATCGACCAGCGGCGCAAGCACGTCGTGCACCCGCTCGTGATAACTATCGAGCCAGGATCGCTCCTTCACGGTCAACATGCGCGCATCGATCAGCCGCCGATCGATCGGCGCCAGCGTCAGCGTTTCGAAGGTATTGAGCGGCTTTTCAGCCCCGATGGGCTCCGGCGCGGCAATGACCAACACCAGGTTCTCGATACGAATGCCATAGGTGGCGGTTTTGTAGTAACCGGGCTCATTTGAGAGGATCATCCCGCGGCGAAGCGCGACAGTCCCCAATTTGGATATGCGCGCGGGACCTTCATGCACAGACAGATAACTGCCGACGCCGTGGCCTGTGCCGTGGTCGAAATCCAATCCGGCTTGCCAAAGTGCGGTGCGCGCCAGCGGATCAAGCTGGGCTCCGGTGGTGTTCTCCGGAAAAATGGCGGTGGCAATGGCGATATGGCCCTTGAGCACGCGCGTAAAGCGGTCGCGCATTTCCTCGCTTGGCTGGCCGACCACAACCGTGCGGGTGATGTCGGTCGTGCCGTCCTCGTATTGGGCTCCGGAATCGATCAAGAACAGCTCGTTCTTGCCGATGCGCCGGTTGGAAACGCGAGTCACGCGGTAGTGCACAATCGCGCCGTTTGGCCCCGCGCCGGCGATGGTCGAGAAGGAGATGTCCTTTAGCGCGCCGGTGTCGCGCCGGAAACTTTCCAATGCGGCCACCGCATCGATTTCAGTAAGTTTTCCCGCCGGCGCTTCTTTGTCGAACCAGGCGAGAAAGCGCGCGACGGCTGCGCCGTCGCGCTTATGGGCGGCGCGACTGCCCACGATCTCGGCGTGATTTTTCGTGGCCTTCATCAGGGCGATCGGATCGGCGCCGCGTTGCGGCTTGCTGCCTTTTTCGAGGAGCAGACGCGTGAAAGCATCGGCGGCACTAGACTGATCGACGCGTACAATCATGTCCCTGAGCTTGCCAAGGTCGCCAACGAGATCATCAGGGGCCCGCACGTCGGCGAATTCCTCGAGGACGTGTCGCACATTGTTGTTGAGTTTGGCGCCGTCCACATAGAGCGACGGCCGGCCTTCGCAAGGAATGAGGGCAAAGGCTAACGCCAACGGCGTATGCGCGACATCTGCTCCCCGAATATTGAAGGCCCACGCGACATTCTGTGGATCGGATACCAGCAAGGTGTCGGAACGCTGTTTAGCGAGTTGGGCACGCACACGCTTGAGCTTCTCCGGCGCGCTTTCGCCCGCGAGCTTGCCCTCGCGTAGGCTCACAGGCCCCACCGGCGGCGCTGGACGATCGCTCCACAACCGATCGATCGGGTTGGTATCGACGGCTACCAGCTCGGCGCCTGCCGCCGCGCAGGCTTTTTTCAGTTTTTCCGCCTGGTCCGTTGTGTGCAGCCATGGATCGTAGCCAAGGTTAGCGCCGCTCTCGAGATTTTGTTCGAGCCACTGTTCAGGTGGATGCTCCACGAGGTGCTCGATCGAAAAAACGCTTCCGTCGACTTGCGTGTCCGCCTGCGCCGTGTATCGACCATCGACAAACAGGATCGCGGTTTGCTTCAGCACGACTGCCACGCCGGCCGAGCCAGTGAAGCCGGTGAGCCAGGCAAGCCTCTCCTCGCTCGCCGGCAGATATTCGTTCTGTTGACGGTCCGCACGCGGCACCACAAAGCCATCCAGGCCCCGCCGCAAAAGTTCGGCGCGCAGCGCCGCGACCCGCGCAGCGCTTTGGGCGCGTTCACTCCGGTCATCAAACGATTGAAAACGGGCTTCGAACATGCGCGGACTTTAGCGCGAAAAATTCTTCTAAGTTGCCGACCAATTTAGCAACCAAATGCTCTTTTTGATCCGATTTTGCAATGCACCAATCTGTCCCTCTAATGGCACCGATTTGTGTCATTGATTGGTTAATTCATGCCTGAATTACAGGGCTTCTATGCACAACTGCGCATAGTTCCAAAGGGGATCAACCGTTATATTGCAGTGCAATATTCGGAAGCAAAAGTATTTGTTTGCCGATGCTTCTGTTCTTAGAAGGAGACATCATCATGGTTGCCGTCACTTATGGCGTTGCCCACAGTTCAGCCGAAGCGAAGGGGCGCTCACGCGCTGCCGCGCGGCGCAAGAACATTTTTGTGCGCTTCCTCGATGCGTTGGCGGAGTCACGCATGCAACAGGTGCATCGCGAGATTACGCGTCACGCACATCTGCTGCCGCCACAAGAGCGCGGCAAGTGGCTGCCGTAATCGGTATCGCTGCCGTTCCGTCCGGTGGCCCTGGGTTGAACCGCCCCGGTCATTTTTTTTGACCGGGGCGTTTTCTTTGAAATCCTGTGCCGATCATCCACATCGCATGACGAGCGTCACCCAGCCATCCAACACGATACGCCGTTCGAGTGCGAGGCCCTGCGCGCGATAGATCGCGATCACGCCATTGGCATGGGTGGGCAACAATCCGGAAAGCACAATGTGTGCGCCGCGCGCCGCGAGATTGCGGAGCGGTACGGCAAGCCGCGTCAATGGCCCGAGCAGAATATTGGCGAGTATGAGATCGAAGGGCGCTTTGCTTGTAATAGAACGGTTACCCGTACCGGCTGCACGGGTGAAAGTGATCATGGAGGACGAGCGGTTGATCCGTGCATTCGCGCGCGCCGCGCGAATGGCAGCGGGATCGATGTCTCCGGCCACAACGGGTATTCGCAGCAGGCGAGCAACTGCAATCGCCAAAATACCAGTGCCTGTTCCGATGTCGAGCGCGCGGCGGGGATGGCGCCTCTTTCCCAGATCGGCAATGGCAAGCAAACATCCGCGGGTCGTACCATGATGGCCGGTTCCAAAGGCAAGCGCTGCTTCGATCTCGATGCCGATGTCATTGGGTCTCAGGCGGAACCGATCATGCGTGCCATGAACAACAAACCGCCCGGCACGCACTGGCTTGAG
>Ga0187773_10001016_pt1 | contig 11246 bp, 7 predicted proteins | sample 0216_BV02_MP05_1_FD_133133 | JGI IMG/M metagenome (GOLD analysis project Ga0187773, IMG submission 133133) | Tropical peat soil microbial communities from peatlands in Department of Meta, Colombia - 0216_BV02_MP05_10_MG | ecosystem: Environmental > Terrestrial > Soil > Wetlands > Peat | place...
CGCTGCCAGCCGGCACCGCCCAGCTCGTGTGGTTCGTCGACCACTGGGATCCGGCCACGGCCGAGCCCGAGGGCCTGCGGGAGATCCAGCTGCCGTACGGCCGCTATCTCTACGTCCTGCCGCTCACCCGCAAGCCCGTCGAGTACGCCGGCTACACGTTCGAGCGCGCGGGGCAGTGAGGGGACGGGCTCTAGCAGTCGCCGCGCCCGCCGCGGCGCTCGCCGTCGGCGTCGCGCTCTTCCTGCTCCGGACGCGCCAGATCGCCGGATCGGTCGGTCTCGCCGCCTTTCCGCTCGACGACTCGTGGATCCATCTCCACTTCGCGCGCAACCTCGCCGAAGGGCGCGGCTTCGTCTACAATCCGGGCGTCCCCGTCTCGGGCTCGACCGCCCCGCTGTGGACCCTCGTCCTCGCCGCGGCGTTCGCGATGCTCGGCAATCACCCGGCGCTGGCGAAGGGCCTGGGCGTCCTCGCCACCCTCGGCAGCGCCTGGCTGGCCGGCCGACTGGCCACGAGCTGGACCGAGCGACCGGGGCTGGGACTGCTCGCGTCGGCGCTGACCGCTCTCGCTGGACCGATGGTCTGGGGCGCCCTGTCGGGCATGGAGGTGGCGCTCGCGGCCTTCCTGGTGACGGCCGGCCTCGTGCTTCACGATCGCGAGCGCGCGTTGCCGGCCGCGACGGCGCTCGGGCTGGCCACGCTCGCGCGACCCGAGACCGTGGTGCTGCTCCCCCTGTTCTGGCTGGCCGGGCCGCTCACGGTCCGGCGGGCGGTGACGTGGCTCTTCCCGGCGGCGATCTGCCTGGGGCCCTGGGTCGCCTTCAACCTCGCCACGATCGGTACGCCGTTGCCCGCGACCGCGGCCGCGAAGATCGAAGGAGGGCTCTTCGGCTGGCTCGCCGGCGTTCGTGATCCGCTCGTCACCCTGCTGTTCAGGCGGCCCTGGCAGTTCGAGTCGGAGTGGGTGCGATGGCTCTGGCAGGTGGACGTCCTCCTGCCGGTCCTGCTGCTCCCGGGGCTCTGGTGGCTCGGTACCCGGCGGGGCCGCGTCGTGCTGGCCCCCGCCGCGGTCCTGCTCCTGCATCCCGTGGCGATGGCGCTGCTCGCGCCGTACCGTGGTCCCGGCTTCCAGGAAGGCCGATACTCCATCCAGCTGCTGCCGCTGGCCATCGTCGTCGCCCTCGCCGCGACCCCGCTCCTGGCGGCTGCCGGCAGCCGGTGGCGAATACCCTCGTGGCTCGCGCCGGTGGCGCTGGCCGCCGGACTGGTCGCGGCGCTTCCGGCGGCGGCGACCCGCTACGGGTGGGCGGTGCAGAACATCGACGCGATGCAGGTGGAGCTCGGTCACTGGGTGGCCCGGCAGACACCGTCCGGGGCCCGGATCGCGCTGAACGACGTGGGCGCCATCCCCTACATCTCCCGCCGGGAGGTCGTCGACGTCATGGGGCTCGTGACCCCGGGCATCATCCCGTTCCGCCGAGAGGGGGAGCCCGGCATCCTCCGGTTCCTGGAGCGGTCCTGCCCCGACTATCTGATCGTGTTCCCGCAGTGGTTCCCGGCGCTCTCGGCGATGACCGATCGCTTCCAGCCCGTGCACCGGATCCGGCTCGCCCATAACACGGTGGCCGGCGCCGACGAGCTGGTGGTCTACGAGACCGTCTGGAACCGCTGGCGGGCCGACCGTCGGCCCTGTCCGGGGACCCTGGCCGGGGCGGCCAGGTCGACCGGAGAAAATTCGCCGGATCGTATAATCGTTTCGTGGCGTCCCTGAAGGGCTTCCGCGGGCTTCTCCTCGTCGGTGTCACCCTTGGGCTCGTCTCGGGTGCGAGCGCACCGACGTCCGCCCAGATCTACCGCTGGACCGACGAGCGGGGGGACATCCGGTATTCCCAGGGGATCAACAGCATCCCGCCCCAGCTCCGGGGCGGGGCGGTGATGATGTCCTCGCCCGGCCAGCCCTCGGGCTCCGACCCGGCTCCCCAGGCTTCCCCAAGCCCCACCTCGACCACGGGTACCGCGCGGATCCCGTTCACGCCCGGTCAGCCCATCGTGGTCGACGCCAAGGTCAACGGCAGCGGCACCACCCGGTTGATCCTCGACACGGGCGCGCAGGGGACCGTGATCAGCCCGACCGCGCTCGCTGCCCTGGGGGTCAGCTATCGCGACGCGGTGCGGGGCTCCATCAAGGGCGTCACGGGTGACGCGAAGGTCCTCGCGGTGCGTGTCGACAGCATCGAGGTCGAGGGGGCCCGGTTCGGCCCGCTCATGGTGGTCTCCCACGACGTCGGGCTCGGCTCTGGACGCGACGGGTTGCTCGGCCGGGATTTCCTCGACAACTTCATCGTCACCATCGACAGCGCCAACCGTATCGTCATCCTGAGCCCGAAGTAGCCGCGGTCGAACGCGCCGCGCCGGCCCCGTTCTTGCCGGAAGCAGGGATGAGTGCTAGCGTGTGCCCTCTATGGACTACAAGGCCACGCTGAACCTGCCGAAAACAGCGTTTCCGATGAAGGCCAACCTGCCCAAGCTGGAGCCGGAGTGGCTCGACCGCTGGGCGGCGATGGACATCTACGGGCGCATCCGGCAGGCCTCGGTGGGTCGGCCCCTGTGGATCCTGCACGACGGGCCGCCGTACGCCAACGGCCACATCCACCTGGGCACGGCGCTCAACAAGATCCTGAAGGATCTGGTCGTCAAGTCCCGCTCCATGCTCGGGCACAACGCGGTCTACGTTCCCGGCTGGGACTGCCACGGCCTCCCCATCGAGCACCAGGTCGACAAGGAGCTCGGGCTCGACCAGGCCTCCGTCGACGTCCGGCAGGCGATGGACCCCATGGAGAAGCGTCGACGGTGCCGTGAATACGCGAGCAAGTTCATCGACATCCAGCGCGAGGAGTTCCGGCGGCTCGGCGTCTTCGGCGACTGGAGCAATCCGTACCGCACCATGGCTCCGGCCTACCAGGCGACCATCGTTCGCGAGTTCGGCCGCTTCGTTGGACGTGGCCTCGTGCACAAGGGTCTGAAGCCGGTGCACTGGTGCATGCACTGCAAGACGGCGCTGGCGCAGGCCGAGGTGGAATACGAGGATCAGACCACGCCCTCGGTCTACGTGAAGTTCCCGCTCAAGTCGGGTTCCACGGAGCTGACCGCGGCCCTCGGCGGGCGTCGGGCGTCGCTCGTGATCTGGACCACGACGCCCTGGACCCTGCCAGCGAACCTCGCGATCGCGGTGCATCCCGACGCGACGTACTCCGCGGTGGACCTCGACGGTCAGGTGCTGATCGTGGCCCAGCCGCTGGTCGAGGCCTTCCTGCGGCTACCCGGCGTCAAGGGGCGCGCGTCCGCCCTGCCGCTCGCGGTACCGGGTCGGGCTCTCGAGGGTACGCTGGCCCGCCATCCGTGGATCGATCGCGAGGTGCCGGTGGTGCCGGCCGACTTCGTGGCGATGGATTCGGGCACCGGCCTCGTGCACATCGCGCCGGGCCACGGGGAGGAGGACTACGAGCTCGGCCGTCGGGCGGGGCTCAAGATCTACAATCCGGTCGACGACGACGGCCGCTTCGTCGCCGAGGTGGCCCACTTCGCGGGGATGACGGTGTGGGAGGCCAACCCGCGCATCGTCGAGCACCTGCGTGCCCTCGGCGCGCTCGTCGCCGAGGTGCCGCTGCAGCACACCTACCCGCACTGCTGGCGCTGCAAGAACCCCACCCTGTTCCGGGCCACCGAGCAATGGTTCATCGCTCTGGATCGCCACGGTCTGCGCCAGAAGGCGCTCGACGCCATCCGCAACGAGGTGACGTGGATCCCGGGCTGGGGCGAGGAGCGCATCTACAACATGGTGGCGCACCGACCCGAGTGGGTCATCTCGCGGCAGCGGGTGTGGGGCGTACCGATCGTCGCGTTCTACTGCACGGCGTGCGACGCCCTCCTGCTCGACGAAGCGCTGGTCGTCCACGTCGCCGATATCATGCGCGACGGTGCCGGCGCGGACGAGTGGTACGTCCGCGAGGCCGCCGATCTCCTGCCCGCCGGGACGCGCTGCCCCAAGTGCGGGGGCACCGGATTCCGCAAGGAGACCGACATCCTCGACGTGTGGTTCGATTCCGGCTGCAGCCACGCGGCCGTCCTCGAGCAGCGTCCCGAGCTGCGCTGGCCGGCCGAGATGTATCTCGAGGGTTCCGACCAGCACCGGGGCTGGTTCCACTCCTCTCTGCTCGAGGCGGTGGGCACGCGGGACAGGCCGCCCTACAAGTCCGTGCTCACGCACGGCTTCGTCGTCGACGGCGACGGCCGGAAGATGTCGAAGTCCCAGGGCAACAACGTCACACCCGACGAGATCATTCCGAAGTACGGCGCGGAGGTGCTGCGACTCTGGGTGGCGGCGGAGGACTCCTCCGAGGACATCCGCTTCTCCCTCGAGATCCTGAACCGGCTCGCCGACGCGTACCGGCGCATCCGCAACACCTGCCGGTTCCTCCTCGGCACGCTGGCCGACTTCGATCCCGACCGCGACCGGGTCTCCTATGCCCGGATGGACGAGCTCGACCGCTGGGCGCTGCTGCGTCTGGGCGGTCTGATATCCCGGACGCGGAAGGCCTACGAGGACTACCAGTTCCACGTGGTCTTCCACTCGGTCCACAACTTCTGTGCGGTCGATCTCTCGGCGCTCTACCTCGACATCATCAAGGACCGGCTCTACATCTCGGCCGCGGACGACCCACGGCGTCGGGCCTCCCAGACGGTCTGCTTCGAGGTGCTCACCGCGCTGACCCGGTTGATGGCCCCGGTGCTGAGCTTCACCGCCGACGAGGTCTGGTCCTACATCCCGGGGCAGGGCAAGCCGGAGAGCGTCCACCTCGGCCTGTTCCCGGAGGAACGCGGGGAGTGGATGAACGAGCGGCTGGCTACCGAGTGGGAGCGGCTGCTGGAGGTCCGCGGTGAGGTCTCCCGCGCCCTCGAGGTCGCGCGTCAGCAGGGCAAGATCGGCAAGGGGATCGACGCGGTGCTCTTCGTCGCGAGCGTGCCGGAGGAGCAGTGGCGCCCGCTGCTCGAGACCAAGGGGGAGGCGCTGCTCACCACCGTGTTCAACGTCTCGGGCACCCGGATCGGGCAGCGCGCCGGTCGCGAGGCAGTGCGCTACGAGAGCCAGGACATCCCGGGCCTCGTTCTCGAGGTGGTGCCCGCTCAGACCCTCGGCTGGAAGAAGTGCGAGCGATGCTGGACCTGGAGCGCTCGGGTCGGTGAAGACCCGGCGCACCCGACGCTCTGCGAGCGCTGCACTCCGGTCGTGACGGCGCTTCCGCGGTGACCGTAGCGGCGGTCACCGCGCTCGCCGTCCTGATCCTCGATCAGCTCACCAAGTTCTGGGTGCTCCACCGCCTGCTCCCGGGTGTGCCCGTGCCGATCATCGAGCAGCTGTTCTCGCTCACGCTGGTGACGAACCCGGGTCTCGCCTTCGGCATGCTCGGCGGCATGCCGGTCGGCTGGCGCTGGGTCGTGGCGCTCCTGTCCATGGGCGCGCTGGCGATCCTCGCTCGGGTCGGTCTGCGCATGCTCCCGGGTGGCGGCCGGCTCACCCCGGTGGCGCTGGGCATGATCTTCGGCGGCGCGGTCGGCAACCTGATCGACCGGGCGCGGTTCGGCGCGGTGGTCGATTTCCTCGACTTCTACTGGCGCGCGTACCACTGGCCGGCGTTCAACGTGGCGGATTCCGCCATCACCGTCGGCGTGGCGCTGCTCGCGCTGCGGATGCTGACCACCCCGTCTGCTCAGCGCTGAGCGTCGCCTCGCCAGCATGGTCGCAACCCCATCGGAGCAGCGGTGGGCCGAGACCGTCACCACCGGGGCCGGCGGCCGCCTCGACGCCTGGCTGGTGGCGCGGCTCGGCGGGCCGTCCCGGATGCAGGTGAAGGCGCTGATCGAGGGGGGCCGGGCGCTCGTGGACGGTCGCATCGTCAAGGCCGGCCATCGGGTCAGGAGTGGCGAGCGAGTGGAGGTCGCCGTTCCGGCTCCCCCGCCAGGCGAGCTGGCCCCTGAGCCCATCCCGCTGAGCGTGGTGTTCGAGGACGCGGACGTCCTCGTCGTGGACAAGCCGGCCGGGATGGTGACTCACCCCGGGGCCGGCCGCCCGGTCGGCACCCTGGCCGCCGCGGCCATCGCTCATGCTCCGGAGATGGCCGGGGTCGGCAGCCCTCGACGCCCGGGCATCGTGCACCGCCTCGACAAGGGCACCTCGGGCCTGATCGTGCTGGCCAAGACCCGGGCGGCCTACGATGCGCTCACCGCGCAGCTGGCCGGCCGGACGGTGAGCCGGCGCTACCTCTGTCTGGCCCATGGCGCGGTCCGCCGGGCCGACGGGGTGATCGACGCGCCCATCGGTCGGGATCCGCGATCGCGCGTCCGGATGGCGGTGGCGCCGGCCGGCAAGGGCAAGCGGGCAGTGACGCGCTTCAGGGTGCTCGAGCGCTTCGGCTCGGGCGCGTCGGCGATCACGTTCCTCGAGTGCGCGCTCGAGACGGGACGGACCCACCAGATCAGGGTCCATCTCGCTTCGCTCGGCCATCCGCTGCTCGGCGACGAGACCTATCGCGGCCGTCGAGCCGCGGCCGACGGCGACCCGGAGCTGCCCGGACTCATGGATGGACTCAACGGCGTCGCCCTGCACGCCGCCGAGCTCGCGTTCCACCATCCGATCACGGGCGAGGCGATGCGCTTTTCGTGTCCTCTGCCCGACAGGATCGCTCGGATCCTGTCTCATCTCCGCAACACCACCCGCTGATCTTCGCATCGGGGCGCCCCCCGGCACCCGGCAAGCCCGTGTCGGCGCTGCGCTCCGACGCCCTTCGTGCGTCGTCCGACGCGTGGCACGCCGCGTGCTAACATGGTTTCCATCATGGCTCAGCTCACCGCCGTCATTCTCGCTGCGGGCGAGGCGAAGCGCATGCGCTCGGCGCGCCCCAAGGTCCTCCACCCCCTCTGCGGCCGCCCGCTCATCGCCTATCCGGTGAACGTCGCGCGCTCCCTGGGGGCCCATGTGGTGGTCGTGGTCGGGCGGGCCGCCGACGAGGTCCGCGCGGCGGTCCCCGCGGACGCCGGCGCCGGCTTCGTGGAGCAGAAGGAGCGGCTCGGCACCGGGCACGCGGTGCTGCAGGCCCGCGCCGCCTGTGGGGACGGCCCGGGGACCATCCTCGTCCTGCCCGGCGACGTGCCGTTGCTGTCCGAGGCGACCCTGAGGCGGCTGGTCGACCACCACGAGGCGACGGGTGCCGCGGCGACGCTGCTGACCGCCAGGGTCGAGGACGCCACCGGATACGGGCGCGTCCTGCGGGAGCACGGGCGGCCGGTGGGGATCGTGGAGCATCGCGACGCGACCCCCGAGCAGTCCGAGATCCGCGAGATCGGGACCAGCGTGTACTGCTTCGACGCCTCGCGGTTCTGGCCCGCCCTGGCGCAGGTCGCGCCCGAGAACGAGCAGGGCGAGTACTACCTCACCGACGTGATCGGGGTCCTGCACCGGCAGGGCCAGCTGCTGGCCGCGGTCGTCTCGGATGATCCCACCGAGTGTCTCGGCGTGAACGACCGCAAGCAGATGGCCGAGCTCGGCGCCATCATGCGCCGCCGGGTCCTGGATCGCCTGATGCTGTCCGGAGTCAGCGTGATCGATCCGGCCACCACGTACGTGGACGATACGGTGACGATCGGTCCCGACACCGTGCTGCAGCCCGGCGTGATCTTGGGGGGCCGCACCACGGTGGGTGCCGAGTGCGTGGTGAGCACCGGCTGCCACATCTCGGACACCATCCTCGGCGATCGGGTGTGGCTCAAGCCGTACTGCGTGCTCAGCGAGTCGACAGTGGAGGAGGGCGCTCAGCTCGGTCCCTTCTGCCATCTGCGCCCGGCGAGCCACGTCGGCGCCAATGCCAAGATCGGCAACTTCGTCGAGCTGAAGAAGTCGCGGATTGGCCGGGGCTCGAAGGTGCCGCATCTCTCCTACGTGGGCGACACCCAGATGGGCGCGGGGGTGAACATCGGGGCCGGCACCATCACCTGCAACTACGACGGGGTCGCCAAGCACGAGACGGTGATCGCCGACCGGGCCTTCGTCGGCACGAACACGAGCCTGGTGGCTCCGCTGACCATCGGCGAGGGCGCCTACGTGGCCGCCGGCTCGGTGATCACCAAGAGCGTGCCGCCGGGAGCCCTCGCGGTGGCCCGGGGGCGTCAGGAGACCCGCGAGGGCTGGGTCTCGCGCAAGCAGAAGAAGACGCCCAAGCACCAGGAGTAGGCCCATGTGCGGGATCGTCGGCTACGTCGGCGACAAGAACGCGATCGACGTGGTGCTCGAGGGGCTGAAGCGGCTCGAGTATCGCGGCTACGACTCGGCGGGGGCTGCGGTGATCGGGCCCGGCGGCCTGCAGATTCGCCGCGCCGCGGGCCGGATCAAGGTGCTCGAGGGCCTCCTGCGTGAGAAGCCGATCGAGGGCCGCATCGGCCTGGGCCACACCCGCTGGGCGACCCACGGCCGCCCCACCGACGAGAACGCGCACCCGCACACCGATGGCTCCGGCGACCTGGTGGTGGTGCACAACGGCATCATCGAGAACTACCTGCCGATCAAGGAGCGCCTGCAGGCCGAGGGGCACGTCTTCAAGTCGGAGACCGACACCGAGGTCATCGCCCACCTGATCGAGCGGCACCTCGCGGATACCCCGCGGCTCGACGAGGCGGTGCGCCGGGCGCTCCGGGAGCTGCGCGGCTCCTACGCGATCGTGGTGCTCCATCGCCGGATGCCCGATCGGCTCGTGGCGGCCAAGCTGGGCGCGGGGAGCGTGGTCGTCGGCCTCGGCGACAACGAGACCTTCCTGGCGTCCGATATCCCAGCGATCCTCTCCCACACTCGTGACGTCGTCGTGCTGGAGGACGAGGATGTGGCGGTCGTGACCCGACGGGGAGTCGAGATCTCCCAGCTCGACGGCGCGCCGGTGCAGCGGACGCCTTCCCGCATCCTGTGGGACCCGATTCTGGCCGAGAAGGGCGGCTACCGCCACTTCATGCTCAAGGAGATCTACGAGCAGCCGCGGGCCGCCGCGGACACCATGCGCGGACGCGTGCAGCCGGAGGGCGGCACCGTGGTGCTGCCCGACGTGCAGCTCGATCCGGAGGTCACCGCGGGGATCCAGCGAATCGTCCTGGTGGCCTGCGGCACCTCCTATCACGCCGCGATCGTCACGCGCTTCATGCTGGAGCGCCTGACCGGGATCGCGTCCGAGGTGGACCTGGGCTCGGAGTTCCGCTATCGCGACTCGGTCCTCGGTCCCGAGACGCTGGTGATCGCGCTCTCGCAGTCCGGAGAGACCGCGGACACGCTCGGCGCCGTCAAGGCCGCCCGTGCCAAGGGGGCGCCCATCGTCGGCATCACCAACGTGGTGGGCTCGGCGCTGTCCCGGGAATCCACCGGCACCCTCTACACCCACGCCGGACCCGAGATCGGGGTGGCCTCGTCGAAGACCTTCACCGCGACCCTGGTCGCCGGCTATCTCCTCTCCCTCTGGCTCGGTCGCCGCCGCGGCGTGCTGAACGCCGAGGACGGGCGCAAGCACATCCAGGGGCTCCTCGAGCTGCCGAGGCTCATGGAGCAGACTCTCGAGCTGGAGCACGCGGTCGCCGACCTGGCCCGCGATCTGTCCCGCCACAAGAACTTCCTCTTCCTCGGCCGCGGCATCAGCTATCCGCTCGCTCTCGAAGGCGCGCTCAAGCTCAAGGAGCTGTCCTACGTGCACGCCGAGGGTTACCCGGCCGGGGAGATGAAGCACGGGCCCATCGCCCTGCTCGAGGACGGCTTCCCGGTGATCGCGCTGGCCCCTCGCGACGCCTCCTACGACCGCATGATGGGCAACATCGAGGAGGTGCGGGCGCGCGACGGGCGGATCATCGCGATCGGCCACGAGGAAGACCGCGAGCTCGCGGCCAAAGCGGAGGTGATGCTGGCGGTGCCGCCGGCGGGCGACCTGCTCACCCCGATTCTGCTGTCGATCCCGCTCCAGCTGCTGGCCTATCACGTGGCGGTGCGCCTCGGGCGCGACGTCGACCAGCCCCGCAACCTCGCGAAGTCCGTCACGGTCGAGTAGCCCCCGCCGCTCCAGCCTGGCACGCGCAGCCGCCAGGCGAGCCGAGCGGAGACGTGGCGTGGCGAGGTGCAGCCGCCAGGCGAGCCGAGCGGATACATGATATCGTTGGTTCCCATGCCGCACCCTGCAGTGACCGCTGAGAGTCTCCTCGCACCTCTCAATCCCCCGCAGCGCGAAGCGGTCACGACGACGAAGGGACCGGTGCTGGTCCTGGCCGGTGCCGGCAGCGGCAAGACCCGCGTGATCGCCCACCGCATCGCCTACCTGCTCGCGGTCGAGGGAGTGGGGCCACGCCACGTGCTCGCGGTCACGTTCACCAACAAGGCCGCCGAGGAGATGCGGCACCGGGTGGAGGACCTCCTGCTGCCCGTCGGGATCCGCCCGCCGGTCATCGCGACCTTCCACGCGGCCTGCGTGAGGATCCTCCGGGAGCGGGCGGTCCTGGCCGGCCTCAAGCCGTCCTTTGTGATCTACGACGAGGACGACCGCCAGAGCCTGGTCAAGGAAGCGCTCCGCGAGCTCGACTTCGACGAGCGGACGCTCACGCCGAGCACGGTCGTGCACCGGATCAGCCACTGCAAGAACCAGATGCTGACCCCGGAGGACGTCGAGCAGCTCGCGCGGACCCCGCGGGAGGAGCGCATCGCGTCACTCTACCGGCTCTACGAGGAGAAGCTGCGGGTGGCGGGCGCGCTCGACTTCGACGACCTGCTCCTGCGGGTGGTGCGGCTGTTCGAGACGCAGCCGGAGGTCCTCCGCTGGTACCGTACGGTCTGGACGCACGTCCTGGTCGACGAGTACCAGGACACCAACCGCGCGCAGTATCGCATCGTGCAGCTGCTGACCGAGGAGCACCGGAACCTGTGCGTGGTGGGCGACCCCGACCAGTCCGTCTACCGCTGGCGCGGGGCCGACCTGCGCAACATCCTCGACTTCGAGCACGACTTTGGAGAGGCGACGATCGTCAAGCTCGAGCGCAACTATCGCTCGACCGGGACGATCCTCGACGCCGCCGGGAGCGTGATCGCGAACAACACCGAGCGCAAGGGGAAGACCCTCTGGACGCGGAACGTCCGCGGGGAGAAGATCGACCTCTTCCACGCCCCGGACGACCGCGCC
>Ga0187773_10001017_pt1 | contig 11242 bp, 10 predicted proteins | sample 0216_BV02_MP05_1_FD_133133 | JGI IMG/M metagenome (GOLD analysis project Ga0187773, IMG submission 133133) | Tropical peat soil microbial communities from peatlands in Department of Meta, Colombia - 0216_BV02_MP05_10_MG | ecosystem: Environmental > Terrestrial > Soil > Wetlands > Peat | place...
CCCTCCTGAGCCGGTGACCGCCATGCCCCCATGAACGGGGGGCTTCGACCAACGCGATACTAGGCGCCGCCGAGAAAGCCTGTCAATCGGCGCCCCCGCGTGCCGCTTCTGGCGCTATTCCCCCCTCGAGCGGCTCGATCAGCTCCGGCCCGTCGAGCTTCGTGTTGTTGACGAGAAGCCGCACTTTCCAGAATGTGAATTCTTCGGACGGCACGCGCGCATCGGCGATGGCTTTCGCCCGCGCCGGATCGGTAAGTCTGCGGTCGAGCCACGCCGCCTGAGCGCCTTCCGGCAGGACGACGGGCGCGCGCTCGTGGATCCCGGCGAGCGATCCCGCCGCGGCGGCCGTGAGCACCGCGCAGGAGCGCAGCGGCTCGCCCGTCTTCGGGCTTTTCCAGTAGGAGGCGAGCCCCGCAAAGCAGAAGAGCGCCCCGTCCTTCCTCCGGACGAAATACGGCTGCTTCACCTGCCGGATTTCGCCGGTCGCCGGATCGGCGCGTTCGACCGCCTGCCACTCGTACCAGCCTTCGGCGGGAATGAGGCAGCGCGTCCGGGCCCAGGCGTCGCGCCACATCGGCTTGCCCGCCGCCTCCTCCACCCGCGCCATGTGATTCGTCCTCGGCAGCTTGGCGTCCTTCCACCAGTGCGGCACCAGACCCCAGCGCCCCGACGCGAGCTCAAGCTCATCCGAGTTCGAGGGCAGGCGAAGGAACGGTATCGTGTCGGTGGGAAAGACGTTGAATTTCCGCTTGAAGGGATTGCCGCTCCGGCGGCCGAGGTGAAAGGCGCGCTCGATCGCGGCTTCCTCGGGGCTCACGTAGCGGCCGCACATGAGCGCATTCTATCGATCGTCATCTGCCGCCCTTCTCAGGCAAGTCCCGGATCGCCTTCCACCCCGTACAGCCGCGCTCCGTGCTAGGAAGCTGCCGATTCAAGCAAGTGATCGACTTCCTTCTCTTCGCTCCTTGCCAATTTCTTGGCTGCCCCCATCGACGAGCCCCGGGATCACATGCGACGCGTTTCAGCCGAGGGTGTCCGCCCAGATGTTGCGCGCCCAGCTCAGCGCGTAATGGCCCTCAAGCTCGGAGGGCCCGGGGGACACGCCGCCGGAGCCCGGCACGGTGAGGAACGTCTTCTTCTCGGCATCGTAGCGATGCACGCTCGCGACGTGAATGACGCTCTTGTCGTCGACGAACGAGTAGCAGGTATTGGTAAGCATCGGAACGGGGTTGACTTCCACGTTCAACAAGCGCGCCACCACCGCCGCCGCCGCAACCTTGGCGTGCGCGTTCGCCATATGGCCCGACTTGGGCATCAGGGGCGCAACCTGGATCGAGTCGCCGATGACGTGAACGTCCTTCATCGCGGTCGATTCGAAGGTCTGGTATTCGACGTTGCACCAGCGGCTGTTTACGTTGGCCAGCCCGCTCTGCACCGCGATGCCGCCCGCGCGCATCATCGGTAGCACGTTCAGCACGTCGGCCTTGACCTCCTGCTGCACCTCAAATTTCACGGTCTTGGCGCGCACATCGACCTGGACCGCGTTGTGCTGCGGCTGGTATTCCACCATCCCCTTGTACTGTTCCGACCACACGCGCTTGAAAAGCGGCCCCTTCGAAGTCACGTCCTGGTTGGCGTCGAGTATCAGGACCTTGGAGCGGGGCTTCGCCCGCTTGAAATAGCTCGCGACCTGGCAGGCGCGCTCGTACGGCCCGGGCGGGCACCGGTACGGCGCCTCCGGGATCGTGATCGCGTACACGCCGCCGTCGGGCATCGCTTCGAGCTGCGCGCGCAGCGCCACCGTTTCGGGCCCGGCCCTCCATGCCTGGAGGATCTGGCCGCTCGCGCTGGCCGCCTGCAGGCCTTCGATGCGGTCGTACACCAGGTCGATGCCCGGGGAGACGATGAGCTTGTCGTAGGGGAGTCCACCCCCCGAGGCGAGCCTCACCGTCTTGCTTGCAGCGTCGATCCCGACGGCCATGTCGCGCACGCGCTTGACCCCGTGCTTGCTGGCGAGCGCGTCGTAGCTCGTGGTCAGCTCGGCGAGCGTCTTGGTGCCGCCGATGACAAGGTTGGAGATCGGACACGAGATGAAGGCGGCGTTCGGTTCGATGAGGGTCACTTCCACCGTTCCGCCGGAGAAAAGGCGGACGTACTTGGCGGCGGTTGCTCCGCCATACCCGCCGCCGATCACGACCACGCGCCCTTTCGAAGCCGCCCCGCCCATCGAGGCGCATCCGAACGATCCCGATATCCCTACGGCTGCCGCCCCCTGCAAGAAGCGTCTGCGGTCCATGTCGCCTCCCTAGTTCTTCACCGCCGCGAAATACGCGGCAAGGCTGTCGATCTGCTCGTCCGTGAAGCCCTTAGCCAACTGGTGCATGACGGTGGCGGACCGCTTCCCGTCCCGGAACTCGCGCATCATCGACGCGATCAGCCCGCGATCGCGCCCGGCGAGGCCCGGGACCACGCTCCCCTGAGCCCGGCCGTCGGTGCCGTGGCAGTTGGCGCAGGTTGCGGCGAGGCTGCGCGTGCGCAGCGCGGCCGCATCCTGCGCGAGCGCCGCGGAAATAGAGAGGGGCACGGCGGCAAGGCATGCCGCCCAGTAGCGCGTACGCATGATTTCCTCCTCCTTTGTCGTGTGCAACAGGCGTCTTGCGGCTACGGGCTTCAGGGCGAAGCGCCACCACCGCATAGGTTCGATATGAGCCTGCGCGTATGCTGCAGGCTTGTCAAGAACCAATCCCGAGCCGGGCTTGTCCGGGGCAGCCACGCCTTCGCCTCGCCGCGATTTCTGTATTCGTATACACACGCAACGCCCCGACCGCACACTGCAGTCGCAATCAGCGGTAGAGCAGCAGCGCCTCGCGCTCCTCGCGCCAGGCCCGTTCGTCCGGGGCGGCGAGCGCATCGAGATCGGCAGGGTCGGCGGCCGGATCATCGACCCATTTGCGCAAGAGGTCTCCGCCGCTGATGACATCGATTGCGAGACGCTCGCGCTCGTACTCGTACGGGAAATCGCGCCATAGCTCGTAGCCCGGACGCAGCCCGCGCAGCGCCTTGAAGGCCAGAGCAATGAGCCGCCATGGGCGAAACGCCTCGTGATCGTAGGCCGCGTCCTCGACGTGGATCTGCACGCCCGCGCAGAGCTTGCCCGTGTGCTTGTGAAAAACCGGCTCGAACCGGCACTCGCGCAGGCGGCATCCCAGCATCCATTGCGGCGCGAGGGCCTGCATCGCGGCGATGAGCGCGCGCGGATCGAGATCGGGTGCGCCGAGGAGCTCGAGCGGCCGCGTCGTTCCGCGTCCCTCGGAAAGCGTCGTCCCCTCCAGCATCGCCGTTCCTGAATAGCAGCGCGCCATCCACAAGCTGGATGCATTCGGGCTCGGGTTGACCCAGGTATGCTCGAGAAGCGGCCAGCCGTAGCCGGGCGCAACGTCCGGCTTCCAGCCCTCCATGCTCACCACCTTGTATTCCGCATCCAGGCGGAGCGTGCGCAGGAACCAATGCCCGAGCTCGCCGAGCGTGAGCCCGTGCCGCATCGGGAGCGGTCCCGCCCCGACAAAACTCTCCCATCCGGCGCGAACCCCGAGGCCTTCAACCGGGCGCCCCGCGGGATTCGGCCGGTCGAGCACCCACACCACCTTGCCGCGCCGCGCGGCCGCCTCGAGCACGTAGCGAAGCGTCGTGACAAAGGTATAAACCCTGCAGCCCAGGTCCTGCAGATCGACGAGCATCACGTCGAAATGCTCCAGCATTTCGTCCGTCGGGCGGCGGACCTTGCCGTAGAGGCTGTACACGGGAATGCCGTGCACTGGGTCCTCGAAATCGGGCGACTCGACCATGTTGTCCTGCTTGTCGCCGCGCAGCCCGTGCTGGGGCCCGAAAGCCGCGACGAGCCGGACGTCGCCGAGCGCGGCGAGCGCATCGAGCGAATGCACGAGACCGCGCGTCACGGAAGCCGGATGCGCAAGCAGCGCCACCCTGCGCCCCGCGAGAGGCTTACGCAGCTTCGGCTCTTCGATCAGCCGGTCAATCCCGAATTTCATCGATCTGCAGGGCAAACGCGTCGGGATGATGGAAATCGGGCTTCCCAGGCGGATGCCTGAGGGCCCAGTAAGAGCGCGCGCCGGTCTCGTCCTCGACCACCGCCGCGAGGGCGAGCGAGAGCCCGGCATGGTCGTGCTCTGGCGACAAAGGATGCAAGGCGATCAAGGCTTCGAGCTCCAGTCTTTCCGCAGTGCTGCGCACGCGGACTTTCGGCCAGGGCGCGTCTGCGCGCGGCGCCTCGAGCGGCGCGCGCTCGCGATAGCGCTCGAAAGCGTACGCGGCCCACTCGCCGGAAGGCGAGAGATTGAACTCATGGTAGCCGGGCAGTCCCCTGCGGGCGATGAAGATTTCGCAGCACGTGTGCCGCCAGAGTCTATCAGCGAAGCGCGGCGGGCGCGGTGCAGGGACGCGCACGCGGTGGAGGTCTCCTTCTACGATGTAGGTCACGGCCAGAATCGCCCCCGGGATCCTGCGCACGCGCGCGCAAACCCGGCGCACCGGCCCCCCGCGGGCATCAGGATGACAGACCAGTGCAAGCGGATCGGCGGAGAAGGATGGCATCGGCGCGAAGCCTATCAGAACCGCGGAGCTCGTCGGCGGATGGCGTCCCATCGCCCTGCGCCCTGCGCCATAATCGGGCCCGTGCCGCCCGGATCTTTCATACGGAACGATGCGCGCTTCATCGCCCATGTGGACATGGACGCGTTCTACGCGTCGGTTGAGTTGCTGCGCCACCCCGAGCTGCGGGGCAGGCCGCTGGTGATCGGCGGTCGGCGGCGCGCCGCACAGGAAGAGCCGGGTGCCTGTCCCGCTCTGCGCGACTACAAGGGCCGCGGAGTCATCACAACCGCCACCTACGAAGCGCGCGCGCTGGGCGTGCACTCGGGGATGGCGCTCATGAAGGCTGCAAGGCTTGCGCCCGACGCGCTGCTGCTGTCCGCCGATTTCGACGAGTACCGGCGTTACTCGCGGATGTTCAAGGAAGCGGTGCGCTCGGTGGCGCCGGAGATCGAGGACCGCGGCATCGACGAGATCTACGTCGATCTCACTGCGCTCGTCGGGGGCGCCGACCGGGCGGGCTGGGAGCAGGCCCGGGAAATCGCCCGCGCGATTCAACGCGCGGTTCGCGAAGCGACGGGGCTCTCCTGCTCGATCGGCATCGCCCCGAACAAGCTGCTCGCGAAGATCGCCTCCGAGATGGACAAGCCCGGCGGCTTGACGGTGCTGCGCGAAGCGGACATCCCGGAGCGGATCTGGCCCCTGCCCGTGCGAAAGATCAACGGCGTCGGTCCCAAGGCCGCGGCGCGCCTTGAAGCCCTGGGGATTTCCACGGTCGGCGAACTGGCGAAAACCGACCCCGCCCTTCTCGCCGAGCGCTTTGGCGCGAAGCACGGGGCCTGGATGCACGAGGCGGCGAACGGCCGCGACGGGCGGCCGGTGGTCACCTACAGCGAGCCCAAGTCGATCAGCCGCGAGACTACCTTCGAGGACGACCTGCACCCGGTGCGCGACCGGGAAGCGCTCACGCGCATTTTCACCGACCTGTGCGTGAGGCTCGCGGGCGACCTCGAGCGCAAGGGCTACGCCGGTCGGACCATCGGATTGAAGCTGCGCTACGACAACTTCAAGACGCTGACGCGCGACCACACGCTTGACCAGCCGACGCGCGACGCGGCCGCGATCCGCCGCGCCGCGGGCGAGTGCCTGAAGCGCGTGCCGCTCGAGCGGCGCATCCGGCTGCTCGGAGTGCGCGTAGGAGGCCTGAGCAAGGGATAAGTCGTCCGCCGAACGGCCAGGCGCCGCGAGATTCGCGACCGCTCCCGAATCACCGCCCGGTACGGGTCTCTTCTGGATGCACGGTACCCCGCTCTGTCGCGCGAATGATTGCTGCTCCAACACCAATCGCATAGTATTTTGGGCACCTAGCCCATTCGCTGCTGACAACGGGTTGCGCGATGCGCGCGAAAGCTTCTTAGGCCATCCGGCGGAGTTGAATTGTGACAGTCGAGTTCCCGGACAAGTCCCCGAATTTCCTGTCAACGTTGCCCGCGGACCGGCGGGAACTGCGGCTGGCGATGGCAGTCGTTCTCGTCTCCGCGGGCATTTTCATTGCGGTGGCGCCATTTGCGAGGGCACCGCTCGCGCAGGTACCGGCTTTCTATCCGATCTATCAGTCGGCTCTCGTCCTCTGCGATCTGATCACAGCGATCCTGCTGTTCGGTCAGTTCGCGATCCTGCGCTCGCGGGCGTTGCTCGTGCTCGCCGGCGCTTACCTCTTCAGCGCACTGATGGCAGTCTGCCACGCGCTCAGCTTCCCGGACCTGTTCTCGCCCACCGGGCTTTTCGGCTCCGGGCCGCAGACCACCGCTTGGCTGTATTTTCTCTGGCACGCAGGCTTCGCCGCGGCTCTCATCAGCTACGCGCTGCTCGAAAATGCCAGCGGGCCGGGCGGCCGGTCACGCCCCGGAGGAGAAATTGCAGCGGCCGTGCTCGTGGGCCTCGCCGCCACCGCGGCGCTGATGCTGCTCACCACCGCGGGCCACAACGCGCTCCCGGTCATCATGCGGGGCAACGAGGATATCGCCGCAAAATACGCGGTCGCGTGGGGTACGTGGCTCTTGACCCTCGCAGCGCTGCCGCTGCTCTGGCGCCGCCGCCCGCTCTCGGTGCTCGACGTGTGGCTCATGGTCGTGGCGTGCGTGTGGGCTTTCGACGTGGCGCTCGCCGCCGTGTTCAACGCCGGCCGGTATTCGGTCGGCTGGTACGCGGGCCGGATCTACGGCCTCGCCGCCTCCAGCTTCGTGCTGGCGGTCCTGCTTCTCGAGAACAGCAGCCTCTACGCCCGGCTCGCCCAGGCGCTTCACGGCGAACACAACGAGCGCCGGCGCGCGGAGGAAAAGACTGAGGAATTGAACGAGGCGAACGAATCGCTCGAGCGCCGCATCGCCGCGCGCACCGCAGAGCTCGAGGTGTCCAATCTGGAGCTGCGCCGCTCGAGGGAGGAACTGCACGAGATCACCAGCGTCGGCGCGACGGCGCGCGAACAGGAGCGGAGCCGCCTTGCCCGCGAGCTGCACGACGAGCTCGGGCAAGCGCTCACGGCACTCAGGATGGACCTCGCGTGGATCGAGGAGCATGGCGCCGCCGGGGACGAGCGGACCGCCTCAAAGATCGCAGCCATGCGCGAGCTGCTCGACGGCACGGTCGCGGCCACGCGGCGCATCGCGGCGGACCTGCGTCCGCTCATGCTCGACGATCTAGGCTTCATTCCGTCCGTCGAATGGCTGGTCGAGAATTTCGAGCAGCGCCATGGCATCGAATGCGAACTTGTGGTCGAGCCTGCGGAATTCGATCTCGCCGAGCCGCAATCGACCGCAGTGTTCCGGATCGTGCAGGAATCGCTCACCAACGTCGCGCGCCACTCCGGGGCATCGCTCGTCGAGGTTAGGCTCAGCCGCGCAAACGGCGCCATCCGGCTGCGCGTGCGCGACAACGGGAGCGGCTTCGATCCGGGGACACCGCGCAGGCCCAACTCGTTCGGGCTGGTGGGGCTGCGCGAGCGGACCCATCTGGTCGCCGGCCGGATTAGCATCGACACCGCACCGGGGCGCGGCACCAGCATCGAAGTATCGATTCCGCTGTCCTCGGTCTAGGGCTACTGCAGACACGACGCGCAGCTGCGGAAGGCGCCGGCGGATTTTCCGTTCCGGACTGCGGCCCGTCTACGGATTGAGCAGCGGAATCTGCTTGTAGTCGCGCGCCTTCGGCAGCGATTGCAGCCAGGCGTGGATGTCGGCGAGGTCCGCATCGGAGAGGATAGCCTCTTGATACGGGGGCATGGCGCCGTTGGTGTTGCGCACGAAGGCCGACATCGCCTCGAGCGGCATGGGCTCCGGGGCGAGCTTCTTGCCGGCGATGCCGCCCTGCCCCATGTAGCCGTGGCATTGCCAGCAGCCGTGCTTGACGTAGACGGTCTTTCCCTTTTCGGCGGAACCGGCGGCCAGGGCGAGAGGTACGAAAAGCACGCCCGTCGCGAAAAGCAGATTCCTCGCTGCGCTGGGGATGACATTCATCGCGGCTGCGTCCATACATTCAGCAGCGCCGGTTGCCCGGACTTCACCACGGCGACCGCCTCCTTGAGCGCCGGCCCGAGCTGCGCCGGGTCCTTGATCGGGCCCTTCGCCCACCAGCCCATGCTTTCCGCGAGCTTGTGGTACTCGATGTCCGGATTCATGATGCTCGTGCCGACCGGCCCCAGGTCGCCGCCGAGATTCGCCACGCGGTTGCGGAAGTTCGACAGCCGCTGCACGTGCATCGTCTCCTGGTGCCAGGCGCGGTTGTTGTGCATCACCGAGAGCAGCGGGATCCTGTGCTTTACCGCGGTCCACAGCACGCCGGGCGCGTACATCAGGTCGCCGTCCGACTGGATCGCAACCGAAAACCTGCCGAGGTCGCGGTTGGCGAGCGCGGCGCCGACCGATGCCGGCGCCCCGTAGCCCACGCCGTAGCCCCCCGAGCGCCCCAGCCACTGGTGGTGTTTCTCGATCGGCCACAGCCGGTTCGGCCAGTTGCTGACGTTGCCTTCGGAGGCAACGAGCGACCAGTCGAGATCCTTCACCGCGGCGTAGGTTTCCATGCACAGGCGCGCGGTGCTGACCGGACTCGCGTCCCAGGCGAGCGCCGCCGCCGCGCGAGTGCGCGCCTTGTTGTCGGCGTGGGCTTTTCTCGCGGCCTCGCCGCGCTTGGCGATCGCCGCCTTCTGTTGGTTGGAAATCGCGGACTTCACCGCCTCGATGAGCGCCGGGAGCGTCGCTTCCGCGTCGCCCGCCATCGGCACATCGACGACCTGGAAGCGCTGGAAGTCCTGGTAGTTCGCCTTGGTGTTGAGCTCGACCGAGCTGATGCCGATGAGCCGGGTGCCGGGCTTGATGCGGCTGGCGTCCGCGCCGATGCCGCCGTTCGCGCCGTTGTCGGTGTGGCTGTTCACGGTGCCCCAGAAATCCGAGAGCTCGAGACCGAGGATGACGTCGCCACTACCCACCGCGCTCGGCGGCGCGATGAGGTAATGCGTCCTCGGGAAGTTCATCCGCCCCTGCTGGTCGATCACCCGCGCCTGAAGCAGCTCGGCGAGCTGCACCAGGAGCGCGACCCCGTTCGGCGTGCGCGCCGCGCGGTCGGCGATGATGAGCGGACTGTGCGCGGCCGCGAGCAGCCGCGCGGCTTCCTTCACCGCGCCCGAGTCGCCCTGCGGCGGCGCGGTGGGCACGTAGCGCGGGATGTAAGGCTTCTCTCCGCCGTGCTCCTTCATCGGCTCCTGCTGCAGGCCCGCGTCGAGCGAAATCATCACCGGACCGTAGGGCGGGGTCATCGCGATCTTGTAGGCGCGCACGAAGGACTGCGCGAAATGCTGCAGCGACACCGGTGTGTCGTCCCACTTGGTGAAGTCGCGCACCAGCGCGTTGATGTCCTGCGCCGAGTGGAAAGTGGGCACGCCGGGCGGCCGGTGCGCGGCGTCCATGTCGTTGCCGCCCACCACGATCACCGGCACGCGATCGCACCAGGCGTTGTAGATGCCCATGCTAGCGTGCTGCAGTCCGACCGTTCCGTGGCAGAGCGTCATGAGCGGCTTGCCGGCGACCTTGAAGTAGCCGTGCGCCATGCCGACCGCGGATTCCTCGTGCGTGCAGCTCAGGAACTCAGGCATGCGGTTGCCGCCGTAGTTGATCAGCGACTCGTGGATGGCGCGGTAGCTCGAGGCGCAGTTCGACGGGCAGTAGCGGATGTCGAGCGTCTTGATGACATCGACCATGAAGTCTGACCCGGGAATCCCGGGAACCCGCGCTAGCTCGCGCGGCGTCTGCGTTTCGGCGGCGGCGACCAGCGCCGAGGGCGGTAGCGCGGAGGGCGCGCGCGGAGGGCCCGCCGGCGGCGCCGCTTCGGCGGCGAGCGCCGCGGGCGGTGTGACTGCGGTCGCAGCGCCCGCCGCGACGAACCCGGTGAGAAACTTGCGGCGGCCGGCCTTCGGCGCCGAGTCTTTGCGTGTCATGGCGCTCTCCCCCTTGAGGCTACGGCGAAGATTCTAATCCCGGCGGGATCACTGCACCATGCGTCGGCATGGCGGCGGGCCGAGCCGAAATTCCCGGCGAGCGCAAACCAAGATCGGCACTCCGCAAAGGCGCGACTCGGCGAGAAGCCATTCACACCGGAGAGGCAGGCTTCGGTCCTTCGAAAAGCAGGCGCGCGGCCGCGGCAGATCCCGACGCAGGTGTCGCTTAACGGCGACACCTGCGCGAGTGAAAGCAGGGAAATTATTCCTGAATCTCGGGTGTACCTCGCGTGTAGACTAGGTTCCCGAACGAACTTGCCCAGGACACGATCAGATTGCGGCGCTGGCGTATCGGATCCTAGGTTTTCCTAACCTCCAGCGGCGTGGCGTATTCCTCGAGACCCGCTGACGATTTACCGGAGAACTAAATCATGACTGCAAGAACGTTGCTCGTCTTTGTCGCGCTGCTCATAGTATATGGCTGCGCCTCGATTCACGGCACCGTGCAGCTCGTCGACGGCCGCCAACAGCCGATCCCGAACGAGAGCCCGAAGGGCACGGTGGTCAACATGATCAATACGAGCGCCGCCGTCGAGCGGGCCTCGACCTCGGCGCTGGTAAACGAGAAGGGCGAATTCGAGTCGCCCAAGGACGCCATCAAGCGCGGCGTATACAAGGTGGAGGCGAGCCGCATCGGCTACGAAACCCAGACCGAGACAGTCGAGGTCGGCATGTTCGGCAAGAAGCTCGAACTCAAGCTTCGCAGGATCGACGAGGCGAGGCGCAGATCGATCAAGGGCTCGGATAGCGACGAGGACAAGATCATCAATCCGGGCGAAGTCAACATCCAGGCGCCGACGATGTGAAACGGGGCTCCGCCCCGAACCCAACGCCCTAAGACCGAGGTAACGCCATGACAGCAACCAGCCTGCGTTTTCTTTCAGTGCCGCTCGCCGCCCTCTTGCTCGCCGCCTGCGGACAGCGCCTCGACATCGAGATCAGGGCGCGCATCGACGGTCAGCCGGCGTCACAGGCGAAGGTCGTCGTGGACCGCGAGGAGCTCGGCGTGACCGACGCTCAAGGGCTGTTCGCCAAGCAGCTCAGCAAGAAGGCCGGCGCCGAGATCGGCGTGACGGTGAGCAAGGA
>Ga0187773_10001018_pt1 | contig 11239 bp, 11 predicted proteins | sample 0216_BV02_MP05_1_FD_133133 | JGI IMG/M metagenome (GOLD analysis project Ga0187773, IMG submission 133133) | Tropical peat soil microbial communities from peatlands in Department of Meta, Colombia - 0216_BV02_MP05_10_MG | ecosystem: Environmental > Terrestrial > Soil > Wetlands > Peat | place...
CTGACCACCGGTGCCATTAACAGTCTTATGGCCTATGACTGGCCAGGCAACGTTCGGGAATTGGAGAACGTAATTGAACGGGCTCTGATCCAGAGCAGGGGCAATATGCTTTCATTTGAGACGCTTTCGGCCCCGCAGGTTCAAGTAGGTCGTGTAATGACTCGGGACGCGGGCCGAAATCGAACCGTGCTTTCGCTGGAGGAGATCAATGCCCAGCACATCAGCAAAGCTCTGGAGATGGCTGGTGGCAAGATCAATGGACCAGGAGGAGCTGCCCAAATCCTCGGACTACATCCAAATACACTCAGGAGCCGGATGAACAAGCTGGGAATTCCCTACGGAAGGAAAAGTGGAAGCCTTTTTCGAGAGCCTAAGATTAGGAGGTAGGCTCCCTGAAGCCTTTTGCCCCTGTTCGAAAAATCATGTAAGCTGGCTCTCCGGCTTTGACTCGATCCAGATACTTGCTCAGTCGCGCCTTTAACTCCGACACGGCTGCGGTTTTCATATCAATCCCTCCCTCCTCCTATTAGTGATTTTTATAGTCATATTAAAATGACCTGTCGAGGCAAATGGAAAGGGCGGGAAAGGAGGGAAACAGAGGATTTTAGGGAGCCTTTTTCCCTTTCAGGTGCGTGTTCAGGAAGCCAATGGTTTTTCCCCATGCTTCCTTCCCCTGTTTCTCGTTCAAAAAGTTGAAGACGTGGCCTGCCCGGGGGATGACCAAGAGCTCGCAGTTCCTGCCGGCGTCCTGCATCTTGCGGCAGAGGCTTTGGACCTGAGATAGTGGGGCGGTCTTGTCTTTCTCTCCGTGAATCAAGAACACCGGTGCTTGAATGTGCTCCGCCCGGTGGATGGGGGAGGCGACGCGGAGGGTCTTCAGGGCCTCATCCCAGGTCAGAACCTGGAGTTCCTTCAGGACATAGGACCGGACCCCGCGAAACCAGAGCGATTTGGGGAAAGAATACTTGTTGAGGTCGAGCCACTCTTCGAAGTCCGCGAGGGGGTAATAGGCTACGACAGCCTTGACCGATGAATCCTGGGAAGCGATGAGTAAAGAGAGCATTCCTCCTTTGCTGTATCCGAGCAGCCCGATCCGCTCCGGGTCCACCCTAGGGTGTTCTTGCAGGTGCTGGATGGCGGCCTTAACATCCTCGGGAGATTTCCAGGAAAAAAGAGGGTTTTCCCTTTCCAGGTTCTCCACCCGCTGGTAATGGACGGCGGCGGCGAAATAGCCTTGACGGGCTAGGTCCAGGCAGATGCCTTCCATGTCTTCGGCAAGTCCCCCCGCGTCAGGATGAACAAGGACGGCAGGCAAAGGTTCTCTCTGTAAGGGCGAGTAGGCGACCCAATGGACCCTCAATTGGCCCCGGTCAAAAGTCAGGCTTTCCCGGATTATTCCCGGGTGAGGGGAAAGAGGGTGAATCAGGTAGTAATCATTTGGCCGACAGCCAAAGGAAGAAAAGGCGAGGAGTGCTAAGGCAGAGTAAAGAGAAAGGAAAAGAGTTCTGCGGGGGCTTCCTCTCAAAGCCGGCCTTTTCTGTATTTCAGCGCGGATGTTCCACATAGACCTTCATGAGAATCTTCCCCCATCCCCCCTTGTCCAAACCCACATCCGTGCATTGAACGATGTTGAAACGTTCGAAATCAGGGTCGGATTTGCTAATCAGCCTCTCGTAGATCCCAGGCATAATATGAAAAATCGGGCCCAGGGCGAAGATGCAGATTCTTTTCGGGCATTCTTCGGTTATCAGCTGGCCGCCGGCGGTCATCACGAAGCGGTCCCCGACTTTGTGCCGGGCATGGCAGCCGTGGGATTCGATGACCTCGGCCACCACTCGGCATTTGGCAAACTCGGGAGTGCCCGTGACCATCTTGACTTTCTGCGGGTCGGACCGGAAGACCTTCATCTCCTCGTCCGTGTATCCCATGTGCTTTTGAAACCGCTTCCAGATTTCCTTCTCTTCCATCGGTCCGCTCCTTTGGCAGCTAGGTTCCGAAAAAAACGGATGGGTGGTAAGCCCTGGGTTTCCCGAGTCCAGCCGGATTTATAAGAACTCCACTCCAGGAATGAAAAATAGTTTTCCCGCAACCTTCCAGAGAGCTACTGGCCCTTGTACCCGTACAGCTGCAGGCCGTTCAAGACAACCAATACGGTTACTCCCACGTCGGCAAAGATGGCCAGGACCAGGCTGCTCATGCCCCCCAGGGCCAGGATTAGGAAAATGAATTTGATCAGCACCGCGGAAACGATATTGAAGCGGATTTTGGCCACCGCCCTCCTTCCCAATTTCACCAGGTAGGGCAGAATGGCGAGGTTGTCGTTCATGAGGGCGATATCCGAATTTTCGATGGCCACATCTGACCCAATGGCCCCCATGGCGATTCCCACGGAAGCGCTGGCCAGGGCCGGAGCGTCGTTCACCCCGTCCCCCACCATGGCCACGTGCTGGTATTCCTGGAGAAGCCGGGTCAGTTCCTCTACTTTCTGATGGGGAAGAAGCTCAGCGGAAACCCTTTCGATTCCCAGCTGAGAAGCCACGAACCGGGCCGAAGACCCATTGTCTCCGGTGAGGATGACAGGGGTGACCTCCAGGCGGAGCAGGCCTTCGATGACCGGTTTGCTCTCCGGCCGGATTTCGTCGGTGACCCCGATGATCCCCTTCACTCTCTGATGATCGCTGATGACGATGGCGGTCTTGCCCTGCCGCTCCAATTCCCCCACCTTTTTTAGCACCTCCTCTCCGGCTTGGTGCTCCTCGGAGACAAAACGAATATTCCCCAGGCATTGGTGGCTGTCGAAGCAGACCATGCATTCACCCTTGAGCCCCTTTCCCGATATGGCCTCAAAATTCTCAAAAGGATGGGGCTCGACATTCTCCGCTTCCGCCTGCTCCAGGATGCTCCGGGCGATGGGATGCTCGGAGAAGGTTTCAATCCCAGCGGCGCAGGCCAGCACATCTTTGGGAGAAAGGTTATCGAAGGTGAAGACATCGGATACCGCGGGCTCGCCCCGGGTCAGGGTTCTGGTCTTGTCGAAGGCGATGGCTTTCAACCGGCCCATCTCTTCGATAAACCGTCCTCCCTTGATCAGGGCCCCCCTTTGGGTGGCGTTGCCGATGGCCGAAAAGATGGTAACCGGGGTAGAGATCACCAGGGCGCAGGGGCAGGAAATGATCAGGAGGGTCAACGCCTGGATGAACCAGGGATCAAACGGTTTCCCCAGCAGGACAACGGGGATTAGGACTAGGAGAAAAGAAGCGCTCACCACCGAGGGGGTGTAGTACCGGGCGAATTTTTCGATGAACCGCTGGGAGTGGGATTTGCGCTCCGCCGACTGGTAGGTCAACTGGATGATTTTGGAGAGCGTCGTGTCCCTCGCCTGACGGGTCACCCGAATTTCCAGATACCCGCCCCCGTTGATCGTCCCGGCAAATACCGGGTCTCCCGGGTACTTGCTGCGGGGAAGAGGTTCCCCGGTGATGGCCGCTTCATCCACCAGGGAGCTGCCTTCGGTCACCATTCCATCCAGAGGAATCTGGTCGCCGGGTTTAACGGCGATGATTTCCCCGACCTGCACGTTCTCGACCGGAACCTTTCCCTCCTTTCCTTTCAGCTGGGCGGTTTTGGGGGCCCTCTCTACTAGGTCCTGCAAGGCAGCCTGGCTTTTGGTGATGCCGAAGTCCTCCAGTGTCTCCCCCAAGGCGAAGAGGACGATGATCACCCCGGCTTCCTCCCAATGTCCGAGATACATTGCCCCCACGATGGCAATGGTCATGAGGAGGTTCATGTTGGAAAAATCCATCCGGAATAGACTCCGCACCCCGCTGAGGAGCAGACCCCGCCCGAAAACCAAGGCTAGGGCAGTCAGTAGAGGAATCTGAGCCCATAGGGGCAGATGGAGGCCAAAGAGAGATAGAACCTCCAGAGGGGCAACGATCGCCAGAGCGGCCAAAAGCCATCGGAAGTTGCGGTTTTGGAGAAGGTCTTTGTATCTCATAATTTATTATAGACACAGACGGGGTCTTTTTAAATATGAGAAAAAGCGGTCGGAGAGACGGGTTCCAGGCCGTCCTTCCGAGGATCGAACCAAGGCCAAAGAGCGAAATTACGGGACGATGATCACGACCTTGCCGGCATCCAGAAAATTGAGGTTTTTGGCGAGGTCCCGAATCCTGCGGGCATCATCGTTGGAGATGACCAAGTCCTTGTTGTTCGGCCCTGTCACTTTGATGGCCTTAATGACCAGAGGGTTTCCGGCAACCCGCTCGTTGGCCTTTGCCTGGGCCAAGTCTTTCACGTAGCTTACGATTCCATACTTGTCCGCCCAATCCTTGGACACATACGCCGAGCCGTACACCTCACGACCATCCTCATCGAGGATTTTCACGGAGGCCGAGGGGGTAAAAGTGAGGGTTTGGGCATCGAAGATCAACCCCGTGTAGACGGTCTGCGAAAAAGCTGAGCCGGCTAAGGAAAGGATGAGGGTGAAAAGGAATAAGACCGAGAATGACTTGTTCATGTGCGTCCTCCCTTGATTTTTTTGTTCGGGTTGTTAGGGCTCTCCATTTTCCCGCGCAGGAATCATAAACAATTTTTCGCCGGTCGTCTAGGGGAATTTTGGATAACGAAGAGACGAAAGAAAAGGTAATGGGTTAGGGGTCATAGGAAGAGGTCAATGGCCAGAGAATAGAAAAAAAGGTACAGGCCCAAGAAGCCAGGGAATTTTTTCTATAGATAAATCAGACGCTTTTGGGTTACGCTACATTGTCCCATGTGCGGGTCGAATAAGATTTTAAGATCAAGGTGACGCGGTTTTCGAAGTGGGGGGTTGACGATGGGAAAGTCGCTGGTCTCAGTGGTGAGGGATAGAGGAAATGTAGAATCGGCCGTCCGTGAGGCAGTCCAACTGGCCGGCGGCCTGGAAGGCCTGATCAGCTCGAAATCGAAAGTCCTGATCAAGCCGAACATTGCATCCCGCGACCGATCGGGGACGGGGAAAATAACCGACGTTCGGGTCACTGAGGCGGTTGCGAAAATCGTGCTGGAAAGAAAGCCAGCTCGGATGGTGATCGGGGAAGGATCGGCTGTCGGGTACGATTTTCCCGACCTCCAGGACACGATGATGGCCCTGGAGGAGTCGGGCACCAAGGCGCTGGCGGAGAAACTGGGGGTGCCGGTGGTGGACTTGAATCGGGACTCTCATGGGGAGGTTAAAATCCCGGAGGCGCTGGTCATGAAAACGGTCAAGATCGCCCGGACCGTTCTGGAAAGCGATGTGATCGTGAGCATCCCGGTGATGAAAACCCACATTCGCTCCGCGGTGACCCTAAGCCTCAAGAACATGAAGGGGGTCATGCCCGGGGCGGAGAAGCGGAAAACCCACCAATTGGGCCTGGAACAGGCCATCGCCGACTTGAATGCCGTGGTCAAACCCCACTTTGCGGTGATGGACGGGCTCGTCGGCATGGAAGGACTCTGGGAATATCCTGATGACTGCGTCCGCCCGGGTTTGGTGGGGGCCAGCCGGGACCCTGTGGCTCTGGACAGCGTCTTTGCCCGGATCATGGGGGTTGAAGTTCAAGAGGTCATGCATCTCCAATATTGTCAGGATAGGGGGTTGGGGATGGCCGATCCCAAGGAGATCGAAGTGATCGGAATTCCCATTCTGGAGGTGAGGCGCCCCTTCCGGCCGGCCTTCGAGGTGGTAAAAAGCCGTTATCCGGGCCTTACGGTGCTGGCGGAGAAAGCCTGCACCGGATGCATCAATGAGTTCATCAGCACCCTCATCTATATCCGTCTGGCGCAGCAAGTGGACAGGCTGGACGGATTAACCGTTGTCCTAGGGGAAGCACCGGAAGCCCTTTCGGCGGAGAAGGCCGTGGTCATCGGAAAGTGCGCCCGGAAACTGGAAGGGCGGTTTCCTTTCGTCCCCGGTTGTCCCCCGGGGGTCGATGACATCACCCAGAGGGTCTGCGGGGTCTGTGAAATCGATATCCAGCTGATCTTCCAGAAAAGGGAAGAGCTGCACCGGACGATCGCCGGAAAGGCGATGCAGAATTCCATCTAAGGACAGCTGGTCGACTTTCTCCCGGGAGGGCGATCCGGCGATCCCAGAGCCCGGCACCATTCCGCGGGCGGCGGAGAGTCTTTGCGGAAATTTTTTGAAATCCAGTAAACCAGGAGACCGGTAAGCAGCATCCCTACCGCGATGACCGCCTGAATCCAGCCCCCGTTTTCTCCCAGCAGCGAGAAGATAAAACAGGCCGATATGAAAACGCCCATGGAAAGCGTGACCAGTAGAAGGACCGGCCAGCCTCCGGGAATACGGAAAGGACGGGGGAGATCGGGTCTCGTGAGCCGCAGCTTGAACAAAGCCAGCATTTCCAGCAGCAGGGCGGCGGAATAGACCAAGACGTCGATGACTACCAACTTCCGGAAGTCGAGAAGGGTGAAAAAGGAGTAGATAAGGGCACACAGAAGAAGGGAAGCGAAAGGAGTCCCCCAGCGCCGGTTCCGCCGGGTGATCCAGCGGGGAAAAAGACCGTCCTCCGCCATGGCAAAGGGGATTCGGGAAGTGTAGAGAAGCTGGCTGTTGAACAGGCTCCACGTGCTGAACATCACCGCGAGAGACATGATTACCCCAAGCCAGGGCCCTACCACTTCGGCGGCGATCTTGGGAAAATCACCGGTCTTCCACTCGTGCCAGTTCTGCGTGGTGGCCAGGGCTATCCCGACCGGCAGGAGGTAAAGGAGGGTAATCAAGGGCACGGAAGCGAACAGGGCCAGCGGGTAATTTCGTTTGGGCCGGGCCACTTCTCCGGCAAAAGTGCTCACGTTGTCCCACCCGGAATAGTTCCAGACGACGACCGCAAGGCCCAGGCCGAGGGTCTGGACGAGACTTTGCCCCCCCGGGCTCCAAGGATTCCAGGGGAGGTTCTGAATTCTGCCGAGCCCCAGCATAGCAAAGAGAAAAAAGGGGAGAGTCACCACGACGAAAGCCAGGACCGCGCTCCTTCCCACCAGGCGGGCTCCGAGCAGATTCATGAGCAAGGAGGAGTAGATCACCACCAAGGCCGCGAGCCAGTGCTGCCATCCGGTAAGGCCGGGGAACAGATATCGGGCGTAATCAGCGAAGAGGACTGGGTAAAGAGCCATATCCACAAAGGTATAGAGCCAGGTCCACCACCCCTCTTGAAATCCCCAGAACCGTCCCAGGCCGAAGTACACCCAGCGGTAATATCCGCCGGGAAGGGGGAGCATGGAACTCATCTCGGCCACCATCAGGGCCACGGGGAGACTCCAAAAGACGGGAGTCACAATAAGCAGCAGGAGGGCCAGCCCGGGCCCCGTGGAGCTCACCAGTTCTTCCAGGCCGAAAGCCCCGCCGCTCACCGTAAAATAAATAATACCGATGAGATGGAAAAGGGATATTTTTTTCATCTTCGTAGAGCAAGGAAAATGGGCAAAATCAGGGGCACCAGAATCCCCACAAAAAAGGGCAGGCTTCCCTTCAGAAACCTGCCCTTTTTAGGAATAAAGATCCTTAGAATATTCCCGGACCGCGCGCGGAAGAAATGGCCCCCTCCAGGGTCGGCACTGCACAGGGGCGGTTCGCGAACCGCCCCTGCATTCTGGCCCCCTTTTACCCACATGTTGGTTGCAATTTCGCTCTTAGCGCCTAATAGCCCACCTTGTCCAACCCTTTCAGCCCCAGCATCTTCCGGGCTTCTCCCGGAGTCGCCGGCTCGATGCCGAATTCCTTGGCAATGCGGATGATCTTGGCGACCTGCTCCCCGTTGTTTTTGGCCAAGACGCCTTTTTCCAGCCAGACGGCGTCCTCCAGGCCAACCCGCGCGTTGCCGCCCATGAGCAGGGCATGGGTGCACATGGGCATTTGGTTTCTTCCTGCGGCGCATACCGACCAGACGAAATTCTTTTCCCCGATGGTCCGGCGAGCCGATTCATAGAGGAAGACCAGGTTTTCGACGGTCGCCTGAATGCCCCCCAGGATTCCCAGGACAAACTGAATGTAGATCGGGGTCTTCAGCAGACCCCGGTCGATCATAAAGGCAGCGTTGTTGATCATTCCCGTATCGTAAACTTCCAGCTCGGGCTTGGTCTGGCTCTCATTGAAGAGGTTCAGGAAGACCCGCAGGGATTTGAAGGTATTGGGGAAAATCAGGTCCTCGGTGAATTCCAGGTATTGTTTCTCCCAGGGGTATTTGAAATCTTTCATCTTCTCCAAGAGGGGGAAGAGAGCGAAGTTCATGGAGCCCATGTTGCAGGAGGCCAGTTCGGGCTTGCAGGTGGAGACGATCGCCACCCGCTGCTCAGGGGTCATGCCCAGGCCCCCGCCGGTGGTGGTGCAGACCACTATATCGCACTTGCTCTTGATCTTAGTGATGATCTTTTTGAAGGTCTCTATGTCGGGGGAAGGCATGCCGTTCTCCGGGTTGCGGGCGTGCACGTGACAGACCGCCGCCCCGGCCTCGTAGGCCTGGAAGGCGTTGTCAGCAATCTGGTCCGGGGTAATGGGCAGGTACGGGGTCATGGTCGGGGTGTGGATGGAACCCGTGATGGCCGCAGTGAATATCGCTTTGCTCATGAATGGTCCCTCCTTTATTGGGGGTTTTATTTGCCGGAGAGGGGATTCATCTCTTCTTTAAGAATCCTCTCCGTCCTTCTTCTATCATAGATGGCCATTTTCTTCAACCGAACCAAAGATCGGCCGCCTCCGGATGGTTTGCATTTATCCCCGGCCATAAACCTGGAGAATTTTTTTGATGACTCCGGTACTCGAAGCACCGCGCACCAGCGGGATTCGAACCACCCGGCCGCCAGCTTTTTCCACAACATTCCGGCCGATGATTTTGTCCTTGGGCCAATCCGCCCCCTTCACCAGGATGGTTGGCTTTACCTTCTCGATAAGGACAAAGGGGTCCGGCTCGTCGAAGAGGACCACGTAATCGACGAACTCCAGGGCTGCTAAGACCTCCGCTCTTTCCCCTTGGGGCACAATGGGCCTTTTTTCCCCCTTGATCTGTCTGACGGACCGGTCGGTATTTAGCCCAACCACGAGGATGTCCCCGAGGCTTCTGGCTTTCCTCAAGTAACGTATATGCCCGACATGGAGAATGTCAAAGCAGCCATTGGTAAATACGACCTTTTTCCGACGGATCTTTAAACGGGCGACAATGGATTTTATCGCATTGATATTCTTAATTTTTTTATTATTCATGGCAACTCCTCCGGGGGAGATGGGGGAATATTACCATCTGCCACACGGGTTTGCAACTCCGCGGTTTCCATTTTCTTGCTGGCTGAAGGTTCATTCATAATTAGGGTTGACACTTTTAAGGGGGGTATGCTATGTGAAAGATGATCGGCGGTATCCTTTTATCCATGATCCCGGTCATTAAAAAATAAAGGGAAATCGAGGAAAATATAATCATGATTGAGGTTCGTTTTCATGGGCGCGGGGGGCAAGGGGCGGTTACCTCGGTCGAACTTCTCGCTCTGGCGGCCATCGAAGAAGGGAAATTCGCTCAAGGATTTCCCAGTTTTGGGCCGGAACGAAGGGGCGCCCCGGTTGTCGCTTTTTCCCGGGTTAACGATCATTATATCCGCCTTAGGTCCAAGATTTACACCCCCGATGTGGCCGTAGTCCTGGACCCCAGCCTGCTGAAGATCGTGGACCCCTCGCAGGGGCTGAAACCCGGGGGCTTGATCATCATCAACACCAATAAAGCCATCGACCAGATTCGAACCGACTTCGGGTACCAGGCCCGCTTGGCTGCCGTGGACGCCGACCGGATCGCCCGTGAAGAGTTGGGTCTTCCCATCGTCAACACGACCATGCTAGGCGCCCTCATCCGGGGAACCGGCATTGTGGCCCTGGATTCCCTGGCCCCGCCGCTGAAAGCCCGTTTCGGCAGAGGAGCGGAAAGGAACCTCAAAGCACTCCGTCGAGCCTACGACGAGACGACCCTGAGCAGCTGAAAAAAGCCTCTATCCCTCTCCTCAATTTCCCTCCCCGGCAGAGGAGGAAAAGATCATTAGGGCGGAGAGGAGTGCGCGCTTTAGAAGAATGTTTCCCAAAGGAGCGGAGGAAAAACCGTGACCAAACCGATCGATCAATTCACCTGGAAGGACATCCCCCTCGGATGCGTGGTGGCCGAGGCCGGAAACGCCCGGGAATATAAGACCGGCGACTGGAAGTCCCAGCGTCCGGTGGTGGACACCTCCAAGTGCATCAAATGCGGGGTCTGCTGGGTTTTCTGCCCGGATGCGGCCATCTATAAAAATGAGGAAGGGTATTTCCTGGCGAACCTGGATTATTGCAAGGGGTGCGGCATATGCGCCCGGGAATGCTGGACGGGCTGCATCACCATGGTGGAGGAAGAGAAATGACGGATAAACGCGTAGGAATGGAAGTTTCCATCGCTGCCGCGGAGGCGGTCAAGCTGGCCCGGGCGGAAGCCATTTCCGCCTATCCGATCACCCCCCAAACCCACATCGTGGAGCACCTCTCCGAGCTGGTGGCCAATGGAGAGCTGGACGCGGAGTTTGTCCCGGTGGAGTCGGAACATACCGCTCTGTCGGTCTGCGCCGGAACTGCGGCCGTAGGGGCCCGCACCTACACCTCCACTAGCGCCCAGGGACTGGAACTCATGCACGAAATTCTCTTCGTGGTGGCGGGCATGCGTTTGCCCATCGTCATGTCCGTGGCCAACCGGGCCCTGTCAGCCCCTCTCAGCATCTGGAATGATCATAGCGACATCATGGCTGCCCGGGACTGCGGCTGGATTCAGGTCTTCACCGAAAACGGCCAGGAGGTTTTCGACCAGACCATCTGCGCCTTTAAGATTGCGGAAGACCGCCGGGTGCTGATCCCCACGATCGTCAACCTGGACGGATTCACCCTGAGCCACGTTGTAGAGTCAGTGCTAGAGGTCACCCAGGAAATGGTGGATCAATTCCTTCCGCCCTACCAACCCGTTTACCGGCTGCATCCGGACCAGCCCGTAACCATGGGGGCCTTCGGCATGCCCGAGGTATACTCCGAGGCCAAAAAAGCCCAGGATATAGCCCTGAGGAATTCTTACCCGGTCATCCTGGAAACGTGGGAGGAATGGGGGAAACTCACCGGCCGGCATTATCATCCCATCGAGACCTACCGGATGGAAGGTGCCAAGCTGGCTCTCCTTACCATGGGAAGCTTTGGGGAAGTGGCCATGGA
>Ga0187773_10001019_pt1 | contig 11239 bp, 11 predicted proteins | sample 0216_BV02_MP05_1_FD_133133 | JGI IMG/M metagenome (GOLD analysis project Ga0187773, IMG submission 133133) | Tropical peat soil microbial communities from peatlands in Department of Meta, Colombia - 0216_BV02_MP05_10_MG | ecosystem: Environmental > Terrestrial > Soil > Wetlands > Peat | place...
ATAGGTCGGCGTCGCGAGGACGGGGATTGTCGACCCCTCCCGACTTCTAAAGCCCCCGATTAACCGTGGCGGCTCATCGCATTGCGGCGAGCGCGCCGGCCTGGCGGACCAGGTGCTGAGCCTTCTCCCATTCGCGAGTGCGTTCCGTGACGGCCGCCGCGCGCGCAGCTTCAGCGCGAGAAAGCTGGGAGTTGGAACCGCTCGCCTTCAATTGGGCGATTTCAGCCGCCGCCTTCACCTGCTCGGTCCAGACGCGAGCGCTGTGGATGAGGAGATCTCCTGCCTGAAACAGCGTCAGCGCGAGCGGCTGTGTCTCTGGGTCGTTGAGTAGCCGGATGAACCGATCGAGGAATGCATCCCGTTGGCGGCTGAACGTCTCCATCTGCTTGCCGAAGGTCTCGACGGTGAAGGCACTCTGATCAGCAAGTTGCTCGCTGAGCCGCTGCAGCACTGCCAAGTGGGACTGAAGCCCCTGGCGATACTCCTGATGGAAGGTGTCCTCCAGCGAAAACCGGCGGACTTGGTCGGGCGTTACGTGATTTCGCAGCTGAAGGAGGCCCTGGTTGGCCAGCTCCAAACACCGAATGCCGGTCCAGAGCGTCTGCCTTTGAGCGTCGGCATCCGCGGGGCGTCCCACTGCGGTCGCGTTCTGCTGGGCCGCCAGCGCCTGCCGGGCCTGCGTGTTGCACTCCACCTTCAGGGTGGTCAGCCGCTGGAGCTCAGCCCGGACTTGCGTGTCGGACAGCCGCTCGACCTGAGGCGGGGCCTCTCCCGGGACTGCCAGCGCGGACTGCTCGGCTGCCCCCACGGCGCCCGAGAGGCCAATCGCTGCTGCGGTCGCCACCAACATGACGAACACCGATCCTTGAGCCATCCTTCGTCCTCCCAGAGCCGAAAGAGTGCGCGAAGGGACCCTCCGCACGACGGCGCTCACCTATGCTCAGCAAGAGGCGCGCCATGTGCCGATCGCGAAAACCTAAAGAGTTATGGCTCGATAGCGCCGAGATCCCGTCAATAAAACCGCCCCCGGCTGCCGGCCTGACGTCACAAACCCACGGCCGCTCTCCCGCTCATCCTGTGCTTCGGAGTCGGAAGAGATCGCGATAGAGCGGCGTTGCCTGCTCGGCGTCCCGACCCGGGCGCACGGGGACATTCCTGGCGAGGTCGATGCTAAGATCAAGACTGAGACCGAAGGGAGGTCTGTCATGATGATGAATCGTCGCTGGTTCTGGATCACCCCGGCATTCGTCGCGGTCGTGGGCCTGTCCCCGGGCGCGGCCAGTGCCGCCGACAAGAGCAAAGTGGACAGGGCGACCAAGCAGGTCGAGAGTGGCGCCAAGCAGATCGGGCAGGGTCAGGTCGGCTCGGGGTTCAAGGAGATGTTCACCGGCATCGGCCACACGATCGTCGAAGGCGCCAAGTTCAGCGGTGAGAATATCAAGGAGTTCTTCTCGGATAAGAAGGAACGGTGATCGTGGCATCAGTCTCAAGATTCTGAAGGGTGCCAAGCCTGCCGATCTTCCAATCGAGCAGCCCGCCAGACCACCAAGGCCCTCGGCCTCACCATCCCGCCGACGTACACGCAGCTGGTGGCACCTGACAGTGTTCACCGTGGCCGCCGCCCTGAGCCTCTTTGCCGGATGCAGCAGCACATCAACCACCTCGATCTACACGCCGGACGAGCTCAAGGCGATCTGCGAGAGACACGGGGGGCGGTGGCGCCCGAATAGCGCAGCTAGTGGCGGTTCCTGTGAATCCGACATCCAGATGTGAAACCCGCCCATTCGGTGTAGGGTCATGTTGACCCGCCGGGACTTCCTGCAACGGACCGCGCTCACGACGGCTGCCCTGGCACTGCCCGGGTGCGCAGAGACCGTGGATAGCCACTCCGTGGTGGAGGACCATCCCGTCGGAGCACTCGAGCGGGTTCCCGTCGTCAGGCAGCGTCCGGAGTGGACACGGTTCGTCATCCTGGTCTGGCAGTGGCAGAACGATGTGCGCGTGGACGGAGCCCTCTACGATCGCGCCGGGCTGCGAGGGTTCCATATCGACCGGGGCGTGGGCGAGGAGGAGTACGTTCGATTGTCCCTGGCGCGCGGCTTCCCGTACTACGTTGACCACGCGGCGGGGAAGGGCATCCTGTACCTGTACAAGGATGTGCAGGCGAGCATCACGGGTAAGCCCGCGCTGCAGATCCGGCCCCACAGCCTCGCCGACCCGCAGACCATCTCGATTTTGAAGCGGCGGCTGCGCGACGACGTCGGCACGACGAGGCACGGGCTCGTCTATGCGTATGCTTTCGACGACGAGATCTCGCTGGGGGCGTTCAACGATCCGGTTGAGGTCGACGTCCATCCGCTCTCGGTGGCCTGGTATCGGAGATGGCTGGCGCATCGCTATGGGAACATCGGCGCCCTCAACACCGCATGGGGCACGGCGTGGACCTCGTTCGAGGAGGTGGAGCCGGTCAGCTTCGACCAGGTGCGTGAGACCGCGCGAGCGCCGTTCGCGGCCTGGAACCTGTCCCGTTGGATGGAGTGGCGCCACTTCATGGACTATCAGTTCGCGCAGGTGCTGGCGGATCTCACGCGCTACACCAACACGCTGGATCCTGGGATCCCGGCGGGCTTTGTCGGAGGGCAGCAGCCGTCGGCCTATGGCGGGTACGACTATGCCCTGCTCTCCAGGGCCGTCCAGTGGATGGAGCCGTCCGACCTTGGCGGCATGAACGAGATCCTCCGGTCCTTCTGGAACCGTCCTCGCTGCGTGCAAGTGCAGACCTATCAGGCGGGCAGGTCGTATAGGAGGGACGTGTGGACCCTGTGGTACCGCCTCGCCCACGGCAATCAGGCGACGATCGCCTGGCCCGAGGGCTGGATGCCGGAGACGTCCAGGGGAGCCCGGGAGCTCGCGCCGGGCATTGCGCGGCTGGCCCCGACCTTCCGCGAGGTTCAAGGACGGGCGGGCGAATTCATCGTGAACCCGGACTCGTACCTCGAGACGGACGCGATCGGGCTCTACTACTCGCATCCGAGCATCCGGGCCGGCTGGGTCATGGACAGCGTCGCGCATGGTGCGACCTGGCCGAAGCGGGTGACCAGCATCGATGACGGCAACCTCTCGTCCGCTTACCTGCGTCTCGCGTGGTGCCAGATCCTCGAGGACCTGGGGTACCAGTACGACTTCGTGAGCTATCTCGACGTGACCGAGGGACGCATCGCGCTGGCCGATCGCTTCCGGGTGATCGTGCTGCCCCAGACGATCTGTCTATCCGAGCGCGAAGCCGAGGCCCTCCGCCGATTCGTGACGGACGGCGGCATCCTCATCGCGGACGCGCTCTGCGGCCTGCTGACCGAGGCCGGACGGGGCCGCCCCCAGGGCGGGATACTGGATGATCTCTTCGGGATCCGGAGGGATGAATCGCACGGCTACCTGAACGCGCGGGGGATCACGGAGGTGAACGCCGAGCATTTCGCCCGGCCGTTCCCGGAGCGGCTGCGGGCCTACGAGGGCGCGCTCCGGTATCGCTCGATGATCGTCTATGAGCGCGGGACGCGAGCAGTGCCGGGAGCCATGGGTGACGCGGCCGATGGCGCCGATGTGCTCGTCCGGCGGGACGTGGGGCAGGGCCGGACGCACTATCTGAACCTGACGCCGCTGGCCTACTCCTATTTCCCGTTTCGATCCGGCGGGGTTGGCGGCGCGTGGCGAGAGGTCGTGGGCCGCACCCTGGCCGAGGCCGGGCTGCGGCCGCGCGTCGAGATCCATCGCCGCAGTGGCGAGCACGCTCCGTGGATGGAGTCGCTGCTGTGGCGAAATGCAAACCGCTACTGTCTCGCCATCGTGAAGAATCCGGGCGAGGCCGCGGAGTCCATGAGCGTCATCGAGCAGGAGCCCGAGGAGATCACGGTGAAGTTGCAGCTGCCGGTGCGCGGGATTCGGAACGTTCGGACGGGGGCGATGCTCGGCGACGTATCCGTGTTCACGGACCACTTCACGCCCTGGGAGGCCAATCTGTACGAGTTCACCCTCGGGGGGTAGGCGATGACATGCCGCACCGCGCTCATGCCGACACGGCTCACCGCGGTGGCCCGTGCGTAGTCGACCGGGCCTCGTCCTCGCCGTTCTCACGGGTCTCAACGGGCTCAACTACCTGGACCGCTACGTGGCGGCCGCGACGCTGCCGCTGATCCTCGCGGACTTCGCGCTCTCGGATACGGCGGGCGGGCTCCTCCAGTCGGCGTTCATCATCACCTACTCGCTCGCGTGTCCGGGCGCGGGCTGGCTGGGCGACCGCCAGCCACGCATGCGCCTGGCCGCGGCGGGGGTGTTCGTGTGGAGCGTGGCGACCGTGGCCTCCGGGCTGGCGCCGACCTACGCGCTGCTCCTCGTCGCGCGCGCCGTCATCGGGGTAGGCGAGGCCAGCTACGCCGTGGTTACACCGTCGTTGCTGTCCGACTGTTACCCGTCGGACCAGCGGGCGCGGGTGCTCGGCATCTTCTACGCCGCCATCCCGGTGGGGACGGCGCTCGGCTATGGCCTCGGCGGGCTGGTCGGCGAAGCCTTGGGCTGGCGCGCCGCCTTCTTCGTGGCCGGCGTCCCCGGCGCGCTGCTGGCGGTCCTGCTGACGCGGCTGCCCGAGCCGCCGCGTGGCGCGCTGGACCCGCACGGCGCCGGCCCCGCTGCTCCGCTCGGGCTCGGTGCCTCGCTGCGTGCGCTGACGGCGCGCCGCAGCTATGTAGTGAACACGGCGGCGCAGGTGATCTACACGTTCGCGATGGGCGGGCTGGCGGCGTGGATGCCGACCTACTTGGTCCGGGCCCGAGGGCTCCCGCTCGGGACCGCCGCGTCGACCTTCGGGATGCTGCTGGTCGTCGCCGGCTTCGCGGGCACCCTCGTCGGCGGCCGTCTGAGCGACTGGTTCGCCAAGCGCGCCCCGTCCGCCCACTTCACGCTGTCGGGCGGGACCCTCGTCGCGTCGATCGCGTTCACGCTTCCGGCGATCCTCGCGCCGGACCCGGCCGTCTTCTGGCCGGCGATGTTCGTGACCTTGTTCTTGCTGTTCGTGAACATCGGGCCGCTGAACGCGGCGATGGCGAATGTGTTGCCGGCGGATCTCCGCGCGCGTGGCTTCGCGGTGACGACCATGGTGATGCACATGCTCGGCGACGCCGCGTCGCCGTGGCTCATCGGTGTTGCTTCGGACCGGGTCGGACTGACGTGGCCGGTGCTCGTGACCGGATGCATGCTGGCGGTCGCCGGCCTTGTTCTGCTTGTCGGTCGCGGCTCGCTCGCGGCCGATATGCGTTGAGAGCGCGGAGCCGCACTCGGTGAGGATCTAGCGCCGCATCGCCTCCGGTCCGCCTACCTCTGACGACCGGCCGCAGGATCATGGCGAGCACGGACCTCGGCAAGCATGATCGCCCGGCACTCGGACTCTCGCCGGGATACGGGGATCCCAGCTTTTCCGGGTGACATGGTTGCAAGGGTGTGTAACCGTATGTCTCCAGCTACGACGATGACGAGAGCTTCTGACATTGAAAGGAGTACGTGATGGCGAATGTCTTTGCCCTGCTGGTTGCCCTCGTGCTGATGGTCAGTGGCGTGAGCGCTCCGGAGGCGTGGGCGCAGTCGGCGAAGAAGGCGGCAGCGCCGGCCGAGAAGGTCGATCTGAACACGGCGACCGAGAAGGAACTGGAGGCGCTGCCCGGCGTGGGACCGGCCACCGCGAAGAAGATCATCGCGGGCCGGCCGTACGGGACTCCGCAGGACCTGTCGAAGGCCGGTGTATCCGCGAAGACGATCGAGAAGGTGACGCCGCTGGTGACGGTCGGCGGTGGCGCCGCGAGCACGCCGGCCACGCCATCCGCCTCGACGCCCGCGGCGCCGGAGCAGGCCGCGACCCCGAGCGCAGCACCGACGAAGCCAGAAGCCGCACAGGCGAAGACTCCGCCCGCAAAAGGCATGGTGTGGGTGAACACCAAGTCAGGCGTGTTTCATTCAGAGGGCGACCGCTGGTACGGCAAGACCAAGGAAGGCAAGTTCATGACGGAGAGCGACGCCCTCAAGGCCGGCTATCGCCCGGCGAAGGAGGGGGCGGCGAAGAAAGAGGGAGCCGCAAAACAGTGACGCAGGGAACCGTGGCACGATGGCGTCGAGCGACTTCAACGATCGGAGGATGCCATGGGGCTGTTTGATCAGGTCGGTGGGGCACTGGGCAGTGTGTTGCGTGGCATGGGTGGTGAACAGGCGGGGCTCGTCGGTGGGGTGCTCGACCTGCTGAAGAACGAATCGAGTGACGGCGGCCTTTCCGGCGTCGTTCAGGCCTTCCAGAAGAGCGGGCTCGGCGACATCGTGGCATCCTGGGTGGGAACGGGCGCGAATCTTCCCGTTTCGGCCGGACAGATCCAGCAGGTGCTCGGCGATGAGCGTCTCCGGCAGCTCGCCCAGCGGGTCGGGGTCTCGCCCGACGGACTTGCGGCCAAGCTCGCTGCGATCCTGCCCGGCGCCATCGACCAGCTGACGCCCGACGGGAAGCTCCCGGAGGCGGGTCTCCTCGGGGCAGCCATGAACCTGCTCAAGGGGGCGCGGTCGTAGTTCAGTCGGCGCTCTCCCGTTAAAGGGTAGTGGTTACTGCATCGCCTTCTGATAGGAGCTGATCGAGGCGGCGATGTCGGGACGAGCCAGCCACGTGACGATGTCTGGATCGTTGCGGCGCTCGGGCAGCGCCTTGAGCATGTCGGCCACGTGAATGGCGTCATGGCGGAGCCAGCCCGCCAGGAACTGGCCCAGCGGGAGATCGACGGGTGGCCGCTTGCGGTCACCGCCAAAGCGGATGGTGGCGTCGAGCTTGTCGTCTGTGAGTCGCTCGACAACGGCGACCAGCCGGGCGCGCAGGGTCACGGCTTCATCGAGGATGCTGTCGACAGCGCGACCGCGGCGCTCGGTCACCGCTGACTCATTGAAGCGATCCACGTCGAAGCCGGGGCTGCCGCGGTGGTCGCCGCGGTCGGGGTCCCCGGCGAGGGCGGCGAACCAGCCGATGTAGGCGGCGTCAAGCGTCGCTACAACAGGCGGCAGAACGGAAGCCTACCCTCGGCGATCCGGAGAGGCTATGCTGCTACCGGAGGAGGCCCTCATGCCCTGGCTCGTGTACGCCGCCGATTCCCATCCGCCCGGCCTTCCCTACGCGGTCGCCGATGCGGGCAATCCGATTGCCTGGTGCAGGCGAGAAGCCGATGCGAGATTCGTGGCCGAGGCCGCGGAGGCGGCTGCGGAAATCGCGGAGCTCGCCGACCCGGGCTTCGACCGCCTCGACGAGGCGAAGCGGAGGAGGATCCGGGCGCTGGTCGCGCGCGCCGCCACTAAGTCGGCGCCCTGGAGCTGCCGCCGACCCGAGACCCATCCGACCGACTTCCCGTTCGCCGTCATGGACGAGGACGACGTGATCGCGTACGCGAAGACGCCGGCCCTGGCGGCGTTCGTGATCGAGGCCAATGTCACCTTCCTGGACCTCGCCGCGATCACCGAGAAGGGCGCGATGTACCGCGAGGAGGACTGGACCCGGCAGGACACCGCGGTCGTGATCACGCTCGCGGGTCGGCTTCGCCGGCGGCTCCGCGCTCTCGAGGCCTAGCGGCCCGGCTTCTAACGGCGTCCTCGCGCGGTTCGCACGCCCCTCGGCCCACTCGCGTGTCGCGGCCTTGAACGGCTAGCGCGCCGGGCAGTATACTCCGGGCCCACGCCAGCCGAGGACGACGACGGAGGGGACGATGACCGACCGACCCGACCTGGTGATCGACGGCGACGGGCACGTGATCGAGGTCGACGCGACCTACGAGCGGATCGACCCGAGGTACTACGCTCGCCGTCCCGTCTACACGCAGGCATCTCGCGGCAACATCGTCCGGCTGGTCGACGGCAAGGTCTGGGGACCGGACACCGAGTCCGGGTTCGTCGGCGTCAACGGCAACCTCCCAGCGCCAGGCGGCAAGGCGATCCACTATCGGCGGATGGGGACCTACAATCCGTGGGCCCGCCTGGCCGACATGGACCGCGACCAGATCGACGTGGCGGTGATCTATCCAACCGATGAGTTGCCGCTCACCGTCACGCACGACGCGGGGTTCGCGGCTGCGCGGGCGCAAGCATACAACGACTGGCTGCACGACTACTGCCAGGTGTGTCCGACGCGCCTCAAGGGCATCGGGCTCGTGGCGCTCCAGGACGTGCCAGGCGCGATCGCGGAGATGCACCGAGCGGTGTCGACGCTCGGAATGGTCGGTATCCAGATCGGCTGCACCGTGCGCGAGGACACGCTGCTGAGTGACGTGCGGCTCACTCCGTTCTGGGCGGAAGCGGAGCGGTTGAACGTGCCGATCGCGGTCCACGGCCCCGCGTTGCCGTCCCTGTTCCGGAACTACTTCGACGTCAACAGGCCGGACCACATGCTCGAAGCCTCGCATATGGCGCACACATTCGCACAGATGCTGGCGTGCTCGAACATCGTCACGGGCGGGGTCCTCGAGCGGTTCCCCCGGCTGCGGATCGCGTTCCTGGAAGCGGGGGCGGGGTGGGTGCCCTACTGGATGCGGCGGATGGATGAGTACAACGAGGTCGCTCCCGAGCGCTGGGCCCACATCTCCGCGAAGCCCAGCGAGTACATCAGAAGCGGTCGCGTGTTCTTCAGCTGCGAGCCCGGCGACGACTTCATTCCTTTATTCCTCGAGCACGTGGGGGAGCACGCGATGCTGTTCGCATCGGACTATCTGCACTTCGACGCGCTGTTCGTGGGCGAGCCGGGGCACGACGGCCACCCGTATCCCGGCACCGTGGCGACCCTGCTCGCGCGTAAGGACGTGCCCGACTCGGCGAAGCGCAAGATGCTGCTCGACAACAGCCTGAGCTTCTATGGGCTGGACCGGTCCCGGCTTGGGCGAAGCGGCGAGCCGGTGATGCGACCGGAGCCGCCGGAGGCGCGCCGGGCGACCGTGCCTGGAACCGTCTCCGCGCGGTAGCGAGGCTCCAGGGCTACAGCCGGAGGGTCACGCCGGCGCGCTCCTCCTGGAGCGTGGATGCCTTCGTCCGATCCTCGGCACCCCATCCGCGGCTCATCGCCTCGAGCAGCTCGGTCTGGCACAGGGTGAGCAGGCGCGTCGGCACGGCGTGCTGCGACGAGAGATCGGCCGCGAGCAGGAAGTCCTTGTAGGCGAGGGCGAGGGCGAAGCGGGCCCCGAAGTCGCCTCGGAACAACGTGGCCGGCATCCGCTTGGTGAAGGTCATGTTCTCACCCACGATGCACCCCGCACGGAACGCCTCGACGAGCTGGGGGAGGCCGACGCCGGCTTTCACGCCGAGGGTCAGGCACTCGGCGAGCAACAGGTCGATGCTCATCGCCAGCGCATTGTGGACGATCTTGGTGATCGAGCCGGCCCCGAGCGCGCCGACCCACACCACGCTCCGGGCGAACGTGTCGAGGATCGGCCTCACCCGGCGCAGCACCGATTCCTCGCCTCCGACGAAGAGGGTCAGCTGCCCCTCGAGGGCGCCCTCGCGCCCACCGTCGAGGGGGGCGTCGAGCAGGTGGGCTCCCCGCGCCTCCAGGAGGGCGCCGACCTCGCGGACGACACCGGGCGCGTTGGTCGTGTGGTCGACAACCACCGCTCCCGGCCGGAGGCCCTCGAGCACTCCACCCGGCTCGAGCATCACCGCCTGCATCTCCGGAGGACCGGGGAGGCAGAGGCACACGACGTCGCACATCGCTGCGACTTCGCGCGGCGAATCGGCCCACGCGCCTCGCCCCAGCAGGGACGCCGCGGCTCCCCTCCGGAGATCGTGGGCGAGCAGCGAGAAGCCAGCACCCTGGACGAAGGTCGCCATGGGCAAGCCCATGTTCCCCAGGCCGATGAACCCTACCCGCATCATGGCTTCCCCTCCCCGGTTCTTAGAGGTCGTCTCTGGTCTACCGGTTCGATAGCCGGCCCGGATTGACCATAGCGCCGACCCCGTAGATCTGAACCGGACTTGCACGTCCCCGCAGCACCTGGGTTCCGAGATCCTCCAGCGTGGATTGGTCCGTCTCCGCCAGTTGATGCCATGCGTCGGCCGAGACCACCAAGCGCCGGTCGAGCTCCCGTGCCACCTGCTCGAGCCGGGCGGTGGTATTCATCACGTCGCCGTGGAACACGATGGCGCGCTTTCGCCCGCCCACCTCGCCGACGACCACCGGCCCGTAGTGGAGGGCCCCGCGCACGCGAGGTGCGACGCCGAGGTACTGCACGAAATCGGTGGCCGTGGCCTCGAGCGCTGCCTCGATTGCGGCGAAGCATCTGAGGGGACGAGCGCCGACCCGTCCTGCCTTTCCGGTCCAGGTGATCACCATCTCGTCGCCCACGTACTGGTAGATCTCCCCTCGGTAATCGTCGACGGGATCCGACGCCAAGAGGAAGACACGATTCAGAAAGTGATGAACGCCTACCGGGCCGATGCGCTCGGCCAGAGCCGTGGAGCCCATGATGTCGACGAAGAGGAAGAATCGGTCCTCGCGGCGCGGCCGGTGATACCGGCCGAGCACCCAGTCGCGCAGCGTACGTCCCCCCATGATCTGGCTGATCTGGAGCATGAAAAGGAAGGCCCCGGTGGCCACGAACGAGAAGATCACCGATACGAGCTGCAGGGATTCGGTCCCGAGGGGCACATGCAGGAGGCGGCTTCCCGGTTCGACGACGTTGACGAAGGTGATGAGCGACCCGTAGATGAGAACCTTGACAAGGAGCGTGACGAGAAACGGGGCTTGCTCCACCGCTCGACCTGGACGCGAGCGGGTCCAGAAGATCTCCAGCAGTCCGATCGACGAGCCCAGGAGGAACCCATGGATCGCCCCGATCGGGATGCCGAAGCTGAGCGTCCCGTAGGCGGCGATGTTGAGCAGGGTGCCATAGACACTGCCCAGCAACGTACTGGCGATCAGCACCCAGCCGAGCACCCCGAGCCGCCGCCTGGTTCCGATTCGCATTGTGCCCCTTCGGGATGACCGACGCGCCAGCATCCCAGCGAGAGCCTACTCGATCCGGTGTCGAGCGCAACCGCGCCGACATGATATCGTGCGCGGAGATGGCCCACGCGCTGACGACCGCCCGGCTCCTCCTGATCGTACCCTTCGTGCTCCTCATGGGCGGCTGCGGGCCGGATCATGCGGCGCTGGCTGCCCTGGTGCTGGTCGCGGCCATCGCGACGGATC
>Ga0187773_10001020_pt1 | contig 11239 bp, 9 predicted proteins | sample 0216_BV02_MP05_1_FD_133133 | JGI IMG/M metagenome (GOLD analysis project Ga0187773, IMG submission 133133) | Tropical peat soil microbial communities from peatlands in Department of Meta, Colombia - 0216_BV02_MP05_10_MG | ecosystem: Environmental > Terrestrial > Soil > Wetlands > Peat | place...
ATCTTCTCGCCTGTCCCACGATGGAGGAAGGCGAGTGGTGGACACGTCAGGGAGAAACGCTAGTCCTGGCGGTGTTATCCGAGGTATCGCACACGTATCACGTAGACCCCGATCGGATTTTTCTCACCGGCATGTCCAACGGCGGCATCGGAACCTATCTCATTGGGCTGAACCACACCGACCGTTTCGCCGCACTGATTCCCATGGCCGGCGCCTTTCCCACGGCATTGTTTCCTCTGCTCGACAACGCTAAAAACACACCTCTCTATATCATCCACGGCTCGAAGGATCAGGTGATGCCGGTCCGGTACAGCCGGGATGTGGCGGCGTATCTGAAACGAAACGGCTCTCCCGTCGTCTACCGGGAGCACGACCGCGTTCATCCGATGGCCGGCGGACATTACTTTCCGAGAGAAGAGCTTCCGGATCTTCTGAATTGGCTCAAGACCCAGCGGCGAATCGCGCAACCCCGCGAGCTGGCGGTGGTCCGCGATCGGGACCACCCCGGCCGGGACTTCTGGGTCCGGATCGACGAAATCGATCCTGCGGCCGGTTCCTTCTGGGAATCGGAGCATAATCCGGGGGAAAGCCGACGGCTCCAACAAGGCGCCTATGCCCGGCTTAAGGCTCAGGTTTCCGGAAATACCATCTTTGTGACCGCCGAGAATGTGATCCGGTACAGCGTGCTGATTCCCCCCGATCTGGTGGACTGGAACAAGCCGGTTCTGGTTTTTACGAACGGCCGGGTCAGTTTCGAGCAACTTTTGCGGCCGGATAGCCGATCCTTGCTGGAGGAGGCGCGGCACCGACCTGATCCCCGTCAACTCGTTTTCTCAACGATTGAAATCCGGGTTTCCCCTTAACTAAAAAAATCTACGATGTGCCCTGCGGTCCCCGCCCATTGCTTGAGGCAGGTCAGCAACCGCTGGCCGACATAGGGATTTTGACAATTCCGGGGTGTAGGCTATACTTGAAAATAGTGAAGGACGCATCATAAATAATAAGGAGGCTCGTGCGATGTTCGGAAACGGAAACGTGAACGGAGCTCAAAAAGATTCGGTAGACATGACGATTTATATGGGCAAGGATATGGAGTTCAAAGGGACTCTTACTTTCGAAGGGACCGGCCGGATCGATGGGAAAGTGGAAGGGAAAATTTTGGCCAAGGGGGTCCTGTTATTGGGCGAGACCGCGTCCGTTTCCTCCGAGATCGAAGGGGATACGGTGGTGGTCGGTGGGAACGTGGGAGGGAAAATTACAGGTCGTCAGAAGGTGCAACTTCTCAAAACCGCCATCGTGAACGCCGATATCTCCACGCCCTCTTTCTCAATTGAGGAAGGCTGTCAATTTAATGGAAGCTGTAAAATGTTGGGCAACGCGAATGCCGTTTCTTCCGCCCACGGATTCGCGCGAAAAGAGGAATTTCCGGCCGCCATGGCGGTGAGATAACAGCGGGTCCTACACCCCCACTCCAAAAAGAATCCGGACCAATGCGCCGATGCCGTAGGTAACACCCGCGGCACAAGCGATCACGATCAGGTTCGTCAGGATACGTTTTCGGATATTCATCCCCGACAGAAACGCAAGGACCATCGAAACCAGAACGGCCGTGACACCGCCAGTGATTATTGAGACCAGGGCCGTCTTCGCCCCGAACAGCACCGGCAGGATCGGAACCGCGGTGCCGCCGAAATAACTGATCCCGACCGCCATGGCCGAAGCGATTGCAGATTCTTGAGATTCGGTCGTGACTTCCTCCCTGCCGAGAAACCGCTCCTTGCCCCGCTGCGTCCATCGGACTTCATTCTCGGAACTCGCCGCGATATAGGCCCCGGCCGCCATGGACAGCGCCCCCGCCACCGCCGTGGTCAAACCGGCCACGAGCACCAAGGTGGCTTGTCCGAAGGCTGCAAAGAAACCGCTCACCGCTCCGAGAATCTCGACCAACCCGTCGTTCAATCCCAGGAAAATGTTGCGGATGCGGTCCGGATTGATCTTCCGCTCCGCCATCCGGCTGACGATCGTGTCCTCATGCTTGAATTCATCCTCCAGAATTCCTTTTACCGCGGCGCCCAGCGGCCCGTCCTTGTATTCCTCCCAGACCGACAAATACTTGCGGACCCCGTACACCTCGATCGCTTCAAGAACCAGATGCACCGCCGTCGCACCGAACAGCCTGCAGGCCAGGATGATCAACCAGAGCCGGAGACGGCGTGCAAGATCGAGGCTGGACACGGCACTGTTGAAAAATCTCTGCCAGAACGCGAGGTGTTGGGTCTCGATCACGATCAGCTCGTCCAGCATCGTCTGAAGTTCGGGCCCCGAAACCTTTCGCAGCGATTGGTAGAGCGTCAGATCGAACAGCTCGTCCAGGATCAGGTCGCGGGCAAGGCGGGGATCGTGGGATGGAGGTTTGTTTTTATTCATGCTTATACCCTTAACTCGATTCCTGTTATGCCTCATGTGGCCGAAGGTCGGCAAAGACGAACCCGTCGCGCTCGACGATTTCGCCGACATGAACACCAACCGGTTTCCTGAACATCGGGCCTTTCACGGCGAAGGTGTGAAACTCGCCGTACTCCCCGCAAGGATCGACCGATTCCGGAAGCTCGTCTAGAAACGCTGGCCCGAACTCGCGGCCCGCGAAATGGGCCGGAAGTTTTTTCGGATCGACGCAGGTGAGATAGCCGCGCAGTCCTTCCGAGACCATCTGTCGGGCCAGCCGATCGGTCGGGATTTCCCAGAGTGGAAACAGCGGCGTGATGCCGGTGTCTTTCAACTTAGCCTCTCGATACGCCCGAATGTCTTCAAGGAAAAGATCACCGAATGCCATACAGCGGATTCCCCTGTCCCGCGATGCGTCGACAAAATCCTTCATGACGGATTCATACTCGAGATTGCTGCAGGGATAGGGAATATTCAGGGTCTCAAGCGGAAGCCCGACCGCCTCGGTCTGCAGCTTGAGCAATTCCAGACGAACCGCATGCATCGCCACGCGTTGAAACTCGGCATTCACGGTCGTGAACAGCCCGACGACTTCAATATCGTCCCGCTGCCGGAGTAGGTGAAGCGTCCAGGCACTGTCCTTTCCACTGCTCCAGCTCAGCAAGGTTTTCTTCTTCATTCTAAGGTTCTCAGACCTTCCCGCGATGCCCAAATATCACAAACGGATATTTTCCTGTATATTCCCATCTTCTATATTTGTCAACCATGAGATTATGGATGGTCGGTAGGGGGACCTCTGCGCGGGTGCATTGTTGTTCTTGTAGAGCGATTGGATGATCGAGAGGGGAAAACCGTTACGGTCTGCGATTCTGAATTTTTTGCAACGCATCGAGGATTTCGGAGGGGCGCGGCGGACAACCGGTAATTTTGACATCGACCGGAATATGCCGCTCGACCGGACCGGTCACGGCATAGCTGCCCTTGAACATTCCGCAGTCGCAGGCGCAGTCTCCCAATGCGACCACCAACTTGGGATCCGGGGTCGCGGCATGGACATCCTTCAGGGCCCTTTCCATATTCACCGTGACGGGGCCGGTCACGACAAGCGCATCGGCATGGCGGGGCGAAGCCGCGATATGGATCCCGAACCGTTCGGCGTCATAAACCGGATTCATCAGCGCGTTCATCTCCATCTCACAGCCGTTGCAGGAGCCCGTGTCCACTTCCCGGATCGTGAGAGACCGACCGAACAACGAGGCCTTCTCGCGAACCGCATCCGAGACTTCCGACCCGGGTTGGGTCGGTGCCGGGTACCGCCCGGTCACCTTCCCAGTCTTCAGACTTTTCCGGATGATCCTGAACACTGTTGGCCCTCCTTTCGCCCTTTCGTTTTATAAATCGTTTCCGGCATATGAAAGATTAAAACTTTTATTGATCAGCGGGAAATCCGGGATGATATTCCCCAGCACGGCGAACTGGATCGCCGGCCAGATCACAAACGAAGGGTCCCGGACCTTGCATCGGTGGATCTTCCCCTCCTCGCCGGCCATCACAAAATAGAGGATTTCCCCCCGCGATCCTTCCACGGCCGAAAGGGCCCAGTCGCCCGGATTAGGTGACGACGGCAACGCGGTTGAGATCGGTCCGTCCGGAAGATTTTCGAGCGCCTGGCGAATCAAACCGATCGTCTCATGGACCTCATCGATCCGCACCCGCATCCGGGCCCGGACATCCCCGTATCGGTATATTGGGATTTTGAAGGTCATTTGACCGTACGCCGCGAAGGGGCGGTCCCGGCGGGTGTCCCGGTCGATGCTGGAGGCCCGGCCGACCACGCCCATCACCCCGTGGTCCCGGGCGGTGCGTTCTTTCAGAATCCCGGTCGTCTCCAGACGGTCGGTGAGCGAGGCGTTATGAAATATGATCCGGGACAGCTCGGCGAAGTCCGTATCGACACTATCCATCTGCCGCATCAAGGTGTTCAATTGATCCCGCGACAGATCGATGGATAGCCCGCCGATCCGATTGACGCCGCGCAAAAACCGGCTGCCGGTGAGAAAATCATTGAGCTGCATGATCCGCTCTTTCATCCGGCCGCAATGGGCCAGGGCCAGCGCATAGGCCGCGTCGTTGCAGATCGCGCCGACGTCGCCGATATGATTGTGCAACCGTTCCAGTTCCAGAAAAAGGCTGCGAAGATAACTCGCCCGAAGGGGAACCTCAATACCCGAAAGCGACTCGACCGCCTGACAGTAGCAAAGGCTGTGCCCGAAGGAGGTGTCGCCCGAAACTTTTTCCGCCAGCGCAACCCCTTCCGTCCATCCGAGGTTCTCGAAAAGTTTCTCGACCCCCCGATGTTTCCAGAAATGACGGACCTCGAGCTGCATGATCGGCTCGCCGGCCACCGAAAAACGGAAATGGCCCGGCTCGATGATTCCTGCGTGAATGGGGCCAACCGGAACTTCAAACACACCCTCCCCTTCGATTTGCCGAAAATGATACTCTCCGTCCTGCCTGCCGAGGACGGTGTTCCATCCGAAATCCTTTTTCAGAGGGTGTGTTCCCTTTGGCCAGTGTTCGTGCCGAACCAGACGCCGGAGATCCGGATGGCCTTGCGGAATCAGGCCGAACATGTCCCGGATCTCCCGTTCATACCATTTCGCCGCGTGGATGCGGGGGGTGATCGAGGGAAAGAGACGGTCTTCCCCGGAAAGTTCCGTCTGGAGGATCAGCCATGTCCCCCGGCCCAATGTAAACAGGTAATAGATGCGGTATGCGGCAAGCCGGGGTTTTAAGTCCACGGCCCATTGCATTGAGAGCGTTCCCCGCAAATCGGGGGCGCGATGAATATGGTGCGCGACGGCGGGCAGGTCTGTCTTCAACAGGCCCAGGACCGGGATCTCCCGGACACGGTCAACGCTCAGGATCTTGGTTCCAAAAGTCGCCTGGATACTTCGAAGAACTTCGTTCATGTCCATCCTGCTCACCTCGCGCCGATTGTGGACGTCGCCACACCCAACAGCATCTTCAAAAACTCCGGCATCATGATCCCCAAGATCGCCAGCGCTCCCATGTTGAGAATCAGGGAAATCTGTCCGAGTCCCCACGTCTCCCCCCGTCTCACCCGCTCGGGCGGATCTCCCCAGACCATACCCACGACACGATACATAAATCCTCCGAACACAATCACGGCCACGCTCAGAAAACAGAGGATCAGCCCCAGGTTGCGGACCTCATCGGCCACCGTCACCGTCATAAACCGCCCGAGGTGGATGGTGTCGCTGGCGTAGACCCGCGTCGCGAGAGAGGTCAGGACCGAAAACTCGCTCACAAACATGGACAACGGCGGCATTCCCACGAGCGCGAGCGTCGCCGTTAAAAGGGCCGCCGCCGTCAGCGGCTGAACCTTGAACAATCCGCCGACCTCGCCGATCTCGCGGCTGCCGAACCGGATCTGGACATCGCCGGCGGCAAAGAAGGCGAGCGACTTGGCCAGGGCATGGTTGAGGAGGTGAAAGAGCGCTCCGAAGGTTCCCACGACCCCGCCGGTCCCGAAGCCGATGGCCGCGATCCCCATATGCTCGATGCTTGAATACGCGAACATTCGTTTATAATCACGCTGCACCAGGATAAAAAAAGCCGCGACTCCGAAAGACAGGAACCCGAACGCCGTCAGGAGATTTCCGGCATACCCCGGCACGGCCGCGTCCGCCACCATCTTGCCTCGCAGGACGGCATAGACCGCCACGGTTTCGAGAACGCCCGCCAGCATGGCGACGACCGGGGCCGGCGCCTCGCTGTAGGCCTCCGGAACCCAGGTGTGCATCGGAACCAGGCCGATCTTTGTGCCGTAGCCCACCAGGATGAATACGAAGGCCAGCTTCACCACGTGAGGATCCAGTCGTCCGGCCACCTCCATCAGCTCCGTGATGTTCAGCGTGGCCAGGCCCTCCCCCAAGGCCCGGAGGGAGGACATGTACATCAGGACCGTTCCGAACAGCGCGAGGGCGATTCCGACCGAACAGAGAATGAGATATTTCCATCCGGCCTCGAGCGACGTCTTTCGTTTGAAAAAATTGATCAGAAACGTCGTGGCCAGCGTCGTGGCCTCGATCGCCACCCAAAGAACGCCGAGACTGTTCGCAACCGTGGCCAGAACCATCGCGAACATGAACATATGAAACAAAAAAAAGTACCGGCTCATCCGGACCGGGGTGACGTCCCCCTGCGTTCGATAATGCTCGAAATACGACCAGGTGTACAGCGAACTGACGAGGCCGATGACGGCGATGATCAAAAGAATAAAGGACGAGAGGGCGTCGATCAGGATCAGGTTGTGGAAGGCCTGAACGCTCCCTTCGCGCAGGACGCGGGACATCACGGCGGCCTGGGCGCCGGTCAGCAGGAGCATCGTCGCGAGATTGATCCCGTGCAGCAGCTTGGAATGCCGAAGCCCAAGACTGACAAAACCGGCGACCAGCGGGATGATCAACAGAAGTGCGACCGCGCTCACGGGATCTCCGCCATGGCGTGGAAAACGTGTGTCATCGGAATGAAGAGCGCTCGGAGAAATCCCGGCATATGGAGTCCGATATACCCCATCGCCACAAGATTGGCCATAAGCGAGACGGCGGCGAAGCGGTTGCCGCCCGCCGTCAATGTCAGCCCCGCCTCTTTCGGTTCACCGAGAACCATCCGAAAAACCGGGTACACGAGTGCGGCGAATGCCACGACGAGGAGTCCAAGGAACCCGTATGCGACCCACGGTTGTTCGACATAGGCCCCGGTGGCGATCAGAAACTCGCTGATGAACAGCCCGAACGGCGGCATCCCGGCCAGCGCAAGCGCGGCCAGAAGCATCGCCCCACCGACCAGCGGCATCTGCCTCAGGAGACCGGTCACGCCTTCCATGTTCTTGTGTCCGTACCGAAGCAACACCAGGCCGGCCGCGTAAAATGCGGTGGACTTAGCCAGCGCATGATTGATCATGTGAAACAAGCCTCCGAAGACGCCGGCCGCCCCTCCCACCCCGAAGCCCACCAGGACGATCCCGACATGCTCGATGCTGGAATAGGCGAAGAACCGCTTGTAATCGCGCTGGATTAGCATGAAGGTCGCGGCGATCGTCATGGACAGCAGTCCCAACCCCACCATGATGGATCCCGCAAAATCCGGCCCGACGGCCGGGTCCACAATCGTTTTGAGCCGGAGGACGGCATAGAGCCCCAGATTGATCATGAGGCCGGACAGGACGGCGCTGATCGGCGTGGGCGCCTCGGAGTGCGCATCCGGCAGCCACGTATGCATCGGCGCCACGCCCGCCTTCGTTCCATAACCGATCATCACAAACACGAAGGCCAGTTCGAGAACCACCGGATTCAACGAGCCGGCCACGCGGGCGAGGGCGCTCCACCGCAGTGCCTCCATGCTCACGCCCAGGACATGCTCCGATGTGTAATAGACCAACACCGTTCCGAACAAGGCCAGCGCGATTCCCACAAAATTTACAATGATGTACTTCCAGCCCGCTTCCAGGGCCGCTTTCGTTCGGTTAAACCCGACCGAAAGCGCGGCCGAGATCGTCGAGCCTTCGACGGCGATCCACATCAGGGCGATGTTATCGAGATTGACCGCGAGCACCATCGCGAACAAAAACAGATCGAAATAGACAAAGAAACGCCGGTAACGGAGAAAACTCAACTGCTCGCGCGAGAGTTCTTCCCCCATGTAGCCGACGGCATAGAACAGTGCCGTTCCTCCCACGAAGGCGAGCATCAGATCCATAAATGCGCTCAGGGGATCGGCATGCAGAAAAGTTCCAAACGACACATCATCCCCCGCGGCAACGCCGGAGACGACCGCGGCCATCGCCGCCCACAACACCACGGCATGACCCAGCTGAAGCCGCTCCATGACCCGCCGCGTCCGCACCACGAGGCTCACCAGCCCCGCGGCCAGCGGCGCGGCAATCAAGATGATCAGCGCCGATTCCATCCTTATTCCTTCAACCCCGTCAACTTGCTCGTGTCCACGCTGTCAAACGTGTCCTGAAGGCGGTGGGTGTAGACCCCGATGATCAATCCGGCCACCAGGATGTCGAAGAACACGCCCAATTCCACGATCAACGGCATTCCGTAAGCCGCCGCCGTCGCCCCCAGGAACAGCCCGTTCTCGATCACCAGAAATCCGATCACCTGGGTCACCGCCTTCTTGCGCGCGATCATCGTAAAGAAACCGATCAGCACGATCGCCAAGGCGATCGCCAGGGAATCTTGAGTCAGGAGAAAACCGAGGCTGATAATCGGCTGCGTGATGTAGAAGGCCAGGATGACCAATGCGCCGCAGATCAGGAGCGAGGACGGGATGTTGATATTCAGGACCAATTCCCGCGTGACGTTCAGACGCTCGATCACCGCTTTCAGGATGCGCGGAAGGATGATCACTTTGATGACGACCGTCAGAGCGGCCGCGATATAGATGTGATACGCCCCGGTCAGGAAGGCGACGAGAGCGGCCGTGACGGCCAGAAAAACGGACTGAAGCGCGAACAGGTCCACGCAGGCGGACAGGCGCCGCTGTGCGATAATGGCAAAACAGGTCAGCAACAGCAGTGCTGAACAGAAATTCACAAGCTGTGAACCGATATCGGGATGGATAGACATCGTACGCCGTCAGCCTCTCAATATATAAAAGAAGATGATCGCCAGGAGCGAAAGAATAAACGCCAGCCCCAGAAAGTCCGTCACGCGAAACAGCCGGAGCTTCGCAAACATGGATTCAATGACCCCGATGAGCACGGCTAATGCCGAAATCTTGACTAACCAGACCGCGAGCCCGAAACCCATCCAGACCGGTGCCGGTTCGGTCGCGATCCCCCACGGTGCAAAGATGTTGCTGATCAAGGTCAGAAACAGCAACAGCTTCATGGCGGAGGCCCACTCGACCAGTGCGAGATACCGGCCCGAATACTCAAGGATCATCGCCTCATGAATCATCGTCAGTTCGAGGTGCGTGGCGGGATTGTCGACCGGGACGCGCCCGGTCTCGGCCAGCGTCACGATGAACAGTGCCGCCAGGGCCATCAGATGCGGCGGGGGGTCCGTCACGATTCCCTGAAGGAGAGCCGTTTTGTGAACGATCGTGCTCAGGTTGGTGGAACCGGCCGTCAGACCGACCGCAAAGATGGACAGAATCATCGCCGGCTCGGTCAGTGCGGCCACGATCGCCTCGCGGCTGCTGCCCATGCCCCCGAACGCCGATCCGGCATCCAGCCCGGCCAGTATGAGAAAGAATGTCCCAAGGGCCAGAAGATAGACCACGGTGATGACGTCGCCCGCGAAATTGAGCGGAACCGTCGACAAAAAGATCGGGACCAACAGGACCGCCACCCATGTGGAGGCGAAAATAATATAGGGGGACGCCGTGAAGATCCAGGACGTGTGGGTCGAGGCCACCACGTCCTTTCGGAACAGCTTCGCCAGATCATAATAGGGCTGCAACCAACCGGGACCCTGCCGGCATTGAAGATAGGCCTTCACCTTCCGGATCAGCCCGACGATGTACGGCGAGACCGCAAGGATCACGACGGCCTGCAGAACGGTTATCAGGATCGACTCGATCATTCCGCTCACCGAACCCATAATAAAAGAACGAGCAGCGTTAAAAAGATATAGGTCAGATACAGATGAAGGCTCCCCGCCTGCACCACGCGAAGACGATCGGCCAGCAGACTCAGGACCCGTACAACCGGGTCGTACAGGTATTCCTGAAACACCGGCTCGATGTGCGTCTCAAAGCGCATCCGTTTGGCGAAATACCGCGACTCCTCCAGCGTCTCCGTCTCCAGTTTTACCGTTGGCCGATAGATCATGCTGAAGACCTGTTTGATCGGCTGGGCAAACCCGGTTGCGGTATACTCCATCCGCGGCTTTAAATTAATCCCGCAGCCCCAGGTTTTGTAGTACCGCTTGCGAAGCCCGCCCCCGAGACCCCTCGCCGCCAGCAGCCCCGCCGGAATCAGAATCGCCAGCAAAAACGCCAGCACGGGCGTCGAGATGCTGGCAAACCCGATCCCCGTTCCCGGCATGACCGCCAGCCCATTCTCGGAGAGAACGTGTCCGGCAATGGATGCGCCGGTGTACGGCGCCGTGATCCGGTCGATCATCGGAATGACCCCCATCGGCGCGATCCCCAGGAGGATGCAGAAGAGGGCCATCTCCCCCATCCCAATCCGCATCGCCCACGGCACTTCTTGGGCCTCCCGCGCACGGGCGCTTCGGGGCATGGCCAGGAACGAGATTCCGAAGGCCTTGGCGAAGCAGGCCAATGCGAGCACGCCGGTCAGCGCCAGCATCGCCGCGCCGATCGGGAGCATAATCTTCATCAGGACGTCCGGGATTTGGAAGCTCAAGAACAGGCTCTGAAAGGTAAGCCACTCGCTCACGAAGCCGTTGCTCGGAGGAAGCGCCGAAATCGAAACGGCCCCTACCAGGAAGAAAAACGCGGTCCAGGGCATCTTCCGGATCAGTCCCCCGTATTCCTCCATGTTACGCGTGTGCGTGGCGTACAGCGTCGATCCCGCACCCAGGAAGAGAAGTCCCTTGAACATGGCGTGATTGATCGTGTGATAGAGTCCGGCCAGGAGTCCGAGCGCGGCCAGACTGGACAGGCCATAGGACTGGAAAATCATCCCGGCGCCGATTCCCATCAGAATGATCCCGATGTTCTCGACGCTGTGGTAGGCCAAAAGGCTTTTCAGGTCGTGCTCCATGAGCGCGTACATCACGCCGAGAAG
>Ga0187773_10001021_pt1 | contig 11230 bp, 22 predicted proteins | sample 0216_BV02_MP05_1_FD_133133 | JGI IMG/M metagenome (GOLD analysis project Ga0187773, IMG submission 133133) | Tropical peat soil microbial communities from peatlands in Department of Meta, Colombia - 0216_BV02_MP05_10_MG | ecosystem: Environmental > Terrestrial > Soil > Wetlands > Peat | place...
GATGCGGGCGGCGTGCCGGATCGCTTCCTCGGGCTCGATCGCGCCGTTGGTCTCGATGTCCATGATCAGCTTGTCGAGGTCGGTACGCTGCTCGACGCGCGCGGACTCCACCGCGTACGACACGCGGCGCACCGGGCTGAACGAAGCGTCCAGGATGATGCGACCGATGCCCTTGGTTTCCTCTGGCAGGTAGCGCATGTTGCCGGGGACGTAGCCGCGGCCCGACTCGACCTTGATCTGCATTTCGAGCTTGCCGCCCGAGGCGAGGGTCGCGATCACGTGGTCGGGATTGACGATCTCGACGTCGTGCGCGGCTTCGATGTCGGCTGCGGTCACGGGCCCCTCGCCCTTCTTCTTCAGGGTGAGGATCGCTTCCTGCCGGTTGTGCAGGCGGAACACCACGCCCTTCAGGTTGAGCAGGATATCGACGATGTCCTCGCGCACCCCGTCCAGCGTGGAGTACTCGTGCACGACGCCCGCGATCTGCACTTCCGTCGGCGCATACCCGGTCATCGAGGAAAGCAGCACGCGGCGCAGCGCGTTGCCGAGCGTGTGGCCGTAGCCACGCTCGAACGGCTCCATCGTCACCTTGGCGTGATAGGGCGACACGTTCTGCACATCGACGATGCGCGGCTTCAGAAATCCGGTTTGCGGCATTTGTGGTCGTCCTTACTTCGAATAGAGCTCGATCACCAGGCTCTCGTTGATTGACGAGGGCAGTTCGGTACGCGCCGGCTGGGCCTTGAACGTGCCCTTGAGAGCCTTCGCGTCCACTTCCAGCCACTCGGGAATTCCGCGGCCCTCGGCGGCCTCGGCCGCAGCCTTGACTCGCAGTTGGTTCTTCGCCTTGTCGGTGACCTCGATGACGTCACCCGGCTTGACCTGGAAGGAGGGGATGTTGACCCGCTTGCCGTTCACCAGCACGCCGTTATGACGCACTAGCTGCCGCGCCTCGGTGCGCGACGCGCCGAATCCCATGCGATAGACCATGCTGTCCAGGCGCGTCTCCAGCAGCTGCAGCAGGCGCTCCCCGGTGATGCCGCGCGAGCGCGCTGCTTCGGCGTACGTCTTGCGGAACTGGCGCTCGAGGATTCCGTAGATCCGGCGGATCTTCTGCTTTTCGCGCAGCTGCTTGCCGTAATCCGACAGCCGCTGGCCGCTGCGCTGGCCGTGCTGGCCGGGCGCATAGCTGCGGCGCTCGATGGCGCACTTGTCGGTAAAGCACTTCTCTCCCTTGAGGAAGAGCTTCTCGCCTTCGCGCCGGCACTGGCGGCACTTGGCATCTAGGTTTCTGGCCATATTGTCCTACTCGCTCGACTCAGACACGGCGCCGCTTCGGAGGGCGGCAGCCGTTATGCGGAACTGGCGTCACGTCCGCAATGCTCGTGATCTTCAGTCCGATTGCATTCAGTGCGCGCACCGCCGATTCGCGGCCGGGCCCGGGGCCCTTGATGCGCACTTCCACGTTCTTGACGCCGCATTCCTGCGCGGCGCGGCCCGCACGCTCCGCAGCCACTTGAGCCGCGAACGGAGTGGACTTGCGCGAGCCCTTGAATCCCGCGTTGCCGGAGGTCGCCCAGGCAAGCGCATTGCCCTGTCGGTCGGTGATCGTCACGATCGTATTGTTGAATGACGCGTGCACGTGCGCGATGCCCTCGGCCACGTTCTTCTTGACCTTCTTGCGTACGCGCGCGGCCTGTTGCTGTTGCTGCTGCTGTTGCTGCGTGGGATTCCTGGTCGCCATGTATGTCCTTTGCGCCCCTTACACCTTGCCGACTTGAACGTTCAGTTTGACCGCGGCCTTGCGCGGTCCCTTGCGCGTGCGCGCATTGGTGCGTGTGCGCTGTCCGCGGACCGGGAGCCCCTTGCGGTGCCGCACGCCACGGTAGCAGCCGAGGTCCATCAGCCGCTTGATGCTCATCGACACCTCGCGGCGCAGGTCGCCTTCGACCGTCAGTCGTGTGACGTTCTCGCGCAGCCTATCCAGCTCGGCGTCGGTGAGGTCCTTGATCTTGCGCGCCTTGTCGACTCCCGCAGCCGCGCAGATTGCCTCCGCGCGCGCGCGGCCGATGCCGTAGATCGCCGTGAGGGCGATTCCGGCGTGCTGGTGGTTGGGGATGTTGATGCCGGCTATGCGTGCCATGGTGCGTCTCGAAACAGGGCCGAAATGGGAAAACCCGAAATGATAAGCGAATTAGTCTGCCACATCAAGAAGTTAATCATCCCTGGCGCTGCTTGTGGCGCGGATCGCTGCAGATGACCCTGACCACGCGTTTGCGGCGGACGATCTTGCACTTGCGGCAGATTTTCTTCACCGATGCCATGACTTTCATGTCCTGCTCCTTGCCTATTTTGCGCGGAAGACGATGCGTCCACGCGTCAAGTCGTAGGGGGTCAGCTCCACAGTTACCTTGTCTCCCGGGAGGATGCGGATGTAATGCATGCGCATCTTTCCCGAGATATGCCCCAGCACCACGTGCCCGTTCTCGAGGCGAACCTTAAACGTCGCGTTGGGTAGCGTCTCCATGATCTCGCCCTGCATCTGGATCACGTCTTCCTTGGCCATTTCGCACGGATCCCTAGCGCACCGGCAGGCCGCCCTTGAAGTTGGCCTTGCGCAGCAGGCTCTCGTACTGGTGGCTCATAACGTAGGCCTGCACCTGCGCCATGAAGTCCATCGTCACCACCACGAGGATCAGCAGCGAAGTTCCGCCGAAATAGAACGGCACGTTCAACTTGAGGATCAGGACCTCAGGCAGCAGGCAGACCAGGGTAACGTAGACCGCGCCCGCAAGCGTCAGCCGCGTCAGGATGCGCTCCAGATAGCGAGCCGTCTGATCGCCCGGCCGGATCCCGGGAACGAACGCACCCGATTTCTTCAGATTGTCCGCGGTCTCCTTCGGGCTGTACTGCAGGGCCGTGTAGAAGAAGCAGAAGAAGACGATCAGCGCGGAATAGAGCAGCACGTAGATCGGCTGACCGGGCGTGAGGGTTCCGGCGATATCGCGCAGCCAATTGAAGCCCTCCGTCGATCCGAACCAGCCCAGCACGGTCGCCGGGAACAGGATCAGCGAGCTTGCGAAGATCGGCGGGATGACGCCGGACATGTTTAGCTTGAACGGCAGATGTGAGCTCTGCCCGCCGTAGACGCGATTGCCCACCTGGCGCTTCGCGTAGTTGACCAGGATCTTGCGCTGACCACGCTCGACGAAGCACACGAATCCAGTCACCACCACGACTGCTGCTGCGACCAGGAGCGCGGTGAACGGGTTCATGGCGCCAGTGCGCACGAGCTCGAGCGTCCCGGCGACGGCGTTCGGCAGGCCCGCGGCGATGCCGGCGAAGATGATGATCGAGATTCCGTTACCCAGTCCGCGCTCGGTAATCTGCTCGCCGAGCCACATGAGGAACATCGTGCCCGTGACCAGAGTGGTCGCCGCCGTGAGGCGAAACATGAGCCCCGGATTGAGCACCAGTCCGGGCTGCGATTCCAGCGCGATGGAGATCCCGGTCGCCTGGAACAAAGCGAGGAACACCGTCGCGTAGCGCGTGTACTGCGTGATCTTGCGCCGGCCCGATTCGCCCTCCTTGCGCAAGGCATCGAGCTGCGGCGAGACCGAGGTCATCAACTGCATGATGATCGAAGCCGAGATGTACGGCATGATCCCGAGCGCAAAGATCGTGAAGCGCTTCAGCGCGCCACCCGAGAACATGTTGAACATCCCGAGGATGCCGCCTTGTTGCCCCTGGAACAGGTCGGCGAGCACCTTCGGGTCGATTCCCGGCACGGGAATGTGCGCGCCGATGCGAAACACCACCAGCGCTCCGAGCAGGAACAGCAGGCGCCGCTTCAGGTCGCCGTAGCGGCCTGTCTTGCCGACGTTGGGTAGCCCGGTTGCCAAGCCGTCGTCCTCGCTCTGGGCGCCTTACGCGGCAGGCGCCGCCGGCGCCTCCTCGATCTTGCCGCCCGCCGCCTCGATGGCCGCGCGCGCGCCCTTGGTCGCCCTGATGCCCTTGAGCGTGAGCTTGCGCGCCAGCTTGCCGGAGAGGATCACTTTTGCCGCCGTGGCCCGGCGCGGCACGATGCCTTCGGATTTGAGCGCGTCGAGGTCGACCTCGCTCGCCTTCATCCGCTCGAGCTCCGACAGGCGCACTTCGGCCGTCGCGTCGCGCGTCGGCGAAGTGAAGCCGCGCTTCGGCAGACGGCGGTGCAGCGGCATCTGGCCGCCCTCGAAACCGACCTTGTGGAATCCGCCGGAGCGCGCCTTCTGCCCCTTGTGTCCGCGGCCCGCGGTCTTGCCCAGGCCCGAGCCGATGCCGCGCCCCACCCGGCGCCGCGCGCGCTTCGCACCCGACGCAGGCTTGAGCCCGTTTAGACGCATGCTTGCACCCCCGCTCATCCGACCACCCTGACCAGGTAATTAACCTTCTCAATCATGCCGCGCACTTCCGGCGTGTCTACGAGCTCTACCGTGTGATTGATGCGTTTCAGCCCAAGCCCGCGCACCGTCGCGCGGTGGCTCGACTTGCAGCCCGCAAGGCCTTTCAACAGCTTCACTTTGATCTTGCCGTTCGACATGGCGCGCCTCAGGAAAGGATTTCCTCGACCTTCTTGCCGCGCTTGGCCGCGATCTCCGCGGGCGTGTTCATCGCCTGCAAACCATTCAGCGTCGCGCGCACGACGTTGTACGGGTTGGTCGAGCCGAAGCACTTCGCCAGGACGTTGGTCACGCCCATCACCTCGAACACCGCGCGCATCGGCCCGCCGGCGATGATGCCGGTGCCTTGGGACGCGGGCTGCATCAGGACCTTCGCGGAGCCATGTTTGCCCGTCACCGCGTGCTGCAGCGTGCCGTTCTTCAGCTTGACCTTGAATAGCTTGCGGCGCGCTTCCTCCATCGCCTTCTGCACCGCGACGGGCACTTCGCGCGCCTTGCCCTTGCCCATGCCGATGCCGCCGTCGCCGTCCCCCACCACCGTGAGGGCCGCGAAGCCGAGCACGCGCCCGCCCTTTACCACCTTGGTGACGCGATTGACCGACACCATCTTCTCGCGCAGCCCGTCCGAGCGATCGTCCGACGTCTGCATCCTGGGTTGAATTTTCGCCATGAACTTTTCCTAAGCGTCAGAACTTCAGCCCGCCGGCCCGGGCGGCATCGGCGAGCGCTTTCACGCGTCCGTGGTACCGGTAGCCAGCCCGGTCGAACGCGACCGCGTCGATGCCGATCTGCTTTGCCTTCTCCGCGATGCGCTGCCCGACCATCTCGGCCGCCTTGATATTTCCGCCGTTCTTCAGTTTTGCGCGCAGGTCCTTCTCGGCGGTCGAGGCAGCCGCAAGCACCTTGTCGCCGCCGGCGGACGTAAGCTGCGCGTAGATGTGAGAATTGGTGCGATGCACCGTGAGGCGCACCGCGTCTAGCGCACGGATGCGCAGCCTTGTCTGGCGTGCCCGCCGCAAGCGGGCGGATTTCTTCTCGTACATGGCCTGTCCCGTTATTTCTTCTTCGTCTCTTTCAAGACGACGATCTCGTTGGAGTAGCGCACGCCCTTGCCCTTATAGGGCTCGGGCGAGCGGTGCGCACGCACCTCTGCCGCCACCTGGCCGACCTGCTGCTTGTCGATCCCCGAGATTACGATCTCGGTCTGGGTCGGCGTCGCAACCTTCACGCCTTTGGGCATCTGATGCACGACCGGATGCGAGAAGCCGAGCGTCAGGTTCAGCTTGTCGCCCTGCGCCTGCGCCCGATAGCCGACGCCGACCAGCGCCAGCCGCTTCTCGAAGCCCTTGCTCACGCCGGCCACCATGTTGGCCACCAGAGCACGCATGGTGCCGGACATGGCATCGGCGTGGCGCGAATTGCCGGCCGCCTTGCAGACGATCTGGTCGCCGCTCTTCTCGATCGACACATGCGGGTTCTGCGGCTGTGTAATCGTTCCGAGCGGGCCCTTTACGGCGATCTGGCCCGCAGCCAGGTTCACTTCCACGCCCTTGGGCAGCGGAATGGGATATTTCGCGATGCGTGACATCGTCCGTTCCTCAGGCAACGATGCAGAGCACTTCGCCGCCGACGCCGGTATCGCGCGCCTTGCGGTCCGTCATGACACCCCGGGACGTCGACAGGATCGCGATACCGAGGCCGTTCATCACGCGCGGGATGTCATGTCGCCCCTTGTAGACGCGCAGGCCGGGTTTCGAAATGCGCTCCAGGCGCTCGATCACCGGCCGCCCGGCGTAGTACTTGAGGCTGATCGCAAGCTCCGACTTGCCGTCTCGCTCGCGCACCGCGAAGTCGTCCACATAACCCTCGTCCTTCAGCACCTGGGCGATGGAGACCTTGACCCTCGACGACGGCATGACGACTTCGCTGTGCCCGATCATCTGGGCGTTGCGAATGCGCGTCAACATGTCTGCGATTGGATCGCTCATGCTCATTCGGTGACTCCTTACCAGCTGGCCTTGATCACGCCCGGCACCTCGCCGCGCAGCGCAAGCTCACGCAGCTTGTTGCGCGCCAGACCGAACTTGCGGTACACGCCGCGCGGGCGTCCGGTAAGCGCGCAACGGTTACGCAGGCGGGTCGGCGACGCGTTGCGCGGCAGCTTCTGCAGCGCTTCACGGGCTGCCTCCTTATCCTCGTCCGAGGCGGATGTGCTCTGCAGCACGTCGAGCAGCGCTTTGCGTTTCGCCTTGAACTTATCGACCGTCTTGCGACGCTTCTGTTCCCGGTTCTTGAGAGCGAGCTTGGCCATATTTGAACCTCAGGTCCTGAACGGGAAGCGGAACGCCGTGAGCAGCGCGCGCGCCTCCTCGTCGGTCTTCGCCGTGGTAGTGATGTTGATGTCGAGGCCCCGCAATGCATCGACCTTGTCGTAGTCGATCTCGGGGAAGATGATCTGCTCTTTGACGCCGAGGCTGTAGTTGCCGCGGCCGTCGAACGCGCGGCTCGAGATGCCGCGGAAGTCCCGGATGCGCGGAATCGCGATATTGACCAGGCGATCCAGGAATTCGTACATGCGCGCGCCGCGCAGCGTCACCATGCAGCCGACCGGATACCCCGCCCGCACCTTGAACGTCGCAATCGACTTGCGCGCCTTGGTGACCACCGGCTTCTGACCGGCGATCTTCGTCATGTCTGCGACGGCATTGTCGAGGACCTTCTTGTCCCCCGTAGCCTCGCCGACACCCATGTTGACGGTGATCTTCTCAATGCGCGGCACCTGCATGACCGACTTGTAGCCGAACTTCTTCGTGAGCTCGGGCACCACCGTTTCGCGGTAGTAGCCGTACATGCGTGCAGGCGGCACCGGCGCGCTGCTCTTCTGCTTCTCTGCGGCTGTCACTTTCGCCATTTCCGATTCCTCAGGCGTCGACCTGTTCCCCGTTCGACTTGAATACGCGCACCTTGCGCCCGTTGCCGAGATCCTTGAATCCCACGCGGTCGCCTTTCTTGGTTGCGGGATTGAACAGCGCGACGTTGGAAACGTGAATCGGCATGTCCTTGTCGACGATGCCGCCGGTTACGCCCTTCATCGGGTTCGGCCGCTGGTGCTTCTTGACGCGATTGATTCCCTCGACGACGACATGCTCGTCATCGACCCGGCGCAGCACCGTGCCGCGCTTGCCCTTGTCGCGGCCGGCGATGACGATGACCTCGTCGCCCTTCCTGATCCTAAGCATCGTGTGATCTCCTTGGGCGCGTCGCTACAGCACTTCGGGCGCGAGCGACACGATCTTCATGAATCGCTCGGTGCGCAGCTCGCGCGTGACCGGCCCGAAGATGCGCGTGCCGATCGGCTCGAATTTGGCGGTGAGCAGCACTGCGGCGTTGGAGTCGAACCGGATGAGCGATCCATCCGCACGGCGCACGCCCTTGGCGGTGCGCACCACGACCGCGTGGTAGATCTCGCCTTTCTTCACGCGTCCGCGCGGCGCAGCGTCTTTGACGCTCACCTTGATCACGTCGCCAATGCTTGCATAACGGCGCTTGGATCCGCCGAGCACCTTGATGCACATGACCGATCGCGCGCCGGTATTGTCGGCCACGTCCAAAATGGACTGCATCTGAATCATTGCTTAATCTCCATCCAACTTCCTCTGCGCCGCCGCATACGCGCCGGCGCAGCCAGTATTGGATCCCGTCCGGGTCGACGCCCCGCCGGATTCCGGGTCGGGGCGAAAAAACGTTGAATTTTAAACCGCTTTCGCCTTCTCCAGCAAGCGCGTCACCGTCCAGGACTTGGTTCTCGAAAGCGGCCGGCACTCGGCGATCTCCACCAGATCGCCCAGCTTGATCTCGCCCGAGTCGACGTGGGCGTGGTACTTCTTCGAGCGGGTGATCGTCTTGCCCACGAACGGGTGCTTGACCCTGCGTTCGATCAGCACAGTCACCGTCTTCTGCATCTTGTCGCTCACCACCCGCCCGACGAGGGTGCGCCTGTTCTTTGCGGGGGTGCTTGCGGTGGTCTGTTCGGTCATTTGGCGGCCTTCTGATTCAGCACGGTTCGCACGCGCGCGATGTCGCGGCGCATCTTCTTCAACTGGCTCGTATTGCTCGTCTGTTGCGTGGCCAGCTGCATGCGCAGCCCGAACTGGGCCTTGAGCAGCTCCGCCAGCTCCTTTTGCAGCTCCTCGCCGCTCTTTTCACGTAGTTCGCTTGCCTTCATGGCTTACCCCAGCATCCGATGCACGAACGCGGTCTTTAACGGCAGCTTGGCTGCCGCGAGCGCAAAGGCCTCGCGCGCCAGCGCCTCGGTGACTCCGTCCATCTCGAAGAGAACCTTGCCCGGCTGGATCTCGGCGACGAAGAACTCGGGGTTGCCCTTTCCGTTACCCATGCGCACCTCGGCGGGCTTTTGCGACACCGGCTTGTCGGGAAAGATGCGAATCCAGATCCGCCCGCCGCGCTTGATGTGCCGCGACATGGCGCGTCGCCCGGCCTCGATCTGACGCGCCGTGATTCGACCCCGATTGATCGCTTTCAGGCCGTACTCGCCGAACGAGACCTTCGCGCCGCGCGTGGCCACACCCTTGTTGCGGCCCTTTTGCTGCTTGCGGTACTTGGTACGTGCTGGTTGAAGCATCGCTTGTTACCTCTTGCCTATTCCTTCGTCTGCTCGCCGCCGCCCGCCTCGCCTTCCGGGGCGACCGGCTTGCGTGCACGCTTGACCGTAGTCTTCGGCTTGGCCGGGGCAGCCGAAGCTTCCTCTTCCTTCTTCGGGCCGCGAGCGCGCGCCGGCTTCTTGGCGGTGTCGCCCTCGGGCTTATCTCTCGTCTCGGCGCGTCGCGCGCCCGGTCGCGGCGCGGGCTTCTTGGCCTTGCGTGCCACGGCGGGCTCCTCGGGCGCGGCGGCGGGCGTGGCGCCTGGCAGCGCGGCCTGCGCCTCCGCCTTCGGCATCACCTCGCCCTTGTAGACCCAAACCTTGATGCCGATCACCCCGTAGCTGGTCTTCGCCTCGCCGAACCCGTAATCGATGTCGGCGCGCAGCGTGTGCAGCGGCACCCGCCCTTCGCGATACCACTCGGTGCGCGCGATCTCGATGCCGTTCAGGCGCCCCGCGCTCATGATCTTGATGCCCTGCGCGCCAAGGCGCATCGCATTCTGCATCGCGCGCTTCATGGCCCGGCGGAACATGATCCGCTTCTCCAGCTGCTGCGCGATCGAGTCGGCGATGAGCTGCGCGTCGATCTCGGGCTTGCGGATCTCCTCGATGTTCACATGCACCTGCTGCACGCCCATCAGGCGTCGCAGCTCGCTCTTCAACGCCTCGATTTCCTCGCCCTTCTTGCCGATGACGACGCCGGGGCGCGCCGAAAAGATCGTGATGCGCGCGTCCTTGGCAGGACGCTCGATCACCACCCGGCCAACCGACGCGTGCGCGAGCTTGCGCTTCAGGAACTCGCGCACCTTGATGTCGTCGGCCAGCATGCCCGCAAAGGCACGGCCATTCGCGTACCAGCGCGAGCTCCAGTTCCTGTTGACCGCCAGCCGGAAGCCGATCGGATTGATCTTCTGTCCCATAGCGCCTCTTTCAGTCCCCGACCGTGATGTAGATGTGGCAGGTGTGCTTGAGCACCCTGTTGCCGCGCCCCTTGGCGCGGGCCTGGAAGCGCTTCAGGAACGTCCCGCGCTCCACGAAGACGCGCTTCACCTTGAGCTCGTCGATGTCCGCGCCGTCGTTGTGCTCGGCGTTCGCGATCGCGGATTCCAGCACCTTCTTGACGATCGCCGCGCCCTTGTTCGGCGTGAAGGCGAGAATGTTGAGGGCCTTGTCGACGGGCTTGCCGCGGATGAGGTCGGCGACCAGCCGCCCCTTTTGCGCGGAGAGGCGTGCACCTCGAAGAATCGCACGTGTTTCCATGTCCGTTCCTACTTCTTCGCAGGTGCAGCCGTAGGCGCAGGCGCCGCCGCCGGCGCCGGTGCAGCTCCCGTCGGCGTACCGGAGGTCTTGCGATCCGCAGAGTGTCCCTTGAACTGCCGCGTGAGCGCGAACTCGCCGAGTTTGTGCCCGACCATGTTCTCGGTGATGTACACGGGGATGTGCTGCTTCCCGTTGTGCACCGCGATCGTCAGCCCGACGAAATCGGGCACGATCGTCGACCGGCGCGACCACGTCTTGATCGGACGCTTGTCGCTCGTGCCGCGCACTGCATCGACTTTCTTCATGAGATGCAGATCCACGAATGGACCCTTCTTGATTGAACGCGCCATCTTCTGCCTCGCGCTGCGTTATGCCCGACGCCGGTCGCGGACGATCATGCCCTGCGTCCGCTTGTTGCTACGGGTCTTGTAGCCTTTGGTTTGCACGCCCCACGGCGACACCGGGGGCTGCGCCGCCGCCGTGCGGCCCTCGCCGCCGCCGTGCGGGTGATCGATCGGGTTCATGGCGACGCCACGCACGGTAGGCCGAACACCGCGCCAGCGCTTGCGACCCGCCTTGCCGATCGACTCGAGATTATGTTCCTCGTTGCCGACCTCTCCGATCGTCGCTCGGCAGTCGACGTGCACCTTGCGGATTTCCCCGGAGCGCAGACGCAGCTGGGCATACGAGCCCTCGCGCGCCAGCAGCTGCGCACTCGCGCCCGCCGAGCGCGCGATCTGCGCGCCTTTCCCCGGCAGCATCTCGACGCAGTGCACCGTCGTGCCGACCGGAATGTTCCTCAGCGGCAGCGCGTTGCCCGCCTTGATCGGCGCCTGCGCGCCCGACACCAGTTGCGCGCCTGGCGTCAGGC
>Ga0187773_10001022_pt1 | contig 11229 bp, 9 predicted proteins | sample 0216_BV02_MP05_1_FD_133133 | JGI IMG/M metagenome (GOLD analysis project Ga0187773, IMG submission 133133) | Tropical peat soil microbial communities from peatlands in Department of Meta, Colombia - 0216_BV02_MP05_10_MG | ecosystem: Environmental > Terrestrial > Soil > Wetlands > Peat | place...
AGACCGGTGATGGGACTTGGACCCTCTGGATCACCTCGATGTGGACCACGGAGGGCATGGTCTGCTGGGCCACCTCGGCGATGGCTGTAGTCAAGTCGATGGAATGGACCTTCTGGGCCATTGCCCCGGCTGGATCAAGCAAAGAAAGACCGCCCAGGATAAGCAGAACGGGGGTCGAGGTCCTTCTCCAATTTCTCATTATTTTATCCTAACCTTATACAGGTATCGCTGATTCAATCGTCTCCCATTGCCTCGAACGGATATGAGAGCTTTTCTCCCCCGAAACCCGTCATAAGCAGGGCGACATTCGGGAAAAGGTTAAAAAATTCCCATATTTATAAACCATTTTATTCTCCTAATGATTCAATGTCAAATAGGCTCTTCCCTGGGTTTAGAATCCCGAGGAAATTGACGAATATTCCCCCGCTCACCCCGAAAAGTGACATCCCTTGCTCCCCTGGCCTCTTTTCAGTATAATGATCGACGGAAATTTCCGCCAACCAGGTCTTGGGAGGACTCCTTGGGTTTCGTATGCGGCATCATCGGCCTGCCCAATGCCGGGAAATCCACGATTTTCAACGCTCTCAGCTCGGCCAAAGCCCAGGTGGCCAGTTATCCATTTTGCACCATCCAGCCCAACCAAGGAATCATCCCCGTTCCCGATAAACGGCTGGAAAGGCTTGCCCAGATTCTGAAACCAGGAAAAGTCACCCCCACGATCCTGGAATTCTGGGACATAGCCGGCCTGGTCAAAGGAGCCAGCAAGGGGGAGGGCCTGGGAAACCAATTCCTGGGTCACATCCGAAATGTGGACGCCCTGGCCCACGTGGTCCGCTGCTTCGAAGCAGAAAACGTTACCCACATTTACGCCAGCCTGGACCCCAAGCGGGATATCGAGATCGTCGAGACCGAACTCATCCTGGCCGACCTTCAGACCGTGGACAAGCAGCTCAGCAAAAACCTCCACCAAGCCAAAGTGGGGGACAAGAAATCCTCCGCCGAAGTGCCGGTCCTGCAGGCCATCCAGGATCGCCTGGCCAAGGGACGTCCGGCAGCCGGCCTGACTTTTCCCGAAGAAGGCCAGAAGGTCTTCCGTTCCTTGGAGCTTCTCACCGCCAAACCAGTCTTCTACGTGGCCAATGCCAGCGAAAAAGAACTGAAGGAGCGGCGCTGGATTTCTCCGGTGGAAGAACTGGCGGGACGGGAAAAGGCCCCTGTGGTGATCCTCTGCGGCGACTTGGAGGCCGAGATGGCCGAGCTCTCTTCGGCCGAGCGGGACGAATTTCTGCGGGAGATGGGGCTTCAGGAGCCTGCCCTGAATCAGCTCATCCGGGTGGGATATGGCCTCCTGAAACTCATCACTTTTTACACCACGGTCGGCCCGGAGCTTCGGGCCTGGACCGTACCCCACGGGACCCACGTTCCCCAGGCCGCGGGCAAGATTCACACGGATATGGAGCGGGGGTTCATACGCGCGGAAGTCATTTCTTTCGAGGAATTCGTCGCCGCCGGCTCCTCGGCTGCCGCCAGGGATAAGGGACTGATCCGGGTCGAAGGAAAAGAGTACCAAGTCCAGGATGGCGATATCCTCTATATTCGGTTCCATGTCTGAAATAAAGTCCTCCTCTTCCGACCCTGTCCGGGCCGCAATCATCCTGCCCGTGGGCCTGACGGTCATGTCCTTTGCCTCCATTTTCATCCGTTTCTGCGATGCCCCTCCGCTCATTATTGCCGCCTATCGTCTGACCCTGGCGACCCTGATTCTTCTCCTCCTCGCGTTGCCGAGAACCCTCCGTGAGTCCCGCAGGTTGAGCCGGAAGGAAATCCTTCCCTCTCTGGCCGCCGGCCTCTTCCTCTGCTTTCATTTTGCTTTTTGGATCACCTCCCTGCAATATACGACCGTAGCCAGCTCGGTGATCTTTGTAACCACTAACCCCATCTTTGTGGCCGTCGCCTCCACTTTTATCCTCCGGGAAAGGATTTCCCTGGCTCTGCTTGTTTCCATCCTCATGGCTGTGGTGGGGGGAACGATCATCGGCTGGGGGGACCTGGGAAAAGGCCGGGACCAACTCTACGGCGATTTTCTGTCCCTCCTGGGAGCGGTCATGGCCACGGGCTATCTCTTGGTGGGAAGGAGAGTGCGCCAGAAGGTCAGCCTCACCACTTACATAACTTTGGTTTACGGAGGGGCGGCACTTTTCTTGATCCTTCTGGCCTTTTTCAAAGGCGATGCCTTCTTCGGTTATGCTCCCAAGGACTATCTTCTCTTTCTCCTCCTGGCCGTTGGGCCTCAGCTGATCGGGCACTCTTCCCTGAACTGGGCCTTGAGATTTTTTTCCGCCACCCTGGTTGCGGTTGTCATCTTAGGCGAACCCATCGGGGCATCCATTCTGGCCTATTTCATCTTGGGGGAGAACCCCGGTATCAACCTGATATGGGGCGGGGCTTTGGTTCTGCTGGGAATCTATCTGTCGACACGGGAGGAGAAAAAACTGGGAAAAATCTGAACCGTAGCGCCCGGAACTAGTACAAACGCATTAAATAATGTCACATGTCATTAGGAGCCCGAAGGGCGCGGCAATCTCACCCCCTCCCCACCCTCCCCCCTCGGAGGCTGTGTCGCAACTAAGGGGAAGGGCGTCATTCCGGCGAAAGCCGGAATCCAGTGTTCGGTTTTATTCAATTTATTTGAATCCTGGATGCCGGCTTCTGCCGGCATGACGAATTACGACACAGTCTCTCGAGGGGGAGGGAGAGGGTGGGGGGATGCTTCGTCGCTCCGCTTCTCGCAAAGACAAATTACCTTTTGCGTTTGTATTAAGTGAGGTTGAGGGCTGCCTTGCACTCCGCCCAGTGCAGAGCGGAAAGCAGAATGAAGAATTTAAAACGGGGATGCCCATGCTGAGACTTCCGAAGCTTCTATGGTTCTTTTTTCTTCTCGCCTTCCTCGCCTGCGCCCCGAAAAGAGTCCATTACCCACCTTATGAACCCGGGAAGGAAATCCGGTACCGGGAAACCGGGATCGCTTCCTGGTACGGGGAGGATTTTCACGGTCGTAAGACGGCCAACGGCGAGGTTTACGACATGAACGCCATGACCGCCGCCCATCGGACCCTGCCCTTTAATATCCGCGTGCGGGTCACCAACCTGGATAACGGGCAAAAAACGGAGGTTCGGGTCAATGACCGCGGGCCCTTTGTCCCCGGCCGGATCATCGACCTCTCCCGGAGCGGGGCCAAGGAGCTGGGAATGCTGGGTCCGGGCACGGCCCGGGTCCTCGTGGAGGCCACGGGTTTCTCCCCCGGGGCGGCCCAATCGATGGAAGGGACCTACGCCATCCAGGTGGGCGCCTTCCTGGAGAAGGAGAATGCCTACCGGTTCCGGGAGGAGTTGGCCCGGAGGCATCCCAAAGTCCGGGTGGTCCTTTGGGAGACCAACACCAAGCGTTTTTACCGCGTCCGCCTGGGCGCCTTCCGCACCGAGGAGGAAGCCAAGCGGTACTTCGATCAGCTGAGAAGGGAAAACCTCAGCGGGTTTGTAGTGCGGGAAGACTGATCCGATTGAGGATTGCGGACTTCCGATTGCGGAATTTCAATAGACTCGTTTTCTCTTTTCAATCCCCAATCCGCATTCCCCAATCCGCAATTAATGTGGGTCCTTTTCTCCCCCTGCTTCTTGTGTTATATTTCTTTTGCTTCTAAAAAATTCGGAGAGTTCAAAGTGAACCTTCTGTACCGAAGCAAGAGTTATTTAGCCTGGGTCCTGATTCTTTTTTTCCTCCTTCCCCCGGCGGCGTTTTCTTTTTCCCTGGAGGGGCGAGTCAAGGAATTTACCCTGGAAAACGGGATGAAGGTGTTGATGCTGGAGCGCCACCAGTCCCCGACCATTTCTTTCCACATCCGCTTCCGGGTGGGCGCGGTGGATGAAAACGTGGGCGCGACGGGCACGGCTCACCTTCTGGAGCATATGCTCTTTAAAGGGACCCAAACGCTGGGGACCAAGAATTATGCCGAAGAAGAAAAAGTCTTGAGCCGCCTGGATTCTGTGGCCGACTCCCTCGAAGCCGAAAAAGCCAAGGGAGACAAGGCGGACAAGGATTTTCTCAAATACCTGGAAGAGTCCTTCCGGAGCCTCCAGGCCGAGCATAAGAAATGGGTCGTGAAGGATGAAATCGAGCGGGTCTACTCTCAGAACGGAGCCGTGGGTTTCAATGCTTTTACCAGCCAGGACACTACAGCTTATGTGGTCAGCCTCCCTTCCAACCGGCTTGAGCTGTGGGCGCGGGTCGAATCGGACCGTCTGCTAGCCCCTGTTCTTCGGGAATTTTACTCGGAGCGGGACGTGGTCATGGAGGAGCGCCGCCGTTCCTACGATTCCAAGCCCCAGCGAAAGATGGTGGAGAACTTCCTGGCCGCTTCCTTCATGGCCCACCCTTACGGCCGGCCGATCATCGGATGGGCTTCGGACATTCAGAGTCTGAACAAGCGGGCCACGGAGGACTTCTTCCGCATCTTCTATTCTCCGGCCAACACGACCCTAGCCATTGTGGGGGACGTGAATCCGGAAGCGGCGATGCCCGTGATCAAGAAGTATTTCGAAAGAATCCCCCGGCAGGTCCTCCCTCCTCCTCTGAAAACCCGGGAGCCCGAACAGGCCGGGGAGCGGCGCATCCAGGTGGAGACTGACGCTAACCCCGAGTTGATCATGGGGTTTCATAAGCCCAACTCTCCTCACCCGGACGATGCCGGGTGTGAAATCATCGAAGGAATTCTGAGCTACGGCCGGACCTCCCGCCTCTACCGCCGCCTCGTGGAAGAGGAGAAGGTCGCGGTAAGCGCTTCGGCCTCCAACGGCTTTCCGGGAGAGCGTTATCCCAACCTCTTCATCCTCTCCGGAACCCCGCGCCATCCCCACCCCTTGGCCGAACTGGAAAAGGGACTTCTCGAGGAACTGGAACGCCTGAAGAAAGAGCCGGTTCCGGACCTGGAGTTGCAGAAAATAAAGAACCAGATTCAGACTTCCTTTCTCCGTAAGCTGGATTCCAACTCCAGCCTGGCGTACTGGCTCTCCTACGGCCAGTCTCTCTTCGGGACTTGGCGCTACGTCACGGATCGGATTCAGGCTTACGAGAAAGTGACCCCGGAAGATGTGCGTCGGGTGGCCCAAAAATACTTCATCCCCCGAAATCGAACCGTCGCCGCCCTGGTGAAACCGTCCGAAACTCCTTGACCCAGAGGGGCAGAGGAAGTATGAAGCGCAGGATATCGATCTTTTTTCTCATCCTTTTCGTCTATCTTGCTTTTATCCCCGGAGGGGCTTGCGCCCAGGACGATGATCTCCTGAGACACCCCCGGGATATGAAGTTTCCCCCTCTCTCTTTCCAGCCACCCAAAGCCGACCGCACGATTCTCTCCAACGGCATGGTGGTCTACCTCCTGGAAGACCCGGAACTCCCCCTGATCCGGGTCTCTGCCCTGATCCGCACGGGCTCGATTCAGGACCCCTCCGATAAGAGTGGGCTGGCCCGGGTGACCGCCGCGGTCATGCGCAACGGAGGGGCCGAGGGCCGGCCCTTCAAGGAAATCAACGATACCCTGGAGACTTTGGCGGCGGAGATCGAGTTCTCCATGGAAATGGAATCGGGAAGCGGCCAACTCTTTGCCCGGAAACAGGATTTTCCCAAGGTTCTGTCCATCTTCGCCGATTTGCTCATGTGGCCGGCCTTCGATTCCGCTCAGCTCGACCTAGCCAAAAAGGCGGAGATCGAGGCCATCCGCAGGCAGAATGACAACCCGGAGGAGATTGCCTACCGGGAATTCCGCCGGGCTCTCTACCGGGGCAATCCTCGCGGCCGGATACCCACAGCAGAATCCATCGAGAGCATCCGACAGGAAGACCTGATCGTCTTTCACCGCAAGTATTATCATCCCACGACCCTCTACCTGGGAATCTCCGGAGATTTCAAGAAGGAGGAAATGATCCCCCTTCTCGAAAAAACCTTCGGAAGCTGGAACCGATCGCTCATCGAAATTCCATCCATCGATTTTCCTTCCCCCCAAGAGGAGAAGTCAATTTACTACGCTCCCAAGGAGATACCTTCGTCGACCATCCTCCTGGGACACCTGTCCCTGCCCCAGATTCATCCGGATTATTTCCCCTTCAAGGTTTTAAACTTCATCCTCGGGGGGGGCGGGTTCAACTCCCGGCTGACCCAGGAGGTCCGGTCCAACCGGGGACTGGCCTACAATGTGGGAAGCTTTTACAGCGGCCGCGTGGGATACGGGGTTTTCGGGGCCCTCTGTCAGACCCAGGCCAAAACCACCCACCAGGCGATATCCCTCCTATATGAAATCATTGGAGGCATGAAACAGAGCCCGCCCAAGGCGGAAGAAATCGAGTGGGCCCAAGCCACCCTGATCAACCAGTTCATTTTTTCTTTTTCCTCCTCGGCCGCCGTTGTGGGGCAGCAGATGAGGCTCGAATACGACGGCCTCCCCGACGACTATCTCAAAAAGTATCAGGAACGGGTGGCCGCCGTGACCGCGGCTGACCTGCAGCGGGCCGCCCGGGAGTACCTTCATCCGGAAAAATCCGTCCTGGTGGTCGTGGGAAAGGAAGAGGGATTCGAAAAACCCCTTTCCTCCTTCGGTTCCGTCAACCGCATTGAATTAAACCCGGCTCCATAAAGGGAGAAACATGAAAATCCTTCTGATCCAGCCTCCCTATCCGTTCTCCGAATTCCCCAAGCCTTCCTCGGCGCTCATGTCCCTGGGCACGATCTTGAGACAGGAGGGGAAGGAGGTTGAAGTTCTGGACCTGCTCTCCACCCGTTATTCTACGGACAAGATTGACCGGTGTTTGGCCCGCTTCCAGCCCGATGTGATCGGGGTCACCAGCGTGACCATGAACTTTCCCCTGGCCATTCAGACCCTCCAGTACTGCAAGGAGAAAGCGCCCGGTGCCGTGGCCGTCATGGGGGGCCCCCACGTGACCTTCACCGATGAAGACACGCTCCGGAAATATCCCGGGGTGGACGTTATCGTCCGTGGGGAGGGCGAAGAGACGACGCGGGAACTGATTCAGGCCCTCGAAAAGGGGCAGAGTTTGGAAAAAGTGAGGGGTCTGACCTTCCGGCATAATGGGAAAGTCCGAAAGACCGAAAACCGGCCATTGATCCCCGACCTTGATGTTCTTCCCATGCCCGACCGGACCCTTTTCCCCATCTCGCGCTACTTGGCCATGCGCGTACCGGTCAGCGTCCTCTCCAGCCGGGGCTGCCCCATGGATTGCTCCTTTTGCGTGGGGCATCGCATGACTGGAAGGAGAGGGCGCTTTCGGGACCCCTACCAAGTGGTCGATGAAATCGAAGCCGCTCACCGCCTCGGCTTCGAAGAGGTCTGCATCGATGATGACCTCTTCACCCGCAAGAGGAGTCACGTCTTTACCATCTGTGATGAAATCATTCGCCGTGGCCTGAAGATGGATATGTACATCTTCGCCCGGGTGGATACGGTAGACTCAGAGCTTCTCCGAAAATTAAGAGCGGCCGGCTGCAAGATGATCTGTTTCGGCCTGGAGAGCGGCAATCAGAAAATCCTGGACCTGGCTGACAAGCGGGCCACTCCGGAAAAGGCCCGGCGGGCCGTGGAGCTTTGCAAGGAGGTGGGCATATCCCCCTTGGGCTCCTTCATTCTGGGGCTGCCGGGAGAAACACGCGACACCATGTAGGAGACCATCTCTTTCGCCCAGAGCCTGGGAATCCCTTACGGGTTCCATCTCTTGTCCCCTTTCCCCGGGACTAAGATTCGGGAAAAGGCCGCAGAGTATGGGCTCAAGATTCTTACCGACGACTGGTCTCTTTATGATGCCGACCACGCGGTAACCGAGACCGAGGGGGTCTCGGCGAGAGAAGTGCAAAATTTCGCCCAATCTTTCTTCGGCAAGCTGAGTGCCAATATTGAAGAGATGAAGCGGGGAACGATCGCCGGCACCTACCAGGGGCCTTTCCGGGAGGATATGGAGAAGCGGGTGGAAGTGGACTTTGCCTGGAAACTGCTGTCTGGAGACTTGATCGAAGATAAGGGCATGATTCCCCGCAGTGAAGTTCATGCCGAAAGCGGCCCTCTCGGCCCTCTTGCCAAGCGCCTTGCCGGTAGTCTCTCTCTCCCCCTTTCCTTCGTGGAAATCAAGCTCCGGAAGCTGGCCGACCGGAAATGCCTTCTCTGCCGGGAAGAGGATGGGATGTTTCGGTGGGAGTGGAGGTAGGCCGAATAATTTCTCTCCGGTCTTGGGCCGGGGTAAGGCAGGCGCCTTTTCCATACGGCGATTCGGCCAAAGGAATCAATGGCCGGAGGTCGGATTTGAAGGTTGGGCGGGAGAAGGGACGATTCCTCCGCTTCTGAAGGTCTTCCCCTCCCCATCGAGGACCCCCCCCGGGTCGATGACTAAGCTCGAAGATTGTACTTTCCCGAAGAGTCTCCCGGTGGGGGTGATATGGGTGATTGCCGTGGTCGATACCTGGCCTTCCACCCGGCCGTTGAGAATCAGGGTGTTAACTTCCAGCTCACCTTGAAGAAATCCCTTTTCTCCGATGATCAAGGTCCCCTGCCCGGATATCTTGCCCTCCAGTCTTCCGTCCAGGCGAACCACCCCTTCCCCGAATTGTATACTTCCCACGACCGAGATTCCTTCACAGAGTATGGTAAGCGGCTGCTCCTGGGGGGAGAAGAAGCGGCCGAGCAGTTTTTTTTTCTTCGATTTCATTCCTCCTCTTCTCTCCCTTCCTTCGACTCCGGCTCACGCTTGGGAATCTCGGCGGTCTTCTGCAAAATGAGTTTTCCTTCCCGGGAAAAGATAAAGACCGTTAGAGCATGGAAGGCGTCTTCCGGGTTGTTGTCAAAGAGCGCTTCCACAAATCTCTGCCCCTTTACTTCGAAAGGTTTTCCTTTTTCCGGCTCCCGGGGAACCCCTTTCTCCAAGGGCATCTCCGGGATAACCCGGTAGGCGGGGGGGCGGAGTCTTTCATTCTTGGCCACCATGACCAGGGTACCAAAGTAGGGAGCCCCCTGAGGATTGGCCTGACTCAGCTTGAATCGGACCGCAAAACCCGCGGCTTTGGGCGGCCAAAATACCTGGAGTTCATCAATCTTCAAGGGTGGAAAATTTTCCGCCGCCACCCGGCTCAAGGTCTGGTGCAGATTAGAAACCTGCAGGCGCAACTGCTGGGTTTCATCCCTCAGGCGGGCGTTCTCCCGGTGAAGAGAATAATACTGATAAATCCCCAATCCCAGAAGCCCGAGCAATAAGACCCCGCCGATTCCCAGGAAGAGAAACAACCGCCTCTCCACCCGGAAAGTCTTGATCGGTTCGAAGGAACGGAGGATGACTAAAAACCAGGAATTGGATTTCATACCCTAGGTTGGTAATGGCTATCAATAAGGATCATCCCGCCTCATTAAAAATTAGGGGAATTAGGCGGATTTGTCAAGTTTTAAGGGAATTCGAATGGGAGCTCAAAAGAAAGTTCAGATTTCTTCCTTTTTGTTCACGAAACCTTTTTTCTCTCGTTAGCAGTGCTGGTAAGAGGATGGGTAGGATTGATTTTATTCTCTAAAAAGTCAAATGGTGCGCAACATGGTAACAAACCTTAGGGGCGACCCACCGGGTCGCCCCTACGCTTCTAATCCGCATTCCCCATTCTAAAGGTCTCCTTCCCTTGAAACCTTCAGGATCAGGATTTCCGTTTCCTTGGGAAGGGTTTCCTTGCTGACGGTGATGGTATTAGTGTCCAGACGACGGGCGGGGAGCGGGCCCTCGATGAATTTTTCCAGCTGGCCCATGTTGTACCAGAAGTGCATGGGGATGACGATCTTGGGTTTGAGCTTATCGATGATCTGCAGCGCCCCTTCGGGACCTATGGTGAAAGTCCCCCCAATCACCTGCAGGAGAATGTCCACGTGCCCGATAAGCTGGAGCTGGTCTTCGTTGTAGGGCTCGCTGATGTCCCCGGAGTGGAGGATGCAGAGTCCGTCCATCTCGAAGACAAAGGCCGACCCCTTCATGCTCAGGCTGTAATCCGCAAAACCTCTCTGATGAACGGGAATGTTGTAGATGAGCACATCCCGGAAGGTGTAATTAACGGTATCCCATTCGTCCTTCCCCTCCTTGAGTCCCCGGAGAATGACCGGCTTCCCTTTCGCCAGTCCCACATTATTATGGTTCCCGTGCTCCCGTCCCACGGTCACCACATGGGCCCAGACCTCGGGCAGTGGAAAGCCCATGGCACCGAAGGGGTCGGTTATGATCACTGTACCCGAGCTGGAGGTGATCTGGAAGAAGGAGTGGCCGAACCATTTGATCTCCACCTTCCCCGATGCGGCCGCCGGCTCAATGAGAGGCCCCTCTCCGGCCAGGTAGGGATTGCGACAGGCGGAGTGGACCCATAGGGGAAGGAGGAATAGGATAAGGAATAGTGTCAGGGGGAGTGATTTTTTCATGGGAAACCTCCGACTGAAAAATTGCGGATTTCGGATTGCGGATTGAAGAAACAAAGACTTCCCACTGCCATTCAATTCACCTATCGTTTTCAATTTCTTCTCGGACCACCTCGCGTCCCGAAGTCACCTATACGTCTTTCAATCCGAAATCCCCAATCGGCAATCCGAAATCAGATCAGTCCCCACCTGCGACGGAAATACCATTCCGCCGAAAGAAGGGCAAGGATCAGCGCCGGCAGGGAGAAATGGGCCCAGAGAGGAGTTCGTCTCTCCTCCAGGTAGCGGCTCTCTCTCTTTCCCACCGCGCTCAGGAGTTCCGGGAGAAGGTCTTCTTTCGAAGAGATGAATTTTCCCCCCGTGGACTCGGCTATCATTCTCAGCCTCTCATGATCCGGAAGCCCGTCCCGTTCCTCTATCGGCTCCGAAATCTCAACCGACTCTTCCACAGACCCGCTGGCGGTTTCCACCTTCGGTTTATAGGTCCCCTCTTGCTCCGGGACGAAGGAGGCCAAATATTCCCCGGGCCGACCCGAGGTTTTAAACTCTGCCCCAATCTTCACCCCCATCGGGTCAAATACGGAGAATTGAACCGCCCCCTGGGTATCGGGGGATTCCTCCTCGGACCGCACCCGGACCCGGACTTCCTTTTTCTGCCCTCTTCGGAAGCGATCTTCGGGAAGGAGGACCTGGATGGGGTCCAGGCCGGGGTCTTTGGTAAGCCATCGAACCGTTC